>Ga0308159_1000083_pt1 | contig 379646 bp, 324 predicted proteins | sample PhyCR1_FD_201040 | JGI IMG/M metagenome (GOLD analysis project Ga0308159, IMG submission 201040) | Phyllosphere microbial communities from UC Gill Tract Community Farm, Albany, California, United States - DLSLC.R1 | ecosystem: Host-associated > Plants > Phyllosphere > Unclassified | place...
CAGGTCTCTATGATTTGATCATCCCTAAGGACAATTTACTTCGTAAGATCAGCGAATTGATAGATTTTACATTTATCTATCAGGAACTGGTTGACAAATATTGTTTAAGTAATGGGCGTACTGCAGAAAGTACCGTCCGGATGTTCAAATACCTGTTATTAAAAACGATCTATACCATTTCGGACGTCGATGTGGTTGAACGTTCGCAGTACGATATGTCCTTTAAATACTTTCTGGACATGTCTCCCGAAGAAGCGGTGATTAACCCAAGTTCATTGACCAAGTTCCGCAAGCTTCGTTTGAAGGATACAGACTTACTGAACCTGCTGATAGGCAAAACCGTCTCTATAGCCATTGAGAAAGACATTATTAAATCCAGGTCTATTATTGTTGACGCCACACACTCGCTGTCCAGATCAAATCCGTATTCAGCACTTGAAGTGCTTAGAGAACGTTCAAAACTACTGCGGAAAGCGGTTTACAGTGTAGATGAAGACATGAAAGGCGGTATGCCGGAAAAGAACGTCTCCGATGAACTGGAAAAGGAACTGGCTTATTGCAGCGAACTTGCCAGGTGCATCGGATCCGACCAAACACTAAGCTCGATTCCTGCGGTTAAGGAGAAGTTGAACCTGTTGCAAAAGACCGTTGAAGATACACAGGAAAACTACATGATCTCCAAAGACAAGGATGCCAGGACCGGTCACAAATCAGCTGACAGCAAATTTTTTGGCTACAAGACCCACCTGGCCATGACACAAGAGCGTATCATTACAGCTGCGATTGTCACATCAGGGGAAAAAGGCGATGGCCCTGAACTTCCAATGCTTCTGAAAATAAGTCGTGACAATGGCATTCAGGTAGATACAATAATCGGTGATTCTGCCTATTCTGGTAAAGACAATCTCAATCTGAAAGATAAGGATGATCAAAGCATTAAGGTAGTGGCAAAGCTGAACCCTTGCATTGCCCAAGGCACTAGAAAGGAAGAAGACAAGTTTGATTATAATAAGGACGCTGATATGTTTGTATGTCCTGCCGGGCATATGGCTATAAGAAAAGCACGTCAAGGGAAAAAGAACTGTGGGGAAAACCAGGCAATCACCTATTATTTTGATGTTGACAAATGTAAGACCTGTCCATTAAAACAGGGTTGTTACAAACCTGAGGCTAAAACAAAAACCTATGCAGTAACTATAAAATCGGACCTGCATCAGCAGCAGATAGCCTTTCAGGAAACGGAATATTATAAAGAAAGATCCCGACACAGATACATGATTGAAGCAAAGAATAGTGAGCTTAAAAACGCCCATGGCTATGGCAGGGCAATATCATACGGGATCACAAATATGCAAATGCAGGGAGCATTGGCAATTTTTACAGTAAACCTCAAGAGAATCATCAAGCTAGTCTGATAAGTATTCAAAGACAAATCAAACAACTGCAAACTCTTAATTTTTCCATAGAACGGATAGCTGATTGATAGTCTAATCGACCAATGGAGATTTTTTATAATAAAAAACCGATCAAGTAAAATATCTTCTACTTGATCGGTTTTAAAGGATTAATCATAAATGAGTAACTTTTTCAGTGCCCTCGGTAAAACTGGTAAGGCTTTTTCTTTTATTGGAAGCGGCGCTGATGTCACAATTACTCTTACTTTTTTTGATTCGAGAGACTAAGCCAAATACAGAAACCCTAAAACATCTTTTCATCTTGAAAGAATCTCCTCTACCGTTCATACCGCAGCGGGTATCATCCGTTGATGCTTACCGCGGTTTTGTTATGTTGCTTATGATGGGCGAAGTTTTGAAATTCGGACAGGTAGCTGAAGCGCTGCCTGACAGTGCTCTCTGGGCTTTTCTCGATTATCATCAGAGCCATGTTTCCTGGGTCGGCTGCTCCTTACATGATCTTATTCAGCCCTCATTTTCCTTTCTCGTAGGTGTTGCCCTGCCCTATTCAATGGCGAGCAAATCAAGCCGGCAGCAAAGTACGGGCATGATGTGGTTCCATACCCTGCGCAGGTCGCTGATTCTGATCTTGCTGGGAATATTTCTGCGCTCAATGCACGCTTCCCAGACCAATTTTACCTTCGAAGACACATTAACTCAAATCGGGCTCGGTTATCCATTTTTATTTGCTTTAGGCTTCCGGTCTGAACGAACGCAATGGACTTCATTAATCCTGATACTCATTGCTTACGGAATTTTCTTTTCTATCTATCCTTTGCCAGGCCCACATTTCGATTGGGCAGAAACCGGCACGACTGCCCATTGGGAACATCATTTGAAAGGATTTGCCGCCCATTGGAACAAAAATACCAATGCAGCATGGGCATTTGATCGTTGGTTTATGAACATTTTCCCCCGTGAAAGTCCCTTCCGTTTTAATGGCGGCGGGTATAGTACCCTGAGTTTTATACCAACCTTAGGTACGATGATCCTGGGATTGATCGCCGGGCAATGGCTCAGAAATGCAAAATCATCGTCTTCTTTGATCAGACAATTTGTTTTGTCTGCTGCCGGATTGTTTGTGTTGGCCATCATCCTGAACTTTTCTGGCATAAATCCCATTGTGAAGCGAATCTGGACGCCGGCCTGGACCCTGTTCAGTGGCGGCTGGTGTTTTCTGCTGCTTGCACTTTTCTATTATCTTGTCGATGTCCGGAATACCAAATCCTGGTTTTTTGTACTGATTGTAATAGGCACCAATTCCATAGCTGCCTACCTGCTCGCCCATACGGTAGACAGTTTTATAGATCAGTCGTTCAGGATCAACATCAGCCCGGACTATGACCTCCTTTTTGGTACACCTTATCGCTCATTGGTTAGCGGAATGACTATCCTGCTAATCGAATGGTGGATTTTGTACCGGATGTATCAAAAAAAGATATTTATCAGAATTTAGCCAAAGCAAAATCCACATGCCGGGTTTGAAAATCAGAAAGGAAGTTTCTTATCTTTAAAAATTCATCGATTATTTTATATCCATGTTAAAACTCAAAGGAATACATCACATAGCAATAATCGCGTCTAACTATGAGAAATCGAGGCGATTTTATACCGAAGTTCTCGGCTTCACAATTGACAGCGAAATCAATAGGGAAGAAAGAAAATCCTTCAAGCTGGACCTTTCCCTGAATGGAGAATATATTATTGAGCTTTTTTCATTTCCCGATCCGCCCAGGAGAGCATCAAGACCAGAATCGACGGGCCTTCGACATCTGGCTTTTAAAGTGTCAAATATTGAAGAGGCGATCGAAGAACTGATAAAACATGATGTTCATCCTGAACCTATCCGGATTGATTCTCTGACTGGTAAAAAATTCACCTTTTTTGCTGATCCTGACGAACTGCCATTGGAGTTATACGAGATTTAAAAGGCGTGAAAGCGACAAACCCGGAGATGTACTAACAATACGTTTCCGGGTTTTTTGTTTTCAAAACCTATCCCATTGAATAGGGATGATATGGTGAAACCGCGAAATCATTAAAATCAGACTGTTTCTTGTTTTGTCTTCAGTGACCTCAAAAAGGAATCTGCGTCTATGTTTTGAAAATCATTTCAATCCTTTCATCACATTTACACACAAAACACTTTACACACATGAAAAAATACGCAGCAGAATTTATCGGGACATTTTGGTTGGTACTGGGCGGCTGTGGAAGCGCAGCACTTTCAGCAGCCTTTCCCGAAGTCGGCATTGGATTGCTTGGCGTTTCATTCGCTTTTGGCCTCACGGTATTAACGATAGCCTATTCTCTCGGACATATCTCAGGCGCTCATCTTAACCCAGCAGTATCAGTTGGCTTATGGATTGGCGGCCGGTTTTCAGCCAGGGACCTTTTACCTTATATTATATCGCAGGTTTTAGGAGGTTTGGCGGCGGCGGCGGTGCTTTCTGTAATCGTAACCGGAAATGGTAGTTCAATTGGTGATTTTGCAGCCAATGGTTATGGCGACCATTCACCGGGAAAATACAGCATGACAGCTGCATTGATAACCGAAATGGTTATGACTTTTATGTTTCTGATCATTATACTCGGTGCGACAGACAAAAAAGCCTCAGGAAGTTTTGCAGGTCTGGCTATCGGTCTGGCTCTTACACTCATTCACCTGATCAGTATACCGGTTACCAATACTTCGGTAAATCCAGCTAGAAGCATTAGTCAGGCGATATTCGTCGGTGGCTGGGCAATGGAACAACTTTGGCTATTTATTGTTGCACCGGTGGCTGGTGCGATACTGGCAGGCGTTGTCTACAAATTTATGTCAAGCGAAGATTGACTAGGCGGCAATAGAATGTGTTAATTCGCTGTTCTTAACAATTTCTTGTCTGGAAAGAATTTCATAAAATTCAGAAATTCTTTCCAGATGCTGGTCAATAACCATCCTGGTTTCAGAATCCCTGTCAATGTATTTATATAGTGAGCGATAGCTCTGCAATATTCTTCCTTCCACTTTTTTCAGCACGCCTGCTACATCTTCCCTGTCTTCCAGGTTTTTCATGACCGATATACTATCCAGATCAGTCTCTGCGGCACTGACAAGATCTTTATCGTTGAGCATACATTTGAAATAATCATAGATCCACTGAATTTCTTTCTGAAAAATCAGAGCACTGAAATGGCCCTGGGTTAGCATCTTTCTCAGCGGGCTCATACTATCTTTCCGAAGTGCTTCAAGGTATAAGACTTCTCTGTTCTTCTGCTCTTTCCATAACGCGCTTATTTTCAGAACGAACTCGCTCAATTTCAAATCTTCCTTCACCATAGTCATATCAGTTTGAGTACACAGGAATTTGTACAAATTCTATGCCCAAGCGGTTACAAGTAAAGTAGAAGTAGTACTATTATTTAGTAAGTCATATAGATTAGTTTTATTTTCATAAAAGCTTCTCCTTGAAACAATTCCGATTTATTTTGCGTATTTAAAAATGGGGCTCAGATTACACAAAAATAATCCGGCCATTACGCTACTATTCCAGTGTAAAAACACGTGCCAGAAAACGATAATTTTTATACTCTGTTGAAAGAAACTAACTTTGTCATGAAGGCAATATTTGATACTTAATAAAGTTAGATTAAAATCTATAAGGAGATTATGATCTCTGATTTACGAATTGTGTAATTTATGTTTAAATATTCATTGATATTATCACTGCTTCCGGCAGTAATTTTTAGTTCTTGTAAAACCGCAGCACCTAAAACACAACCAGTTTCTGAAGCATCTCCCCTGATCGAGATTGGAAACGAAAAGTTTTCCGCCAACGATTTTCTGGATTCATATACGAAGAATAAGTTTTCTACGGATTCAACTAAAGAGTTAACACCTGAGGAATACTTACCTGTATACAAGGACTTAAAGATCAAAATCCTGGAAGCCAGGACAGAAGGAAGAGACACAACTAATGATTACAAACAGGAGATAAACTCATATTACGACCAACTTGCAAAAAACTTTCTGGTCGATAAAGCGCTGGTCGAAAAACTTTCAACCGAAGCATATGCCCGTCTGAAGCAGGAAGTAAGCGCGTCACATATTCTGGTTGCAGTGCCGGAAGATGCTTCCCCAGCCGACACCCTTGACGCCTATCGCGCTGCAGTTGCCCTGCGGGGCAGATTGGAAGAAGGTTCTGATTTCGGTGATATGGCTGTTAAGTTCTCAAAAGATCCTTCGGCCGTCCGCAATAGAGGAGATCTTGGCTACTTTACGGCGTTCCAGACGGTCTACCCATTTGAAACGGCAGCATATACCATTCCTGTTGGAAAATTGTCACCGCCTGTAAGAAGCAAAACAGGTTATCATATCATAAAAGTAAAAGATCGCCGTCCAAACCGTGGCAACGTACGTGTTGCCCACATCATGGTACGCCTGGAAGCAAATTCAACGGAATCGGAAAGGACAGCTGCAAAATCCAGAATCGATGAAGCCTATAAAAAGCTGCAAAGCGGTCAGCCATGGGACAATGTTACCGAGGCCTATTCGGATGACAGGCAGTCAAGCAAGAACCATGGCTTGCTCCCGCCTTTTGGTACCGGACAAATGGATCCTGCTGTTGAAGAAGCTGCATTTTCACTGACAAAACTGAATACTTATGCAGCGCCAGTGCTTAGCACTTATGGTTGGCATATCATAAAGCTGGTGGAAAAAAAACCATTGGACTCATACAGCGTCATGTCTCCGTCGCTTCGTCAAAAAGTAGTTACAGATTCCCGCGGTAAAGTCCTTGAACAATCCACAGCTAAAAGATTACGGGAGAAATATGCCATACAGGAATTCGCTGATCAGTTTGCATTGCTGATGCCGCTGGTCGACAGCACCCTGATTTCCGGAAAATGGGATTATATGAAACCAGTCTCTACTGACTGGGCTTCCAGCACTCTGTTTTCAATTGAAAAAAGGCCTTATGATGCGCTTTCATTTCTGAACTTTGTGAAAGCACAGCAAAAACCGCGGCCAAAGGGCTCTTCTCCCGAGGTCATTTTTAAAAGATTCTACTACGACTATGTGACAAATCGCCTGTTTGAGTATGAAAAAGAACATTTGGAAGAAACCTATCCCGAGTTCAGGGCACAGATAAGCGAGATCCGCGAAGGTGTTTTGTTATCACAGCTACTGGAAGAAAATGTATTGGCGCGGTCATTGAACGACTCAACCGGACAACGAAATTATTATGAAAAAAATGTCTCCCATTTCAGATATCCTGAACGTGCTTTCGCCACCGTCGTGACTGCTCCTGATACTGCCACGCTTAATGCCGTAAAAAAATCATTATCAAAAAGCCCTTATGTTCTGGAAAGAAAGGCTAATGAACTGATTTTTAAAGAAGGGGTCAGCGAGGTAACCAAAGAGCAAATGGACAAGTTGTATGATGTTTTTGTGATCTTACAGAAAAACCCTGAGTACGTTGTCGAAATCGCAGGATACCGTTCAAATTCAGAATCAGAATCGACCTCAGCGGACCGTATCAGAAATGTTGTGAAATACCTGAACGCTAAAAATATTTCTATCGTTAGAATTCTGGAAAAAGATTACGGATCTTTTCGCCAGTCAGCAGAACAGGATAGGAACAGGAGGGTCAGCTTCCAGTTTTATAGCACATCTAAAAAAGATGTTGAGAAAGCCTATAATTCAGAAACACCTGATGCCGTTATTATCCAGGAGGGCTATTTCCCGAAAGATAATGCACTATTGAGCCAGGCAAAATGGGAAACAGGTGAGCAGACGATCAATATTAACGGAATTTCTTACTGGCTTCAGATTGAGAAAATAGAGCCTGCGCGTTCAAAAACTTTTGTTGAAGCCCGTGGCAGCGTGATCAATGAATACCAGAAATTGCTGGAAAAACAATGGATGGAGAAACTTCAGCAGAAGTTTCCGGTGAAAGTGAATGCACAAGAATTAGAAAAAATTAAGCGTTAAACGTAAATTAGCATTTTGAAATGCTGGCAGGTCTTATTTCAGCCTGACAGCCTGACAAATAAACCCTACAAATACCATTTAGGAACAAACAAAATATATGAAAATAAATAAATTAATTGTACTTCAATTATTTGCAATCTGCACATTCTGTTTTAGTCTGACCGGCTTCGGACAAGGGCAATCGGGTGTGACGCTCGATAAAATTATTGCCCGTGTCGATAACCACTATATACTTAGCTCCGAACTGGAAGAAATGTATAACAGTTACGCGGCCAACGGACAAAAAGCACCTGAAAAGTGCCAGATACTGGAATCGCTGATTATAAATAAAATGCTTCTTGCAAAAGCTGAGATCGATTCGGTCACAGTAGAAGACAAAGAAGTCGATAACGAGCTGGATGGAAAAATGAGCTATATGATCCAGCGCTTCGGTTCAGAAAAAAATCTGGTTGAGGCCTATGGAAAAAGTGTTGACAATTTGAAAACCGAACTTCGTTCGCAGGTTAAGGAGCAGAAAATTGTCGAGAAAATGCAGCGTACTATTTCTGGCAATGTTAAAATTACCCCAAGCGACGTACGTAAATTTTTCAATGCAATCCCCAAAGACAGCCTTCCATACATTCCGTCAGAAGTCGAGATCGGGCATATAGTTCGTCTTGGTACCGTTACAAGAGAACAAAAAGATAAGTTGAGAAACCAGCTTCAGGAATTCAAAGAGCGCGCTGAAAAAGGTGAGGATTTTGCCATGCTTGCTACTATCTATTCGGAAGACGTTGGATCTGCAAAAAACGGAGGTGACCTGGGTTTTGCAAAACGAGGAGCCATGGTACCTGAATTTGAAGGTGCGGCGTTAGGTTTGAAGCCTGGTGAGATGTCCAACATCATCGAATCTCAGTTTGGATTTCACTTAATAAAACTGATCGAAACACGTGGCGCTGAATACCATGCACGCCATATCCTGTTAAGACCTGATTATAATAAAGGAACAGATATGAACAGCGCCGTCCGTGTGCTTGACAGCTTGCGCGTCCTGATCAAATCTGATACGCTGAAGTTTGCGAAAGCCGCTCTGGACAATTCAGAAGACAAAGAAACTGCTGAAACAGGCGGTATCATTCAGGATAGAAGCACAGGTCTCGGACGTTTGACTTTAGATGCGTCTATGGACCCGGCATTGTATTTTGCAATAGACACCATGAAAGTAGGTGACCTAAGCGTTCCTGTTGCTTACCGTACTGAAGATGGCAGAAGTGCTATGCGTATCCTTTGGTATAAAAGTAAATCTGAGCCACATACTGCAAATCTTCGTGATGATTACGAAAAGATTTCCCAAATTGTATTAAGTAATAAAAGGAACCATGCTTTGGAAGACTGGTTTAAAAAAGCCCAGGGTGATGTGTTTATCAGCGTAGAACCAGAATACAAAAATTGCCGTGTCCTTGGCCTTGCCAATGGAAGTGACAGCTGAAATGGTTAGCTAAGGAAATAGTTCTAGTAATTAAGATTTTCATAAATTGACTCACTGTGAATTATAAATCAGACGTTGAAGCAGCCGAAGCCATGAAAGTGGCCTATGAGAAAATCCGCAGTGAGATAGGGCAAGTGATTATAGGGCAGGACGAGGTTATAAAGCGATTACTAACAGCCATTTTTTGTCAAGGACATTGTCTGTTAGTCGGGGTTCCGGGGCTTGCCAAAACGCTGCTGATTCAGACGATAGCTTCGTCTCTTGATTTAAAGTTTAACAGAATTCAGTTTACACCGGATTTAATGCCTTCAGATATTCTTGGATCTGAGACACTAGACCAAAACAGAAATTTCAAATTCATCCAGGGACCGATCTTCGCAAATATAATCCTGGCGGATGAGATCAACCGGACTCCTCCGAAAACGCAGTCTGCACTTTTGGAAGCCATGCAGGAATATTCGGTAACCATTGCAGGCCAGAAACATGTTCTGTCGAGACCGTTCTTTGTATTGGCTACACAAAATCCGATTGAACAGGAAGGTACCTATCCATTACCGGAAGCTCAGCTCGATCGATTTATGTTTATGATCCAACTGGACTATCCGTCGTATGCTGAAGAAGTTACAATTGTCAAAAACACGACCAACGATGTGAGACATCAGGTAAGGGAGGTAATCAGCGCTGAGGAGATTATGGATTTTCAGCATTTGGTTCGCCGCGTACCGGTAACGGATCATGTAATTGAATACGCTGTCAAGCTTGTCCATAAAACCCGGCCGTCATCAGGACTTGCCAACAAAGATACCGCCGATTACCTGGAATGGGGTGCAGGCCCAAGAGCGTCACAATCTCTCATTCTGGCCGCCAAATGTAATGCACTGTTATCAGGAAAATATTCTCCCGATATCGAAGATGTCAAAGCAGTGGCACTACCGGTATTGCGCCATAGAATTATCAGAAATTTTAAAGCAGAAGCAGAAGGAATATCGGTTGATGACATCATCGCCCGCCTGCTCTGACATTATGATCTAAATGATTAAAATTTGCGTTGATCCCTTATGGAAATCAGCGCAAATTTTGTTTTAAGGCTGTTTTAAGATTGTTCGACCAACACAGCCTGATCTTTCCGGTATAATATTGGTAGACTGCTTTAGTAAACGTCAATTTCAAATCTTCATACCCAAAACCCGAACTCCGCTTATGGATATTTTAGGAAAAAACTTTATTGGCTATTCACTTTCATCTGAGAACCAACATACATTCAAATCCTATGTTCCGGCTCAAAATATAGAATTACCTGAGACATTTCATACAGCCACAGCGCAGGAAGTGTCACGGACAATGGATCTTGCAAAAAAAGCATTTCATGAATATGCGGTGGTTCCTTCTTCAAAAAGAGCCGATTTTCTGATGGCGATCACCGAGGAGATCATGGCTGTTGGTGACCAGCTTCTGGAACGTGCCAATCTTGAAACCGGGCTACCTATAGCCCGTCTGCAAGGCGAACGTACCCGAACGATCAATCAGCTTACACAGTTTGCTGACCTTGTACGGGAGGGCTCCTGGGTTGATGCGAGTATTGATACTGCAATCCCGGAACGAACGCCGGTTCCAAAATCCGACCTTCGTAAAATGCATATTCCAATCGGGCCGGTCATTGTTTTTGGGTCCAGTAATTTTCCATTTGCCTATTCCGTCGCAGGTGTTGATACAGGTCCTGCATTGGCTGCTGGAAACCCGGTGATCGTAAAAGCACACGCCGCCCATCCCGGTGTGAGCGACCTGACGGCTCAGGCTATCGTAAAAGCTGCGCAACGAACAGGAATGCCGGAAGGTGTTTTCTCCATGTTATATGATGACGGATATGAAGTCGGATCGGCACTTGTGAAACATCCGGCAAGTAAAGCGGTTGGCTTTACAGGGTCAATAAAAGGCGGGATGGCACTTTATAAGATGGCTCAGGAGCGGGAGGAACCTATTTCTGTTTTTGCGGAAATGGGCAGTGTCAATCCCATCGTTATTTTACCTGAATACCTTGACACAAACACACAGGATTTAGCAAAAATGTTAGCAGGATCGGTCACACTTGGCGCTGGCCAGTTCTGTACCAATCCTGGTTTGGTATTTCTGATCGAATCCGAATTGTCTGGCGGATTTGAAAGACTTTACAAGGAAGAGATCTTGAAGGCGGCGCCGGCAACGATGCTTACTGCCGGTATCAGGAAAAACTTTTATAAACTTCGCGATGAGCTGGTATCTGAACCTGGCGTTACAGAACTGGCATTTTCAGACATAGATTCAGATCAGGAAAATCAGTCACAGGCATCGGTGGCGCGGGTTAGCGGAAAGGATTTCATTGCTAACCCCAAAATGCATGAAGAGGTTTTTGGCCCGTTCTCATTACTGGTTGTATGTGAAGATTACGATGAACTGATATCTGCCATCTCTCATTTGAAAGGACAGCTTACGGCATCGCTCATGGCAGACCCAAAAGAAACGCTAAAATATCCCGGCCTGTTACAAACCTTGTCCGAAAAATGTGGCCGTTTCATCATGAACGGCGTACCTACGGGAGTTGAAGTTTGTCCTTCGATGCATCACGGAGGACCGTTCCCGTCGGCGACCGATGCACGGTTTACATCTGTTGGCCGACATTCCATATTGCGTTTTGTCCGCCCGCAAACTTACCAGGACTGGGATGATTCGCTTTTACCGGATGAACTGAAAAATGCAAATCCTCTAGGAATCTTCAGGCTGGTTAATAACGAAACGACCAAAAGGGAAATTTAACATGTTGCTTTGGCTTCTTCCAAACCCAGGAAGAAGCCAGTTTATGAACTCTTTTATATGAATGTCAACAACACTTTTCACATCATTAACGGCGATGCTTTACTGGATAATTTCCCCGCCGAACTGCTGACCGGCGAAATTATCGTTGCCCGGGAATGCCTTGTAGACGGTCCGGTTTCAGGTGAAAACTTTCAGGAATTCGCTGAAACCCGTGCCAACTTTATACATCAGGAATATGGCGAAGAAAAACAGGCTTATTTTGAAGAAATTATACCTGAATTCAATAAGATACAGGCCATACCAGTTGAATCCGAAGTGAATTTCTGGTTTGAAGATGATCTGTTCTGCCAGGTCAACCTTTGGTTCTGCGCCTCGCTGCTGATGCCTGTTGCGCACACGATAAAAGCTTATATTATAAAACCACTCATCACCAATAATGATCCGGATTGGGGTGGGTTTGGCGGGATGGATAACCATAGACTGGCCGAAGCCTATTTACATAAGCGGCTTCTTTCCTACCAGGATATTACTCTGCTAAGTAATTTGTGGGATGCTTATAAAAATAACGATAAACAAGCGCTCAAAAACCTGGCTTCATCTGCAGCAGCTAATTTCCCGTTTCTCGATCTGGTCATCCAGGCACAGCTTGATCGCAGCCAAAACCGGCCGGAGAATGTTTTGAAGATGATTATTGAGGAGAAAGCAACATCCGACTTTAATACTGTTTTCAGAGAATTTAGCAGGCGTGAAGGAATTTATGGTTTCGGCGACTGGCAGGTTGAGAAGATGCTGGCCAGGATTCAAAACAGCAATGAGACATCCGATCGTTGAATGATAAAGAGCAGCCAGCGACTCCAGAATTTTTCCGCTGGCTTCTTTATACAAACAATATTAAGGGTATCCCACTTCCACTAAAAAAAGTCCCTGTGCAGGCGCCTGTGCCCCTGCTCTACTCCGATCCTGCGCCAGTATTATTTTTTCAAAATCTTCAATACTTCTTTTTCCTGTTCCAACTTCCAGCAAAGTTCCAACCAGCGCTCTGACCATACCACGTAAAAAGCGATTTGCTTTAATATTAAAAGTAAGGATGCCGTCTTTTTCAACCCATTCTGCAATTGTAATATCACAGAGAAAATTATTTACCTGTGTATGGATTTTACTAAAACTCTCAAAGTTCTTGTAACGCAGCAACAACACCGCCGCCTCGTTCATTTTTCCAATGTCCAGCGGTTTATGGAAAACATGGGACTGCTCACTTAAAAACGGATTTTTCCTATAAATGATTCGATACTCATACCGCCGGTGTGTTGCATCAAACCGCGAATGTGCTGACTCTGCGACCAAAAAAATCCTGTGTACTGCAATATCGAAAGGCAAACGGCTGTTGAGTCTGTAAATCAGCTGTTCTGTATTATTTAATTCCTTATCCACATCAAAATGCGCATATTGCTGCTCAGCATGCACACCGGTATCAGTCCGGCTGCTGCCTACTGTCTCAATGTTTTCCCTAAGAATAAGTGTTAATGCCGCATCCAGCAGCTGCTGAACAGATATCGCATTATTCTGCCGTTGCCAACCGCTATAATTTGTACCCTTGTAACTGAATTCTATAAAATAACGCATGTTGCAAAAGTACGAGAAAGTCCGCGAACCACATTTGACAGAACAATGAATTATAGGTTTGAACCTCTTGTTATCAAACCGCCGGGCTTAATTTGAGGGAATATTATGGAGCTTTCCACTTTTTTTGCCGATTTTAAACAGCTCCCCAATAAAATATTTCGAGGTTGCCAGGAAGAACATTAACTTTGAAACTTGAAATTATTTCCAGTACTGTATGATTACGGAAGAAAAGAAAGAAGAAAAAAGCCTGAATTTTATTGAAGAGATTATTGAGGCAGACCTTAAGGCAGGCAAGTACACGGAAATCGTCACACGTTTTCCTCCTGAACCTAATGGATATCTGCATATCGGTCATGCTTCCAGCATCTGCCTGAATTTTGGGCTGACAAAGAAATTTCCGGGTTATACCAACCTGCGTTTTGATGATACCAATCCAACGACAGAGGATACCGAGTACGTTGAAAGTATAAAAAACGACATCCGCTGGATGGGTTTTGAATGGGAAAATGAGCTTTATGCTTCTGATTATTTCGACACTTTATATGGTTATGCGATCCAGCTTATCCATAAAGGCCTTGCCTATGTGGACGATTCTACCTCAGATGAAATCGCAACATTGAAAGGCACGCCAACACAACCTGGAAAAGACAGTCCCTTCAGAAACCGGTCTGTGGAAGAGAACAGACTGCTTTTTGAGCAGATGAAAAACGGAACATTCCCGGACGGAAGCCATACGCTGCGTGCAAAGATAGACATGGCACACCCTAATATGCTGATGCGTGACCCTATTTTATATCGTATCAAACACGCACACCACCACCGGACAGGAGATAAATGGTGCATCTACCCGATGTACGATTTTGCACATGGACAAAGTGATGCAATTGAAAATGTTACCCATTCGATCTGTACGCTGGAATTTGTTCCTCACCGTGAACTATATGACTGGCTCATCGAACAACTGGGCATTTATCCTTCACACCAGTATGAATTTGCCCGTCGGAACCTGAACTATACGGTGACGAGCAAAAGAAAATTGTTACAGCTTGTTCAGGAAGGACATGTAAATGGATGGGATGACCCGCGGATGCCGACGATCAGCGGTTTACGCAGGCGTGGTTATACACCTTTCAGTATCCGCGATTTTTGTGATCGCATCGGCGTAGCCAAAAGAGAAAATATGATTGACGTCGGATTACTTGAATTTTGTGTCCGGGAAGACCTGAATAAGACTTCTCTGCGCAGAATGGCGGTTCTCGACCCTTTGAAAGTAGTGATCACCAATTTCCCGGAAGATCTTTCTGAAAATTGTCTGAGCGAAAACAATCCTGAAGATATCGCAGCGGGAATGCGTGAAATTCTTTTTACCCGTGAAATTTTCATTGAACGTGAAGATTTTATGGAAGTGCCGTCCAAGAAATATTTCCGGCTTGCGCCTGGTAAAATGGTTCGCCTCAAAGGCGCTTATATTATCCAGGCTGAATCTGTTGTGAAAGATGAAAACGGAGATGTGACGGAAGTACATTGCACCTACGTAGAAAACAGCAAAAGCGGACAGGATACTACGGGTATCAATGTAAAAGGAACGCTTCACTGGGTTTCAGCAAAACATGGTATTCCGGTCGAAATCCGTTTGTATGACCGGTTATTTTCGGTTGAAAACGTTGCATCCGAAGAAGGTGATTTCAAAGATTACATCAATCCTGAATCGCTTCATATCATTACCGGATATGCCGAACCTGCGTTGGGCGAGGCCAAACCAGGCGAATCATTCCAGTTTTTACGCAAAGGTTATTTTGCCGCAGATCCGGACGGAACTACGGATAAACCGGTTTTTAACCGAACAGTAACACTTCGGGATAACTGGGCGAAGGCTGCTGAGAAGTAGTCAATAATCAAGGCCAGATCTGAAATTTAACCAGCGCTGTCTGCTTCAAAAAGCAGACAGCGCTTTTGTTAAAAAAATGACTGCATATAATTAGATTGGTTTTAAATAACTCTTGCATCGTTAAATTTTCCGCTTTATCTTTGCGGAAGATTCAGTGTCATATCAAATGCAAGTTACAGTGAAGCACCCAAACGAATTGTTCAGCACAGCCAAAGGTTTTAGTTATCAATGTGATAAAACTTCACGCATTGTGGTTCATTTTGGGGAAATGATTGCTTCATTTCGTATCCACGACTTCCTTAATTTCCGCCGCTTTGTAAATAATATTGACATCAAGAGCCGTCTTTTCGATCTGTCGGATGAGTCGGATTTTGAATTCGTTGAAGCTCCGCAACTCAATATCAATCAGAAACTTACCCTGTGTGAATTGATCCAGCTACGTGATCTTGTGAATGGAACGCACTTCGCCATTGAGTTAAATTCATTATTGCATTCAATTCTTTACGTAGAACAAGAATTAGTCTAAATAGCTGATTCCCTTCATATTAGACCAATTCCAAATTTATCGGTTCGCATTGCATTGCTGAACTTTCGTATGATATTTGTGCTTATTACCTCAAAAGATAAACACATAATACCATGAGAGATCTACTTAGAGCCCGTACTTCTTTAAAAGAAGAGATAGAAATATTATTAAACAACCAGGTTAAAATGGAAGCAGAAGCATCGGCTAAATATTTGGCAATGGCTTCCTGGTGCGACCGCAATGGTTTCAAGAACAGCGCTGCTTACTTCCTGAAGCAATCCGACGAAGAACGCGGACATATGCTGAAGATTTTCAACTACATCATGACCGTTGGCGGAACAGCTGTTTCTCCTGAGGTTCCAGCTGTTAAACAAGAATTTGCTTCTTTCAGAAGTGTGTTTGAGTCAGCACTTCAAAGTGAAATCAGCGTGACACAATCCATCAATAGAATTGTAACCCAAAGCCGCCGCGAAGAAGATTACGCTACTGAAAATTTCATGCAGTGGTTTGTAAACGAGCAGATTGAAGAGGAAGATAATGCACGTCGTGCAATCGAACTGTTTGATGTTATCGGTGAGGAAGGAACCGGCCGTTACCATATTGATAAAGCAATCCTTAAAATTAGCTCCGAAAACTAATTTACAGATTTTATAACAGGAGGCCGGGTCACAATGACCCGGCCTTTTTTTTGTGCTTAAAATAAATTCAGCCAAAAAGTTGCTATTAAATTGTATACAATTTAATTTTACACAATCAATAATTAGATATGGAACTGTTAAAATTATCGAATCAACTTTGCTTTCCGCTCTACGCGTTGTCAAGGAAGGTTACCAGCCACTATTTGCCGCTCCTGGAGAAGATCGGTCTTACCTATCCTCAATATCTGGTTATGCTTGTTCTTTGGGAAGAAAACGGTGTATCCGTAAAAGAGCTTGGCTACCGGCTAATGCTGGATTCAGGAACACTTTCTCCATTGCTGAAAAAACTGGAAGACCGAGAATTGGTTACTCGTAAAAGATTGAAAGAGGACGAGCGTATTGTCATCATTTCACTGACTGAAAGCGGCGAAAAACTTAAAGAAAAGGGGGCAGAAATCCCGGATCAAATCAAATGCAGCCTGGAACTAACTGATAAAGAAGTCAGGGAAATGCGGGCACTTGCAACGGGTTTGCTTGATAAGATCAATAAAATTGAAGCTGTGCATAACAATTAATTTAAATCAACTAAAAATCCGATAAAGATGATAAAGCCAATGTATACAACCGCTGCCACTGCAACCGGCGGAAGAAATGGAAAAGTTGTTTCTCAGGACGGAATACTTGATCTTGAAGTACGTATCCCGAAAGAAATGGGAGGTGCAAATAACGACTACACAAATCCTGAACAATTGTTTGCAGCCGGATATGCAGCCTGCTTTGACAGCGCATTGAACCTGGTGATCCAGCGCAGCAAAATCAAAACAGGTACGACCTCGGTCACTGCTCAAGTAGGTATTGGCAAAAATGAAGCAGATGGTTTTGGACTGGTTGTCACGCTGGAAGCCCATATTCCTGGGGTGGAAAAATCTGTTGCCGATGATCTTATTGCAAAAGCACATGAGGTTTGCCCCTATTCCAATGCAACACGCGGCAATGTTGAGGTGACTTTGAAAACATCTACAGAAGAAATTTCAGCCTAAATAATCGTTCTTAATGCCAGTCCGTTTGCATAAAGCAAACGGACTTTTTTTTCACAAAAAACTTATCTGGGTGACAATAGAGAGTAAATCTCAACATCCTGAAACCTGCCTTCAAAATAGGTATGTTCTCTGATGTAAGCCTCTCTGGTAAATCCATGTTTTAAAACCAGGGCGGAAGATGCCTTATTCTCCGGGTCAATGACGGCTTCAATACTATTTAAGCGTAATTGGTCGAAGCCAAACCTGATAACTTCACCAACTGCCTCGTCCATATATCCTTTCCTGCGGTGTAAAGGATCAAGCGAATAGCCAATTTCACCGCGGTAATTTTCTTTATTGATTCTTGGATATCCGGCCGTCCCGATCATCTTAGATGCGCCTTTCAGTGAAATGGCCCAGGTGATACTTATGCCTTGATCAAATAAAAACTGATAGTTCCTGACAAGCTCTTCCGCTTCCCGCCGCGATTGAAGCAACGGCCTGACGATATATTTCATCACCTCAGGATTACTCCGCTGCTGAAACATGTCATCCACATCGTCCATCGAAATGGCGCGCAGCGTAAGACGTTCTGTTTCCAAAACCGGAAATTTTTCAAAATTCAGAATCAGCATAAGCAGTACTTTTACAACTTCCTGAACATGATATAAGCATCAACATAACCCAGTTCCTGATGGTCAAAACCTTCAGGAATCGTACCGATGATCTCGAATCCATGTTTTTGCCACAACTTTACCGCAACCGTATTTGTGCTGACGACGATGTTGAATTGCATACCCTTAAAACCGAACCGTTTGGCCTCGGCCAATGAATGCTCACACATCAAATTTCCGATACCCTTGCCCTGCGCCTTCGGATGAACCATATATGAACCATTGGCAATGTGTGAACCCAGATCGACCTGATTTGGCTTGATCACATAAGTACCCAGGATCTCTCCATTTTGTTCCACAACATAGGTTTCCATATAAGCCCCAAACCAATACTTTTCAAGATCCTCTTTGGGTGTATCCGGCGCAAATACATAGGTATCTCCGGTTTGGATCACGGCTGTAAAAATCTCCCAGACTTCATGGCGGTCCTGATCAATTGCTTTTCTTACGTGCATATTCTACGATGGATTAATAACAAGGCCATAAGCCTCAAAGGCTGGTAAGTTACACCGTTGCTTTATAAGTATACACCGTATATGGAAAAATAAATTGTGCCACAAGCCACGAGACCAGTGAAGCAATGACGATCGGCACGAACAAAACGTAGTTGTCTGCAATCGCACAAACCAGAAAAATAGAGGTAAGCGGGGCATGGATGCTTCCGCTTAAAACGGCAGCCATACCAATGATGATAAAGTTGAGGGCGATCAGGTCGAGATGGAAGAAGTAATTTAATGTCAGCGCTGTGATCAATCCCAAAAAGGCACCAATGAACAAGCTCGGTGCAAATACACCGCCATCGCCTCCAGCACCCAGCGTGACAGAAGTCGCGATCGGCTTTAAGAACAAGACGATTACAAATGGTAGGAGAATGTATAAATCCGCGGGCTGTGTTATGGACGTCAGGTTTTTAATTCCTGCATATCCTTCGCCGTACAGACTGGGAAAGAAAAAGACCATCGTTGAAATCATCAAAGAGCCCGCGATGATTTTCAGATAATCATTTTCAATCGAGCCAAAAAACTTTTTGCAAAAGAGCACGCATCTGGTCAGAAAGACTGAGTTGAAGCCGGCCAATATACCTAGCAAGATGAAATAGGGCAATGCTTCGTTGTGCCAGCCGGTAACATTAAAGTTAAAAACCTTTTCGTAAAAGAAGTATCTTGTCAGCAGATAAGAAGTGAAGATTGCAGTGGACAAAGAAGCCAGATGTGTCTTATTCTTTTTTCTCGTAAAGACTTCAAGGGCAAACATAAATCCGGCTATGGGCGCATTAAATAAAGCAGTAATACCAGCTGCCAGACCTGCACAGACAAGATCAGTCCGGTACTTATTCAAATGCCCGACCTTGTGACTCGACAGGGCGCCGATGGATGCCGTGGCGACAACCGTAGAAACTTCAATACCGGTTGAGCCGCCAAAGATTACAGTCAGAAATCCGTTGAAGTAATGCGAAGGAATTTTGTAGGCAGGCAATGTTTTTCCGCCTTTGTTTATTGAATCCAGAACTTCCTTAATCCCTTTATTAGCCTTATTTCTGAACAAAAAATGCCGTAGGATGTGTATAGTCGTAAAACCAATAAATGGCAAAAAAAATATCAGGGACTGATTCTCAGCCAATCGATGAACAAAATCATGCTCATAATGCTCTGTAATCACTTTAAGCGTATCTGCCAGTATTGCTGAAAAAACGCCGATTACAGCCGCTGCTGCTAAAACGGTTACTGTCCTCCTGGCTTTTTTTTGCCGGTAAGATAAAGTTGAACCTGTATTCATGAATTCGGATTTAAGTTAAACCAATGCTTGATGGTATATTATCTGTACCTGCGTTTCCAGATTTTATACCAGTTTTTATTTTTGGGGTAAGAACGATGGGAAGTCATATTATTAACAACCAGTGCTACGAGCAATAATATTAATACGCCTGACAACACCGGGCTAAGCACATACATATAACCCAGGCTCGTTACTTTTTCCGAACCAATGTTGGCAATCAGCGCTGTGGCTCCTCCGGGAGGATGAAGCGTTTTTGTGATCTGCATGATCACGATAGAAAGAGAAACTGCAAAAGCCGAAGAGAGCCAGATCTCATTTGGAATGATATAGTGTACCGTGACCCCGACCAATGCGCAAAGAACGTGGCCACCAACCAGATTCCGGGGCTGAGCCAGGGGGCTGTTGACAATACCGTAAATCAAAACTGAAGACGCTCCAAAGGAGCCGATCATGAATAAATTATCGCTTTGTGTGAAGACGTTTTGGTTTAAAAGTCCTATAAAGCCAATCCCTGCAAAAGAACCGATAAAGGTCCAGAAATGATCCTTGAAGTCAACCAGTGTTTCTTTGTAAATCACATAGCGCGCGATTCTTGCCTGTTTTCTTATATGTTTTCTCAAAACGGATATAGTATATTTTCACAAAGCATAGCTATTTATAACCATGCTCTACAAATTAAGGTTCGATACGATTCTACAAATTTTCATAATCCGCCATGACCCTGTCCCATGAGGAAATTTTAATTAGGTACAGGTATCGTTTTTGTCAAACATAAAGTTGATATTGGAAGTATTGAATAGTCACAGTTCCTTTTTTACATGAATTACCTTAATGAGTTTAGAAAATTTATTTCCAGCCATTATCTCTACACAGGCGTCAGGCTTACGTTAGGAGCAGTAATTCCATGCCTTATTTTCCATCACTATGGGGTACTGAGCGACTACATTGCGTTTCCCTTAGGCACGTTGCTTATCGGAACGACAGATAACCCCGGCCCGCTTCACCGTAGAAGGAATTCCCTGATGATTGCGATTGTTGCCTGTTTTGTTGTCGCATGCATCACCGGCTATCTTAGACATATCCATTTTCTTGCTTTTTTTGAGATCGTAATTTTCGGGATGTTTTTCTCGCTTGTCGGAGTCTACGGCAACCGCGCCAACAGCATCGGTCTGATTGCGCTTCTTGTTTTTGTGTTTAATATAGACAATCACATGAGCGGCGATACGGTGCTGCGAAACGCATTGATTTTTTCTGCCGGAGGGATGTGGTATCTAATCCTGTTCCTGGTCCTGCAAAAGATCAGACCGTATAAACTGATACAGCAGCTATTGGGGGAAAATTTTGTCGAGCTGGGAAAATTGCTTTCTGTTAAGGCCGGTTATTATTTTGCCAAACCAGACTACGACGAATTGTTTAACCAAATGATTCATCAGCAGGTAATTCTTCGTGAAAATCATGAAACGCTCAGGGAGATTCTGTTCAAAACACGGCAGATCGTTACTGAATCTACCAACACGAGCCGTATTCTGATGCTGATGTTTCTGGATAGTGTGGATCTGATGGAGCGCATTTTAAACTCACAGCAAAATTATTCTAATCTTCACAGAGCATTTGACCATTCAAAAATCCTGCGCCTGTTTGGGACATACATTACCTGGCTGGCCGCTGAGCTTCAGGAAATCGGCTTATCAGTACAAAGCGGTTTTCCGTCCAGGCCAAGGCATGACCTTGACGAGGCATTCAACAAATGCCAGCGTACTTTTGACAGCATCAGGGAAAAAAGCATGACGCATGAAAATGTGGAAGACTTTATCATGCTGCGCCAGATCCTGAACAGTCTGCAGGACATTACCGAGCGTGTTAAAAAACTGCATCGTGCCACCCGTTACGATTCCGAACTCAGCAAAGAATATAACATCAATGTTGAAATTGACGACTTTACCACAAAACAAGAATACAGTCCGCGCATTTTACTGGATAGTTTGTCACTAAAATCGAGTCATTTCAGGCATGCAGTACGCGTAACGCTGGGTTTGATGATCGGGTTTCTGGTTTCATTATTTTTTAGCGTGGGGCATGGTTACTGGATTTTGCTGACCATCGTTACCATTATGAAACCTGCGTTCAGTATTACAAAACAGCGTAATCTGTATCGTATTGCCGGAACGATCGTAGGCGCCTTTGCCGGCTTCATGACGCTCTATCTGATCAAAGACGACACCGTAATTTTCGTCATAATGATGCTGGCGATGATTTCGGCTTACAGTTTTCTAAAGATCAATTATTTCGTCGCGTCGATCGGAATTACGTTGTATGTATTACTTTGGTTTAATTTTCTTAATCCTCAGCACATTACAGCCGTGCTTCAGGATCGTGTCATTGACACCATCATAGGTTCTATCATCGCCTACTTCGTTTCCTCCTATGTGTTGCCGGTTTGGGAACATACCCAGATCAATCAGTATATGAAAGAAGCCCTTGATGCCAACCGAAAATATTTTGACAATGTTTCAATGATTTTCACAGGCGTTTCGATGGACATCAATGAATTGAAACTTCATCGCAAGGAAGCGATCATAGCGATGGCGAACTTGTCTGATAATTTTCAGCGGATGCTTTCAGAACCCAAGAAGCAGCAGGTTAAAATGGAGGAACACCACCAGTTTGTTGCCACAAGCCATATGCTTACGTCCTACATTGCATCGTTGTCTACCTATGCCCAAACGGTTGGCCAGTCCTATCTATCGGATGAATTTAAGCCCATGATCAGGCAAATTGACCGGCAGTTTGACACAGCGATCCAGATTATCGATAAGGAAGAGAATGCAAGCGTGGACATTATCAAGGAATCGCTTCCGCAAAATCAAAAACTTCTGGCGCTTCTGGCGGCGCGTAAGAAAGAGATCAAAGAAATGGGCATTGAAAAATCTGCCCAGTCTCCAGCGAGAAAAGCACTATCAGATTTTAAGACCATCAATGGCCTCTTCGAACTTATCAGCACAATTACCATCGATGAAATTAAGATACTTCAGAAAATCACGAAGGGGAAAGTGTAGCGATCAGGCAGGCTGCAATTCGGCAACCTGCTCTTTCTTTTGTCTGGAATGAAACATCAGAACAATAGCAACCAGCACCCCACCGAAAGCCATACTGGCTCCAACCCATTCCGGCGAATTATACCCTAATCCTGCGGCGATCGGCAACCCGCCAAGAAAGGCACCCAGTGCATTACCAATGTTAAAACTCGCCTGACTTACCGACGCTGCAAGCATTTCTGCACCCTTGGCTGTCTTGATCATGAGCATTTGCAAAGGCGAAAGCATGGCAAAAGCAATTGCACCGGTCATAAAAGTGAATATCAGTGTCAAAATTTGATTGCTCGACACAAAATAAACGGTCGTCAGCGACAACACCATCGCAAATAACAACGCTGCTGATGTGTAGAGAGGAGAAAACCGGTCGGCCAGTCTGCCCCCAATGAAGTTTCCCACGACCATTCCCATTCCTGCCAGAACCAAAATATACATGATCGAGTCGTCATCGAAGCCAGCGACTTCGGTCAGTAACGGAGCGATATAACTATACCATGAGAAAAACCCGCCGGTACCAATGGCGATGACCAGAACGATCAGCCAGGCATCCAGCCTTTTAAAAAACTTCAATTCACTCATTAGACCCTTCGTGTTCGTCACGGTCAGGGCTGGCATCCAAAGTTTAATACTTGTTGTCGTCAGCAAACCGATTACGCCAACGATCATGAAGGTAATTCGCCAGCTGATGTGGTGCCCAATGAAGGTACCCAGCGGTACGCCGATCAGGTTGGCGATCGTCAGACCTGCAAACATCAGAGAAACCGATCTTGCCTCTTTCCCCTTGTCGGCCAGACGGCCAGCAACCACTGCTCCCACTCCGAAAAAGGCACCATGCGGCATTCCGGAAAAAAAGCGGGACAAAAACAGCAATTCATAGTTGGGTGCGAAGGCCGACAATGTATTGAAGACCGTAAACAAACACATCAATAACAGCAATATGTTTTTTGGCGGCTTACTCCCTGTAAACCCAATCAGCAAAGGCGCCCCCACGACAACGCCCAGTGCATAAGCTGATACCAGGTGGCCTGCCTCGGGAATTGTGATTTGTAAAGAGCTGGCGATATCGGGCAGGATTCCCATGATGACAAATTCTGTCATACCAATTCCAAATCCGCCAAGCGTGAGTGTAAGAATGCTCTTTTTCATAATTCAGGTTAATGCGTCTCCCCTGCCCCGATCTTGATTAAATTAAATTTTTAAAATTACCGTTTGCAACTAAAAACCTGACATATCAGTCATAGACAGAAATACTATTATACCGAAAGGTAACGCCCACGCTTTCAAATGTGTTCAATTTTTAAAATAAAGGCATTTTCAATCGTGATTAGGATTTAAAAATATCCAGGTTAATAAGGATTTATCCGATCTAAGAATGAAGGCTGACAAAACGAGTACATTTTATATACACTAAAAAAACAAGAATAATGCAATTTCTTAGTATTATATAAATGAATTATGAACGGTATGATGCTTCGGCTTGTAATTGTCTTACTTTTGCTGAAAAATCTGATCGGGAAATAAAAAATTTGAATTCATGAATGAAATATCAGGTACAGAAAGGCGAAATATTCATCCCGGACTTGCTGTTTCCATTGTTTTAAAACAGGATCAGCGCACGGGAAAATTAACGAAAGGTATTGTGAAGGATATCCTGACAAGCGCACCCAAGCATACACACGGTATCAAGGTAAGGCTCGTTTCTGGGGAGGTCGGGCGTGTAAAACTGATCGGATAACGGTGTAATCGCTATGGGCAAGTCGCGGATCAGTCTCGTTACGGGTGTTATTGCAATCAGTATTTTTCCGGTACTGGTCAAATGGGCTCCGGTTTCCGGAATTTCATCCGCCTTTTACCGGATGTTCATTGCCGTAGCTTTTTTGCTGCCATTTGTGATCATAAAAAAACAACTTCAAAAACCGGATCGATCGCTTTGCCTTCCCGTATTTGTATGCGGCATTTTATTTGGCAGCGACATAGCCATCTGGAACTTGTCTATTCATTATTCCAATGCAACTCAGGCCACTTTACTGACCAACTTGTCTCCTGTGTGGGTAGGAATCGGCTCGGCGTTGTTCCTTACTGAGAAGCCGAAAAGACAATTTTGGATCGGAACCGTTGTAGCACTTTCCGGGATGGTAATACTGATGGGCCCGGAAACCTTCATGCAAATGCGGTTTGACAAAGGATTTTTAATGGCCGTTACTTCCGGCATTCTGTATGCGAGTTACATGATCGTCAGCAAAAAAGTCCTCAACCGCTTAAATATTGTGAGTTTCATGACTTACAGTATGACGGTTTCCAGCATTTATCTGTTTATCATTTGCCTGCTGCTGCAACAGCCTTTATGGAATTTTAGCCCGACAATCTGGGGAGTGCTTGGAATCCAGGGTTTAATTTGCCAGCTTCTGGGCTGGCTGACAATCAGTTATGCCGTTCAAAAGCTCGATGCACAGCGTGTTTCATTAAGTTTACTCAGCCAGTCGATTGTTACAGGTATACTTGCCTGGATTTTTATTAATGAGAAAATCTCTTCCAGGATGATCATCGGGGGAATTATTATTCTTGCCGGGATAGGGATCACTTTTTTGAGGAATAGAAAGCTTCCAGCTTAGTAACTTGTACCCACAACCATTTTTCCGCAAGTATAAATCAGCATAAGCGTCTTTATTACATTTATTCTTTACAAGAAATAAATAAGCGCAGATGAAGAGTTTTCCATATGGTTTTCTGATTTGTTTATTGCTATTTAACGGGTTATGCCTGGGGCAGAAACCGATAAACGAGCCGAAACCCATTCTACAAACTGACACGACTTCCTGGTGGAAACGAAACAATCTGCGCGTTATCCAGACCAATTTGCCGGCATACGTAGCAGCAACGCTAAATCCTGATTCGCTGCTAAAAGATCTGGAAGATTTTTCAGCCAATACGCTCCTGATCAATGCCGGAGGTATCATGGCATTTTACCCTTCCGAGCTGGATTTCCATTACAGGAATCCGTTTTTAAAAGACAATCAGATGCTCAAAGAAGTGGTCAGAAAATGTCACGAAAAAGGAATCCGTGTTATTGTCCGTTTCGATTTCAGCCGTGTTCAGGAAAGCATTTTCAAAGCTCATCCGGATTGGTGTTACATATCGCCGAAAGGTGAAAGAATTATCAATACCGATATGTATGTTGTCTCCATCAACGCGCCCTATGTGCAGGAAAAAGCATTTAAAATTATTGAAGAAGTAATTGATAAGTTTCCTGTTGACGGCATTTTTCTCAATATGCCGGGTTATCAGGTAAATAACCCGTACGAGGGAAAATACCACGGAATTGACCAGAACGATTACGATAAAAAGCGCTTTGCTGAATACAGCAAAGGTTTATCTCTTCCTACCGAAGAAAACAAAGCGGATCCATTATTTCAAAAATACCTTGAATTTAAAAAATTCACCATCGAAGACTGGTCTCATCGACTTCATTCGCTGATCAAATCAAAAAACAATAACATTGCGATCTGTACTTACATGGATAAGTATGTGGACATTATCCGGCATGAGTCACAAAGCAGCACCGTGTTGCCCTATTGGCCCTATACGGCATCAGATAACGTTGGCAATGCCGTCAACTCCTATCCTGATCACGTGATCAGTAACGCCAGTATCCAGCAGATTTCATTTCAATCTCGGTATAATGCTGTTGAGCCGGAGGAAGTGAGGATCCGGTTGTATGAAAATATTGCAAACGGCTCCGGGCTTGATATGAGTATGATGGGAGACATGCGCGGTTACGAAGATGAGCGGAATTATCCTGTTTTTAAAAGCGTTTATGCATTTCATAAGAAACATGAGCCGTACTTTGGAAAGTATAAATCGGTTGCAAGAGTAGCTGTGATCGCACCCGGCTCATGGCCTGGCGGACCGACCATGCAGGAGTACCGGGGCATTTTACTGATGCTGAAAGAGGCGCACATTCCATTTGATATTCTGGAAGATGCCCAGATCAGCAGCCAGGCAGCAAAAGTTAAAAATTACAAATTGCTGATACTGCCTGACATTACATATCTGAGTAAATCCTCCTTAAATATCCTGAAAGTAGCTTTGCAGGGTGGAACAAACCTGATAGCAACCAACAAAGCATTTTTCGATTCACCGGAAACATTGATGGATGTGTTCGGAGCAAAAATTGTAAATAATGATCATGACGGCAGCGGTAATTATTTACAACCTGATAACAGATCAGTTTTCAAACGTTTCAATAAGCAGACCATGATTTTCTGGAAATTTAATCTTGGTCTATATGATTTCAAAGCCGCCGACCAGACCTTCATGCCAATTCTTTCAAAAGGAAGGCCAGGCCCGCCGGAAATTATCGGAGGGCATGACCCGATCGGGAGTTTTGCTATGGGATCAAAAAATCATGGAAAAAGCAAAGCCGTTCTGTTGCCTATCAATCTTGGCCGGCTTTATTATATGCATGGTTATGAAGAACATAAGAACATTTTACTGGACGTTATTGACTACGTATATCCTGAGGCCACAGGATTGATCGAAACAAACGCACCTGCGCGGGTTGAGGTTATTCTTCAAAAGTATAGCAAAAATATACCTGAACTAAAGTCCACGGAATCAGACAATGGCATGATCATGCACCTGATCAACCTGACTGGATTTAGCGGCAATACCTATTTTCCACCACTTCCGGTATACCAGTTGAAATTTAAGGTTAAATCAGATTTTAAGCCTGCGAAACTGTTTTCTATGAACAGCGGAAAGGCAATTCCATTTTCATGGAAAAATGGAATCTTAGAATTCAAAGTGGAGAAGCTGGAAGCGTTTGACGGAATTGTGATGGATAAGTGATCAGGGGGTTATCTACAGCACCGGTATATAAATGATAAACTCGGCACCTACGCCCGGCTTTCCGACGGCCGTAATCGTACCGTGGTGATTGTCCATAATCTTTTTGCAAATGGCCAGGCCAATACCAGTTCCTTCGTAAGCATTTTTGTTATGAAGCCGCTGAAAAACCTGAAAGATCTTGTCTTTAAATTGCGGGTCAAATCCGATCCCGTTATCGGCAAAGGAAATAAAATGATAATTCCTTGACGGGTCCAGTTCTGGCAGACCTGTACTTCGGCCGGGTAAGACCCCTGTCGTGATGCGGACAACCGGTATGGTGTTGGCTTTTACAAATTTCAGCGCATTGGCGATCAGATTTGTAAACAACTGCTCAAACTGATAGACAATAACATGTAATGTTGGCAACGGCATACAGTGAATGATAGCACCTTTCTGCTGAATGCTTTCCTGTAACTGTTCTTTTACATTTTGAAGCAATACGGATAGGTTCGTATCTTCAAAATTCTTTTCTACCGCATTTGCCCGGGAAAAAGCCAGTAGGTCCACAATGAGCTGCTGCATTCTGGTGGAAGAAGACTGCATTCTTTTGAAATAATCTTTTCCACGATCCGACAGGTTGTTCTGCTCGGTTTCCATGATCCTGGTAGCGAAGGTCTGTATCTTCCGCAGCGGCTCCTGCAAATCATGACTTGCCACATAGGCAAACTGCCCTAATTCTATATTAGTCCGGATCAGCTCGTCATTGATAATGGTCAGCTCTTTCGTCCGCTGTTGTACTTTTGACTCCAGCTCGTCGATAAATAACTTACTATCGTGGATATCTGTGCTCGTTCCGACCCACATTTGTATTGCCCCATCAGCGTCACGCTGTGGAATGGCACGACTGAGCTGCCAGCGATATTCACCGTCTGCCTTCCGGAAACGATGTTCGAAAACAAAGTCAGTTCCGTTTTTAACAGCATCAGCCCAGAGACGACTGTTGGTTTCTCTCTCGTCCGGGTGCACTATTTCCAGCCATCCGCTCCGTTGAATTTCATTAAAAGTTAACCCGGTATACTTAAAAACCGGCTGACTAAAATAATTCAGATTTCCGTCTACATCGGCCGTCCAGATAAACTGGGTCATGAAGTCGGCCAGGGTCCGGAATTTTGTCTCACTGGTCCTGAGCGCCAGCTCCGCCTCTTTCCGATCCGTAATGTCAACGACAACATTCATCGCTCCCGTAATATGACTGTTGCTGTCATAAATAGGCTGTGGATTTGCGATTACATTACGAAGCGTGCCGTCTGGGCGTTTTATATATATTTCAATTGTTAAAGCCCGCTGTTCATTGAAGGCAGTTGCCATCGGGCATGCTGCCGGTGACAGGAGCTCCCCATCCAGTGTATACATTTCAAAGGACCCGCACCACATTTCGCTGCCCAGCACGGGTTCGCGGCCCCAAAGCCTTGCCGCCGCCTTGTTATATAAATTGACAAAACCCAGATCATCGACTGTGTACACGGCAACCGGCAAAGTCTGGATGAGGTCACGGTATCGCTTTTCGCTTTCTTCAATGATAATTTCCGCCCGTTTCTGCTGCGTGATATCCATCATCGTCCCGAGCATACGTGCCGGCTGCTGCTGATCATCAAAAACGATTTTCCCCTGCGTCCTTATCCAGTGCACCGAGTCGTCAGGATGGACGATTCGCGCTTCATAATAATAGTTACCAGTTGTAAGAGCTTCTGCAAACGCTTTTTCAACAATGGTTACCCGGTCGTCGGGATGTATCAGGCTGCGCAGCTCGTCATGTGTCAGAATCCGGCCCTGTTCCTGACCAAAAATCTGATTTAAGCGGGCTGTGTAAACGATATGTTTTGTCTGTAAATTCAAATCCCAGGTAGCCAGCTGGGTACCTTCGGTCGCCAGACTTAACCTTTCCACTGAATCACTTACCAGCTGCCTGGCCTCTACTTTCTCAGTTACATTGTTAACCGAAACAAGTACGCCCGACACAGCGCCATTCAGTTCGAACATGGGCGAATACTGAAAATCCAGATAATACTTTTTTATGCCTTCACGGGTTTCAACATAGGCAACGGCTTCGTTTTCTTTATAGGTAATCCCATTTTTATAAACACCTGCAAGAATCTCAGGAAATTTCTGGCCAATTAATTCCGGAAAAACGTCCAATAGTTTTTTTCCCTGCACTTCATCCAGCTCCCGTTTCCACAAATCACGGAGCATGGTTTCATTGGCTATGGTAATAATCATATCCTCCCCTCTAAAAACTGCTTTTGCAAAAGGGGATTGTATAACCAGATTCCTGAACTGATTTTCACTTTTTTGTAAGGCCTGCCGGGCTCTAACCTGTTGCGTTACTTCGGTTGCTACGGCGACAATGCCGCTGATAGAATTATCCGGTTCAAGCAGTGGCTGGTAGACAAAATTGAAATAAGTCTGCTCGCTGACACCAGCCCGTACCAGCGTGATCTCAAACTCATTTCCATAATAAGGAATTCCGGTTTCTAAAATGCTGTGTAAAATTGGTTTGACAGCTTCTTCAACCTCCGGCAAGGATTCGAATAGCGGGCGTCCAACAAATTCATCTTCAATCCTGTCGACGATCTGAAGATAGGTATCATTGGCCATTTCGACGATCAGGTCCCTTCCCCGAAGAATTGTTATACCGACAGGGGCCTGCATCATCGTATTACGAAATTTCTTTTCGCCTTCGCCAAACTCCTGTTTGATTGAATTAGCCTGGTCGATTTCCACTTTTACGCGCTCATCAGATGCCAGCAGCGTCTTGTGTAATTGAAGCAGTTCGTTATATCCGGCGATCAGATCATTGTAAACAGTACGGTCTTTTAAGGGATCGCTTTCGGCTTTGACCTTCAACTGAATGATGGATAACAAAGCAGACAGATTGCTCGCCATGAGCTCAAGGGTGCCCAGCCCTTCACGGGCTTTTTCCACAGCACCGGTTTTGTAGAGAGCCAGCAGCTCAAAAGCGTAAGTATGTAGTTTTTGATGTATTTTTTCCAGCTCATGGACTTCCGCAATGTGACCATAACTTATCAGTGCATGATCGTAAATCCATCTCCCGAACGCGCATTCTTCATATCCCACCAGTGTACTCTCGTCTATCGGGATACCGTATAAGAAAGAACGTAAATTGGTTTTAAATAAAAGATGTTTGGCCTTGGCTCTCTCAAAATCCAGTTCGAGTACATCCATACATTTATACTATTTCCCCCGGCTTATTAGTTAGCGCAAAAACATATCATCAAAGCTTCAAACAGGCATACTAATATTGAAATTTAAAATTCTCCCTGAAAGTATTGACACCTGGCTTGCCCCAATCCATCGCCAGAATTCTCTGAATCGCGGTCTTTAAATTTGGGAACGAACCGGGTTTTCTGATGAAGTAATTTGCGCCTTGGTCATATAACTTGTTGATCGCCTCTTCTTCCCCGGTCGTTGAAAAAATCACTACCGGAATATCCCTGTACTGCTTCGAATTTCTAATCTCAGCGAGACACTCAAAACCATTCTTTTTAGGCATATTAAGATCAAGAAAGATGACATCAGGAGGCGGCGGAACAGTTTTCCCTAGCAAATTCATCAGTTCCACTCCGTCATTCGCCGTTGCCAGCTCAGTTGAGGCATTAACCTCTCTCAACGCATCTTCAAACAACATGCAGTCATCCTCATCGTCATCAGCCAGGAAGATGTATTTTTTTGAGTTATCATTCATAAAAAAGGCGGTTCAGTTGTTGGTCATAAAGTTGCTTTCCGGCTCTGAGGCTGACAATTTACTAACATTCAGGCGTAAAGAATAATTATCAGCATGCAAATTTGCATCTTTTAAAAACAATATTCACAACCGGATAAACTTAAACAGCTATTTATAATTTTTTGTTTCAACTCTGTACATTCCTATGCTTGAAAACCAATGTTTTAAAATTCCCCTTCGCCTAATTCTTTTTTCTTTTTGGCCTGATGCAAACGATAATTTAATGTTAGATTTATCTGCCTTAACCTTCCCTGGGAGCTGGTGGTAGTATAAAAATTCGAACCTTCCAGGATCGAGCGATATCTGCGGGAGTTGAACACATCCGTTATACTGAGTGTCAAAGTTCCGTTATTTCTTAGCACATCACGGCTGGCAGCGATATCCAGCGTTGCCAGAGATTTCCGTTTTCCCTGAGGTGTTTGCTGAGGAGCCTCATAATTTCCACGAAACTGAAGATCTGTATTTTTCCATAAAGTAAATCGTGAGGTGGCCCGAACGAACCAGCTATACGTATCACTTTGAAAGGTCTCATCAAGGCCTGTTCCATTGGTGACGGCGCGAAAGAAGTTGACACTCCCATCCATTTTCCACCATTGATAAAAGGCGTATGAACTTGTAAATTCAGCACCATATGAGTTTTCAGTACCCAGATTTTCCGGTCTTGTAAAAGAATTGCCGTTTTCTTCAACCCTGCGAATACTAATGATCTTGCCGTTGGTATGCCGGTAGTAAAGGGAAGAACTGATGGAACCCTTTTCCACATACTTAATATGTCCGACCTCAAACGCATTGGTGAACTCCGGATTCAGATCAGGATTTCCACTGAAGTAATTTCGGTTGTCGCTAAAAGTCATAAAAGGACTCAGGTCATTATACTGGGGCCGGCGTACACGGCGGCTAAAACTTAGCTGCAAAGCATTTTGTTTTGGCAGGTCGTAAGTTACGTGAAGGCTTGGAAACAAATTGGCATACTTCCTGTCGTTTACCTCATTCGTCTGTTTTAAGGTGGTTGTCACGCCGGTCCATTCGGCGCGTAAGCCGAGCTGGTAGGAAAACTTATTCACCTTGTTTCCCATAATTCCATACATGGCATTGATATTTTCCTCATATAAAAAGTCATTCGTCAAACCCGGTATCGGGCTGAAACTGCCGTCATTATTTTGCTGGGTTACCGTGTAATCATTGGTCATATCCCGGGAGCTGCTTCTGGCTCCTGCTTCCAGCTTTCCATTTTTACCGAAAGGATGAACATAGTCAAGCTGAAATAACAATTGTTTTTCCGTCTCATAGTTCACCGCCCGCTGCAAAGTCGGCGGCACATCCGAAGCACTGCCATCGGGCTTAAAAGACCTTTCGCGATAGTACTGATCCGAATCTTCCCAATTGTCGAGGTAGCGAACATCGGCCGTCAGTTCCTGCCCCTTTTTCTTAAATGTTTTCTTGTAATTGACAGCATATTCTGAATTCGGTTCCGTTTCCGTTTCATCCTGTGTCCGGTAAGTGGAACTGGTAAGATTGCTTAAATTGGAAAGGTAATCGCGGTAATTAATTTCAGAAAATCTTTTTCCTTTGCTCAAACGGTATGTATAAGAGCCTGTCAGCACATTTTTATCATTGAAATAATAATCAATTCCGGCGCGTGCACTATTGTTCTGCCCTTTCAGATGACTTTCCATATCTTTCAAAGTGATAAAAGTAGAATCGTTCCGGAAAAGTTGCTGGTTTTGAGAATTCCTGCCTGGCGTATTTCGATATGAAGCGGTGTAGTTCAGGAAAAAATTTAGATTTTTCTTACGATAATTGACATTTGCCGCAGCGCCAAAATTGGTCGGATTTCCAGTGATAATATCGAAAGAACCGTTAAATCCTTCTTTCCTTTCTTTCTTCAGGACAATATTGATAATACCACCCATTCCTTCGGCTTCGTACCGGGCAGAAGGATTGGTTATGATTTCAACCCGTTCGATCATGCTTCCCTGCAATTGCTGCAAGCCGCTTCCGCCTTTAAGACTGACCAGGCCGGAAGGTTTACCGTCAATCAATATACGTACGTTATTGCTTCCCCTGAGACTTACATTGCCATCCACATCGACAGCAACAGACGGGATATTGGTTAAAATATCAACCCCCGTTCCGCCTGCATTTGCCAGATCTTTGCCTACGTTGAAAATCTTCTTGTCCAGAGTCAGTTCCATGGTACTCTTCTCCCCCTGCACTACCACTTCATCCAGCGTCTTCGCCGAAGGGATCAGTTTGATTATGCCCATATCAAGCGGAGCATTTTGCGGCGTGATATTAACCCCGGAAGTTTTCCTGGTATTGTAGCCTATAAACTCGGTCAATGCATAATAAGATCCGGCATTAACCTCTATCCGAAAATCACCGGCTTCACTCGTGATCGCGCCGGTGACAAAAGTACTATCTCCCGTTTTAAACAACCGGACACTGGCATAACTTAATCCATTATTATTCTGATTATCAGCAACTTTTCCGATTACAGATAATTTACTTACGGATTGTGCAAAAGCCGGTTTTATTACAAAGAAAAATAAGAGCAGCGTCGGGACAAGACATGTCTTCAGGCCGGAATGAAAAAGCACGCTCTCCATAACGATCCGTCCTGGTCTTGATTTCACTGGTACTGGTAATGTTTTAAACATTGAATATTTACAGGTTTAGGAATTCACTGGTTTCATTAAAACCCATAAAGTCACTGGATTTACTCTGAATAATTTTGGATAATTATCAGATATTTTTTGGTACTGATATACAAATTTTACGATCTCCACAGGAAATTAGGTCAGCTTTGTGAATTGTATATATTTGAACTTCCATGTCCTGTACCCTATTAAAATGTGATGATGTTACAAAATGACGCAACGGTTCTTGGCCTGCTTATGGTGATCCTGGCTCTGGTATTTTACACAGCGTCACTGCCGGGCAAAGGCTGGCAACGGCTTTACAGTATTTTCCCTCCATTGTTGTTATGTTATTTCATTCCGGGGTTACTGAATTCTTTTGGTATAATAAACGGCGCTGGCTCCCAGCTTTATCCGGTGGTTTCCAGATACCTCCTGCCGGCCTGTCTCGTGCTTTTCACTTTGGGCATGGACTGGAAGGCACTGGCCAAACTTGGTCCGCCGGCGATTATTATGATGCTTGTAGGTTCTTTCGGAATTATCATTGGTGGCCCGGTCGCTTTGTTTATTGTTGGAAAAATAAGTCCTGAAACCGTCACTGGTGAAGGCCCGGACGCGGTTTGGCGGGGACTGGCAACCATTGCCGGAAGCTGGATCGGCGGCGGTGCAAATCAAACGGCATTAAAAGAAGTATTCAAACCGAGTGATCGTTTGTTCTCACAAATTGTCGCCGTCGATGTGATTACCGCTGAGCTGTGGATGGCAGTCCTTATATACGGAGCCGGTTTTACAACCAAAATAGATCGATTTCTGAAAGCCGACAGCAGCCGGATTGATCACGTTAAAAATGATCTTGAACAAGCTCAGCTAATGAATCAGAAAATTCCCGGTACGAGGGATTTTATTTATTTGTGTGCCGTTGGGCTAGGTGCAACGGGACTGGCTCATTGGCTTGCTGAACATATTACTCCTTATTTAAATGAACATTATCCTTCGCTGGAAAAATACAGTCTCACTTCCGGCTTTTTCTGGATCACCGCGCTGGTCACGCTGATGGGAATTGTTTTATCCCTGACACCATTGAGAAAGCTTGAAAATGCCGGAGCTTCAAAATTGGGAAGTGTTTTTCTATATATATTGGTAGCCACCATTGGAATGCAGATGGATCTGGGTTCGATTGCAGATAATCCCGGTCTTTTTGCAATCGGGTTAATCTGGATGATGGTCCATGCCGGTCTGATCATTCTGGCAGCCCGGTTACTGAAAATCCCCTATTTCTTTCTTGCCGTATCCAGTCAGGCCAATGTGGGCGGTTCGGCATCTGCATCAGTCGTAGCGGCAGCTTTTCATCCTTCACTGGCATCAGTCGGGATTTTACTGGCGATTTTGGGATATGCCATAGGCACCTATGGAGGCTATCTTTCAGCACTTATGATGCAGTGGATAAGTGAAATGTAGGATTTGAAAGTTTAGGCATGTAATTTTGTCGGCCTATATAATTATTTTCATGAAGAACATTCGTAATTTTTGCATTATTGCCCATATTGACCACGGAAAAAGTACGCTGGCAGATCGTCTGTTGGAATTTACCAAAACGGTATCCAACCGCGACATGCAGGCGCAGCTCCTTGACAATATGGATCTGGAACGCGAACGCGGCATCACGATCAAGAGCCACGCAATCCAGATGACTTATCTTTACAAAGGGGAAGAATATACACTGAACCTGATCGATACGCCGGGACACGTCGATTTTTCTTATGAAGTTTCCCGATCAATTGCTGCGTGTGAAGGTGCATTGTTACTTGTCGATGCGTCACAGGGAACAGAAGCGCAGACGATCTCAAACTTATATCTTGCGATTAATCATAACCTGACTATCATTCCTGTACTTAACAAAGTAGATTTACCAGGTGCAAGACCTGAGGAAATCAAGGATGAAATGGTTGACCTTTTGGGCTGCGACCGGGATGATATCATTCCTGCAAGTGGAAAAGAAGGAATTGGTATCAAAGAAATTTTGGATGCCATCATTGAAAGAGTACCAGCGCCGGTAGGCGATCCTGCTGCGCCGCTGCAAGCTCTTATCTTTGACTCCGTTTTTAACTCATACCGAGGTATTGAAGTGATCTTCCGTATTAAAAACGGAAGTATCAAAAAAGGTGATAAGGTAAAATTCATGAATACCGGCAAGGAATATATTGCTGATGAAATTGGTACCCTCGGCCTCGTTCAGATACCAAAACAGGTTGTGGAATGCGGGGACGTGGGTTATCTTATTTCAGGGATTAAAGTTGCCAAAGAGGTAAAAGTAGGTGATACCATCACACATTTGCAACGCCAGGCATCTGAATCCATCGTCGGGTTCTCAGAAGTAAAACCGATGGTTTTTGCAGGGATTTACCCTGTGGATACAACGGAATTCGAAGAGCTCCGTGATGCGATGGAAAAACTACAGCTGAACGATGCAGCATTGGTCTGGGAACCTGAAACATCAGCAGCGCTCGGTTTTGGTTTCCGCTGCGGATTCCTCGGAATGCTGCATATGGAGATTGTTCAGGAACGTCTGGAACGGGAATTTGACATGACCGTTATTACAACCGTTCCGTCGGTTCAGTTTAGAATCACGAATACAAAAGATCAGTTGATCAATATCAGCGCTCCTTCCGAAATGCCGGAGCCGAATTTGATCAACTGGATCGAGGAGCCTTATATCAATGCGCAGATCATCACAAAATCTGATTACATCGGCCCGATCCTTACACTTTGTATGGATAAACGCGGGATGTTGAAAAATCAGGTTTATCTGACCGCTGAACGTGTTGAATTACAATTCAGACTGCCGCTTGCAGAAGTTGTGTTTGACTTTTTTGACAAACTGAAAACGATTTCAAAGGGTTATGCATCGCTGGATTATGACCTGGCCGGATACGAAGAATCTGACATGGTAAAACTGGACGTGATGTTAAACGGCGAACCCGTTGATGCCTTGTCGGCCATTGTGCACAGAACAAAAGCCTATGAATGGGGAAAAAAACTATGTGAGAAATTGCGAGAGCTGATACCGAGGCAAATGTTCGAGATCGCGATCCAGGCTGCTATCGGTCAAAAGATCATTGCCCGTGAAACGGTAAAAGCGATGCGTAAAGATGTATTGGCGAAGTGTTATGGCGGTGACATTTCCCGCAAGCGTAAACTGCTTGAAAAACAGAAAAAAGGGAAGAAACGTATGCGTCAGGTTGGTAATGTAGAAATACCACAGGAAGCATTTATGGCTGTCTTGAAGATTAATTAATTCAAAAGCAGCGTTATAATTTAATAACAAAAGAAAGTGCTTCGTAAGCCTTTTGTTGTAAATTTGACTCGAATCTATTTGTAATACCCAAGAAACTAAAATACGACAAATACCGATATGGCAGAAGTAATCCGTATGCCCAAGATGAGCGACACCATGGAAGAAGGTGTTATTGCAGAATGGCACAAACAAGTTGGTGATGTAATCAAATCCGGTGAAATTATAGCCGAAGTCGAGACCGACAAAGCTACTATGGATCTTGAATCGTATTATGATGGTACTCTTCTTTATATAGGCGTTAAAAAAGGCGATGCTGTTCCTATTGACGGTGTAATGGCTGTTGTAGGTGAAAAAGGCGAAGATTATAAATCATTACTGGAAGAAGGTGGAGGAAATGGAGCTACCAGCAATGGTAAGTCAGAAGCGCCAAAAGAAGAGCCTAAACCAGAAGCTGCGGTAGAAACTGCAACACCGACCGCTGAAAAGGCGCCGGCTGCACCTGCTGCAAAATCTACCGAAAAAATCAATGCGGCCGTCGTTCGTATGCCCAAGATGAGCGATACAATGGAGGAAGGCACGCTTGTTTCATGGCAGAAGAAAGTTGGAGATAAAGTAAAATCAGGAGACATTCTGGCGGAAGTCGAAACCGACAAAGCCACCATGGAACTTGAAGCATATGAAGATGGTACTTTGCTTTATGTAGGTATCAAAGAAGGCGAAGCGGTTCCGGTTGACGGAATCATCGCTGTGATTGGTGAAGAAGGATCAAACGTTGAAGCTTTGCTTGCCCGTGAGAACGGAGAAGCAGAACCCGGAGCGGATGCTCCTGAAGCAGCACCGGCTGCAAAAACAGAAGGAGCTGCTGCGCCCGCTGAAGCCGAAAAAGGAACTTCGGTTGCGGATTCGGGTGAGCGTATCAAAGCGTCTCCCCTTGCGCGTCGCCTGGCAGAAGAAAAAGGTATCAACATCGATCAGGTTTCCGGAAGCGGCGACAACGGCCGTATTGTGAAACGTGATGTGGACGAATTTAAACCGGCTGCTAAGACTGAGTCGGCGCCTGCAAAAGCTGCTGAACCAGCTGCTCCTGCTGCAAAAGCCGAAGCACAACCTGCTGCTGCGCCTGCAAACGGAGATTTCGTTGATACGCCAGTTTCTCAGATGCGCAAGACCATTGCACGTCGTTTGAGTGACAGCTTATTCACTGCACCGCATTTCTATGTTACCATGGAAATCGTGATGGATAAAGCCATGGCATTACGTCCGCAATTGAATGAAGTTAGCCCTGCTAAAATCTCCTTCAATGACTTTGTGATCAAAGCTTGTGCGATTGCATTGAAACAACACCCTGCGGTGAATTCTGCATGGTTGGGAGATAAGATCAGAAAATACAATTATGTAAACATCGGTGTAGCCGTTGCGGTTGATGAAGGACTTCTGGTGCCTGTGATCCGCGATGCTGACAAGAAAAATCTTTCTACCATTTCGGCAGAAGTAAAAGATTTTGCCGGTAAAGCGAAAGATAAAAAATTGCAGCCAAAGGATTGGGAAGGAAACACGTTCTCGATTTCTAACCTGGGTATGTTTGGAGTAGATGAATTTACAGCCATCATCAATCCGCCAGATTCTTGTATTTTGGCTATCGGTGGTATTAAGAAGGTTGCAGCTTTCAAAGAAGATGGAACTGTATACCCAACGAATATCATGAAGGTTACACTTTCTGCTGATCACCGCGTGGTTGACGGAGCACTTGCTGCGCAGTTCCTGAACACTGTGAAAAAGCTGTTGGAAGAACCGATGAGCATGTTGGTATAAGGAAAAAAATCACAAAACACACACTTATATATGAAACCAGAAGACCGTTTAAATGAAATTGAGCCGCTCATTGCTAAAATAAGCAGAAGGTTGGACGAAATGGATGGAAAGCTTGATAAGATAGCTGATCTGCTTGGCGGAATTGTGGAAAAATTAAATGAAATAAGTGAAAGATTAGATCCAAAAACAGATCGGATGGCTGAAAAGGTGGGTATCACTTCTGATGAAATCAAGAGGAGACTCATAGAAAATGATAACTCCAGGCAGGAGCTCAATTTCATCTTAGACATCCTGAAAAACACAAACTAGTTTGTCGGCATGTTTTTGGTCTGAGAAATACAATAATGTCAAAAGTGTCAGGTTTTATAGCCTGGCACTTTTGTTTTAATGACAAAATAAATTTCTGCACAATTGTCAGATATCATTTAGCATTCATAATTTGACTATGGAAAAAATACATGCAACCACCGTCCTTGGCGTACTTCACAATGGCACCGTGTCACTTGGTGCAGACGGACAGGCGACGATGGGTAATACAGTTGCAAAAAGTAATGTAAAAAAGATAAGGACATTGATGGGCGGTAAAATCCTGGTTGGTTTTGCCGGATCCACTGCTGATGCTTTTACGCTACTGGAACGTTTCGAAGAAAAACTCAATGCATATGGAGGCAATATGAAACGTGCCGCGATCGAACTTGCAAAAGACTGGAGAACAGATCGGTACCTGCGAAAACTGGAAGCTATGATGATCACAGCCAATAAGGATGAAATTCTTGTAATTTCGGGAACTGGTGATGTATTGGAACCTGAAAATGGGATTGCTGCGATCGGATCTGGCGGAAACTTTGCATTGTCAGCGGCGCAGGCTTTAAAAAAACATGCAACACATTTGAGCGCAGAAGAAATGGTGCGCGAGGGATTAACTGTCGCGGCCGATCTTTGTATCTATACAAACCACAATCTCGTTATTGAAAAAGTGGTTCAATAGATTCATTGGAAGGCGGTTGATCTTTTGGCCGCCTTCCAACTTTATAGAAACTTTTCAATTTTGAAATATTCAATATCTTCCTTGAAGAACGGTTCCGAAAACGTTGTGAAACCTATCCGTTCATAAAAGCTTAAAGCGTCCGTTCTTGCGTCGCACCACAGTCTTTCATAGCCCTTATCTTTGGCATAATCAAATACTTTAAGCATCATCATCTTCCCCAGGCCACGGTTTTGATATTCCGGCAATGTCGCAAATTTCCGGAATCTCATGCTCCTGCCTTCTGCAAACAAAGAAATAATATTTACCAGTCTGGCATCCTTATAAAGTCCAAAGTGTATCCCTTCTTCATCTCCTTCAACTTTTACAAAAGCAAGTGGTTTGTCAGGCCATAAAACTTCATGTCTGATTGGCAGAATGGCTTCAACAGGTACTTTTTTTATTTCAATTCCCATCATACTTTTTTTAACTATAACTGCGCCATAAGTGTCATGATCCTGACCAGTTCCTCGGATACCAGCCGGCTGCTTTCCGGCTCATATTTGTTGGCAATCATGGCAAACGTTAAAATGACCCCTGATCTGCTTGTAACATAACCCGCATAAGCACGGGTACCGCCTATAGATCCGCTTTTTGCTCTGACGTTTCCAGCTGCCCTTGTTGCTTTACCCAAATTTCTGACCGTTCCGTTTACGCCCAGTACTGCTATACTGTTGTAAAAATCCGGATAATATTTCTCTTTTGTGGCCAGACTTAATATGTCAGTCAGATTGTTGGTCGTCAAAGATCCTGATGGCGATAATCCGCTTCCGTCTTTGATGAAAAAACCGCGCATATCCGCTTTTCTGTTCCACCAGTAATTTGTTACAGCCTTCGCAGCGTCATCATAATCCGATTTTCCTTCAAGCGTCTTCCCGGCCTTTTTCAGGAAAGCATCTGCATACAAATTGACGCTCCAAAAATTTGCCTGCTGACAGATATCCCGCAATGGAGGTGATTTGTATTCATCCAGAATCTTTTTCGGACTTAGAGATTTCACCTGGTTTAAACTTTTTAAAGGTGCCGTTTCTGAAATAATTTTAACCGTTTCAGAAAGCTTTTGTTTTAACGCGTAAGCAGCATAAACGGCGGGATCAGGTATTGATCCTTTTACAGAAAATGTTGGCACACCCCTGGGGACAGTACCCGTCAGAACAACTGACTTGCTAAGCGGGTTTCCATAAACAACAGTTTTATCTCCCGACCCTCTTTCACCGGTCACCACCAGGTTATCGAAGATCAGGTAAGGGATCGACGGTTCTATACCCAGGAACGTTGTAGGATCTCCCTCGCCCACTCCGGGTTTAAATTTGATGCGGTATTGATTGTCGCCGAAGTTTAGACCTGAAACGCCGGCTCCGTAATAATTCCCAAGATCGCCCCAAACCCAGCTATCCGCCAAGGTCTTACTATCGAAATAAGAAGCATCAGCGAAAATATCACCTTTGATAACCTTTATTCCGGCTTTTTGAATAGCACCTGCCCAACGTGCAATCAACTGCGGTCCCGACAAGTATTCTTTAAAGCGGTCGCTTCCTAGTGAAGGATCTCCCGTCCCGCGGATATATACGTTGCCGACCAGGGTATCATTGTTGAAAAATCCATCATGTTCGAGGAAAGTCTGATACCTAAAATCCCCACCCAGGACTGATAATATCGTTGCTGTACTTACCAGTTTTAAAATAGAAGCCGAGGGAAGTGATTTTTCGGAGTTGATTGCAAAAATTGTTTTTTTGTCCGCTGCATTTTTTACGCTTACGGACAAAGTTCCGTTGCGTATTAATTCGCTGTTCTGAAGTTCTAATACGGCATCGCTGAAAACGGTTAGAGCCAAACTATCAACCGATTGTGCCTTTATCATGTGCGCAATCAGCATACAGAAAAAGGTTAATTTTAATTTCATAAATCTTTCTTCGGTCTGGGTCAAATAAAAAAATGAAACATTCTCATGCTAAACTATACAGACTTCGGCAATTCTACGCCTCTTTTTTGATACTTTTGCAGTTAAATGTTTAAGTTAAGATGATTATATTCCGTAACAATTGCCGTTATTACCAGGCATAATTTTACTACTCGCATTTTTACTTTAACTTGATCTCTTAATAGCGATTACGATTCGAAATAATATTGATTTTCCGTTTATGGCGGGAAATCACAATATAGATATTCACGGTATTACATAAAACATGAAATTGACATTTTGGGGAGCCGCCCAACAAGTTACCGGGAGTATGTTTCTGCTTGAAACAGACGATTACCGGATTTTGATTGACTGTGGCTCGGACTTTGATTTAGATGAAAAAGATAGAAGAACACGCTATGATGAACAAAAAAGTGTTTTCCCTTTTGACGCAAGCTTAATCAATACAGTGCTGCTGACGCACGCGCACATTGACCATTCCGGCAACATTCCAAACCTGTTTAAAGAAGGTTTTGAAGGAAGAGTCGTCTGTACAGAACCTACACTGGCGCTCACTTCGCTTCTTTTGAAGGATGCAGCCAATTTACATCAAAAAAGACTAAACGCTCATAACAGTTCTTCGAACAAAAAAAGAGGCCGTAAAAAGAGAGATGTACCCCGTGATTACTTTGTAGAAAAGAACGTCACGGAAGCGCTTGATAACTTTGTTCCGGTATCATTCGGACAGCGTTACCGCATAGCCGACCATGTGGCGATCACTTTTTATGCAGCGGGCCATTTATTGGGCGCTGCACATATTGTCGTAGAGGTAACTGAAAACGGAGAAAAGAAAAAGATCTGTTTTTCGGGCGATATCGGAAGAAGTAACTATCCGTTGCTGATCGACCCGCAGGAAGTACCTCAGGTCGACTATCTTATCTGCGAATCTACCTACGGAAACCGCCTGCACGAAGATCTTACCTCTCCCGCGGAAGCACTTGCCGACGTGATCAAACGTACATGCATTGACATTCCGGGCAGACTTATCATACCTTCTTTTAGTGTTGGGCGGACGCAGGCGTTGCTCTTCACGTTGAATAAGATTTATGCAGATCATGCCTTTCCGAATCTGAAAGTTTTTTCTGATAGTCCGCTCGCGCACAGCAGTACCAAAGTATATCAGCGATATGTGCGTTTACTGAATAAGGAAGCCAGAACTTTCCATGCAGACAACGATATTCTTTTTGATTTTGAGAATCTGATTTATCTGGAAAGCTCAGATGCAAGCCGGGCTGTATCCAATTATAATGAACCCTGTATCATTATTTCTTCCTCCGGAATGGTTCAGGGAGGGCGGGTGGAGCAACACGTGGAAGCTAACATCGGCAACCCATATGCCACCATTCTGATGATCGGCTATGCATCGGAAGGAACACTCGGATGGAGACTTTTAAACGGTCAGGACAGCATTTCCATTCGTGGAAACAAGCTGCCCGTCTTGGCTAATATTGAAAAAATTGACGTATTTAGCGGCCACGGAGATCAGAATGACCTGATCCGGTTTGTGAAAATGCAGGATCCTGAAAAATTAAAGGCAGTGTTTTTAGTGCATGGCGAGCATCAGAGCATGTCTGATTTCCAGGGTAAAATTAATGAACTTGGCTACAAAACGGTCGAAATACCGGTACGGGGACACTCCTATGAACTTTAAGCCCAAGCCACAAAGAAGCAATATAACATGAGAACATACCTTGATTTCGAAAAACCAATGGCCGAGCTAGAACGTAAGCTCGAAGAGATGAAAGCGTTAGCACAACAAAATAATGTTGATGTTTCCAGCGCTATTTCCTTATTGGAAAATAATATTACCGAGCTTCGTAAGGATATTTTCGGAAAGCTAACCAGCTGGCAGCGTGTCCAGCTTTCGCGGCATCCGGACCGTCCTTATACACTGGATTATATCCAGTTGATCTGCGATGAATTTATCGAACTTCATGGTGACCGTCAGGTTCGCGATGATCCTGCGATGATTGGCGGACTTGCTAATATCAACGGGCAGACTTTCATGATCATCGGACAGCAAAAAGGACGCAACACCAAGCAGCGCCAGCACCGGAATTTTGGCATGCCCAATCCGGAAGGTTATCGTAAAGCTTTGCGATTGATGAAACTTGCTGAAAAATTCAACGTCCCAATCGTTACGCTGGTAGATACGCCCGGTGCTTTCCCGGGTATGGAAGCTGAGGAACGCGGCCAGGGTGAAGCGATCGCGCGCAATATCAAGGAAATGTTCCTCTTGAAAGTACCCGTTATCTGTATTATTATCGGAGAAGGTGCATCCGGCGGAGCCATCGGGATTGCAATTGGTGATAGAGTCCTTATGCTTGAAAATACCTGGTATTCTGTAATCTCGCCTGAAAACTGCTCAACGATCCTGTGGCGCAGCTGGGATTTCAAGGAACAGGCGGCAGAAGCCATGAAAATCACGGCGAAGGATATGAAAAACAATAAGCTGATCGATGGAATCGTCCCTGAACCACTCGGCGGTGCTCATCTTGATCATGCCTGGATGGCCGCTGAACTTAAAAAGACAATTCTGAGTAATTTCAAAGAAATAGCTTCACTGTCTCCTCAAAAGAGAATTGATCAGCGAATCGATAAGTTCTGTGCCATGGGAGTTGTTGTTGAATAATCAAGTGTAAATGCCATCATGAAAAATAGTCGTATAAAAAATATAATTTTTGACCTGGGTGATGTCATTCTTAACATTGACGTTCCGCTTGCTTCCAGTTCTTTTGCAAAGTTGAGCGGTCGTGAGCAGCATGAAATCCTGACACTTTTTAAGGAAAAAGAACTTTTCAGATTATTTGAAACCGGATTGGTGGACGAAGATGCGTTCAGAAATATGATCCGTGAATCGCTCGAATTCCCTGACTGGTCAGAAGAAATTATTGATACGGCTTGGAACAGTCTGTTGTTAGATATTCCTCCTGCGCGCATTGAACTCCTTCAGGAGCTTGGCAAAAATTACCGGTTGTTTTTATTAAGTAATACCAGCTCGATCCATATCAAACAGGTTAACAAAATTTTACATGCTGCAACCGGCATCGAAAAGCTGGATGATCTTTTCGAAAAAGTATATCTTTCTTACGAAATGGGCATTATGAAACCTGATCCTGCGATCTACCTTCAAGTGCTGGAAGAGTCCGGCCTGGTAGCGGAAGAAACACTATTCCTGGATGACAACGCAGACAATATCGCAGCAGCTTCAAAATTAGGCATTGATACAATTCTTGTCCAAAAGCCTGTCACCATTCTGGATTACCTGAAAGATTATGTCGCCTAGTACCCGCACACACCTGCTTCAGGCTTTTCTTTTCCTTGCAACGGTCATCACCACCACGATGGCCGGAGCTGAGTGGATGTATGGCAATGTTTTCGAATTCGTAAGTTCTGCCGTTCATTTTCTGGCTGAAAAATTATCAGGAAAAGAAATTCCTTTAACCGGAAGCCCGATGGGCTGGGCGCAATTCTTTGCCGGGTTTCAGTTTTCTTTGCCATTTCTGGCCATTTTAACTATTCACGAATTTGGACATTATTTTACGGCAAAAGCCCATCAGGTAAAGGTCACACTGCCCTATTACATTCCGTTATGGTTTGGGATATCGCAGAGCATAGGCACGATGGGCGCCTTCATCCGGATCACTTCTATTGTCCGATCCCGTCTTAAATTCTTCGATATCGGCATCGCCGGCCCATTAGCAGGCTTTGTTGCGGCGCTGGTTGTTCTGTGGTATGGTTTCACACACCTTCCTCCACCGGACTACATTTTCACGATTCACCCTGAATATGCCCGCTATGGACTGAGTTATCCGCAGTTTGTATATGAAAATGCAGCAGGAAATCTTGCCCTGGGCGACAATATCCTATTTTGGTTTTTTAAAAATTTCGTTGCAGATCCCGGTCGCCTGCCACATACCTACGAGATTATCCATTATCCTTATATTTTCGCCGGATATCTTGCGTTATTTTTCACCTCACTAAATCTGATCCCGATCGGACAGCTGGATGGCGGTCATATCCTTTACGGAATGATCGGAAAGAAGAGGTTCGACATTTTTGCACCAGCCTTTTTTGTGGTTTTTATTTTCTATGCAGGCCTTGGAATGTTCAGAGCAGAAGACTTTGCCATCAGCAGTGATTCTGTTTTTTATGAACAGCTTTTATCACTGTTCATTTACATTTACTTCCTGTATATCTGCCTTAGAAAAATCAGTGAAAATCCCTCGAACGCGATCATGCTCAGCCTGATGATCGTTGTGGCTCAGTTTGGTGCCACTTATCTTCGTCCAGACTGGGATGGATATTCCGGCTTTCTTCCTTTTATTTTTATTTTAGGACGATTTCTGGGCGTGCGGCATCCTGAGACGGAGGATAATGCACCCATCGGAACAGCCAGGATGATCCTGGGTATCTTTGCTCTGATCATTTTTATCATTTCATTCAGCCCGAAACCTTTCATTGTTCTCTGACCGTCTGGTGCAGAAACATAAAATTCTGAATACTTCATGTTAAATGCTTTTGCAGCATTCGTATTCCGTATCGCTGGCTGGAAAATCAGCGGAAGGGCTCCTTATGAAGTGAAAAAGGCCGTCTGGGTAGGTGCACCGCACCATTCAAACTGGGATTTTATGATATGTCTGGGAGCACGCGGCATGTTGAAGATGAATATTGGCTTCCTGGCAAAAAGCCAGCTCTTCACCTGGTATTCCGGCTGGTTGTTTCGTGCACTGGGCTGTTATCCGGTGTATAGAAACAAATCTCAAAACCTTGTGGATGCGGTTGCCAGAATGTATGATCAGAATGATTCCCTGCATATAGCGATCACACCGGAAGGTACCAGGCGGGATGTAGAAACATTAAAAACCGGTTTTTATCACATTGCCCTGAAAGCAAATGTACCACTCATCCTGATTGGTTTTGATTATCCTCGAAAATCCCTTGTGATCAGTGAACCGATTTTTTTGACAGGAGACTTAGAAGCAGATCTAAGGTTTGTCTATCAGTTTTATACGACCATTCAGGGGCGACGTAAAACCTGGCTGAAAAACTTTGAAAAAACGGGATTGATCCCCAAAACACAAAAATCCTGATCCCTGCGTGAGAAATGCATATTGCGGAAATACTGAATTGAAGCAGTATCAGGCTGAATTAGATCCGGCTGTCAATCGCTCTTTGCAGAAAATTTCTTCTCAGACACGTTTTTACAGAAACAACCTAACAATTGGCGAAATGCTGGATCACAGCGTTTGAATACGGCGTTGACGTTACAGCAGTTTACCGATGAGAAAGGTGGTCCAGCCCGTGTGATCCGAAGTTAGGGAAAAGGAAAAGCCATGGTTCAACAAAACTTCGCGTGTGAGCGTCAGCCCTATACCCTGCCCATCCTTTTTGGTACTAAAAAACGGATTAAAAAGCTGACCAGCCGATTGTTCAGAAATCGGTAAACCGTTGTTTTTAATCATGATCCGCGCATCTGTGACCTCAATCACGATTTCATGCCCCGCTTCACAAGCATCAATAGCATTTTTTAGTACATTAATAAAAACCTGCTCCATCTGTCCCGGATCTGCCTGAATGACCATTACCTGGTTATTTTCTATATGAATGTGGATATCAACGTTTTTCTGGGTGGCGAGAGAACGCATAAAAATCCCTGTATTTTTCACGAGCAAGGCAATATCAACCGCTTCTTTCCTTGGTGCAGGCAGGCGTACCACATCGGCAAAATTTCTCATAAATGCCGCGAGTTTTTGGTTTCGATCCGATGCCACAGTGAGCGCTTCACGCAAGTCAAGGAATGAATCCTCGGAAAGATAATTTCGGGTCGTCTGAAGAATCGAGTCCGTTGCTCCCAGCGTATTATTTACCTCGTGGGCCATCATCCGGATAACCTTGCCGTATGCTTTTTTCTCTGATTCGAGAATGTCTTGGGTGAGTTCTTCAATCATCAAAAAAGACCGACGGAAGCCCTGGTCCATAAAATGCGAACGTTGGACTTTATAGGTTTCCACTCCATTTATTTTCAGCGTTTTAGAATCTCCGTCTTTTAAATCCTTCAGTTGATTAAACAAGGAAAAATCAAGATCATCCAACTTTTTCCCGGTAAAAAAATCCGGTGCCGCATTGAAAAGTTTTACAGCTTTGTCATTGATCTGCGAGATTTTTTCATCAAAATCGAAGATGAGAATGGCAATAGGAGACGCTTCGATAAGTTTTTCCAAAAAGAAATGTTGTTCGTGTAGTTTGGTCCGCTCTTCACGAAGCTGGTCAATCATCAGGTTATAAACTTCGATGAGGATATCTACCTCCTGCTTACCTGTCGGGACAAATTTTATCGTAAAATCCTTATCCTTGATTGCTTCAATACCCGAACGAATAAACTCGACCGGCCGCAAGAAATCCCGGTAGATCTGAATGGAAACTACAATCGAAATAATGATCAGAACTTCGGACGCAATAAAATATAGTTTATTCTCATTCAGCCATTTAAAAGCCAGAAACACCAGCACGATATGAAGTATTCCGATAAAAAAAATATATCTGTAACGCAGTGCAATCTTCATATGGCTATCAAATAAATTAACTTTCCGATTCGAAGGTAATACCGAATTTTTCTAAACGCCGATACAACGCGAAACGGGTGATCCCAAGCGATCTTGCGACCTTCGCTATCTTCTGCTGATGAAATTCCATGGCACGAACGATCATCTGATACTCCATTTCTTCCAACGTAAGTACTCCTACTTCCGGAAAACCTGTTTTCGGCGAAGTCAATGGAATTGAGCTGATATTTTTCTTAAAATCTTCTACATCCAGCACATCTTCTGCCGACAATAAAACCGTTCTTTCAACGATGTTCTTTAACTGTCTGATGTTCCCGTGCAGCGTCAGCGTTTTCAGCCATTTTAGTGCCTGGCGGCTCATTTTCAAATCCGGACGCTGGTAAATAATTTTAAGATTATTGACAAAAAACTCTGCAAGAACCGGAATATCACCAGGTCGCTCGCGCAGGGCAGGAAGTTTGACCGTGATCAGGTTGATACGGTAAAACAAGTCCTCCCGAAAGCTTCCGTCAGCAACCATTTCTTCCAGATTCCGGTTTGTTGCACAGATGATCCGAACGTCGGCTTTTCTGCTCTTGCTGCTTCCAAGAGGCTCAAAGGTACGCTCCTGAATCACTCGTAATAATTTAACCTGGCTGGAAAGATCCAGTTCACCAATCTCGTCAAGAAATATGGTGCCCTGGTGCGCCATTTCAAATCTGCCGAGCCGGTCTGCCTTTGCGTCTGTAAATGCACCTTTGACATGACCAAATAATTCACTTTCGAATAACGAAGAGGAAATGCCTCCAAGATTTACCTTGACAAACGGTTTGGCTTTTCGATTACTGTTGGCATGAATGGCCTCTGCGATCAGCTCTTTTCCTGTCCCGCTCTCTCCGGTGATCAAAACAGGGGCGTCTGTGGAGGCAACACGTCCGATGGTTTCAAGGATCTCTAAAAGTTTCGGGTCGTCGCCAACAATATTTTCAAAATGGTATGTCTGTTCCAGCTTTCTGCGGTTGGCAGATTGAGGTACCTGCTGCGAAAGATTGAGGATCGTTTTTACCGATTGCAGCAGATAATCGTTCTGCCAGGGTTTTGTGATAAAATCACGCGCGCCATCTTTCATTCCCCTGACAGCCAGGTCGATCGTTCCCCACCCCGTAATGAGAATTACCGGAAGTGCCGCATTGATCTTTTTGATTCTCTGAAGCAAAGCCATTCCTTCGTCTCCCGAAGTCTCGATTGAAAAATTGAGGTCCAGCAGAATTAATTCCGGTGTTTCCCTCTGTAAGATCTCTACGGCGTCGTCAGGCGAACCGGCACCTTTCACGCTAAAACCTTCCTTTTTTAAGAGAAGGGCAAGTGAAGTTCTAATGGCAAGGTCGTCGTCAACTATAAGGATCATTGTATTATAATAATTTGTAAATTTCACGCAAAGCAAAAAGGTAAAACGCAAAGGGCGCTAAGGTTTGTTTTATTTTACCTAAATGAAGCAAAAAAACTTTGAGCCGTTGTCGTTTTAACTTTTTTGCCTTGCGGTGGGCGCTCCCGTTAATCTTAAAGTCTCAACAGCTTACTCCTCATGCAGCGCCACAGCCGGGTGAATTCTGGATGCCTGACGGCTTGGGTACCAGGCGCAAAGCGTTACGATCAGGTAAATAATAACTGTTGCCGAAAAAATGGCTGCTGCATAAATATCCGTCGCCACATTGAAAACATTTAAAATCGGGAATTGAACAGCGAGTAGCAATCCCAGGATCAGACTGAAAGTTGTCAGCACCCACATTTCACCCAGGAAATGCATGGTCACCATTCCTTCGGTTGCACCTATCGCACGCCTCAGCCCAATCTCGCCGCGCCTTCTGGCGATGTTGAGGTTGAGTATTCCAAATAATCCCAAAGCGACATTAATCAGAAGAAAGCTGCAAATGACCAAAAATATCAGAACGGGAATAAGTGTTATATCGTGCTGCTTTTGTCTGGCATCGGTCAAATATACAACTTCTGTGCTCCATCCCCTGGCTACCGAAGTGATCGCCTTTACCAGCTTTGCTTCAAAAACAGCATCAGTACCTGGCTTAACACGGATCACCATGGCCTTATTCCAGGTATCCGCCGATTTCAATAGTTCAAACATAACAGGCTTATTCTCCATGAATTCGGCTTTGTCTTTGTAATAATCAATTACGCCGGAAATGATCCAGGTCGCTTTTCCATCGTAATCTGACAGGATTTTGCCAACTGCACTCTCATTTTCAAAAAGCTTTTTCTCAGCGATTTTGTTAATGACAACAGGTCTGTATTTCCCGACACTATCGGCATTTTTATACCACTTTCCTTCCACCAATGGAATTCCGATCGTCTTACTCAGGTTTTCATCAGCAGACACAAAAAGCATTTGTGCCGAAGTATTTTTATACTTCACTGATCTGCTATTGTTACTGTGTGAAAAAGGATAACTGTCACTCATTCTGGACAAAGATTCGACCTCAGGGAAATCCTTAATCTGCTTAAAAATGGTTTCTACCTTTTCCTGAACAGCGAGGGTATCCTGGTTGTTGTTCAAACTTATTGCCCAGACATTCTCATATTCGAATCCAAGAGGCTGAATATAATTCCGCACGTTGTATGCGATTAATGAAGCTAAACCAAACAGCACCAGAAAGGATGCCCAAATTTCAATGATCAGCAGCGCGTGGGTCTGCTTCTTGTTCCATATTAATTTAAACAGTTGACGTATCATGATAATAAAAGTGAATGAGTGAATGTGTTAAGGATGAAAGATTGCATCATACTGGATTATGATTTAAGCGCATCGATTATACTTAGTTTTGACATCCGCAGCGCGGGCAAAACCCCGGATAACAACCCAAAAATCAGACATACCACAACACTCACTGAAAATACCTGGAAATTTATTGTCAAATCTGAGTAGGCGATCCATCCGCTTTTGTTAATCATCCATATCAAAATAATGGTAAAGATTAAAGCAATACTTCCACCGATGAAGGTGATGAAGATATTTTCCACGATAAACTGCCACATCAATGTCTTAACAGGCGCTCCAAATGCTTTTCTTACGCCAATTTCAGAAGACCTTTCCAAAATACGCCCGACATTTAAATTGACCAGATTGACAGCAGGAAGACCCATGACCATAAACATGATGAAGCCGATCACACCATAGAAAATATTTTTCAGTCCCGGGCCGCCATTCATGATCATCATGATGAAGTTTTCCAGATATGGGTCACTTCTTACTTCCAGCACAGAATATTTAAACCCGCCCTGTTTCCCGGGCAAAGGAATTTTTCTGATTTTACTCTGGAATTCGCTCTGCACCGTTCGTAAATCTCCTTCCTCTTTTGCCAGTATCATTGCATTAAAATTGCCCCGCATACCATCGCTCTGGTAATTGCTTTTTGGTGCAGTATAAGGAAAATAGATATCCGCGTGCGTGAATGGCCTGGTGATCGGGCTGCCTTTTACTACACCAATCACTTTGTAATTTATATTTTCAATCTCCACATTTTTACCGACGACGGGCTGATCGGAATCAGGGAAATACTGCTTTTTAAACTGGTCGGTAATGACTGCCACATTGTCGCCGTTGCTGATATTTTGCTCATTGAAAGGTTTTCCTTCAATAAAATTAAACGCATTGACGCGCCAAAAGTCGGCATCTGAAAAAGTAATATTCAGTTTGATTTTATTCGAGCCGACGTATGCATTTGATCCGTTGAAATAGGAGAAAATAGTCGCCCGCTCGGCTGTTCTTAAAGTTTTGGCATAATCATTCAAAAACTTAAAACTCATAGGCCCCGACATCATAGACTCAGCGACAGGATCAGACATGACCATTCTTTCTACATAAAGGGTACGTGCTCTATTTGTTTCAGGATAATGTGTCCCGATGAGATGATCAATAAAAGCCGTCAGCAACATCAAAACGGTCAGTGTCAGACTTATACCAAACAAGGTGATAAATGTATAGAAAGGATGCCTCAGCAAAACCTTCCAGGCGATTTTTATATAATTTATGAGCATTGGAAACTGATAAAACGAGTGGATGATCGAATGGGGAACAATATATTAAAGCACCTGGGTGCCATCGAATAATCGGATCAGCCGGTGTGTCCTTTTCGCCATTGCATCATCGTGTGTCACCATGACGATCGTTGCACCGTTCTCATTCAGTGCCTGTAAAATATTGATAATCTCGTTTCCCATTGCGCTGTCGAGGTTTCCCGTTGGTTCATCTGCAAGGATGATCTCCGGTTTCCCCACAATCGCCCGTGCAATCGCCACACGCTGCTTTTGACCTCCCGATAGCTGTTTTGGAAAATGCTTCATCCGGTTTGCCAGGCCTACTTTCCCGAGCGCTTCCTCTGCCAGTTCTCTTCTTTGTTTAGCATTTGTTGCTCTGTACAGAAGTGGAATTTCTACATTATCAATGACAGACAGATCGTTGATCAGGTGAAAACTCTGGAAAATAAAACCCAGCATTTTATTTCGTAGTGGCGCAATAGCCTTATCCTGATAGCTTTCAACTTTTTGCCCGTCTATTTCTATCAAGCCTTTTGAAGGTGCATCGAGCAGACCGATCAGATTAAGCAACGTGCTTTTCCCACATCCGGATGGGCCCATGATCGATACAAATTCTCCCCTTTTAATATCTAAATTAATGTTGTTCAACGCAAGTGTTTCAATTGTACTTGTCCGGTAAACCTTCTCAACATTCTGAAGTTTTATCATGGCTGTTTTTATTAATAAATGTTAATAATATGTTTTTATGGCTGATAATTAATCTTCTGGTCTTTCTCAAAATCGTAAAGAGTCAGCAAACGCAGGGTATAGTAAGTCTGCCAGTAGTCACGAAGCGCCAGGATATAATCTCGTTTGGCCCTATCCTTTTCCTGCATGGCGATTCCGAGATCAGTAACACTCAGGTCACTCAATATAAAACGATCCTGTGCAATCTGATACCGGTTGGCAGCAATCTGGTCTGCGAGACTTGTCAGTTTCACCTGTTTCTGAAGCATCTGCAGGAGCGTAACCTGGGTAAAAATCTCCTGTTCAAAAGTCAGCTTATCCTGCTCTACGGATTGCTGTGCAAATTCCTGATTGGCCCGGGCCACCTCTGTCCTTGCCTTGTTTCTTCCCCAGGTCATTATCGGCAAAACGAACTGTAATTCTACAAATTCACGATCCTGTGGTTTTACATAAACGTCGCCCGGGCGGGGACCCTGATTGGACAAGCCAAAGGTTGCATTCAGCGAAGCATTCAGACCGTTTTCTTTTCTGGCTGATACCACGTCACGTTCTGCTTCCAGCAATTTTCTTCGAAAACTTATTGCGTCAGATCTGTTGGCGAAAGCCTCGTCCAGTGCTTTCTGAGGATCAACCTGAAACTCATCAAGTGCCTTTGGTACTTCGAGCTGCAGCTCCCGCTCGTCTCTCGAGCTCAAAAACATTTTCAGTTTTAAGGACGATACAGCTGCGGCTTGCTGCGCCGATGCCAGATCTTTCTGCGCAGTCAGAAGACCCATCTGCAGCTGTAATAAATCATTTTGTGAGATCTTCCCTAACGCCAGCTTATGCCCCGCGATCTTGTAAAGCGTGTCGTTATTACTCCTGTTTTTTTCAGCGATCTGCAAGTTTACCTGTGCAACCAAAAGATCGAAATAAAGACCCGTCGCATCCAGTGCAACCTGTTCCAGATCACCAATATACTTCTGATTCCCTTCCTGAAATTTCAACGGCTCAATTCTGCGGTCCCACTTCATTTTATTGAAGCGAAACAACGGCTGTGAAATCCCGAACTCGAATGGTATGCCGTTGTAACGCGTCACGTCACCAGCAAAATCATCGAAACGCTGCATTTGCTGCTGGATATAAATCGTTCCGCCTGTCGGAGCAATTTTCTGCTCCAGGGCAAGGCTGAGTACTGAATTGTTATAAGAGACAGACTGAAAAGACACCGTTCCATCCGGTTGGACGACCTGAATGTATGAGTTTGTAAACCCAGGAACCGTTCCGTTCAGGCTTAATTGCGGTTTAAAATCTGCCTGAAAAGAGCGGTATTGCCAATAATTCGTTTTTTTCAGCGTAACAGCCTGCTTCGAAGCCACCGATTGCAGGCGTGCCTGTTCAACCACTTCCGATAATGACAATTGCTGGATTTGCGCCTGGGCAGGCAGGCAGCAAAAAACAAAAAGAAGAATGTACAGATAGCTCATATGGATCATTGGATTGAGATTTCTTCCATATTTTCAAACTGACTCATGTCACTGAGTATTACGCTCTCCCCTTTTTTCAGTCCGCCTTTTATTTCAACAAAATCAAAGTTTGACAGGCCAACTTCTACCTCGCGGCGGTAGGCTATTTTATTTTTCAACACATAAACATATTGCTTTCTCTTGCCAGTGAAGGTGGGTCCGTTGGTTACCCGCAACGTTTTCAAACTTCTGTCAGTCACAATAAAAACCTCTACTTTCATATTGGGACGAAGAGATTCATTTCTGGCATTTTCCAGCTGTACAACAAACTCGACTATACTGTTTTTTATGGAAGGTTTTACCTGGGTGATCATGCCACGTAAACTTGTTTCATTCATTTTTACGATCACTGGCAAGCCTGCTTTTACCTGATCAGAATATACATCAGCGCACGATCCGTCTATCCGGAAACTTCCCAGATCCGCAACTTTTGCAAGCATTTCACCCTCACTTACCGCAGAACCGATATTTTCATTAACCCATGTCAATACGCCCTTTCGGTCTGCAACGATATCTGCCATTTTTAATTTATGCTGTAATTCTTTTAGGTTATTCCCTTCGATCTGCGCGCCGAGCTCAGTCTCTTTCAAACTGGCGCCCATCGATTCCCGGTTATACAACAGATCGTTCTCGAGTTGTTTCTTTTCAAGTTCTGCTATTTTCAAGGCATTTTCCGCACGGGTGATATCTTCACCCGTACCGCCTCCGATTTTCTGAAGGCGTTTTGCATCTTCAAAATCTGCCCTGAGCTTATTGATATTCAAAGATTTAATTTTATCGCTGATTTCGGCATCGAACAGATTCTTGTTGAGCTTCATCCGTAACTGTTCAATGCTGTTGCGCTTCAGCTCGAGCTGGTCCTTGTACCGTTCCGATTCAATTTCCGTCAGCGATTTATCGAGATCTACAATTGCTTGTCCCGGAGATACAGGCGTTCCTGGTGTGATCAGGATACGCCGGATACTTGCACGAATCGGGCTTGTGATGATCTGTTCATAAGCAGGGATAATTTCGCCGGAAGCCGTCAGCGTATTCTCAACATCACCGGTTTCGACAACACCCGTCCTGACGCGGGAAGCATCCATCGTTCCCTGTAATGATCTCCTGAGAAAGTACACGCAGAAAGCCAAAACCACAATGACAGAGGCTGCTATAACCCACCTTCGATTTTTTTGCTTCTTAACATACTCCGGTTCGACATCCCGATCCATTTTGCAAAATTTAGTTGTAATACTTTTATTTCATGGCTAACGCTACTTTTTTAATTACAACATCATGCCATGTATTAATATACTGTATGTTAGGCACTTGACATTATTTTATATAAAAAAAGCCGTGCGAAATCGCACGGCCCGTGTGTTTGCGAACAAACAATAAATCAGGTTTTCATTTTTTTCTTTTTAGCGGCAGGAAACAGAATATTGTTTAAGATAAGGCGATATCCTGCTGAATTCGGATGTAGATTTAAATCCGTTGGCTCCTCTCCTACCCGGTGCTGATAATCTTCCGGATCGTGACCGCCATAAAATGTAAAAAATCCCTTTCCATGTGTACTGTGGATATACCGGGCTTCACCAGCCGATTTGTTTTCTGCCAGAATCACAACTTCCGGTTTCACAAAACGATTTTTAAATGCGGTAGTTTGTCCCAAAAAACCCTTAATAATGGTCTGGTGATTTTGTGTCAGCATACTCGGAACAGGGTCCCATTTGGCAGAAAACTGAAACAACGAGAAAAAATCATTTGACTCGTTCAATCCGCGCTCATCCGGCTGATTGTCTATGTCCGAAAATTCAATTTCATAGGGATAGGGAATCGTTTTGAAATTCTGGAAAGCAAATGTATTTGCGTAATTCAGTTTGGAGTTTGCAGTCGGATCAGCAGGAGAACCGTCATACATCGTCTCCACAATGTCCACTCCCTCAGCTGCCAGCGCGATATCAAAGGTATCCGTCGCGTTACACATCGCGAACATATAACCGCCACCCGATACAAACTCAGAGATCTTTTTGGCCACAGCGAGTTTCATCTGAGGTACATTGGAAAACTGAAACTTTTCTGCAATCCCTTCTGCTTCCCGCTTCTGCTCACGATACCAGGGATAATCTTTGTACTGAAAGAACTTCCCGAACTGACCGGTAAAATCTTCGTGATGCAAATGCAGCCAGTCGTATTCAGGCAGTTTCCCACCCAAAACTTCGTCGTCATAAACTACGTCGTAAGGTATTTCGGCATAGGTCAGCACCAGTGTCACGGCATCATCCCACGGCAACTTTGACTTTGGAGAATACACTGCCACTCTTGGAGCCTTCTGCAATTTTACAGCATCCATATTGACATCGGCCGCACTGATCTGATTCAGAATTTGTCCGGCCTGCCCGTCCGAAATCACCTCGAAACTAACACCACGCACCGTCATTTCGGAAGCGAACTGCTGATTGTAAGCTACCATGAAACTTCCACCACGGTAGTTCAGCAGCCAGTCCATTTCCATCTCATAACTTTTCAGTATCCAGTAAGCAATTCCATAGGCTTTCAAATGATTTTTCTGAGACTCATCCATCGGAATCAGGAGCCTGTTGCCAAGACTTTGGGCTGAAATTGCTAAAAAAATGATAAACGGAGCAAAGAGCCGTACCATTGGTTTGATTCTTTCACGCATCATGTGCAGCTTTACAAATTGGTAAAAAACAGAATTCCTTCTTACTGAAAAACAGAATCAGGACATTCTGACAGAAAAAATTTAAAAGAACATATTTTCAGGTTGATAACTAAAAAGTTGTTTCTCCGATCATAACGAAAGATACACTTATCAAAGCGCATTTTTTGTTTGAATAAATGTAATTTTATTAAAAATGGAATGTAAAGCATCATGATACAATGAATATTAAAGAAAATGTAGACGAAGGCCTGCGTTCCATTCAGTCTAACTTGCTTCGAACGGTACTCACTGCACTAATTATAGCCATTGGAATCACCTCTCTCGTAGGTATCCTGACAGCCATCGAAGGGATTCAGAATTCTGTCAACAGCAGTTTTGCTGATCTTGGTGCCAATACTTTTACCGTTCAAAACCGGGAAGAAAATAACTTTCGCTCCGGCGGACGAAGGGAAAAGCGTTATCCGGTGATAGACTATCACGAAGCAAGTGAATTTGCCAATCGTTTCCGAAATGATTTTGGGGCGACAGTATCACTTTCTGCAAATATCGGAGGTGCAGTGCAGGCCAATTATCGATCAAAAAAGACCAATCCCAATAGTTCAGTGATCGGAGCCGATGAGCAATATCTGGCGATAAACGGATACAAAATGGATTTTGGACGAAATATGAATAAAAATGATCTCGAAAACTCTTTGAATGTAGCCGTCCTGGGGCAGGAAATTGCGAGAAATCTCTTTGATCAGCTCGATCCGGTGAATAAAGAAATTACATTTATGGGTTCTAAATTCAAAATCATAGGTGTTCTGCAAAAGAAGGGATCCATGGGCGGCGGGACTGACTCTGACCGGATCATTATCATTCCATTGGCCAGTGGCCGGGGACTTGCCGCCAACCGTACACTGACGTATAACATCACGGCGTCTGCTCCAAATATTTCTGACGGTGAATTAATTTTAGAAGAAGCAAGAGGACTGATGCGCCGGGTGCGTGGAGATAAATTAGGAAATGAAGATTCGTTTGTGGTAGAACGGGCAGACGCTATGGCGAAGGATTTCGAAAACATTTCCGGTTATCTGAGAATTGGCGGTTTCGGGATCGGCATCATTACACTGCTTGGTGCATCGATAGCGCTGATGAATATTATGCTTGTGTCCGTAACGGAACGAACGCGTGAAATCGGGATCCGTAAGTCATTGGGAGCGACACCCAGCGTGATCCGTTTTCAATTCCTGATTGAAGCCATTGTTGTCTGTATCATTGGCGGTATTGCGGGATTGTTCCTGGGAATCATCATAGGTAATGTGATCTCCAATTCGATCAGTGAAGGCAGTTCTTTCGTTGTACCCTGGCTGTGGATGGCATTAGGAATAGCGGTTTGTGTAATTGTCGGTGTACTTTCCGGTATCTATCCAGCCATAAAGGCCTCACGCTTAGACCCTATCGAAGCGCTCCGTTATGAGTAGAAAAATTTATTCGAATATTTGTTTAACAATATTTGCATAAACTAATTTTCTGGCTACTTTTGCACTCCCAACACAACACAATGCCCGGATGGCGGAATTGGTAGACGCGTTGGTCTCAAACACCAATGAGGTTACACTCGTGCCGGTTCGACTCCGGCTCCGGGTACATTTAAAGAGCGAAAATAATTGAAATTCAATTGTTTTCGCTCTTTTGTTTTTGTTCCTTTACGCATTTGGTTACGCATCTTCCTTAGGTTTCTATGAAACTTTTCTCGAGTCATAAAATGGTAAATTCTGTCGACTGGTTAGAGATATTAAATGAGATGGATTAACCTCTGGAAATATCTACCCAATATCGCCAGTATACAGTTGACCTGCTCTGGGTATGGACGAAAAATGGGATTTCTTCACCTGAAATCATTGATTGGTACAACAGCATCTCTTATTCCTGATTGAAGCGTAGAGAACTTAAAACTCATGATCTCCTGCGTTTTTAGGTATTCGGTTTGTAACGATGAATTATTCTCTGTCATAGCACGGCCGAAATCAAAGGTTTGATAGGCCAGGCTACCTTTTTCCAATACCTTGATATGATCAATCGTGCAACGATATTTATCATCTTTAATATCAATCGTCGCGGTAAACTTAAACGATGTAAATCTTCCCGTACGAATAGGTTCTGTCACGGGAAATACGATTTGTCCCAGGCTCATATCTTCCAATATTGTCGTCTGCTTGTAGCTTTTATATTCCTTTGCAAGAAATGATCTTATTAGCCCAAAGGTTTTGTCTTTAGATCGGCCTGTAATAACTGTCATTTCTTGAGAGATCTCTCGGGTAACAGAATTATAGGTAACCTCTGATCCCTGAGAAAAGCAATCGAATGAATTTAAGAGGATTGTAAAAACACATATGCAGAAACAGTTGGCCTTTCTCACAATGATAAAGTTAAGTTGGGTAATTATTATCAGTGTGTGCTAGTGATCTTAAGTAATTGAATCGTTTTACAATAAAGAAAGGCCGGAATAGAATATACTTTGGACCCCATGAGTAATTCCTGAGTCAAAAGTTTTACACAAATGAGGCGACTAACGGATGTAACTGACTGTCTTGTGTTTGGCAAGAAATAATTCGACAAGAGCTCTCCCGCCAGGAAAAGGAAAACTAATGGAACGGTAAAAGACTAACAGCAAACCAGCATTTTTATATTATTAACTTCAAACCTTTAAGTCAAGAAAGACCAAAGTTCTTTTTTGAAAATTTGTACCAGTTTTCTAAAAAATCCTGATTTTTCCACGAGAACCAAACCAGCTTATTCCTGCCTTTCAGTTCAAGTTTATCGGCTATACGGCTCCGGTAATTTTCTACGCTTTTAGGTTCAATGCAAATTTTAGCTGCAATTTCCGGAGTTGTCAAACCCTTTGATAAGTGAAGTATTACATCCCACTCCCGCTTGGTTAGGCGCATCAGAAATGCTTCGGGCATAGGACTATCATCATTAAATAATGTCGAGATGTTTGTAGAGCTTATATCCATAAATGATTAGAGGAGGTGGTAAACCAAAAGTACATTAAGGTTACAAATTCTGCGAATTTTAAACTATTATTTCATCAAATATTGAAAAATGAGGGGTAAACACTCTAAACAATGAGGGGTTTTCACTACTACTTGTTAGCCATTCTATAAATAGTTTTACAGGATAAATTTTGAGAAAAATAAATTTATTCTATTTAATTAACGCTCTCCTATATGTCTTTTATTCAAATGCAAACTCCATGGGTGGAGTCTCCTTTTTTTGAAACTGAACTGAACAATGCCAATCTCGATCCTGAAACTGCCGCAATGGTGAAATGTTATTCTGAAAATGGATATGTTATCGTGGATCCAGAACTCGATGATAATCTTATTGAACGGGCACTGTCCCAAATCAAACCTGAATTCGAAAAGCAAAACACCAACCGTCTACAGGATGCATGGAAGGACCATGATGCGGTTAAACAGATTGCGGTTGCACCACGTATCGTGGAAATCCTTGAAATATTGTACCGCAGAAAACCTATCCCTTTTCAAACGTTAAACTTTTCAACAGGCAGTCAGCAACGAACGCACAGCGACTCGATCCATTTCAATTCAGTACCTGAGCGGTATATGGCCGGAGTCTGGATTGCCCTGGAAGATGTGCATGATGGCAACGGCCCGCTTCATTATTATCCAGCCAGCCATCGTTTACCGTTCTATGACCTGTCAATACTTGGCATGAAGGGGTCAACCAGTTCTTCCATTGAAGATATGCTGGCAAACTATTACCACAGATATGAGGATTTTATAGAAGAACTTGTGGCTCTAAAACACCTGGAAAAGAAAGTACTTAATCTTAAGAAAGGACAAGCTTTGATATGGTCGGCTAATTTGCTGCATGGCGGCGAGAAGATCACCATCCCTGGCTCCACACGATTTACACAGGTAAATCATTTCTATTTTGAAAACTGTGCCTATTACCGTCCGATGAAAACCGACATGGCTTTGGAGCGCATTTCAATTCAGAAAGTAACAGATATTTCTACGGGTAAGGAGGTACAGAGCAATTATTTAGGAACCCCTATCAAATACGTTGGTTTTTCGTATAAAATGTATTTGCCGGGCACCTTGCTGCGAAAAGTCATTCCCTCCAACTTTCGTCAATGGGTTCAAAAAATGATAAATAAGTAAATGTGAACTATTAATGCTCTTCTCGTTACATGAATAAATATCTATTTTCACTTGATTACCTCAGAGGAATTGCTGCCGTATCAGTTTGTATTTTCCATTTTACGACTACCCTCGACTACCTGGCCGATAACGACCCGTTAAAACATTTCTTCAGCTATGGTCATTTTGGTGTCGAGGTATTCTTTATCATATCCGGGCTGATCATTCCGTATTCAATGGCAAAGGGAAACTATACGATTCAAAAATTTTCCACATTTTTTAAAAAGAGACTGATCAGAATTGAGCCGCCCTATCTTTTCTGTGTTTTTCTTGCTTTGTTACTCAACTATATCACAACCCTTACGCCTTTCTATGTAGGCAAAGCATATAAAATCGATTATGCTCAGGTCGCCTATCACTTTGGGTACTTAAATATCTTCATGGGTAAAGACTGGCTTAACCACGTGTTCTGGACGCTGGCTATTGAGTTTCAGTATTATCTGCTAATAGCGCTGATTTTTCCGCTGATAAGCCATAGAAAGTACTATATCTGGATTCCGGTATTGATCCTGTTTAATGCAGCATCTTTTTATTTCAATAGAAATTTTGTTTTTAATTTCTCAATATATTTTACAGCGGGCATTCTCCTATACCGATATTTCGCCGAAATCTCTCGCAAAACGGAGCTGGCATTAACATTATCAGGCGTATTTCTTTTTCTCATACTGAGATACACCCATGAGGAAATAATCATTACCAGTTTTACGATATTGGTGATATTGACTCCATTAAAGCCTATGTTTCTAAGCACCTTTTTTGGTGATATCTCTTATTCTTTATACCTGTTTCATACGCCGGTCGGGGCAAGACTCTTGAATCTGACCCGAAGATTTTCGGACTCCGAAAGTTTAAGATACAGTATGATTCTGGTCGCATTTATTGTCTCTGTTTTTGTCTCCTACCACCTGTACAGGCTTATTGAAAAACCATTTAAAAATTTATCCCATAAGATTAAGTACGACAGATATATCTTGCAGCGCACCACGATTTAAGTTTTATTAACAAGTATACCATTAAAACAGCTGGCCTTTAACAGTTTACAGAACAGGTGCGTGTAATAATCGCATCTGTTCCAAACATAAGATTAAAGCCATGAATAAAACGTATAATACCCTAGTAATTTTCTTATTGACGTTGTACTTGCTCATGTCAATTTTTGAAAAATCCCTGTATTTAAGTCTGGGAAAACAGACCTATCAGCTTTCCTCCTTTTTCAACTGGCTCGCACTGAAAGGCTGGGCAGACACATTCTCAACCCTTGCTGTCGTCGTTTATTTTTATTTCAAAAATTACAGATCTGCATTCCTTTCCGGTATGATGCTTTGCCTGTCCCTTGCGTGTAACTACTCGGTTATTTACTGGATGCAAACTATCAGGCAATTGGAAAGCTTTTATATACCGGCTTACTGGTTGCTTATGGGTGCAGGCACTTTTTACGGAGTAAGCCTTATCATCTCTAAAACATCCGAACGAATCTGGTTAAAAGTTTCTGGTTGCCTGATTTTGTCAGTTGTTCTGCTCATTAGCGCAGGCAGGGTTGCAGCTTCGTTATCGCTTGACTTCGAGTTGAATATTCGCATCGAAAAACTTATGCAAGCTACGTCCTGGTTTTCTATATCAATTCCGGTTTGCCTTATATTACATTTCCTTCGGGAATCCAGAAATCGGAACGTTAATTCACCGTCGAAATATTCTTTGATTTTCCCTGTCGGATTCATCGCACTTATAACAGCGGGACTGGCTATATTTCTAGGAAAAACCCTTATTTCAGAAAGTTCGTACATCTCAAATCCTTCCCCGGTAAGTGAGCTGGCATATGCTGCTGCCCAGCCTTTCAAAGAACGCACTTTTACCGGCAGAAAAGGAAGTTCGATCCGGTATAGATTGATGCTTCCAATTGATTATAACCCTGCACAAAAATACCCTGTTGTTGTTTGCCTCCATCATGGAGGGGCACATGGTTCGGATAACGTTAAACAGGTGGACGGTTCAGAAGCACCGTGGCTGGCTAATTTTGATAACAGAAGAAAATATCCTGCCTTTCTTTTTGTTCCACAGTGTCCAAAAGGTCAAAGCTGGCTGGATCCTTCCATCGCTTTACCTGTTTTTGAAGCTATGGAAGCATTGGAAAAAGAATTTTCTATAGATATTAAAAGGCGTTATATATTGGGTGTTTCAGGAGGTGGTTATGGATCGTGGCATTTCACCAGTGCGCATCCGGACCTGTTTGCAGCTGCAATTCCAATCTGTGGAGCCGGTAATCCCGATTTTGCTTATAAGCTTGTAAACATGAGCATATGGGCATTTCATGGAGAGAATGATGCACTGGCACCCGTTGGGGGATCGAGGGATATGATCGCTGCCATCCGGCAATCAGGAGGCCGGGCACGGTATACCGAATATAAGGGCGCTGGCCATGATATAACCCAACAGGTGCATTCCACCCCGGGACTACTGGATTGGTTATTTTCACAAAAACGCAGGTAGTGCTCAACGCAAAAAAATACGCGGGCTGGCATGAAACTTATAGCAACAATTTCATTTATTTATGTTTAACTAAATCATTAAAAGATGTCACTAGCAGACTCTATTACAGACGACGAATCAGAAAGGTTTGAGAAAAAGCTTGCCGGAGTTCTGGGTATTACCTACGAGGAACTTCTTACAACTGAGTATGAACTAACAGAAAATATTGGCAACGATGACGTCGTTTTTGAGCAGATTTTAAGATTTACAGACGATTCCCCAAGGTCGGTTCTTGACAAAATCATTGGCCTGAATTCTGAAAATGCAATAACGATTCCGGTCGTGGACCTGGCAGAAGAAGAATAATGGCTGAGAATACGATTTTTCAAAACCAAGGCCGGATATCTGTCTGGGTAGCATAAACTGACCATTTACCAAGGCATAAATGAACGGCGGCAACCCTGTTCATTGCTGTCTTCGTAAATGGTCAACTTTAAATGACTGAGCCAATCTGAACTTATTTAACTACGGTAGCTTCCAGTTCGACATCTAAGGTTTCGAAAAGTTTTGTTACTTCCAGCAGCGTTGTCACCTGCCGGATTGAATGTTTGGATATCCATTCCTGAAAAATGCCGAAATGAGGCCAGAGCTCAGCGGTGGAAGTGGTATAAATAGTCAGACGTACGATACCACTGCACGGAAATCCTGCTTCATCAATTACTCGTTCCAGATTTTTCAAAGCATGTATCAATTGTGATTTCATGTCTTCACTGCTGGAAGTTCCGTCGTCATAAACGGCAGCCTGCCCGGAAACATACAAGGTGCTTTCAACGTTTTTCACTTCTACTGCCTGCACATAACTGCGCCCATCCTGCCATTTCCAGGGATTTACAATTCTTTTTTCCATCATGATCTGCTTTTGAGTTTCACTTTTCAGTGAATTGATTTATTACAAAAGCAAATTTCCGAAGATGATCCGAATGCATATCTTGACGAAACGCACAATTCTGAAGTGATCGGGATCACAGTTTATGGAGACAATCTGCTTAGCGTTTCGCGGGAAACACCCAGATATGCAGCCAGAAGGCTTTTTGGAACACGCTGAACAAGTGCAGGATATTGTTTAAGGAGGTTTTCATAACGCGTTTTGATATTAGACGTTAATGAAGAAATGATACGGCGTTGTGCGGCAAGGAAACCGAAATTGGCTTTCTCCAGAAAAAATCTTTCCATTTTACCAAGACCTTCACATAGGGCCCGGTAACCTTCAAGCGAAAGACATAAGACCTCCGTATCTTCCAGGCAAACCAGCGACATGGTAGCTTCCGTTTGCGTATAATAAGCATAAAAATCACTTTCCCACCAGTCTTCCATTGCAAAGGAAACAATATGTTCTTTTGCCATGTCGTCCGTGTAGACCAGCTTCAATAACCCCGATAAAATAAAATGATGGTACTTTACAGGTTCACCTTCCTGGATCAGAAACTGATGTTTTTTGTATTTCTTAAAAACAAAATGACTGCTGACATAAGCAAATTCATCATCTGTAAGTGGCACTATCTTTTCTATATGGGTGCGAAGTTTCTCGTGCATGGCTTTATTAGTCAGAGACAAGTGCATTGGCGTGGAATATGACAAAAGTTTTGCAAAAATAATAAGATAAAAGGGCCGGCAAAAGTTTATGTACTTGGCCCCTCTTGCATGATCAGCCGATTTAAAAGTGATGAAAAAAGAAAAAATAACAATCCAGGAACTTGACCGGTTAGGTATTAAAGATCCTGACCTGCTCATATTATTCGGTCGTGTCGCCAAAAATCTGTTAAAACAGGAAGTGATGGCAAAGGCCTCTATCTTAGCAAATTTCGAAGCACTGATCGCGGATCCGGCTTCCTATGCCATCGAGGATCAGGCCAAATTTAACACCTTGGCCGTGGAAATTTTAAGGCTAAAAGAATCAGATAGGTTCGTAATACCCGCACGCGCCATACAGCCGTTAAGAAAAGAAATCGTAGAATTCCCTGTTTTCGGTGCAGGGCATATTGAAGCGGGTGCCATGGCGCAAATGAAAACTGCTGCCCGGCTCCCCATCGCCGTTGCGGGTGCGCTGATGCCGGATGCGCATCAGGGATATGGCCTGCCTATTGGCGGCGTGTTGGCGACAGACGCGGACAAGATCATTCCATATGCAATCGGTGTTGATATTGCCTGCAGGATGTGCCTCAGCATTTATGATCTGCCCGCAGAGATGATGGCCTCTGAAACAAGCAAACTTAAAAAGTTACTGCTCAACCATACCCACTTCGGATTGGGAAGTAAAACAAACGTACACCACGACACTACTCTGTTTGACCGGCCGGAATGGAATGCGATCAAAACGGTAAGAGCGCTAAAAGATAAGGCTTATGCGCAGCTGGGAACATCCGGGACAGGGAATCATTTTGTTGAGTGGGGAGCGCTCAGCATTCCTGATCATGCACTTGAAGGAATTCCGGCGGGCCATTATCTTGCCTTGCTTTCACATTCCGGATCGAGAGGTTTTGGCGGCAGCATAGCCAATACTTACTCATCCATTGCGATGAAGAAAACACCGCTGCCAAACGAGGCAAAACACCTGGCCTGGCTTGATTTGAACAGTGAAGAAGGGCAGGAATACTGGCTGGCCATGAACCTGGCGGGAGATTATGCCTCTGCCAATCACCACGAAATCCATAACAAGATTGCAAAAGCCTTGAATATTAATCCGGTCATGCGGATTGAAAACCACCACAATTTTGCCTGGAAAGAAACATTGGAAAATGGAATGAATGTGATGGTTCACCGGAAAGGCGCGACTCCGGCCGGAAAAGGTGTATTGGGTATCATTCCGGGATCCATGAGCACACCTGGATTTGTTGTTAAAGGAAAAGGTGAATCAACCTCGCTCCGCTCTGCCTCACACGGTGCAGGACGACTGATGAGCCGAAGCGCAGCTTTCAGGACGATTAATAAAGATGATGTGATGCGGGACCTTAGAGAAAAAAATATAACGCTGATCGGATCAGGTCTTGACGAGGCACCGATGGTTTACAAAGATATCCATGCGGTCATGGCTGCTCAAACGGACCTGGTTGAAGTGCTGGCTAAGTTTGAGCCGGGCATTGTACGTATGGCTGACCCGCGTGAAAAAGCAGAAGATTAAATACAAAGCCACTGCACAGGAGGACTGCGCAGTGGCTTTGTAAATTACTTTCCCGACCTGCTCGAATTAAGCAGCTGCGTGGTTTCTTTAATTTTCCTTCTGCTGACTGCAATCTCTCTTCCGTCTGCCAACTTCAGAAGACGGTCGTCATCTACACGGGAAACAATGAAATCCGAATTGATAATGTATGCCTTGTGCACACGGATGAAATTGGTTTTTAAATGCTGCGACACCAATTTTAGTGTCTTGGAAACCACAAAACGCTGACCAGATTCAGTATGAATGATGGTATAATTCCCCAAACCCTCTAAAAGGGTGATTGTTTTGGGTGGAATAACAATGACTTCCCCTTTAAAGTGGACGACGATGTCTGTTTTTCTTAACGTTGATTTCCTTTTAAGTTCTGCTGGGTTGTGTAACACTTTCATTCTAAGCTCATAGTTGTTCGCTTATACATACGACCAAAACGGTAAACCGGATCAAATAAAAAAAGGCCAGGAAATTTCCGGACCTTTTTCCACCATCTTTACTCCACGAAAAAAGAGCCCCGGAAATCCGGGACCCTTTAAATGATACCTCTTCTATGCTCATACGAGCAGCCGGCGGTTGTAAAAAATCAATCCAGACAAGAAAAGGCACCGGGAGATAAAAAACTGGGGAAGCAAGGGAACAAATGACGCAGGGTACGGTCACTGGCTCCGCCATTTCTGAATATTTTCAGCAAAAAATTTAACCAAAAAATGCCGGCTTCCGAGGGCCGGCATTTTCCTACACTGTTCTAAACTAATAGGGGAGGATTAAATCTGATGCAATTCTAGAAAATACCGTTAGATAAATAAAGCTATTCTTATTTAACGGTAAATATTACAACCATAAAATCGCCGTGTAATTCAATGTCCCTGCGCTAGCCCTGGATGCAACCGACTGATTGATAACTCAATCCGGTGCGTCAAAATGATCCATATACGTTATAAACTAATAAAATTTATTTTCGTCTGCACTTTCTTTTTATTTCTTAGTCATACAAAGATCAGGCAAGCTCACAACTGTTTTCACTAAAAAACTTGATCTCGCCTGTTTTTTCATTTCTACATTTTACTTTGCCGGTAAATTTAACTGTGGCTCCCTTTTTGATATTTTCGTGCTCCAAAATAAGCCAGGTGTCGGTACTGCTTTTCTGTTTGACACGAACACGGTCATTGAATTTCTGAACAGGCATATTTTCATCTTTGATTTATGGGCACCAAAGTTAGGAATTAATCCAGCAAAATAGACAGGAGTCCGGACAACAAAAGAGGAGACTTAAGCCTCCCCTGCTAACTCTGTATTAATTTTCCGGTGTCACGACAAGCATATATTCATCGATCTGATTCCAGGAATACCGGTAGATGATTCCGCGCGGCGCTTCGATAAAATCACTCCCCTCCGCATCCCGGTATCCTGGTCTCCATTGATGCGTATTTTTAATCCTGAATTTGACACTGGATCCGGGTTTCGGCAAATCCTCTTTTGTAACTACTTTCACTTTCATAACTTACCGGTTTCATTTTTCTGGAAGTTACGACATTTTAAACTGGCAGCAGCTGATAACTTCCGGCTGATATTCATTCAAAGTCCTGATCTTGCCTGAAAGGATGATCATAACCACATGCTGCCCTTTCTTTTACAGATACGTATTAGAAAATTCCTGGCCGTCCAGTTAGTCTCCCGAAGCATACTTCCATATTTCCCCTCCTTTTACCTATATTTAATAATAGAAATACGCCAAGCATTCCAACCCGATCGTTTGTTCAATTACCCGATCTTTTGTTCAATTATTAGTTAAATTTATCACCATAATGAAAATCAGACTTTTACTTTGTATGCTGGTCCTGTGCAGTGCCCGCCACAGGTCCTTTGCCCAGGCTTTCAATAACTTTCCTGTTAGTACTCAAAAACCCCCGCTTCATGGGAAACATTGGATGGCTATAACCGGAAAGCCACTGGCTGCAACAGCAGGAGCCATGATCTTTGCAAAGGGCGGAAACGCAATCGATGCCTCCTGCGCCATGCTTGCTTCTACCTGCACCATGTGGGATGTTTTGAGCTGGGGAGGCGAAACCCAGGCATTGATTTACAATCCCAAAACAAAAAAGGTAATTGCTATTAACGCTATGGGCGTTGCACCAACTGGAGCAACCGCTGACTTTTTCAAAAATAAAGGCATGAAGTATCCGCCGGATCTTGGTCCGCTCGCCGCAACTACACCCGGAACAGCAGGAGGCCTGATGACAATGCTCGCTGAATATGGTTCAATGAGCCTGAAACAGGTCCTGGCGCCAGCCATGCAATTGGCGGAGGGTTACCCTATCGAGGCGCAGACAGCCAATTCTATCGAAAGGGGAAAAGACAAGATCAAACAGTGGCCCTACTCTAAAAAGGTTTTTTTACCTCATTTGGGTGAACAAAGAGAAGCACCCGATGCCGGGGAAGTTTTTGTTCAGAAGGACCTGCTGGCGACCCTTCAAAAACTGGTGGACACGGAAGCGCAGGCACTAAAAAAGGGAAAAACCAGGAAAGAAGCCATCTACGCGGCATATGATCGTTTTTACAAGGGCGATATAGCAAAAGAAATTGCCAGGGGCTGTCAGGAACAAGGCGGACTGATCACCGAACAGGATTTGTCAAACTGGAAAGTGAAGATCGAGGAGCCTTTAATGACCAATTATAAAGGTATTGATGTCTATAAAATGCAGTCATGGACCCAGGGGCCGGTTATGCTTCAGGCGCTGAATATGCTGGAAAATTTTGATTTAAAAAGTATGGGTTATAATTCATCCCGGTATGTACATACTTTATATCAAACGATGAATCTTGCTTTCGCGGACCGCGATTACTATTACGGCGACCCGGCTTTTGCTCCTGAAGAGCCGATGAAGGGGTTGCTTTCCAAAGAATATGCCAGGGAGAGGATAAAGCAGATCAACTGGGAAAGAAACGATCCGAAAATATTACCCGGTGACCCGTATCCCTTTGAAGGAAAGAAGAACCCCTTCAAAGACCAGCTTAAAAACTGGGGAACAAAACAGGTTTCGGTAAGAAATATCAACGGCCTTGATGAAAAATTTATGGAGGAATTCACTGCCGGAACCACTTCCGTTGAGGCGGCAGACGAAGAGGGCTGGGTGGTATCGATCACACCAAGCGGCGGATGGGTTCCGGCCTGCATTGCCGGAAACACGGGCGTGGGATTGAGCCAACGAATGCAATCATTTGTACTCGATCCGGCAGAAAACCCTTTTAACGTCGTTGAGCCTGGTAAGCGTCCCCGTGTTACCTTAACGCCAAGTCTGGCACTAAAAGAGGGAAAGCCTTTTTTATCTTTTGCAAAACAGGCAGGCGATGAACAGGATCAGTTGCTGCTACAATTCTTTTTAAACATCGTGGAATTTGGCATGACCGTACAAGAGGCTACGGAAGCTCCCAGCTTCAAGACTTTGCAGATGTATGCCAGTTTTGGAGATCATGAAAAAGAACCCGGAGGCTTGATCCTGAATGACGCGATGCCGGACTGGACCAGAAAAGAACTGATCCGAATGGGGTACAAAAATACTTTTCAACCAAGAACGAGCGGGCCTATCAATGCTATTTACTTTGACTGGATTCACGGCACCATGTGGGGCGGGTCCAGCAACCATGGTGAAGATTATGGAATTGGCTGGTAGGTTTTCTGGTGGGAAAGCCCGGATCAGGTTAAGTCAGGTAATAAATATAAAGAACCCCGGAAACTCCAGGGTTCTTTACGCACCACTACTCAACGTTAAGAAATAAAGGTAAAGCGAATCGGGCTATAAATAAATAAAACTTATCAAATGGCAAAAATGAAAATCTGATTTCATTTAAGACGCTCATAATCAACACCTTTCCGGAGGATGCTTTCCGGCATAGCAAATAACCATATCATAATCAATCAGTTACAAAATTTCTAATATATCGGGATCGGAAGTTTCCTGATCATCCTGATATTCCCAGGCAGCGATCTTGTCAGGAGGATAACTAATACCGGTTTCTTCGGCAAACTCAGTATCCATTTTCTCGATAAATGCATTTAGCACATCGTTGTAAACGCCACGATGCTGAATAGCATCCCGGTCTGTGAATAAAAGCGGGATATGCGGAGATGGTAAGTCTGTATATTTCATTGTGCGAAATTTTTAGCAGATCAGTTTAGTTCTGATCCTTGTTACGGCAGTAAGTTAACCGTTATCTTTTTAACGGGACTGATTCCGAAACGATAATTTCCAACGAAGACGGCAATATAAGCTTAATGAAGAACGAGAAAAATCATTGTCAACCTGAAAGACAAACATGAAAAACATTTCGATTTTGGCCAGCTATTGCACAGGATGAAGGGTGCATCTGCTCAACCAAAACCATGGAATTTATTCTGACTCAGACAATGCTTTTACTTTTTCTAAAGCAGCAACCCACGCTTTTGACATGTCATCAAAATATTCAGGGGCCATATCACTTTCAATCTGAAGATACGTCACACCGTCTCCCTCGGAGATATGATAAGTTTCTCTTCCCCCCCTAACCTGTTTAGCGAGTTCACTTTCGTAGTCTTCCCGATCGGCCTGCAATATGCCTGTATACTCGACCGATAGCTTTTCATTCTTTTTGTTTTCGACTACTTCCCCGATCAATCCGTTGTTGCTGCAGTCTGTAAAAATTGCCTTGCTCCCCAGTTGCCAATCAGTTACAGCGTGAGATCCTTCACCAAACGATGCATACCAGATACGCGTGTAGCGGTCGGTGAACAATACGTCCCATACTTTTTCTTTCGGAGCATTAATCAGTATTGATTTTTTGATACGTTTTTCTTCCAGGTTCATACGTTAAGAATTTTAAGTTAATCATTCTTTTGATGTACTGAAAACGGAGGCGGGTTGCGTGAAGACGGCAATAGATTAGGATGACCATTACCAACGGCTTTAAGCAGGGTAAGATGACCAATGCAAGCGTAGTGTGTCTGACAAACTTAAAGTACTTTTAAGTCTAACCATTCCTTTTTTAGATATTCAGAATCCTCAGCAAGGACCTCAGCATGAAACCCTGCCGCCTTGACAAGCTGAAGGATCTGTTTCGTATTAACAGTATTGTTCTGCGAACAGACTCTCAGGATCCTATCGCAATCTTCCAGATCAAAATTTGCGTCAAGACCTTCGGATAGACTACGGATCTGGCTGATTATTAGATTTGCTTCTTCCTGATATTTAACGTTAGTTTTGAAAACCTCTACCATAACTTTTCATGATTTGTGGATGTCTGTTCAGCCTTCGAGATTAATCGTTCTGACACGTTCAAAAGGGCTTTCTTCGCCCAGCCTTCTACGTAATAGCGTAACCTGCTGGCAGTCAAACCCTTCGGAAAATTCCAGGTTCAAAACTTCAGATTCGATCAGCAAAAATCTGTCAGCTTTCATTCCGCTTGCAAAAGCCAGAACGGGACTGAAATACTGTTCTTGTTTATAGAAAGTCATTTGCAGCGCCCGATGAAGATTTAGCAGTTCCTCTGAGTTTTCAACTTTGATGTACATCGACCTGTCATACTGTTCGCTGGCGAAGGCTCTGGATCCATCCAGTTTGACCTGAAAAGATTTAATGCCGGAAAGTGTGTGAAGGCTCTTTTTAAGAATCGTGTCAACATCGCCCGTACTGTAAAAATAATACAGCGCAATGTGCGGAATCGATTTTAGTACATGTCCGGGAAATCTGATAAGTTCATGAACCTGCTGTTTCACGTTACGCATATCGGCTTCCACATCCCTTGGAGAGATCACAAACTGATACTCATAGCTTATTGCATCAAACAAACTTATCTTGTCCTTACCATTCTTCATAACATCATCATTTATTCACCGGGGTTCAACGTAACGTTTCAGCTATTTTTCCGAAACTGGTTACATGATACGAAATACATTCGTTCACCGGGCCTTTTTCTCCGGAATTATTTCATAACCAGCATCGGCGCGTAATGTTTCCTGTAATAATAGGCCAGAAATAAATTTCCTCCGAACATGAATATCGCAATAGGGATACCTTCAGGCGCCATGTAAAGATGGACCAAAAATATGTTGACGGTTACAGGCAAAAGTACGGCTGTTGCAAGCGGCAAGAAGAACCCGGTGATCAGGGCAAGACCTGCAATGGTTTCTATTCCTTTTAAGAAAGGCATGAAGTAGCCCGAGGCGGCCAGCCCCTTCATTAAAAGTTTTTATCGGCCCGGTCATTTCGGGAACAGGTATTATTTTAAAAAAATAGACAGCTGCTGAAAAAATAAACATCAACCCCATCAAAACACGAACAATAATGGCTGCAATTCTCATTGTTATATTGGCTTAGTAATTGAACACATTGAAAAGATAGGATCTGACCTATTCTAATGCTTAATGGTACGTTAGCGTCAAACGAACCTTAACCCGCAAACGCGTCAGGATCTATCCATGATACTTCCCAAAGGTGACCGTCAAGATCTTGAAAACTATGGCCATACATAAACTCCTGATCCTGAAAGTCATCCCTGGCTATTCCGCCGGCCTCCACAGCCATATTTACAAGCTGATCTACTTCGGCTCGGCTTTCAGCCATGAGAACGATACCACACTGCGCGTACTTTTCAGGATCAGGAATTTCCTTTTGACTTAACTCTTTAAAAAAAGTATCAACAGCGAACATCACAAAAATATTATCAGCGATAATCATCGTCGTTCCATTCGCATCGGAGAACTCCTGATTAAACTTATAACCGAGTTTGGTAAAAAACGTCACCGTTCTCTCAAGGTTTTTTACAGGTAAGTTGACAAAAATGCCTGGTTTCATAAATATGGTTTTTTTAAATAAAATATCCTGATTTATTTTTCCAATACTTTTTTTAGGTTTAAAAGACTCTCTTCCAGATCCTTCCCCAGTATTGTTCCGGTGAACAAATTGGTAATGTTCATGGGATATTTACTGCTGCCAGCCATTGTCCAGCGAACAGCGGTTTGATCTTCAGAAAGCCGCCTTGTTGTCATTTGTGTGTGTGCAGTGCCTTCAAAAGGTCTTTTAAACCGGATCTCCACATCCAAAACTCCCCCCATATCGACTTTCGTAATCTCCTGTTCACCCTTTCCGGCCTTATCATTGCCATCCCAGGCATAAACAAAACCGACAGCCCCGTCAATACCTCTGAATTCCTTCTTCATACCGGGATCCATCATGACCCACTTGTTATAATGATCCTGATTTTTAACGTAGCGGATGTAATCAAAAACTTCGGACGCAGGTTTGTTGACCGTCACTTCGCGCTCAATCAGATAGTCGTTTTTGACAAATAACGCAATGATGAGCACCAGCCCGATGACGGCGGCGATAAGGAACAGTATAATTTTCAGTGCATGCATGGAATGGTTTAAGCTTTATGTTCAAAATAAAAAAATACTAACATCAAGGCAGTCAGAAATAGGGTAAATATGGCAAATAGCTTAGCCATTGCGATTTTCCAGGATCTTCTATCCTGGCAGTAACTCACTCATCAGCGTTTGTTTTTCAAAATAGAACATCCATTTGACGCCATATTTATCTACCAGATTTCCCATCAGCCCTGCGAAAAATTCGTGAATCGGATGTGCAACTTCTCCTCCTTCGGACAGACTTTCGAAATATTGAAAGGTTTGCGCTTCGTTATCACAGGTTAACGACAAACTCACCGAATTTCCCTGAACCATCTCTTTTTCTCCGGAAAGATCTGAGGCCATAATGATGAGATCGCCATGGATCAGCGTGGAATGAAGGATTCTGCTTTGCATGAATTCTGGAAACCGGGCGGCCATGGGCGATTCCTGAATGGTTTGGAAACTTAACACGCCGCCAAAACATTCCTTGTAAAAAGTCATAGCTTCCCGGCAGTTGCCGTTTAGTGCGAGGTAACAATTGATCCGTGCCATAGCGATGTGGTTTACGTTTACTACATCGTAAAAGTACTGGAACCCCAAGATTCGGAAACGGTGTGAAACAGACTACCATAGGGTGTTAATGAGACATTTTTAAAGCATCCGCCAAACTGCCGCCGGACCATCAAAGTAAAATTTAACACCCTAAACCTTACCAGTATAAGTGTTGTTCGTCGACGTCAGCGATCTTTTTGTCGACGAAATCAGCCGGAAAAACAGCTGAAATATTCCTTTTATTTATATTTGATTCATGAAGTCAATCCACCGTCTGATCGTTAGAATTGTATCCCGGAGAACGGTTCAGCATGCCATTTTTTGGTCTGTTACGTGGCTGGTACTGGCTATTATGTACGGATTGAACGTGCCCGGTTTCGGACATGCACTGATGATGATCGGGTTTTTCATGCCCTTGCACATGGCCTATTTCTATGTAATCTCCTATGGAGGTATGCCACGGTATCTTTATACAAGGCAGTATCTCCGGTTTTTCGCCTTTGTCCTTTTATGTGCTTTGATCTCAACCATTCTATTCAGGCTGGTTGAGATTCTGATCGCAGATCCTGTTCTGTATGAAGTAATTAAAAAACATGACAAGACATTTATCTGGCACAAGCTGGATGGCACATTCAATGAACAACTGCTTCGATATACCTACATGCTCGATGCATTTGAACAGGCAAACCTGATCGTCTGGATAGCGGTCGCTATAAAATTTTTCAAAATGTGGTATGAAAAACAACAGGCCGCGCTCGAGGCAGAACTTATTGTATTGAAAGGACAGCTGCATCCCCATTTTCTCTTCAACACACTAAATAATCTGTATGCGTTAACGCTGACGCAATCGCCGCGCTCGCCGTCTGTCGTTATCGGATTGTCAGAAATTTTACGCTATATGCTCTACGAAGCAAATGCAGATGTGGTGGATCTTCGGCGGGATGTTGAGGTCATTCAAAATTATGTGGCGCTTGAAAAGATCCGCTATGAGGAAAGGCTTGATCTGAACCTGAGCATCAATGGCCTCGAACCCGGGCAGCGCATTGTCCCGCTTTTAATTCTTCCGCTGGTAGAAAATGCCTTCAAACACGGGACGAGTGAGAAAATTGGAGAAGCCTGGATCAATATGGACTTGCAGGTAAAAGATAATCTTCTGAAATTTAAGATATCAAACAGTAAACCTGACCAGCCTGCCAAAAAGGATCCGGAAGAAAACCATTCGAATATCGGACTGGCGAATGTGCGGAAGCGGCTGGCGATACTTTACCCATCGGGGCATCAGCTGAGGATCCTGGAGGAGGAAGATATCTTTGCAGTCATTTTAGAGATCAATTTGAACAAACGACTGGAAATCGGACCGATATGAAACTGAAAACGATACTTGCCGATGACGAACCACATGCGCTCGAAGTACTGGTGAACTATCTGGAAAATTTTCCCGAAATAGAAATCATAGGGAAATGTGAAAATGCGATCCAGGCTTTCCATACTTTGCAGCAGCAGAAAGTTGATCTTATATTCCTGGATATCAAAATGCCTGGCCTGAGCGGGACAGATCTGATACGCAGCCTGAAAAATCCGCCGAAGGTTATCTTCACCACGGCTTATCAGGATTATGCCCTGGACGGTTTCGATCTGAATGCCGTAGATTATCTGTTAAAACCAATTCCTTTCGACCGGTTTTTGCGTGCTATGGAAAAGGTCTTTACTGTTTTTCAGGTAGGCAACCGTCAGGTCAATATTGTTGAAAAGCCTTCCGTGAGCAACAAAGATGTTTTCCTATATCTAAAAGTGGACCGGAAAATGGTTAAAGTAAATGTGATTGAGATTTACTGGGTTGAAAGCCTGCGGGATTATATCAAAGTTGTTTTGAAAGATAGGGTTTTGATTTCCAAGCAAAAGATCAGCATGCTGGAAGAGTTGCTGCCGGAAGACGATTTTATCAGGATACACAGATCTTTTATTGTCTGCATTCAAAAGATTGAAGGATATCATGCGCACGCCGTCGACATTGCCGGGAAAGAACTTCCCATTGGTCGCAACTACAAAAGCGATTGTCAGCGTCGTTTTAAAATGGTATATTGATCATACCACAAATGCTTTGCTATCCTGAATTTGGCCGGTTAAGCAAATATAGTACAGCCGGTTAGAAATAGGCCGATAACAAATTCGGAATCCGTTAGTCTCATTTTACTGTAATCCAGAAACAATAATCATGCGCTTGTCGACTAATTCTGCTGTTCGTCGACAAGCATGATCTTCACGGTTTCCAACTCATTTTTTTACATTAAAATTGTAAAAAAATAAGAAAAAATATCTGCTCATCTTAACAAAACGCCTATGAAAATACATGATTGCTTTTAAAGATAAGTAACGCTTCCGTTCAGTGCACGCCATGCCGTTCACTCACATTGCTCCTTTCGATCCAACCTATTTCAGATGGATCTGCTCTTGTATCAAAAAAGTATTATCAGCCATGTTCATTCAAAATTATTCAGCCTTAAAAATTGATGCCGGTTTACATTTCAGGAAAAGCAAAACGGATACCGCATCGGGACAAACTTCATGAAAATTATTGATTCATTTTTCATTTTCAAAATGCTCAGTTTTGTGATTTACTTCACACTGGCTTCGCAGGGCGGCTTTTATATTCTTTCTTTTTATAAGGTTTTACTTCATATGCCAACAGAAAGTTTTATCGGAATCCGGAAAGCAACGGACCATGTCATCGAAACGCCGCTTAAGGTTTTGTATCCGTCTGGAATTGTTGTTATGCTGATCTGGCTTTTCATGGCCGACAAGTCATCAGGCGTGCGGGGATATGGATTCCTGTTCATCTCTTTTGTTTTGCTGGCGACAGACCTCCTACTGGCTATGTATGTCAACGTACCGCTGAATAAGATTATCCGACACATGACCGCCGACAACGGTGGAGAAGCTCTGCACATCCAGCATAAATGGCTGAAATTTATCCTGATCCGAAGCTTTTTAACCGTGACCGGATATTTCATGCTGACATTACACCTGCTCATACAAGCTGAACGGCCCGCCACTTTTCATTAACGTATAACACATCACGTTCAACCTCGTAAATCCATTTTATTTTAATTCTCAATTCAATTTAGCCATGTTAAAAAAAGTAACCCTAAGAAAATGCCTATTAACAACCACAAAACTGGTCCTGTACATGTTTGCAACTCTGGTGGTTTTTACACAGTTCTCCTGCAAGGACGAGGATGTACCGGCAGGCGGCGACGGGCTTCAAGCCGATAAGACCGCTCTGATTCCTACCAAGGGGAAAATTTATACGTATGAGATAAAGGATGAAAACGGCTCCATGGCCATGCAGATCACCCGCGTGAAAACAGTCAGGGATTCTGCCGGGATCGCTGTTTATGATATTGAAAACAAGATTTCTGAAAACGGAAATGAAACGGTGCTGATGATGAAATCTTTCAGTAAAAGCGGCATCACAACCAATGAAATTCCGATGCCGGCCGCCTATGCCAGCATGCTCGAAACATTTAAAGGCAGCGATTTTGTTAAAAGTATCAGGATCACAGGGTTCCCACAGTCCAGGCTAATGGACAATAATGCTGTTGCAGGAAACAAAATGAGCTTTAAAGGAGATCCGGTTAGGTTAAATCTTGTCCTGGCTTTTGAAGAAGACGGGACGGAATATACATCTGAAATTGACGCGGTACTTACGTACGAAGACGGCATTGTAACAAAAGTTGAAAACATCACGACACCTGCCGGAACATTTAGCTCCAGCAAATGGGAATACAGTTATGAATTGATCACAAAAACATATCTCAACGGCGAGCTTCAGGAACAATCCAATACCCTGCGACTGATAAGCGAATGGACGTCGCCGGGTGTGGGTATGGTCAAAACTGTTGAAAGTGATGTATTGGGGACGGTTACGTCGGTGACGGAACTTAAAAAAGTAGATTAGGCAGTCGTCGGCAAGAAAGCTGATTTCCGGGGCATTCGGTTCCGGTTGGACTACGAAAGCCACTTTCAAATATTTCCCTTTATTCCTTCCATCATGAATACTACTTTAAATCATACCTTTCCCGGCGTTGTGCGCGCGGCCAGAAAAAAACGAAAAAATGTCATTACCGTTCATATGGCCGCAAGGGTATTTCATCTGGAAGCACATGAGATCACATACATGCAGGGCGATGGCAACTACACCTTTGTATATACCACTTCTGGGAAGCGGTATCTGATATCCAAAACGATGAAAACGCTGGACAAAATTCTCAGTTCCGGTTTCCTCCGTGTCCATAAGTCATTCATGATCAATCCGGATTATGTTGTTTCCAGACTTGAATGCGACAAAATCCTGTTAAGCTGCGGCGCCCAGGTACCGATTGCGAGAAGGCGTATCCGCGAGACAGACAAGAATCTTGCAACCGAATATTTCGGTGCAGGATAAAATCAGTGATTATTGGAGTTAGGTTAAAAGGAAGATTTCCGGCCGGCTGGCTGGAAATCTTTTTGTTTTTTATCAGCCGCTCAGTCACAAAAGTGTATTTTGGCCCTGGTCCGGATGGATTAAACAGGCAGGATCACTACCTTTGAAAAACGGGGAATCGATCATCGCTTCCCCGATAAAATGTACAAAACCGGATATACAAAAACGATGACAGACCGCAAATTTCCAATTGGCCCGTTTGTAAAACAGGAAAGTTATACCAGTCAGGAACTGGATTCACTGATCAGTATGATCGAAACAATTCCTGCCCGGTTTCGTGCACTTGTTGAAAATCTGTCCGAAGAAGCGTTGGAAAAAAAATACCGGGAAGACAGCTGGACAATCAGGCAAATCGTTCATCACGTGGCCGATATTCATTACCTGTATTATCTGCGCATGAAAAAAGTAATTACCGAACCTGGTAATAAAGAGATGACACTCATCGATATGAACGCCTGGTCAGCCCTGCCCGATGCCCATACTGCTCCCGTGTCCGGGTCCCTTCTGGCGCTTGAAGGTATCAATCAACGATACATCATTCTGGCAAGATCCCTTACGAATGAGCAGTTGAATCTGTCTTATTTTCACCCGGCCAGACAACTCTGGTTTAACCAGAAAGACGCGCTGGCGATAGCAGTCTGGCATGCCAGCCATCATTTGGGACATATCAAATGGGCACTTGAAGAAAATTAGTTTTTAGAAATCCAGCAAGGCAGCGCTTACTTTCTTTAATTCAGAACAATGCGGAATTTTCATACTGACCATCTACTGCATTGGCTTCCCTTTTACCAGGTCTTTCAGATCCTGGTGATACAGGGAAGTTGAAAACCGGGTGATCTCAAATTCTGCCAGCCTGAGTTTGTGAAAAGGATCTTCGCTGATAATCTTTTCAATCTCTTCCTGCGACGCCGCAACCGCAAGAATGATTCCGCCTTCCCCCGGCACTTTCCTGCCAGATGCCACGAATATATTCCGTCGATGATACTTTTTAAGAAACCGGACATGAGCCGCCATATGCTGGTCAACTTCTTCAAGCGGTACGATGTAGGTAAGGGAGATGATGAACATTTTGTTGTTGGGTGGTAAATAAATGAAAACTACTCCGACCAGGTAAAATATGTGCCATGAGCACTTAGTAGTTTAAATAACCCTAATTTAGGTAAATCATACAATCCTCAACTTATGCAGCAAGGCCTTTACGAACAACTCATTACCAAACTTATTTCTTCGAAACTGGAAAGTATAAATCAGACAGCGTTTTATGTTAGGGAAACAATTGTTGAAAAAAGTGAAGCTGCAAGAGTTTTGAGCCATTATTTGAATGAAGTTATTAACCGCGGTTTGAGATCATTAACGAGCGACAATAGCATAGAAAGACAGATTGAGATATCTAATAAAATCATTTGTCTATTGCGTGACGAACTTAAGGAAACCGAATTTACAGATGATTTAATCACCGTCAATGGAAGAATATTGAATGCTGTATTTTCAAAAATAGACGCACCTTTTTCCGACTTTGACAAACGCTTAAAAGAGATCACCCCTTACACCCGGCTGAGCCAAAGTGAATTGTTTACTGGCTCCAATGTTGGAATTTCTTTGGAAAGCGAATTGAGAAAAGAAATTCTTTCGTCAGATAAAATTTATTTCTTAGTTTCCTGTATTAAATGGTCGGGCATAAGAATCTTCAAAAAAGAACTTGAAGAATATACCAGTCAGGGAAATACTTTGAAAGTAATTACAACTTCCTACATGGGCGCTACTGATCTCATTGCGGTAGAATTTTTGGCAGGTTTACCAAATACTGAGGTTAAGATTTCCTACAACACAGAGAACGAACGACTTCATGCTAAATCTTATTTATTTTTCAGAAATACTGGTTTCCATACGGGTTATATAGGCTCTTCTAACTTATCAAGAAGTGCATTAACCAATGGTTTGGAATGGAATCTGAAAGTTACAACGCAGGAAGTTGGGCATATTATCGATAAGTTTTCCAAAACATTTGAAACTTACTGGGAGGATGGTGAATTTGAATTATTCCAGCCTGACGAACACTCTGAAAAACTAAAAGTCGCGCTTAAAAGAGAGAAAAATAGAGATAAAAATGAGGCTGTATCTTATTTTGAAATAAATCCTTTTCCATTCCAATCAGAAATTCTTGAAAAACTTACAGCTGAAAGGATGATTCATAAACGGTTTAGAAACCTTTTGGTCGCTGCAACAGGAACTGGAAAAACGGTCATCTCGGCTTTCGATTTCAAAAGATATAATGCCGAAAACCCAAATGCCCGATTACTTTTCGTTGCACACAGAAAGGAAATTCTCATCCAGGCAAGAGCTACATTTGCTGGTATTTTAAGGGATAATAACTTTGGCGAACTCTGGGCAGATGGCCTGGAACCGGATCTCTACGAATTTGTCTTTGCTTCTGTGGCGACTTTGAAAAATAGAATTGAAACAACAAACCTTTCAGAAAATTATTATGACTTTATTATCATTGATGAAGTACACCATATTTCCGCAGATAGTTATCGGCCAATTTTAGAAAAGTTTAAACCGAAGATTTTACTGGGATTAACGGCCACGCCCAAGCGGATGGATAATGAAGATATCCTGGCAGATTTTGATGATACCATTGCAGCCGAGATCCGGTTACCAGAAGCGTTAAACCGGAAACTACTTTGTCCGTTTCAATATTTTGGGATCACGGATAGTATTGATTTATCAAATTTGACCTGGCAAAACGGGCGTTACTTGCCAGGTGAATTAACCAGGATTTATACACAAAATGATATCCGCGTTGGAGAAATAATTAATAACTGTAAAAAATATCTGCGTGATTATGAAGATGTACGAGCCCTAGGTTTTTGCGTTACCAGAGAACATGCGTCATACATGGCTGAAAAATTCACGCTGGCAGGTTTAAAAGCAGATTATCTCGTGAGTGGAAATGAACGGGAAGAACTACGATCAACGATCAAATCGAGGTTTAAAAAGAAAGAAATAAACTATTTATTTGTAGTCGATATTTTTAATGAAGGTGTGGATATTCCGGAGCTCGATACTGTTTTGTTTCTGAGGCCGACGGAAAGTCTGACCGTGTTCCTCCAACAATTAGGAAGGGGATTACGCTTGTCCGAGGGCAAAGAATGTTTGACAGTGCTGGATTTTGTTGGAAACGCCAGAGCAGAATACGACTTCGAAGGTAAATTCAGAGCTTTGATCGGCAAAACCAACGCATCCACAAAAGAGGAACTCGAACGAGATTTCCCACATTTGCCCCTTGGTTGTTCTATTGTTTTAGAGAAAAAGGCAAAGGATTTTATCTTACAAAACATCAAGGCTGCCACGCAATTGACTAGCAAACAATTGATTAATAAAATTGCTAATTTCAAACACCAAACGTTCTTAAGTCTAACGCTTAAAAACTTCACGGACTTTTACCATATTCCGTTACAAACAATCTATAAAAAAGGCGCATGGACCCGGTTATGTTTTCTTGCAAACTAAACAGATGATTTTTTGACAATCAATGAGCATGAAGTAAAAAGAGCAATTGCAAAAAAATGGCTTTGTTGTAATTCATACAGCTATCTTTCATTTGTTTTGAGGCTTGCTGAACAAGATTTTCAAATCGATATTTCGGCGTTCGATGAATCAGAAAAGCTGATGATTTCCATGTTACATTATGACTTCTGGCAAACAAATGGTGGTGCAGAAAATCTGCAAATGAGCATTCGAAAAATAGGTCATAATCCCATTTTAGTGAAAGAGATTGTGGAAGTTCTCGCACTTATAATAAATCGGATTTCACATATCGAATTGGATATTGACCTCCCCTACGCGCAACCACTTAAAGTGCATAGTCGATATACTCGTGAGCAAATCCTGGCGGCATTTGGCGACAGCACCTTCGAAAGAAAATCGAGTAACCGGGAAGGCGTCATAAATCTTGACAGCAAGAATACCGAATTGTTACTTGTCACGCTTGAAAAAACAGAGGAAAACTACTCTCCTACTACTTTGTATAATGATTATGCGGTAAGTGATACGTTATTCCACTGGCAATCTCAAAATAGTGCGAGACCAGAAAAAGGTAGAGGATTGTCCTACATTAAACAGGAAGAGACAGAAAAAACGATTCTACTTTTCGTAAGAGAAAGAAACGATGACGAATTTGGAAATACTTTCGCATACGTATTTCTGGGTGCTGGAAATTATCTGGATCATTATGGCTCAAAACCGATGAATATTCATTGGAAGCTGGAAGAACCGATTCCGCATTACATGTGGAAGGAGACTGCAAAGATGGCGGTGGGATGAGGATTTTCTTTGAATTAAATGACAACATCAGATTTGCAATAAACCTTGACGTCCTAATTGCGGATTTTGGAATATAAACTATTTTTTCAAAACTGAGGTGCTTGCAAACTCCTACCGCAATTTCTACATGTACTCCGAAAAACTGAGAAATAATTAAAAATGAAGCAAGTATTTAAAAATAGTAAAGAAGACAAAAAAACCAGACGTCATATTGAGAAATATGGTTTGAGTGTCATCATGATTGAGGCAACAGATTATTTGCCCTCATTTGCATATAGTATTGGACTTTGGCAAAATTTTAATCATCCTGAAATCATAAGTTTCGGTTTATCATTAAAAACTTTACACGCTCTTGTCAACGATTCTGCAAGATTAGTGAAGTCGGGTTTATGTATTGAAACGGGAAAAGATTACGATCACTTTTTTGAAAATAGCAATTGCCAATTCGTAGCGGTCGCACCAACTTACATTAGAAATTATTTTGGGTATGCGTGTGACTTCTACAATACTCTAGACTTTCCTGCTTTACAACTTGTTTGGACAGATAGAAACAGCCAGTTTCCATGGAATCCACGCTATCAGGAAGAATTTAAGTATCGACAGCCTCTGCTAGACAGAAGTGTTGATTTTAAATTTAGAGAAGAAAAAAACCTGGGCGTTTTCACAACAAAACAATGGCTTGAAGACAATAATCCGATTTTGAGGGTTGTACATGAAGAGGGCGGAGACTGGCAATTTTTAACAGGCAACCAAGTTCCAGATGACGCAAGACTAGTATGCATTGAAGAAATGACTTCTCGTGATATCACCCTGAATGAAGTGTTTGACCTTGACTATGGACAAACTGCTGAGCGAAAATTTGTTGGTGATATTTGGGTTAGAATGAACAACACCGATCAGGGATAATCGTAAAAGCCGAATAAATTAACTAAACTTATAATAGACATGAACCTGACCCCAACCCTACTCCTCCTCCTTATCACCCTCACCACCCAAGCCCAAAAAGCCCGGAACCTCGCTATCGTCTTCATCGGAAATAGTATTACCCAAGGCAAAGGAGGCCCAAATGGATTTCCGCCGCCGACGCATACGGTTCAGTTTTTAAGGGAACAAAAAGGAGTTCAGGATGTGGTTTATGCTAATTGGGGAAGGAGCGGATCTACGACGCTGGATTGGCTGCCGGGCAGTGGAAAGTATTTTGTGAAGACCATGGAGGCCGCTGATAGTATGTATATGAAAAAAGATCATCAGCTTTTGTTTTCCATGAAACTTGGGACGAATGACAGTGCCATACAGGGGCCGAACGGCTCACCGGTTTCCAAAGAAGATTACAGGAAAAATATGCAGACAATTATTTCTACGCTGCTGAAAAAATATCCCGGCAGCAAGGTGATCGTGCATCATCCGGTCTGGTATAGCACCAATACCTACAACAGCTCAAAATATCTGGAAGAAGGTCTTGACAGGCTGGAAACTTATATTTCTGAAATTGACGGCTTGATCTCTGATTATAAAACTTCTGAACCGGGGCGTGTTCTCAAAGGTGATACAAAAGCCTTCGGGTATTTCAAAAAACACCATCTCCAATTACTGAAACCGGAAAAAGGACAGCAGGGAACATTTTATCTGCATCCGAATGAAGAAGGCACCATTGTATTGGGTAAATTCTGGGCGAAGGCGATTGAAAAAAGAATTCGCTGATCCTTAGCTGTTTTATCTTTTTCCAACCTGCCCGATTGCTCGCACAGTATTTATCTTAACGTTAGGTTTCAGTTTAACACCTTAAAAATCTCCTTCTTTAATAAAAAACTTCAAGCCATTACTGTCAATATTTTCCCAGTCCTCACTGCTGAACTCTGTGTCGCAATATTCCTGATAACAAACTTCCGCATCGAAAATCCGGAGCATAACCGTTACGATCATCGGGTATAACTCCATGTCGTCGATTTCAAAGCCAAGCTGGATGATATCAACAGCATTGCCGTAACAAGCCATAAAAACCTGAAACTGCCGCCATGATTTCGCCTTTGCTTTTTCGAGATTAGCCATATCGCCGCCCCCATTTTTCACCTCTTCATACTCATTGTCCCAGAATATCTCCCATTCCAGAAGCATTTCAGGAAGAAGCAAGTGTTTTTCGATACCTCCTGCCTCCATATAAATCTTACTCCATATAAACTTGCTGGTCATGGTGCCAAGTTCGGTATAAGATCTTTTCGCGATGAACGATCTGAGTCTCGCTTTTAATCCGGCCATGGTATCCATTTGAAAATCGTCTCCGGCAGCGGTACCAAATTCAACTGTATTGTCGATCACCAGCGCTTCGTATTCTTCCTCGTCAAGGCCGGAAAATTTCTCAAAAGCCGCGATAAAATCATCGTAAGCGGGTATGCCTTCATATCCATTTTCATGATCGAACATCTTGCGTGCGATTCCCTGGATTCCTGATTCGTCCGTCAGGCCAGCTACTTCCTCTTTTATCAGTTGCAAGACATTCGCCCTTCCTTCGACACGCAAGGTATCATATCGCTCTTCCAGAAATGTCCTAAAACTTATGAGTGAATAAAAATACGAATCGTCCGGAGACACATCTTCATTTTCCTCATCCCAGTCTGACGCCTCCACTGTATATCCTAATGGAAAAGATACGCTTCCGGTTTCATCGTCAATACGACAATAAACATTCTCTTCTTCCTCTCCGTTTAAGTAGTAAGTTATTTTCATTTCTGTGTTCTGGTGGATTTAAACCCACATTAAAATTTTCTGTACTGTGGCAAGGCCGGCAAACATGCAAGTTGCCTGATTATGCAAATGAGAGGTTACTTCATCTGCGTTTTCGGTTCATAATCAACAAAAATATTAATCCATATCGCCCTGCCCAGCCGGATAATGATGGGCTGAAAGGGAAACAGAATAAGCGTAATGGCAACAAAAAACCATTCGAGCTGCACCTTTAGCAAAACTAGAAAAAGAACAGACAGAACGGTGATCAGAAAAATGACGATCGGAAAACTTGTCCATAAAGCACCGATGTAAAATCCAGGCTCAATCTGAAAATCCTGGTTGCATTCGGGACACCGGTCAGGCATTTTCAGCATGTCCTTCATGCTGTACGGATTCGGATTTGTAAATAATTTACCCCGGTGACAACGGGGACATTTCAACCGGACAACACTATAAATTTTGGACATGCTAATCGGGTTGGGTCATATACTTTTCTGTGTTTCTGTGTCTATCGTTCAGCAAGGTTATCCATCTGACCAGTTACCTGCTGCCATGATGGAAGATATTATTTACCGACGAATTTCAGTCCTTTCATTGCCTTTACACCAATGGAAGGCATCTTCTGAGGAATTTCCAAGAGTTTAGTCGGCGCATTCGGGAACTCCCTGTAATTGGCAAGATACCGGTCAATGACAAAAGCCTCCTCCCGATCAAAACTGATCGCGCCATGATCTGCAAATGCAGACAGATCATATAACTTCTTGTGCCAGATTGCCGCGTCCAGGTTTCCATCCAGCTGATAAAAATTCTGGAAGCCTTTATCAAACTTAAAATGTATTCCCTTTTCGGCATTAACAATCAGACTTTCCGGATTTCCAGTCAGCGTAATGGGCATATATGTTTTTTTTTCGTAAACAAACCCGCCGTGGGTATTTTTAATATATTCCCGCATGGCTCTCGGCGCATCGCCAACATACAATACATCCACAAGTAAAATTTGCCTGGCAGCGTGAAACTGTTCAGCAGAAACGATCAGGGGAAGCTCAGAGATTTTAATCATTTTATATTGCGCAGGTCAATTCAGGATATTTGAACAACATTGTTAAAGGTGATTCAAAAGTAAACAATACCGGATATAGATTGGGATCCGGTATTGAAAAAAATAATATCCCGGATATTGAATAGAAAAAGCGCTGCCCTATTACATTGCCTGATCATTAGGCATTTACGACTAGGTATACAAGCTCCCAAAAGGCAATTGTAGAAATAGTTTGTAGCGTTTGTCTTTTTGAAATTGTAGTATTATATTTGTAACCATCTGCTTCTAATCGCAGATTCTTTTCGACAGCAACTGCAACTACCACCACAAATATTACCTTTTAGGCATTATTTTTGTATCCAATATCACCAGAGTAATTACTTACGACTACTTAGTATGATAAGATTTGCTCAAAGAGCTAAACACATACATAGCAATGTGTAACAATACTTAAGGGTTTCGTAAAACCTCGCTCTATTAACACCCACTGAAGGAGCTGCAATTAAGTTTGCAGTTCCTTCTTTTATGATGGATCAATTGCCTTTTGCTAACTTTAATCCAAAAAAGTAAACGGCCCTTTCAGGCATGATAATTGTCTCGTACCTTTCGATTATTAACACTGCAAAAAGAAATCTTCGAAACAATCATTTCAAAATTATGGTTAAACCGCTTAGAAATATTGCCCTGTTAGGAGAAGGCGCGACAAACTTTAACGAAAGATATGCTCAGCTTGAAAGAGAAAATCCGACAGAGGCTGTAATAATTGATCAGGATGGGATCGTCAACGCGTACGCATATGACGGCTTTGCTTTTCTGAACGAATCCTGGTACAAAAAGTACAGCAAAAACTGGGAGCACGATTCTTCTGAAATTGACCGTTTGCTGGTAAATCTCGTCAAGTCAGCATCAAGCCATAATGCGTCGCCTAATCTGACAAAAATCAAAGACTATCTGGCGAGTCCACCCGATACGATTCAGGAAACGATTAAAATCTGGGAGGGATTTTATGATCCGCATTTTAAGGATATCTGAAACCCAATCTTCCGGATACAAAAAATCACGCCCCTGCGGACGTGATTTTTCGTTAATCAACCTGTCGTCTTTTCTATTCTTATTCCTTCACAATCACATCATGCGCGCCGCCTTCTACGATACTGACAGATGATACCAGGGTTATTTTTGCCTTTTCTTTGAGCAGATTAATGGAAGTTGTTCCGCAGCTGCACATGGTCGATTTGATCTTGCCAACTGTGACAGCCAGGTTATCTTTCAAACTTCCGGCATATGGCACGTAGCTGTCAACGCCTTCCTCAAATTTCAATCCGTCGGCAGTGTCACCCATGTCATAACGCTGCCAGTTACGGGCACGGTTAGATCCTTCTCCCCAGTATTCTTTAACATAATTTCCCTGGACGATCAGCTTACGCGTCGGGCTTTCGTCAAAACGGGCAAAATACCGTCCCATCATCAGAAAGTCAGCACCCATTGCCAGGGCCAAAACCATGTGGTAATCCTGAGCAATCCCGCCATCGGAACAAAGCGGGACATAAATGCCTGTTTCTTTAAAATACTCGTCACGGGCTTCGGCTACTTCAATCAGTGCTGTTGCCTGTCCGCGGCCGATTCCTTTTGTTTCTCTGGTGATACAAATTGAGCCACCGCCGACACCTACTTTGATAAAATCGGCTCCTGCTTCAACCAGGTATAAAAAACCCTCTTTATCCACCACATTCCCGGCACCTACCTTCACCTTATCCCCAAACTCAGCCTTGATGTATTGCAGCGTCTCTTTTTGCCACTCCGAAAATCCATCAGAAGAATCGATACATAACACATCGGCTCCTGCTTCCACCAATGCGGGTACTCTTTCTTTATAATCCCTCGTATTTATTCCTGCGCCGACAACCAGCTTTTTCTGAGAATCAGAAAGTTCAAGCGGGTTGTCTTTATGGTTATCATAATCCTTACGGAATACGAAAAACTTGAAATTGTTATTTTCATCAATGACAGGCAAGCTGTTCAGCTTGTGGTCCCAGATGATATCATTGGCCTCTTTCAACGAAATGCCTAGCTGAGCGGTTACAAGATTGGAAAAAGGCGTCATAAAATCTTTGACCTTTTTGTCAAGCCTGTCGTTGCTTGTACGATAATCCCTGCTTGTTACAATGCCCAAAAGTTTGCCTTCGGCCGTACCGTCATCCGTAATCGCGATCGTGGAGTGACCCGTTTTTCCTTTCAGCTGAATGACATCTTTCAAGGTATGCTCTTCCGTCAGATTTGCCGTACTGATCACAAAGCCTGATTTGTGGTTTTTTACTTTACGGATCATTGCTGCCTGTTCCTCGATACCCTGGGAGCCAAAAATGAAAGAAAGCCCGCCGTTTTTTGCAAGGGCAATGGCCATTCCATCATCTGAAACGGACTGCATGATTGCAGAAACAAATGGAATATTTAATTCTATATCAGATGTCTGTCCCTTGCTGAATTTCGTTAGCGGGGTTTTCAAAGAAACGTTGTTAGGAACACATTCCTTGGTCGTCAGACCCGGAATCAACAGGTATTCGCTAAAAGTCCTTGATGTTTCGTTTAAATACTGAGCCATTTTATTTGTGTTTTAGATTTTAGGGCGCTTTTGTGAACAGTTTCTCCCACCGTCCGGACCTGCTTGCTGGCATACCCTGCGGCATGATAGTAAACAGGTTTTACCAATGATCGAGCTGCCCGTTCGTGGTTGCGAAGCGCGGCTTTTTGAAGTTTTAACTTTAAAGAGGATTTTATCAAAGAATGGCCCGATGCATGCATCCGGGCCTGCGGGGAATGAAATGCAAACCTTATATTACAAAAAAACCTGACAGTCAGATTCTTATCAGGAGTTTCATATCTTTTCAAAATTGCCGTTCTGTGCCCTGGCTGCTTTATTTCTGCAACTTTCCGGCATTTCTGCCCGGGTAACGCGACATTTTTGAAATCTCTTTTCATAAATATATTTATAGAGAACACTATTTCCGTCAAATAATTCACCGCAGTCCAAATATAATTTTCCTGACGACTGCTTTGATCAGACCTGACAGCATACAGTTTTAGTCCTGTCTGCAATGTTCTTTATATAAAGGCTCAAAAGTAGTACTTTTTAAAACAGTTTTCACGTTTTTGTGATAATAAAATACCACAAATAAGATTATTCCCAGTAAACTGCTCCGTTATGAAAGGTTGATGGCATAGGTCTGGAATAGAGAATACTGCCTGGTCCGCACAACCAATACCCTTATACGTAAAAGCAGATTTTATAAAGCAAAGGTTATCATTTCAGTCAATAACCATAGGCCGAAACGGTCTCTGTTTTTTGATTGCCTGGTTTCATACGGCCATCGTAACCATCCACCACGACGACATGGGCACCCATCCCGGCAGCCTGCTTTTTTAATTTTTCGAGATCACGAGACTCAAAAGTTGCCATACCATGAGCCTGTCTGTCAGACTTTACTTTTATTTCGCCTTTTTTCTTTAAGCCGACGACCAGCAGAGGATTACTGGTTACCATGATCTTGTCCCAGTCTTCCTGCCCATGGATCTCTACTTTCTGGCTTATAGGCTCCACACGCCCCGATTTGTATATAATTTTCTCTACCTCAGCTTTACCTAAATTTGACGTTTTTTTCTCATCTGCTACTGTATAGACCACCATACTTTCCGTCACATAATTGACTTTGCCATGTAATTCCGGACCATTGTGTCTGACGATCACATCCTGGGCCTCTACGGATGTTAAACAACAAAAAAATACAGCAATGAACAATAAACAGCGATCCACTTATACAGGGTTTAAGTAACAATTTATCAAATATAAAAATAGAAATTATTCTATGAAAATTTTATTATTAAATCGATTTAACGACAAAGGATATAATGATTCAAATATTAATTTAAAATATAACACAAACAGGTATAAGTGTTCGGAGTATTAATGCAAAAACTTCCTGGTTGTCAAAACAGTTTTAACTTAGTCAGGCATTCAAAGAATAATAGTACATTTGACAGGCAAATACTGCTTACTCAACGAAAGACCTCTAAATCATACCACCCGGAGGTCGTATATAAATAATTGTTTGATAAACATTTACCGTTGTGTAACCCTTCTCTAGATGAACAAAATTGTTGAATTACTTATCAGGGGCATAATATCCCTGATCTGGCTCGTTGCCACCGTGCTTACATCCATCATACTTTCTCCGTTTCTACTGGCTGGCTGGATTTCAGGAAAGGTTGCAAAGGACGAACGCGATCAGCATAAACCCAGGTTAGAATAAAGTTGTCGGCGTTAGCAACGTTTTAGACCGAACGTTTCAATATCTCTATGGCCTGCTCCATTTCAGGGATCGTCAGATTTCCGAAACCGAGGCGCATCGCCGTCACCTTTTCGGTCTGGTATAACAGTTTTTGAGGCAGACTAAGGTTTTTCGCAGCACAGTTTTTACTGATGCGCATCAGGTTCAGGTCCGGATTCCAGGCTGTCCAGATCGACAATCCTCCGGGCGGTGAGGAGAAAGACACATATTCACCAAGTTCGGATGTCAGTAAACGGCAAAGCGCGTCCCTTCTTTCCTGATAGATCTTTACGGCTTTTTTCAAATGCCGCTGGATTTCGCGTTCTTCCAAAAGTTCTCCAAGTGCTTGCTCCATCAGCATATCTCCCTGCCTGTCAACAATCCTGCGAAACTTGCCTAGTTCCTGGATCAGGTTCTCGGGAGCGACAAGATAACCGGACCTGAAACCGGGAGCCAGTGAATTGCAAAAAGAACCTACATAAACGACCATTCCGTGGCGATCGGCGCTCGTTAATGGCAGAACAGGGCTGCTGTTGTAATGAAAATCATAATCATAATCATCTTCCAGGATAATGAAACCATACTGAACCGACAAACTCAGCAGGGCCAGCCGCCGTTCAGCGCTCAGTGTTACCGTCGTTGGATAATGGTGGTGTGGTGTAAGATAAAGCATTCTTATTTTCCCCGATACACAAAGCGACCGGACTGCTTCCACAGAAATTCCATCCTCATCAACCGGCACAGGAATGATTGCGGCACCAGCTTCCTGGAAAATCATGTTAGCGACATAATAACTAAGATCTCCGACGACTACCCTGTCCCCCTTTTCGATGAGCAGATTGGCCGCCAAATAAAGGCTCATGTGTATGCCGCGCGTCGTTAATATGTTCCGTTTTGTGATATGCAGCCCGCGGGTATTGTTAAGATATCCGGCAAGCGTATCCCGGTAAAACTCATTGCCCTCAACATGTGAATATCCAAAATGCTTGTGACTGCTTTTTCTTTTCAGAATGCCTCCATAAACTTTTGACAAGCGGTCCAGCGGAGCGAGCCGGATGTCCGGCAGGCCATCTGTGAACTGAAGCGTTGAATTTGTAGCAACGCCGGGAATATCCAGTAGAATATTTCTTTTGATATGGAACCCGGTATTTGCGGGATAACTGGTCAGAAACTCTGTGTTGTATTTTAAGGAATCAGATCTTTTCGCCGGCGATTTATTACTGACGAAGGTACCCTTATTAGGCACAATTTCAGTCCAGCCCTGCGCATTCAGTTCATCATAAACAGAGACAATCGTTTTCCGGTGCACCTCCAAAGCCTGAGCAAGGGCCCTGGAGCCGGGCAGCTGTATCCCGGGAGTCAGCACGCCGCGCTGGATCGCATTGATCAGCTGGTGCACAATCTGCAGATAAACGGGCGTGTCAAGAAGGCGGTCTATCATGACCATGCTTTTGAAAGGAATCTGAACCGGACTACTCATAGGACAAAAGTAGTAAACTAACAGCAGCCGGTACGAACTATGCTATTAATTAAGGAAAATCATTTCGGTTCACTCCCAAATGAGATTTGCCACGGTCAAAAGCGAATGGAACAAGTATGTTAAATGATTAGTAAAACGTATAAAAATTAATTTATTCTATTGAAATTCAGCTGAATAAATGCATTTTATTCAGTAAATTTGGTACTGCTGAAAATATGTTTTAGTGATATCCGGTTTTGGTTATGGTAACAAAACTTTTATCCATTCTTCTGGTTTTCCTTTCGACAGCCTGTCTGGCGAACGCAATTCTGATTCCCATGGATCAGACACAGACCAATCATTTAAAAGCTTATGGCCTTGCCTATGTTCTGCTAAAAGATGAAGTCGACGTAGACTGGCTTCTTAATTACCGCGGAGGAAGTTTCATGGTCAGGTATACCAAAGCGATTGAGAGTGAATGCAAGCTCCGGGCTATTTCATTTGAGATTATTTCAGACGCATCCAGTCAGCTGATCGTTTCAAAAATAGCGGATCCTGATGTCAACATGGAAGTGATCAAACTGCATACCGCTGCAAAAATTGCTGTTTATTCTCCCGTTAAAATCAGTCCTTCAGAATTCGAAAATACGGACGCCGTGCTTCTGGTACTGAAATATGCAGAAATACCTTTCGAAATTATTTATGACGAAGAAATTCTAAAAGGCGATCTGCCGAAATATGACTGGGTACATTTGCATCATGAAGATTTCACCGGACAGTTCGGCCGCAATTTACGACGCATGTCAGAAAATGATGTCAAAGCACAGGAAGCGATTGCGAGCCGGTATGGATATAATAAAGTTTCAAAAATGAAACTGGCAGTCGCCAAAGCGATTAAAGAATTTTGTGCCGGCGGGGGATTTTTATTTGCTATGTGTTCAGGTGCAGAGACGTTCGACATTGCACTTTCAGCAGAAGGTATCGATATCGTTGATGACATCGACGGCGACGGCCATGATCCCGACGCGCAGTCCAGGCTGGATTTTTCTAAAACCTTCGCATTTCAAAATTTCAAACTACACCTTGACGATGACCAGGGCAGCTCCTTTTCAGACATCAATGCGACCGGCGGGAGGTCCTGGTACAGCGAAAATGAGGATTACTTTTCGCTTTTCGACTTTTCCGCTAAATGGGATGTGATCCCCGCCATGCTGGTACAAAATCACGAACATCTGATACGGGAGTTTTTTGGGCAGACCAATGCTTTTACGAAAAACACGGTGAAACCCAATGTGCTGGTAATGGGAACGAGCAGTACTTCAGACCGGTATATTTATGGTGAACTCGGACGTGGACAATGGACATTTTATGGCGGCCATGATCCGGAAGGGCGGCGTGGCGGCAACAGAAGAATGGCTACCGACCTTCACCTTTACCCCAATTCGCCGGGTTACAGGCTGATCCTGAACAACGTGCTTTTCCCTTCTGCAAAAAAGAAAAAAAGAAAAACCTAATTTCCGAAATCAAAACGGGACTGATGCCGGTTGCACAATTTTAAATTTATATATTTCCAAAATCATCCAATATTAGTAGCGGATCAGAATCATTCCGCCGCCGTGGTGTATATTAAGGAAAATAAATTTAACGTGGGCAAAAAAGCGGTCGAGTTCATATTCTTTGGAAACTACTTTGTGGGCGCGCTGGCAGTGGCGCTTTCACTCGAATGTGCATTTCAGTTACAAATTCATTTCAATTCCGCTGCCTATTATCTGCTGTTGTTTTTTGGCACCGTAATGTATTACACCTACGCCTATTCCGGTATTCTCAGCACCACCCGATCAGTTAACCCGCGAACGGTCTGGTATGCCAGCCATTATCAGTTTATCCGTTACAGCCAACCCATACTTCTCGTTATCTGCATTGCCTTATCCCTCCTTTTACTCCGAAGATATTATCACAATATCCTGCATTTGCCGCTCAGATACTGGCTTATCATTGCTGTGGTGTCTCTGGCAGCTGTATTTTATTATGGTTTGTCGTTTTTAAAAATAAATCTGCGTAACACAGGCTGGCTGAAAGCATTTATAATCGGTTTTGTATGGGCCTGCTGTGTAAATCTGCTTCCATTGGTTATTCTTCAGATCGAACGTGGAAACTATTACGCGGACCCGGTCCTGATGTCCTGGCTTTTTCTAAAAAACTGGATGTTCTGTACCGTGAATGCTATCATGTTTGATCTGAAAGATTATGAGGACGATTCCAATCATCAGCTGAAAACCTTTGTCGTGCGGTATGGTTTAAAAAAAACCATCTTTTTTGTCCTCACGCCGCTTCTGCTGATCGGCGTGATTTCACTTTTATTTTTTGCAGAATTCAGGCATTTTAAACCAGTCGTTCTCATTTTCAACCTCGTTCCCTTTGTGCTTATGCTGATCGTTGCATGGACAATGCTGCGGCATAAAAATATATTGTATTACCTCATTGTTATTGACGGACTGCTGCTCGTCAAAGCACTTTGCGGTATTGCAGGATCTCAATTTATTCACTGATTCATATGGCTGAAAATCCTGACTTCAATAGCGTAGCCCGGCCCTATGACATGATCAGTCGGCTTGTATTTGGGCAGGCACTGGTCATCTCACAGGTTAGTCTGCTGAAATATATTCCAGAAAACAGCCGTATTCTCATTGTTGGCGGAGGCACCGGATGGATCCTGGAAGAAATAGCGAAGATCCATCATACAGGCCTGAATATCGTTTACGTCGAGGTTTCGGGAAATATGATCGCCCTGTCAAGAAAAAGAGATGTGAAAAATAATACCGTTTTGTTTATCCATACATCCGTTGAAGCATATCAGCCCGACGCCTTGTTTGATATCTTGATCACGCCGTTTTTCTTTGATCTGTTTAAAAAAAATGATGTATCCTTCTTTTTTTCGCATCTCCATAAAACACTCAAAATAAACGGCCTATGGCTTTATACGGATTTCGTGCCACCCAGATATCAAACCAGACGATGGCAAAAATTACTGCTCAGATCCATGTATCTGTTTTTTGGCATATTAAGCAAGGTTGAAGCACGGACGCTGGTGAATATGGATGAATACTTTGAAAAAACATATGCCCTGATCGACGGCAAATGGTTTTACGGGAAGTTTATTCGGAGTAATGTTTACAAGAAGATCTCAGAGCTAAATAACCAGCCAGATCGCGCAGAATAAAAACAGGATCAGGAGCATGGGCCAGATGAATTTCCACCATGCCTTCGGACTTACATTGGCCAGAGCCAAAGAAGGCAGTATCATGCCGGTCGGTGTGATCAGACCCATAATGCCCATTCCAAACAAATAACTGTTAACAATATCTTTTCCGGGGACTCCCGCTACAACCGCCAATGAACCGAGTATCGGCATTGTCACCACAGCCATTCCGGAAGAAGAGGGAATAACAAGCGTCAGGACCATGTATACGATCAGCAGGGATACGATAAATAATGACGGTGGCATCTGGCCGACTACGATGGAAGCATAATACAACAGCGATCCGCTGATATTTCCTGCATCCAAAACAGTCGTTACTCCTCTGGCGACACCTATGATAAACGCCACACCAAGCAGACTTTCGGCTCCTTTGATAAATTTTTCGATAAATACCCTCTCACCCATTTGCATGATCACAGCGACCATTATGGAGGCTGCAACAAATAATGCTGACATTTCCAGCAGCCACCAATCCAGAACCAATACCCCGAAGATCAATATTGAAAATGTGGCAGCAAAGATCAAAAGCAGAATCCCTGACCGGCGATCAAGCGATTCCGGAAGTTTATCGCCGTCGTTAATAGAAGGATATGGTGGTGTAACCAGGCCATCCGTTTGAAAAACCAATGATTTGGACGGATCTTTTTTGACCCTCTTTGCATACCTGACGACGTACGTAACAAAGATGGCCGTGGTTATGACCATGACCGCCAGCCTTCCGTTCAAGCCATCTGCCCAGTTAATTCCGGCAGCGTTGGACGCAATGATCGTAGAAAAAGGGTTAGAAAAAGAGGACAGATATCCAAGGGTATTGCCCCCGTGAATTACTGCGACCGGAACCAGAAGATCATAACCGGCAGCAAGAAACAGCGGCACCAGTACCGGATAAAAAACAAGCGCCTCCTCAGCCATTCCGAAAGAAGAGCCTCCAAGAGAGAACAGAAAGGTAAGCACAATGATGAGCCAGGCTTCCTGCCCTTTCATGCGGTAAGACAGCGCGATCAGGCCTTTATTCATTGCGCCGGACGAATAAAAAACGTTGATAAAACTGCCGATCATCAGTACAAAAAGGATGATATCAATCGTATCATAAATTCCTTTCAACGGTGCCTGAATAACCGCTATTATCCCCTGTGCATTTTGCGGCAGCCGATGATAACTGCCTGGAACGGAAACAGGCTTCCTGATATCCCCATGTTCAAACTTTTCAAGCCTGATCAATATATGGAGACTGTCGAGGGTCCGCTGTGTAAAGGGCAAAGAGACTTCCCGGTCAGGTTTGCTGAGCTGGAAAGAATCTCCTGAACTGTAAGCAAGCGTGTCATACTTTCCGGCAGGAACAAACCAGGTTGCAAACGCAGCCAGGATAATGACAAACATCAAAATGGTAACCGGTGTTGGCAGTTTTTTCATTGATCGCGTCGCTGGAAGCAGTACAGACGATTTAAAAGTACAAGTTTTCAGGAAAAAGTAAAGGGTCTGAAAACATATTCAAGCTGACGAAAAATGAAAAACTGATTAAAGTCATCCGGATTCCCATCGACCGTCATCTTCCCTCAGATCCTAATCCGCCAATTTTGATAACGATTTCAACACTTGTCAATTTTCATTTCAAAGACGCTTACAGTACTTATAATCAATAAGATGCCAACGTTTCCAAATCATGAACCCTACAGCAAGTAATACGCTCGAAAAAGAAATTAAGGAAAAACATACCTGTTACCACTGCGGGGAAGAATGCCGGGACGATGTCATACTTTTTGATCAGCATGAATTTTGCTGCGACGGCTGTTCGGTCGTTTATGACCTGTTAAAAGAGAATGACCTTTGCCGTTACTACACGATTGACGGACCACAGGGAATTTCACCGGATGCAACTTTTTTTTCTGGCAAATACGATTACCTGGATTTGCCCGAGGTGAGCGGAAAAATACTGGAATTTACCGACGGAAAACTTTCCAGTATTAATTGGCTGGTTCCAAAGATGCATTGCAGTTCCTGTATATGGCTGCTCGAACAGCTGCACCGGCTCAATCCTGCGGTTCGTAGTTCCGTTGTAAACTTCCCTGAAAAAAAGGTACGCATCACGTATGACGCCAGTCAGATAAAACTCAGCGAACTGGCCGCGCTGATCACACGAATTGGATACGAACCCTACATCAGCCTGCATGATGTTGAAGGAAAACAGATCAGCAAATGGAACCGGACACGATTGTACAAAATCGGGATCTCCGGTTTTGCTTTTGGAAATATTATGATGCTCAGTTTTCCGGAATACTTTCATTTGGGTGAAAGCAGTTCTGATGAAAATCTGGGTATGCTTTTCAGTGTGTTAAATCTGCTGTTAAGCCTTCCGGTATTTTTTTACTGCGCTGCCGATTTTTTCAAGTCCGCCTGGGCTGCCTTAAAAGGGAGATACCTCAACATAGATGCGCCAATTGCCCTTGCACTGCTTTGCGTTTTTCTGACCAGCTTGTATCAGCTGATCAGCAGGACTGGCCCCGGCTATTTTGATTCGCTGGCAGGAGCCGTATTCTTCATGCTGATCGGCCGGTATTTTCAGGATAAAACCTATGCCGGAATCTCTTTTGAGCGGGATTACAAATCGTATTTTCCTGTTGCCGTTACTGTAATTACAAACGGCAGCGAAAACCGCATCCCGATCACGGCTCTAAAACCAGGCGACCAAATACTGGTCCGAAATCAGGAGCTGATCCCTGCAGACGCCGTTTTGTTAAGTCATGCAGCCCTGATTGATTATAGTTTTGTGTCAGGAGAATCAGAACCCGTCGAGCGAAAAAAAGGTGATACGATTTATGCTGGAGGAAAACAGACAGGTTTGTCTGTTGAGATGGAAGTCATTCGCAGGGTATCTCAAAGCTACCTGACACAGCTATGGAACAATGATACTTTCACACGTGAAAAAGAGCATCAGAACAAGACGCTTGCGGTCAGGATCAATAAATATTTCTCGGTGATCGTGCTGGGCATCGCTATCCTTACTTTTCTGACCTGGCTGATTATTTTCAGAAAACCCGAAATTGCCTTCAACGCCTTTACAACCTGCCTGCTTGTCGCTTGCCCCTGCGCTTTGCTGTTGTCTTCGACATTTACGAATGGAAATCTGCTGAGCCTGTTTGGGAAAAACCGATTTTACCCCAAAAATGCACACGCCATTGAAAGGCTTTCAAAAATTGATACCATCGTTTTTGATAAAACCGGTACTATCACGCAGGTTAATGACGCAGAGGTGAAATTTGTCGGTACAACACTCACACCTGACGAAATGGCAATGATTAAAACCATTTCCGCGCAATCAGCGCATCCTTTGAGCAGGATGCTGGTGAAAGAATTAAAAGAGATCCATACCAGCAAACGTATATTAACATCGTTCGAAGAATATGAAGGTAAGGGGATGAAGGCCTTCTGGGGAAAAAAAGAAGTTAAACTAGGGTCTGCAAAATGGGTTGAAAGCACTGTGGATGCCGGAAAACACGATAACAGCTCTTACGTTTACGTTTCAATTGACAAAATTGTCAGAGGATATTTTACGATAAAAAGCAAGTACCGGCCGGAATTAAAAGAAACGGTTAAAACACTTCAGAATTCAGGATTTAAAACTTTTCTTTTATCAGGTGACAAACCAACGGACCGTTCGCTACTGGCACCTGTTTTCGGTCATGAATCTAATCTGTTGTTTGAGCAGAAACCCGAAGAAAAGTTACAGTTCATCGAACATTTACAGCTCGAAAATAATAGCAATGTTTTGATGATCGGTGATGGACTAAATGACGCTGGTGCACTTCGTCAAAGCGACGTAGGTCTTGCTGTTTCAGATGATATCAATAACTTCTCACCCGCCTGTGACGCCATTGTGGTGGGAGATCAGCTTATCCGGCTGCCTTCCTTTATAGGGCTGGCCCGATCGGGACAGCGCATTATCAAACTGAGTTTCGCCATTTCGCTCTTTTATAATATCCTGGGATTGGCCTTTGCGGTTTCCGGAAAGTTATCCCCGGTGATAGCAGCCATCCTGATGCCTGTAAGCTCGATTACGATTGTTCTGTTCACGACGGCTGCGAGCAATCTTGCGGCGAAAAAGTGGTTGAAAAACTGACTAAGATCAGTTAATACATGTACCATAGGTCATCGTTCAGCGAAACGCGATGCGGTAGTTTTGAAGTATCAAATAAAACACAACAAAAGTCATGAGCGCCCTTTACATTTTGATCATAGCCAGCTTGTTTGTAGCGCTGGGCTTCCTGGGAGCATTTATCTGGTCCGTCCGAAAGGGACATTTCGATGACGACTATACACCATCCATACGAATTCTGCTTGATGATACCGATGGCAAACCCTGAACATACACATCGTTTTTGATCTGTAAACCTCTCTTAAAAATACCAATCCATTCACCATTCTTTGCTCAAATTTATGTCAAACCATCCTAATCCGGGTATTGAAACCGTCGAGCTGGACGAGTTTCAATACGATAACAAAATTGTCCGGAACTTTGCTATTGCCACGATACTGTTCGGTCTTATCGGAATGCTTGTCGGTTTGCTGGCAGCATTGCAGCTGGTATTTCCGGATCTTAACATGGATATCCCCTACCTTACTTTCAGCCGTATAAGACCACTTCATACCAACGCTGTTATTTTTGCCTTTGTTGGTAACGGCTTTTTTACGGGTTTATATTACTCTGCACCAAGGGTTTTACGTACGCCGATGTGGAGCCCTGCTCTCAGCCGGTTCCATTTCTGGGCCTGGCAGTTTATAATCGTCTGCGCCGCCATAACGCTTCCCATGGGATTAACCACCTCAAAAGAATACGCAGAACTTGAATGGCCGCTCGATATTGCCATAGCAGTTGTGTGGGTTTCGGCACTGATCAACCTGGTGATGACAACCATCAATCGTCGCGTAGAACACATTTATGCCGCAATCTGGTTTTACATCGCGTCATTCGTAACCGTTGCCATGCTTCATGTTGTCAACAGCATCGCGCTTCCAATCTCGTTTTTCAAAAGTTATTCCGCATATGCAGGCGTACAGGATGCGCTCGTACAATGGTGGTACGGCCATAATGCTGTGGCCTTTTTCCTGACCACGCCATACCTGGGTCTGATGTATTATTTTTTACCAAAAGCAGCAAACCGCCCTGTTTATTCATACCGGTTATCCATTGTCCATTTCTGGTCTTTGATCTTTCTTTACATCTGGGCTGGTCCGCACCATTTGCTTTATACCGCTCTCCCCGAATGGGCACAGACGCTCGGAACTGTTTTCTCAGTTATGCTGATCGCGCCTTCATGGGGTGGTATGATGAACGGACTGATGACGCTTCGCGGCGCATGGGACAAGGTCCGGGAAGATGTCGTTTTGAAGTTCTTTGTGGTGGCCATCACCGCTTATGGTATGGCAACTTTCGAAGGTCCGATGCTTTCTTTCAAAAATGTAAACGCCATCGCGCATTATACCGACTGGATCGTTGCACACGTGCACGTAGGAGCACTTGGATGGAATGGATTTTTAACTTTCGGGATGCTTTACTGGCTCTTTCCGCGATTATACAACCGCCCGCTCTTCTCATCTAAGCTTGCCAATTTCCATTTCTGGATAGGCACCCTCGGGATTCTTTTCTACACGATTCCGATGTATTGGGCAGGTTGGGTGCAAAGTTCGATGTGGAAAGAATTTACGCAGGAAGGCTTATTGAAATACCCTAACTTTCTGGAAACCGTTACACAGCTTGCACCATTATATTTCCTACGGAGTGTGGGTGGTACGTTGTACATCATCGGGTTTATCGTGATGATATATAACCTTTGGATGACAGCATTGAAAGGTACGCTTGTCCCTGCCGAAACGGCTAAAGCAATGCCGCTTTCTGCCATCTGGCATCCTGCCAAAAACGAATACTGGCACCGCAGGCTCCTGGAACGCAGACCACTGGCAATCACGATCTTCGCTTTGGTTGCTGTGGCAATCGGCGGGATGATTGAAATGATCCCGACTTTTATGATCAAGTCTAACGTTCCGACCATTGCAAGCGTGAAACCATACACGCCGCTTGAACTGCAGGGTCGCGATATTTATGTAAGAGAAGGCTGTTATGTATGCCATACCCAGATGATCCGCCCCTTCCGTTCTGAAATTGAACGTTATGGAGAATATTCCAAATCGGGTGAATTTGTCTACGACTACCCGCATCAGTGGGGCTCCAAACGTACCGGTCCTGATTTGCATAGAATAGGTGGAAAATATCCTGATTCGTGGCACTACAATCATATGGAAGATCCAACATCGATGTCTCCAGGTTCTATCATGCCTCGTTATGGATGGCTGCTCGAAGATGATCTTGATACGTCGACGACTGCGTCGAAAATCCGGGCGATGCAAACCCTGGGTGTTCCCTACGAAAAAGATTATGATAAGATTGCCAACTCGGAACTGAACAAACAAGCGAAAGAAATTCAGGGCAGGTTAAAGCAAAGTGGTATCAAGGCGAATGAAAACAAAGAGATAATCGCTTTGATCGCCTATCTGCAGCGACTTGGTACAGATATCAAAACGAATAAATGATATGGGTTTCCGGGCGGCTGACCAGCCGTCCGGAACAATTCCCTCAAACATTCACCCATTATTATTTCAAATCATGAAATTCAGAAATTACCTGGAAACCATCGCGGGCGTTGAAATTTTCCCGCTGATTTCCCTGCTCATATTTTTTATATTTTTTGTAGGACTGCTTGTCTATGTCATTCGACTGGATAAAAAAACCGTCACAGGCATGAAAAATATCCCTCTAAATGACGGAAGTTTAAAAAAGGGAATTCTTTCTATCGTCCTCCTGACACTGCTCTCTTCCTCGGCTTTCGCCCAGGACAAACAAGAAGAAGTAAGAGCACTTTCGGGTACAGATCTGCTGCTGCTGATTTTTCTCGGACTGTTATTTTTCGTTGCAGTACTGGTTGTTATCGTTTTGGTGAATGCGTTAACTGTACTAAAACAGTTGACCGACGTTAATCCTAAACAAGCACCCCGGTCCATTCTGAGCGGACATTGGTGGAAAAATTTCGGCGGGGTTGGTGTTTCACTACATGAAGAAAAACAGATTCTTATCGAGGGACACGACTATGATGGTATTCAGGAGCTCGACAACCGCATGCCACCCTGGCTGCAGTCACTTTTCATATCGACTGTCATCATCGCCATTCTGTACGCTACTTATTATTTTAGTGGAATGGGCGATTTCCAGATGGCGGAGCTTGACAAAGAAGTTGCACAGGCGGAGCTTGACAAAAAAGCCTACCTGGAAAAAGCAGGTTCGAGCATGGATGAAAATTCGGTTACCTTATTAAATGAACCGAAAGGAATCGATCAGGGGAAAGCAATTTTTCAGGAAAAATGCACTGCCTGCCACGGACCCGAAGCAGGTGGCAGTGTGGGCCCGAACCTTACCGATGATTACTGGCTGCATGGCGGCGGGGTAAAAAACCTTTTCAAAGTGATCAAATATGGTGTTCCGGAAAAAGGGATGATTTCCTGGGAAAAACAACTTTCTCCTACTGATATTCAGAAAGTAGCCAGTTATGTCCTTTCCCTGAAAGGCACTAAACCTGCGAATCCAAAAGAGCCTCAGGGAGACTTATATGAAGAAGGAAAAGCAGGCAGAGATAGTATTGTGGCGCTTCGGTAGCCGTCGTATTCTGGCTGACAACCTTCCTCCCAGCACAATCTGCCAATCAAAAAGGAAAAAACTTGTAACCATCCCGTTCCGGTAATTTACCAGTACCGTTAATTGACGGCCAAAAGCCAAAATGATATGAAACCTACAACCATCACCCCGGAAGATTCCTTTCGTGATCATTTCAGTGGTGTAAGTGAAGATGGTAAGCGAAACTGGTTCTATCCGCAAAAGCCAAAGGGAACCTGGCACAACCGGCGTGTTTTATTTACTGTAATTATTTTAACCGTCCTGTTTGTCACACCTTTTATAAAATTTAACGGCCAGCCGCTGCTTCTTTTTAATGTTCTGGAAAGGAAGTTTATCATTTTCGGTTTGTTTATCGGGCCGCAGGACTACTGGCTTTTCGGGCTCACCATGTTGTCCTTCATGGTCTTCATTGTTCTGTTCACGACGATCTTCGGAAGATTATGGTGCGGCTGGGCGTGTCCGCAGACGGTATTTATGGAAATGGTTTTTCGTAAAATCGAATATGCCATCGAAGGCGATAGCAGTAAACAAAAATTACTAAACAAAGCGCCATGGACGATTGAAAAAATCCTAAAAAAAACAAGCAAGTATGTCGCGTTTTTACTGGTTTCGTTTCTCATTGCAAACCTACTCTTGTCTTATGTGATCGGCGTCGATGAAGTATCCAAAATTATAAGCGAACCTATCGGCGCACACCTTCCGCTATTTATTGGAATTATTGTTTTTACAGCCGTTTTCTATTTCAACTTTGCCTGGCTGCGTGACCAGGCCTGCACGGTCGTTTGCCCGTATGGCCGTTTACAGGGTGTACTGATGGATCGGAATTCAATTGTAGTCGCTTACGATTACAAACGTGGGGAACCCAGAGAAAAATTGCATAAAGGCCAGGAAAGAAATGCCGGTGATTGTATCAGCTGCTTTCAGTGCGTGGCAGTGTGTCCTACCGGAATCGATATCCGGAACGGTACCCAGATGGAGTGTGTCAACTGCACAGCCTGCATTGATGCCTGTGATCATATGATGGAAAAGGTCGGCTTCGAGCAAGGTTTGATCCGGTACACTTCCGAAAATGCCATAGTCAGCGGATTTAACAAACTGATCACCAATCGTACGAGAGCTTATGTGGTCGTTCTTGTTTTGCTCTGGTCTGCGCTTGGCTTTTTGATAATATCCCGTAACGATACACAAACCACATTATTCCGCGCGCCTGGAAGCCAGTATATTGAAAATAAAGATGGGTCGGTCAGCAATGTATATACTTTCAAAATTTTCAATAAAACGAATCAGATCATAAAGCCGGAAATAAAACTGGAAGCTCCGAAGGGCACATTGCTATTTGCCGGAAAACCCGATCTGACACTGCAGGGCGCCGGGATGTCTGAAGGAACCCTGTTTATCAACATTCCAAAATCGGCTTTAAAAGCTCGTAAAACAAAACTTCAGTTGGCTGTCTATCAGGGAAAAGTAAAACTGGAATCTTTTGAAACCACCTTTATAGCTCCCGAAGAATAAATAAAACGTCCAACGGGAAGCGCATTGAGACAAACCAATTTATTATTTTAAACAACAGGATCATGAAACTAAACTGGGGCGCAGGCATTGCAATACTATATTCAGGATTTGTTGCCATGATATTGGTACTCGTCGTAATGAGTACCCGCCAGAAAATAGACCTGGTTACCGACAATTATTATGCAGAGGAACTTCGTTTTCAGGACAAGATAAACAAAACAGCGCGTGCAACCAGGCTGACAGATCCGCTCACATGGGAGGTGGATAATAATGGGATTCAGATCCATTATCCAGGCTCATTTTCAGAAAAGAATCTTAGCGGAAAGATCAGTTTGTATTGTCCGTCAGATGATTCCAGAGATCTTTCAATTCAAGTAGATCCGGCGGAGAATAACGAGCAGATAATTCCGGCATCGAAAATTCCTGACGGCCGCTATTATTTGCAGATCGACTGGAAAAACGAAGAGGACACCTACTGGAACGAAGATCTTATCGTAATCAATAAAAATCCGAACTAGGCAAACCATGGTAAATACGCTTCCATACCTGGCATTTTCAATGGGACTGATGAGCAGCTTTCATTGCGTAGGTATGTGCGGGCCAATTGCCCTGGCTCTGCCGGTGCAGCAAGGAAACAAGTTTGTCCGCTTTACAGGCCTGCTGACCTATAATACTGGTCGTGCATTTACCTATGCACTGCTTGGTATGCTCCTGGGGACAGTCGGATCGTCACTTGTCTGGTTAGGCTATCTACGTTATTTATCGGTCTTTTCGGGCTTCTTAATGTTGGCTTATGTTTTTATGCCCGCACAATTGGACCGGCATTTTCGTACTCCGGCGGTCTGGCAAAAATATATACAACGGCTGAAAACCCAAATGGCTTCCATGCTGCGAAGTAAATCGGCACCAGCCTGGCTGGCCCTCGGAATATTGAACGGATTGCTTCCCTGCGGTCTGGTATATCTGGCTTTAATGAGCTCCCTCGCTACCGGCGGTCCTGTGAAAGGAGGAATATTTATGCTGTTATTCGGTGCAGGGACTTTCCCGGCAATGATGGCCGTTGGGTTTTTTAAGCAATGGTTCACCGTATCCCTCCGTACCAAAATGAGAAAACTCACGCCAGTATTACTAGCCATGGCCGGAATCTTACTTGTAGTCAGAGGATTATTGATACATTACCCAGATTCTGTGCAATCATCTACTCAGACCATTACAGTTTGTCACGGTAAATGAGAAATCACTTTGTCAGCTTGATACTCTTCATTTCCTTCTCAAAGTAAGTTTTTAATATGACCACGGTCATGTTTTCCACTCCGTCACCTGACTAGTTTTGATGTATAGATTTTAATTCAACATACGACTCCCATGGACAAGGATTTGCTTTTTAAATACAATACTCCCGGGCCCAGATATACCAGTTACCCGACCGTACCTTACTGGCAAAAAACGCCGCCAACCGAAGCAAGTTGGAGAAAACTGGCACGAGAAGCATTTACGGTTTCAAATCAAAAAGAAGGAATCAGCCTATATATTCATTTACCTTTCTGTGAGAGCCTTTGTACCTATTGTGGCTGCAATACCCGCATTACGGTTAATCACAAGGTGGAAGAAACCTATATCCAGGCTGTTTTGACAGAATGGGAATTGTACTTTTCAATTTTCAGCGAAACCAGACCTGTGATCCGTGAGATACATCTGGGCGGCGGCACACCTACTTTTTTCAGTCCTGAAAACCTGACGAAACTGATCAATGGATTACTGAAAAATGCAGACGCCCACCCTAATGCACAGTTCAGTTTCGAAGCACACCCGGGCAACACGACCGACGATCATTTGCAAGCTCTGTTCCAACTTGGTTTTCGCAGGATCAGTATCGGCGTTCAGGATTTCAACCCGCTGGTACTGGCGGTTATCAACCGTCATCAGACCTATGACCAGGTTGTTCATCTGACTAAAAAAGCCCGTGAGATCGGCTATACTTCGGTTAATTATGATATTGTTTACGGTTTACCTTTCCAGAAGGTCTGCACCATGATGGAAACGATTATGCGTATCGTGCAGCTGCGCCCGGACAGGATTGCATTTTACAGTTACGCCCATATTCCCTGGTTAAAACCAGGTCAGAGAAAATATTCAGAAGCGGATTTGCCTGATGCGGATAAAAAGATGGCAATTTACGAGACCGGGCGTAATGCCCTTGAACTTTCAGGATACCACGACATCGGGATGGACCACTTTTCTCTCGAAACCGACGAATTGTTTAAGGCACAACAGAATGGCCGTTTACACCGAAATTTTATGGGATATACCGATACCCATACGCGGCTTTTGATTGGCCTGGGGGCGTCGTCCATCAGTGATAGCTGGACAGGATATGTTCAAAATGAGAAGACAGTGGAAGCTTATTACGAAAAAATCCAGGCGGGACTTCTTCCGATATTTAAAGGTCATGAATTAACGAAAGACGATCTGGTTTTAAGAAAGCATATTCTGCGCATCATGACGCAGTTTGAAACGACATGGTACAAGGAAGAAGAAGGCTGTGACGACCTGTACAAAGCGATCGGGCGATTAGCAGAAATGGAGTTTGATGAACTTGTCGAAATAAACCCCTATCATTTGCGTGTAACGGAAGCTGGAAAGGCATTTGTCCGAAATGTCTGTATGGCTTTCGACTCAAAATTGTGGGAAGAATCACCTGCAAAAACCCAGTTCAGCCAGACCGTCTGATCGCAGGATGACATTGATATTTAGCTCTTCCGTCTCCTGTTGTGTTTGTCTGGAATTCCATTATGGCACCGGCCCGAAGCAAGTTTAGTTTGTTCCATTCAACTATGTCCTGTAACTTGGTATGTTAAGTACGTATACAGAAAAACAGACTGACGCCATGACACGGCATATTGAGATGCTAGATGCCCTATTTAAACATGCCACCGAAGGAATTGTAGTCGTAAATAATGAAGGTGTGATCGTGATGCTGAATCCGAAAGCACTGGAACTTTTTGGATTTCAGGAGGGAGAACTGGTCAATGAAAAAATTGAATCACTGATCCCCAGAAGGTTAACGAACAAACACGTAAATCACCGCAACACCTACCTTGAATCCCCCCACGCACGCGGTATGGGAAGTTCGCTGGATTTGTTTGCGCGAAAGAAAGACGGAAGCGAGTTTCCGGTTGAAGTAAGCCTGAGCCCTTTTAAGACCAGCGAAGGACAATTTATTGTAAGTTTTGTGATTGATATTACTGAAAGAAAAAAACAGGAAAATATCATTCAGGAGGCCAACAAGGAAATTCAGAAACTTAATTCTGAATTGGAGGAACGCGTAAATCAACGAACCGAAGAATTGGCAAAGGCGATACATAAAATCGAACAATCACAGGAAGAAGTGATGCGTGCTTTGAAAAAAGAGCGTGAATTGAACAATATGAAAAGTCAGTTTGTAACGATCGCCTCCCACGAATTCAGGACGCCTCTTGCAACAATCCTTTCATCTGCCGCGCTGATTGGCCGGTATGCAAAAACGGAAGATGAGGATAAAAGGCAAAAACATGTTTCACGTATCAAATCTGCGGTCACGAATCTTACCGAAATTCTGAATGATTTCATGTCAATCGGAAAACTTGAAGAGGGCCGTATCCATAGTGTTCCGGTTTACACCATACTACCGGATTTTTGCCTCGGCCTGATAGACGAAATAAGGGGATTATGTAAAGAAGAACAGGAGATATTATTTACCCACGAAGGGAATAGTGAGGTTTGGGTGGACAAGCAACTGCTAAGAAATGTGATTTTCAATCTGCTTTCCAATGCGATAAAATATTCCGATGCAGGCAAAACCATCAGGATCAATGTCAAAGCAGACGGAAAGACGATCTTTATAGAAATAATTGACCAGGGCATCGGAATTCCTGAAAGTGACAAGACCAATATTTTTGACCGGTTTTTCAGAGCCCAAAATGCAGGAAATGCACAAGGAACTGGACTGGGGCTGAATATCGTCCAAAATTATGTCGAATTGATGGGAGGCCAGGTCTCATTCACAAGCGAAGTAGGAACCGGTACTACCTTTTATGTTAAACTCCCGGATCACCTGCCCGCTAATTAATTACCTCAACAAAAATGGAAACGAAAAGAATTTTATTGATAGAAGATAACCCGGAAATGCGTGAAAACACAGCCGAAATATTAGAACTGGCCAATTATCACGTATTAACCGCTCAGAATGGAAAAGAAGGTGTACAGGTTGCCCACCATGAAAGGCCGGATCTGATCATCTGCGATATTATGATGCCGGAACTGGATGGTTATGGTGTTTTACATATGCTTGGTAAAGATGACCAGACCGCCAACATCCCTTTTGTTTTCCTGACCGCAAAAGCAGAAAAGAACGACTACCGGAAAGGTATGACGATGGGCGCAGACGACTACCTAACCAAACCGTATGATGATGTCGAGCTTCTGAATGCTGTTGAGGTAAGACTTAAAAAGAGTGAAAGATTGAAAGGACAGTTCACCCGGACAGCCGAGGGGCTCGACGAGTTCATCCATGAAGCTAAATCCTTTGACCTGATCACGAAACTGGCGGACGATAAAAAAACAAAAATTTTAAAGAAAAAGGAAACGATTTATACGGAAGGAAGTTTTCCGTCCAACGTTTTTTTCCTTCAGAAGGGAAAAGTAAAAGCCTATAAATCAAACGACAACGGCAAAGAATACATCACGGATCTCTATAAGGAAGGTGATTTTTTTGGTTATCTCGATCTGTTGCAGGGAGAATCGTATCAGGAAACGACGATCTCACTTGAAAAATCGGAAGTGGCTATGATACCCAAAGACGATTTTTTCAATCTGCTCCAGGGTAACCGTGAGGTAGCCACCAAATTTATAAAAATGCTTTCCAATGAAATTAAGGACAGAGAAGACAGATTGTTGCAGCTGGCCTACAATTCTGTCAGGAAGCGTGTCGCCCAGGCATTGGTGATGCTGGTACAGCGTTACCAGGAAGACAAATCGAAGCCTTTTTCAATGGCGATCACACGGGAAGATATCGCGTCGATGGTAGGAACTGCCACCGAGACGGTCATCCGGACTTTGTCTGATTTTAAAGAAGAAAAACTGGTGGATATGAAGGGAAGTATGATCACCGTACTGGATTATGAAAAACTGGTACGCATGCGCAATTAATTCTGTAATGGCGCTTTCATCAGATTTTTCATTTCAACAAGGTTAGAGATCATCAGCTTATCCATGATCCTGGACTTGTATAAAGCGATGGCAGATGTATGAAGTGACAAAATCTCGGCTATGGCGGCGGGTGATTCGTCTTTAACCAAATGGGAAAATATCTCAAATTCTCTTTCGCTGAGACTTTCAAAGCGGTCTGCCTTTTTATTATACAAAGCATCTTCAACAATCAGTTCGATCATATCCGGGCTGATGTACCACTTACCTGAAATGACCGTCTGAGTAGCTCGCCGTAATTCCTGGGGATCGGCCGATTGATAGTAGCAATAACCGTTTAAACCGCTGGTCAGGTATCGTTTAATGAGCGTGTATTCCAAAAATCTCGAATGAGCAAGGATTGGCAGTTTCTGGCTGAAAGCCCGTATTTTCTTGATCAGGCCAAGCATATCTGTGTTAGGAACAGCAAGATTCACTACCACCAGATCATAGGTGATTTGGGCAATTCTGGTAACCACCTCAGTGGCACTTTCGACTTTTTCGATCAATAATTTTTTAAAATCCTTTTCTTCAAAAAGCTTTTTAAAATTCGAATACATGTCTGAATCGTGATCTAATACCAGTATTCGCTGCATAACTATAATAAGGAGGGAATGATTTGCTGCGCGCCAAACAGTTCATAAAAACTTCAAGTTATGGCACGCGCAAATATAGTTTTCTTTGCAAGAAAATCAGGTAGCCAGAATTCAGCGTATTTGTAGAAATTAATCGACAGACTATATTTGTCAGTTTTCCTGTTTATTGTTTATGTAATTCACCATCAGGGCCCCTGCACGTTCAGAGGCACCTTTGCCGCCTACCAGCTTGTGCAACAGCGAGTAATCCTTCAATTGCATCTCCCTTTTGCTGCCATTGGTCAAAATCGCTCTGAGTTCATCCACAAGCTGTTCTTTATTCAGATCATCCTGGATCAGTTCCCGCACGACTTCTTTTTCCATAATCAGATTCACCAAAGAGATAAAAGGGACCCTGATCAGTTTTTTAGCGATGGCGTAAGAAAAACCGCTGGTCTTATAACAAACCACTTCCGGAATATTTAACAGAGCCGTCTCCAGCGTAGCAGTACCGGAGGTCACCAACGCCGCCTCAGACACAGCCAGCAGGTCATATGTAGATTCGTAGACCACTGAAACATTCCTGATCGCCCGGTACTTTTCATACAACGATTCCGGCAGATTTTTAACGCCCGCTATGACAAAGTGATACCCGGGAAAATGAGGCTGAACAGTCAGCATCAAATCCAGCATATTGATAATTTCCTGGCGGCGGCTTCCGGGCAGTAAAGCGATTACCGGCAGGTTGTCATCAAGGCTATTTTTATTTTTAAAGTCCGGATCCGGCTCAAAAGCATCGATGGCATCCATCAGAGGATTGCCAACATAATCCACCTTGAAATCAAATTTCTTATAAAAGTCAATTTCAAAGGGAAAGATTACAAACATCCGATCGACATTTTTCTTGATCTTCCAGGCCCGTTTCTGATTCCAGGCCCACACCTTTGGTGATATGTAATAGAAAGTTCTGATCCCGTTGTCTTTCCCAAATGCTGCGATGCGAAGGTTAAAACCAGGGTAATCGATCAGGATGATCACATCGGGTCTGTAGGCCAGAATATCTTTTTTGCATTTTTTCAAAAAGCCGGCTATTTTCCGGATATTAAGTGCCACCTCCAGGAAACCCATAAAAGCAGTATCCTTATAATGAGTGACCAGGTCCATTCCCTCTTTTTGCATCATATCTCCACCCCATCCCCGGAACTGCGCATCGGGATCGTTGGCTTGAATACCTTTCATCAGGTTTGCGCCATGGAGATCTCCGGATCGTTCGCCGGCAATGAGGTAATATTTCATACTAAAACTGGATTAAAAGTAAAAAGAAGACCTGACAAACATCATTTTAAAGTGTTTATCAGGCCTTTCAGACGGAATTATTCACCGTAGTACTCAACAAAATTTTTCGGTGTTTCTATCAGTTTTATGTAATGCAGCTTTGACTCAGGCGACACTTCCTGAATAGCCGGCGCAAGGATATTCCATATTTCCATTACAAAAATTTCACAGGAAGCCATCTTGCCCCGCATGAAGTCAACGTCAAGGTTAAGATTTTTGTGATCCACTTTGTCTACCACTTTCTCCTTCACAAGATCACCCAAAACTTTAAGATCAATTACAAAACCTGTATCCGGATCTGGTTTTCCTTTTACAGTAACGATGAGTTCAAAATTATGTCCATGCCAGTTGTTATTGGCACAAGGGCCAAATACCTCCTGGTTTTTCTCTTCTGACCACGCCGGGTTAAAAAGCCGGTGGGCTGCATTAAAATGCTCTTTTCGCGTTACGTAAATCATAAATTTTTCCTTCCCTATGTAATAATGTTACAAAATTACATCTTGTATCGGTAGTTTTGTAAAATTATAAGCAGTAAACTAAAAAAAATACAATTTAATAGCGAAATTCGTGAGTAGATTGATAAAAAGAATTACTCTTATTTAGCATTCTTTTTACAGTTTAAGCTCATTAAACAAATAATCTCTCCATATGATTATAGTAACAGGTGCAGCCGGATTTATCGGTAGCGGTCTGATCAGCAGACTCAACCAGGAAGGCTTCAGTAGCATTATTGCAGTTGATGATTTTTCAAAAACTGAAAAAGCAGAAAATCTCGAAGGCAAAACGATCAAAGAACGCGTAGAACGTAACGCATTCTTTGAATGGCTTGACAAGAACAATCAGGATGTCGAATTTATTTTCCATATCGGTGCAAGAACCGACACAACAGAATTTGATAAAAACATATTTGATGAACTCAATCTGAATTATTCCAAAGAAATCTGGGAAAAATGTGTCGCTTATCAAATACCGTTGGTATATGCCTCATCTGCGGCAACTTATGGACTGGGTGAGTTAGGATATGATGACAATGAATCCTTAATCCCGCAATTGAAACCGTTAAATCCTTATGGAGATTCAAAAAACGATTTCGATATCTGGGCATTGCAGCAGGAGAAAAAACCATTCTTCTGGGCCGGGTTGAAATTCTTCAACGTATATGGTCCCAACGAGTACCACAAAGGACGTATGGCATCGGTGATTTTTCATGCATTCAATCAGATCAAAGCGACTGAAAAAATGAAATTATTCCGCTCACACAATCCAAATTTCAAGGATGGAGAGCAAATGCGGGATTTTATATATGTGAAAGATCTGATCGAGGTTTGCCTGTTTTTCATGCATCACCGCAAAGATTCAGGCATCTACAACCTTGGAAGCGGAAAGGCGCGTACCTTTAAAGACCTCGTGACCAGCACATTCCTGGCTATGGACAAAACGCCGGATATCAGTTTTATCGATACACCGGAAGATATCCGTGATAAATATCAGTATTTCACCCAGGCAAATATGAGTAAATTGCGCTCTGTTGGCTTCACACGCCCATTTTACACCTTGGAAGAGGGCGTAAGCGAATACGTGAAGGACTATCTTTCATCCGGAAGTTACCTTTAATTTTCAACGGTCTAAATAACCGGTTTTAAGTCACAAGTTATGACAGTGGTCATAACTTGTGCATATTTTTATGTATTTTTGAGTCTATATTTAAACTCAATGTCATTTCTATGTGTTAGTAATTTAACGACAACATAGCGTGATCTAATTAAGACTATGAGCAAAGAAGAAGAATTGTTGGAGGAAATCACCAGTTCGGAATACAAATATGGATTTGTAACTGATATTGAAGCAGACGAAGCTCCTATGGGCTTGGATGAAAGCACTATACGGTTTATTTCCGCAAAAAAGAATGAACCTGAATGGATGCTTGAATATCGTCTGAAGGCTTTTAACATGTGGCTGAAAATGCCGGAGCCGAAATGGCCTAATGTTCATTATCCTAAAATCGATTTTCAGGCGATCAAGTATTATTCTGCACCTAAAAAGAAAAAGGTGGTTGAAAGCCTTGATGATATAGATCCTGAATTGCGTGATACTTTCCAGCGTTTGGGGATTTCACTGAATGAACAAAAAAGACTTTCCGGAGTTTCCATCGCGGTTGATGCGGTAATGGACTCCGAATCTGTTTTTACCACTTTTAAAGAATCACTGAAAGAAAAGGGCATTATCTTCTGTTCGATCAGTGAGGCAATCCGTGAGCATCCGGATCTGGTTAAAAAATATCTTGGATCTGTTGTGCCGCCGAAAGATAACTTTTACGCTGCTTTAAATACAGCTGTCTTCTCGGATGGATCGTTCGTTTATATTCCAAAAGGCGTCAAATGCCCGATGGAGCTTTCCACCTATTTCCGTATCAATGCGGCAGGTACAGGACAGTTTGAACGTACGTTGATCGTTGCAGATGCTGACAGCCATGTAAGTTATCTGGAAGGATGCACCGCTCCGATGCGTGATGAAAATCAGCTTCATGCAGCAGTCGTTGAAATTTTCGCCCACGAAAATGCGAATGTAAAATACTCCACCGTTCAAAACTGGTATCCTGGTGACAAAGACGGAAAAGGTGGTATCTACAACTTCGTTACCAAACGTGGTCTGTGTGACGGCGCATTTTCTAAAATATCATGGACTCAGGTTGAAACGGGTTCTGCAATCACCTGGAAGTATCCTTCAGTAATTCTGAAAGGTGATAATTCCATCGGAGAATTCTACTCTGTTGCTGTGACGAACAACATGCAGCAGGCGGACACCGGAACTAAAATGATCCATATTGGGAAAAACACCAAAAGCCGCATCGTTTCGAAAGGTATCTCCGCAGGTAAAAGCCAGAATTCATACAGAGGCCTGGTACAGGTATTTAAGAAAGCTGAGAAAGCACGTAACTTCTCACAGTGTGACTCATTGTTATTAGGAGATCAATGCGGTGCACACACTTTTCCTTATATTGAAGTGAGTAATCCGTCGGCCACCGTTGAGCACGAAGCAACAACTTCCAAAATTGGAGAAGATATATTATTCTATTGCAACCAACGCGGAATTCCTACGGAACAAGCGGTTGCTTTAATTGTAAATGGGTACGCAAAAGAAGTTTTAAACCAACTTCCGATGGAGTTTGCAGTAGAGGCTCAGAAGCTGCTGGAAATCAGTTTGGAAGGAAGTGTAGGATAAGCAGTTTGTATTTCATTTTTTCAAGTAATGCCAAAAAGCCTTTGATTCATCAAAGGCTTTTTGTATTTTATTGGTATTATCATATTTTTCGCAAAATACCAGTACTCAATGACCCACGTTCCACAGCTAATTGTAGATCTTTCTCTTATCCTGACAATGGCTGGTGTTATCACCATTATTTTCAAAAAACTAAAGCAACCCATTGTTCTGGGATACATACTAGCCGGCTTGCTGGTAGGTCCAAACTTTACTATTTTCCCTACCATTACAGATATCAAAACCATTGAGATCTGGGCAGAAATCGGTGTTATATTTCTTCTTTTTAATCTGGGATTAGAATTCAGTTTTAAAAAACTCGTCAAGGTCGGCAGCACCGCGGCCATTACCGGTTTGTTTGAGGTAACACTCATGCTTGTGACCGGTTTCATCACCGGACAGCTTCTGGGCTGGGATAAAATAGACAGTTTATTTCTCGGAGGAATAATTGCTATTTCATCCACGACGATCATTTTTAGAGCCTTTGAAGAATTGGGCTTAAAAACCCAACAATTTACCAGCGTCGTTTTTGGAATTCTCGTGATCGAGGATCTGACTGCTGTTTTGCTGATGGTATTATTATCAACCCTTTCCATCAGCCAACAATTCGCAGGCATTGAAATGCTGGAATCCATAGCCAAACTATTTTTCTTCCTGATTTTATGGTTTTTGGGTGGTATTTTTATCTTCCCAACGCTGCTCCGCCGGTTCCGTAATCTTATGAACGATGAAAGTGTTCTAATCACCTCAATCGCTCTTTGTTTCGGGATGGTGTTTCTGGTAACAAAAGCAGGTTTTTCTGCGGCGCTTGGCGCTTTTATAATGGGATCGATTCTTGCTGAAACCACCCATGCAGAGAAAATAGAGCATTTATTAAAACCGGTAAAAGACCTTTTCGGCGCGATCTTTTTTATCTCCGTCGGGATGCTGATCAATCCAAAACTGCTTGTGGAGTATGCCATTCCAACCGCGATTTTAGTTTTTGTGGTGATTCTTGGTAAAACAACCTATGTCACAATTGGGGCCGTCATTTCCGGTCAACCCTTGAAAAAGTCAATTCAGGCAGGTATGAGTTTATCGCAGATTGGTGAGTTTTCCTTCATTATTGCCAACCTGGGGTTATCGTTAAAAGTCACAAGCGAATTCCTGTACCCGATTGCCGTTGGAGTTTCGGTGATCACCACCTTCACCACACCGTACATGATGAAAGCGTCAGAGCCGTTTTACGAATGGTTTGACAAACACATTCCGGATAGCTGGAGAAACAAACTAAACCGGTATAGTACAAGCACAGAAACCATTGCAAAGACAACCCACTGGAAGCTTATCTTTCAATCCTACGCCCAAACGGTCGTACTAAATTCTGTGGTGATTGTCGGTATCATTCTTATCTCTGCAAAACAGATATCTCCCTTAATATACCAGCGCGTGCCGCAAACCGATTTCTCACGGTGCACAATCTTTGCTGTAACATTCCTGTTTATTTCTCCGTTTGTATGGGCACTTATTTTCAAGCGGTCCAATAGAAAAGCTTATTCTGCACTTTGGCTCAGCCGTAAATACAGCCGCGGGCCGTTGCTTCTTTTGGAATTATCAAGAGTGCTGATCGGTATCATTCTCATGTTGATATTTCTGGACGCATTCTTCGCAACCCCAACAGCATTGATGGTTGCAGGGGGAATTATGGTACTGGCCGTCATAATTTTCTACCAGCGTTTACAGCATTTTTACAGCCGAATCGAAGAACGTTTTTTACAAAACCTAAATGCAAGGCAGCTGGAAGGAAGTGGTAAGTCTAAAAAGATATTACTGCCCTGGGATGCGCACTTTGCCTTTTTGGAGGTAAGCCCGGACTCTTCTTTAATAGGTAAAAGTCTGCAGGAGCTTGGGATCCGGGAAAGGTTCGGGATTAATGTAGTACTGATTGAACGTGGAACAAAAACGATCCAGCTTCCCCGCCCGACAGAAGTGTTGTATCCCTATGACCGTATTGAGGTAATCGGCACGGATGATCAGCTCGATACTTTCCGCGGACACATTGAGATCAGCCGGGATGGTGGCGCCTATCTCGCACAGGAAGACAAGATCACACTTGAGCGTATTGAAGTGAAGAGTGAGTTTAACATTATCGGAAAATCGATCCGTAACAGTCATATCCGTGAATCCACGCATGGAATGGTTGTGGGCCTGGAAAGAAATGGTGAGCGGATTCTTAACCCGGATTCTTCAGTCATCATCGAACCGGAAGATGTGTTATGGGTAGCCGGCGAAAAAGATCTGATTAAAGATTATATTCAAAAAAAGGATAGTATTTGGTAGAGAAGCCGGAGCCAGCTCCGACTTCTCTATTACCTCAGCTGAGGCAGTAAGCCTTGCAAACCACCTGTATGAACGGCAACAATAATACTGCCCTTTTCAAAAAATCCCTTAGTCATGAGGTCGTAAAGCCCAAAAAACATTTTACCGGTATACACTTGTTCGAGCTGGATATCGTGATGATTTTTGAATTTTAAGATAAATTCCAGCAGCGCAGGTGTATGGCGCGCATAACCTTTGAAATGGTATTCGGTAAAAAATTTAAGCGAACCGGAAATATCACTGTCTCCGACTAAATTTTTAATATCGTCTTCGAGAAACCCGCCCCCTTTCAGTGCAGAAAAAGCCAGAACATCGTGACCGGTTGATAGAATTCCCGCCGCAGTTCCACCCGTACCGGCAGCGACCGCATAGTAATCCGGCTTTTGCTTTAATTGCAGGGTAACTTCCGCTGCCATTTCCTGAACGCCCGGTAATGCCAATGCAGAAGTTCCCCCTTCAGGAATGATAAAAGGCTTTCCAAATTGGTCACTGAGCTGATTGAGATACTCCTGTGTGTTTCTCCGTTTATACTCTTCCCTGGACACATAGTGGAGTTCCATGCCCTGCTGCTCGCAAAAACGCAACGTTGATGATTTTCTTTCCCCTGGATCCTCTCCTCTTACGACACCGATTGTTTTAATACCAGAATAAGCACCGGCGGCAGCCGTCGCATAGATATGATTGGAAAAGGCACCTCCGAAAGTTAAAAGTGAAGTAAATCCCTGCGCCCGGGCTTCAATCAGGTTATATTTCAGTTTCCTCCACTTATTTCCGGAAACGGCAGGATGAATCAGATCGTCACGCTTGACGTACAAATGTACGCCAGCCTGCCTGGTTACTGCATCTGCAATTTTCTGAATAGGTGTTGGTAAAGAAGGAACCGGTAAATCCACGAATTTTGGTAGTTTTGTAAACGAAATATCTTAACATGCGGACTAAAATCTGGTAATCCTGACGACCTGACACCGCATTCTCCCTATTAAAACTAGCAAATGTCATTAGAAATAACTGATAACAGTGCCGACGAAGAAGATGACCTATTTGAACATTACCGGATTGTAGCCGATAAAGGCCAGACACTGATGCGTCTGGATAAATTCTTAAACATCCACGTCCCGAATGCGTCACGCACAAAAATACAAAATGGTATTGAAGCGGAGTCAGTAAAAGTGAACGGGAATGCAGTTAAGTCGAGCTACAAGGTAAAACCGTCAGACGTGATCACCCTCCTCCTTCCTGAGCCGCCGAGGGATACGGAGATTATTCCTGAAAATATTCCTCTTGATATTATCTACGAAGACGATGTGTTACTTTTAGTCAATAAACCTACGGGAATGGTTGTGCATCCGGCATTTGGAAACTGGACGGGAACATTAATCAATGCCCTGGTTTATCATTTTCAGAACCTGCCGACAGGACGGAATGGAGAAGGTCGTCCTGGCCTTGTTCACCGGATCGACAAAGATACTTCAGGTCTGCTTGTTATTGCAAAGACGGAGTTCGCGATGACCTTTCTGGCCAGACAGTTTTCTGATCATACGATTGAAAGAACTTACAACGCACTCATATGGGGGGAACCAAAGGAGACGAAAGGAACAATAACCGGACATATCGGACGAAGCGCCCGTGACCGCCGTGTTATGGACATTTTTGAAGATGGGTCACAAGGAAAACATGCTGTTACACATTACGAAGTGATCAAACCGATGCGTTATGTGTCTTTAATTAAATGTAATCTCGAAACAGGCAGGACCCACCAGATCCGGGCCCATATGCAGCATATCGGCCATCCGATCTTCAACGACACCGTTTATGGCGGCGACAAGATTTTGCGGGGAGGAACCACTGGCAGTTTCAAGGTTTTTGTTGAAAATAATTTTAAATTACTTCCCGGACAGGCACTTCATGCCAAATCGCTGGGATTTATCCATCCTACTTCAAAACAATGGATGCAGTTTGACACGGAACTTCCGGCAAACTTCCAGACCATCGTTGACAAGTGGGAAAATTTCGTCCAGCATCAATAGGTTGGTGCAGTAGATATTGGTTACTAAAATGTTTTAAATAGAAAATCTTGCTCATGAATATTACGACCCGCCAAGGTACACAGGAAGATATCCCAGCCGTTTTTGAATTAGTAAAAGAACTTGCAATTTTCGAAAGAGCCCTTGATCAGGTTAGTAATAACGTGGACAAGATGTCAAGAGATTTTAAAGAGCATCTGTTCGAATTTTTTGTCGCAGAGGTCGATTCCAGGATCATCGGATTGTCATTGTATTACTTCCGGTACTCAACATGGAAAGGGAAAAGATTATACATGGAGGATATCATCGTAACCGAAGAGATGCGCGGAAACGGGATAGGAAAAGTCCTGTTTGATGCCACAGTGGCAGCGGCGAAAAAAACAGGTTCAACTGGAATGATGTGGCAGGTTTTGGACTGGAATACGTCGGCCGTAGGTTTTTACAGGAAATATGGCACTAACTTTGATGATGAATGGATCAACTGCAACCTTGATTTTTAATCCGGTCCGGTCTACAGCAAATTATTAAACCGGATTTATTTTAATAAATCCGGTCTTCTTTCTCTTGTGCGTTTTATCGATTGTTCGTAACGCCAGGCTTCTACTTTTGCTTCGTGTCCGGACAGCAGAATTTCGGGAACAACGTTTCCTTCAAAGTCAAACGGACGCGAATAAACCGGCGGAGCCAGTAAATTATCCTGAAATGAATCCGTTAATGCAGACGTTTCATCGTTCAGAACACCCGGAAGTAAGCGAATAATGGAGTCTGCAAGAACTGCCGCTGCCAGTTCCCCACCGGATAATACATAATCGCCGATGCTTATCTCTTTGGTAATAAAAAGATCACGAACCCGTTGATCAACACCTTTGTAATGTCCGCAAAGCATGATCAGATTTCCTTTTAGGGACAGCTGATTGACCATCTTCTGCTCCATCAGTTCTCCATCAGGCGTCAGGTATATAATTTCATCATATGCCCTTTCAGCCTGCAGAGCCCGGATACAACCTGCTATCGGCTCGATCTGAAGTACCATACCAGCCCCGCCGCCAAACGCATAATCATCGATAGAGCGGTGTTTATTTACGGAGTAATCACGCAGATCATGGACGACCACTTCAACATAATTACCTTCCTGCGCCCTCTTCAGTATTGAATGCGCGAAAAAGCTGTCAAGCAGACTGGGAACACAAGAAATTATATCAATCCGCATCGTCAGGAGTGTTGTCGTCAGAAGAATTTTCCAAATAAACTTCCAGCAAGCCTTCGGGAAGATTTACCAGTAATGTCCTATTTTCTTTGTCTGCCTTCAATACAATATCTTCTGCAGTCGGGATCAGAACTTCAACGCCCTGATAATCCATGGCGATCAGATCCTGTCCGTTCAGAGAATACACTTCCCTCACTACGCCAAGCTCTCCCTTATGCTCATCAACGACGGTATAACCTTTGATTTCATGATAATAAAATTCCTCCTCATCGAGTTCAGCAAGTGAGTCCAAAGGCAGATATAAAGATGTGCCTACAAGGGCCTGCGCTTTATCAATCGTGTCAACCTCTTCAAACCGAACGATGGCTTTACTTTGTTTCTGCAAATTGAAGTTCTCTACAAAGTAGGGAACCAGGTCGCCTTTAAGTTCAAAGTATACAGAGTCGAGATCTTCGTAATCCTCCGGATAATCCACATCCAGAAATACCACGACGTCACCTGTGGTGCCGTGGGTACGAACGATATATCCTAATAAAAAACAATTGTCCTGTGTCAAAAGAATAATGAATTAATATGCTGGTCCTAAAACAAATATGAGTCTGCACGGTATAAACCGGCAGACCCACAAAGAAAGTATGTTATACTAAATTATTCAGCAGCTGGTGCTTCATTAGTATCTTCCGCCGTTACTTCGTCAGCAGCAGCCTCGTCAGTCGTTTCCTCAGCAGCAGGTTCTTCTACTACAACAGGAGCGTTTTTCTTAGCAATCGCTTCAGCACGCGACTCATTTACTTTACGTTCAGCATCAAGTTTCGACTGTTTTTCGCTGTCTTTCTTAGCAGACAATGAATCAGCAGCAGTAACATTACGATCCGTTTTCGATGATTTCCATTCCTCAAAACGAGCGTCAGCTACGTCCTGACCAATAGCACCTTTGATAACACCAACTTGTAAGTGTTTGCGAAGCATAACACCTTCGTGATGCAGGATTGAACGTGCTGTATCTGTTGGCTGAGCACCTTTAAGCAACCAGTCAACAGCCTTAGCTGTATCCAAAACTACGGATGAAGGATTAGTACCTGGGTTATAGCTACCAATCTTTTCGATGAAGCGACCATCACGTGGTGCTCTGGCATCTGCGATTACGATATCATAAATCGCTTTTTGTTTGCGTCCACGACGCGCTAATCTAATTTTTACTGCCATTATTGAATTTGTTATGAGAGGGAACTCGTCCCTTAATTAAACAGGGTGCAAACTTACGGAAAATTATTGGTTTTTGAAGCATCCGGAACATAAAAAAGGGAAGTGAATATTCACCTCCCTTTTTTATGTATTTCAAATCCCCTTATTTCTGGAAACCAGCAGGATATGTTGAGCGAATTGTATTGTTTGGCAAGATCTTGATCTCAACACGACGGTTAGACTGAAGACCTTCCACTGTGGTATTTTCAGCGATCGGACGATACTCACCGAAGTATTCAATCAGGATTCTGCTGGTGTCTTTAAGACCCTGACGAACCAGGAAGCGTTTTGCAGCATCCACACGACGACGGGCCAATGACATGTTATAAGAATCAGAAGCACGTGCATCGGTATGTCCTACAAGAACGATACGACAGTTTGTACGCAGATTCAATAGTTCAATCACTTTGCTTAGTGTTTCTTTCGAAGCATCACGGATGATCGCTTTATCAGTATCGAATTCGATGTTGCTGAATAAAGCTTCACATTCATCTTTCGGCAGGTTGTTTTTGATCGCATCTCTGATAATTTTATCAAGATCCATCGCAACACCACCACCTGAAACTACGCTTCCTGCAGGAGTATTAGGTTCTTTATCGAATAAGTCAGCAACACCGTCACCGTCAGTATCTGTGTAAAGACGTGGATCAACAGGTTTTGGCATATTCGCTTTTGCAATCGAATCAGCATCGTTCATTGTCGGATTGTAAGGAACAGGAATCAATGCTTGTGGATTAGCCCAACGTAAATGGTAACGTCCGCTTCCTGCATCGTAAACTCCTTTTTTAGCTCTTACAGCATTTTTACCTAGTTTATAAGTCAAAGCAACCTGCAAAACTCCCCATCTGTCATTTTTAGAATCTCCTTTTGCAAAGGTCCAAAGATTAGATTGTGTTTGATAGTCAGTCTGATCACCTACCGTCAAATCCAGTTTTTCTGTATTAACATAAGTATAAGTGTAATCCAGACCAAGGTCAAAACGTGGAGACAATTCGTAATGAACAGCAAGACCAACTGGCATTACCCATTCACGGGTATAAGTAGATCCGTTACGATCCCATGTTCCTGCTGTTTTCGAACTTCCGGCTGTGTTGGAAGAAACTTCGAAAACTTCGCCGGTTCCAGTGTTTGTCGCAGTAAGATCAGTATGGTAATACATAATACCAGCTCCTAAATGCGCATCCACTTTCCATCTGCGTAATTTTTTGTATCCAAAAAGCAAACGGTTTAAGTTCATTGTCCCGTCAACAGTAACCTGAATAAATGACGGGCTGTTGAAATAAGCATCGTAGTTATTTGTGATACTCGGATCTCTTGGATTGGTAATTCTGATCCCTTTTTTGGATCCCTGCAGCCATCCGTTATATCCTGTAAGCTGGACACCGAAGATTGGCGACAATTGTTTGTTGATGGAAAGTCCCCATGATCCTGTCAAATCTTCATGATCGCCTCTTTTGAAGTCGTATTCTTTCAAATCACCAAAGAATTTTGTGATGCCACCATATCCGGTGATCGACCATGTATTCATTTTGTTGGGTCCATCATACGTTCGGTTTTTTTGAGCCAAAGCATCCAGGCTCATGAGTGACAAACAAACTAAAGCAATGTAAAGATTCTTTTTCTTCATGGGAAACACTAGTTATGTGATTCAATTATTCATTAATTATTTACTTAAAAAACAGGAAAAGGAAAAGCCTGTAAGCCGGATTCTGTATCCTGGCTTTCACCAGAATTCCTACCATTTATCCAGGATTTTGATCACTCAAAACCTCTAACGATCTACCCGTGTTAACGTCCCGAAGAACGGAGACGAGCAGCCCCACAAGTTAACACCTATTTGATCTTTCAGCCCGTAAGGTTTACCCTGCCTTCAGGATCACCCCTGAAGCGGTGGGCTCTTACTCCACCTTTTCACCCTTACCTGACATAAAAAATGTGCCAGGCGGTATATTCTCTGTGGCACTAGCTGTCAGTTGGCCGTTCCCAGCCTGCTGCCTTCCCGTTAAGAAGTACGGCGCTCTCTGCTGTCCGGACTTTCCTCCCCGGCTTTCACCGCGGCGATAGGACGGCTTTTTCCTTTCACTGACCACAAAGCTAAGAAATACTTTCCTTTGATCAGCAGTCAATTTACCATAAAAAGTAAAAAATATGGCATTTGTTTGCACAGCAGGCTAAATTATTGGTCAAAGCTTCGCAATCCTTCTACACGTAAATTAATATTTCCCTGGGCGAAAACAACGGAATAAATGTGTTTTGGGGTCAAATATACCTTATCTGGTGTGATCTCCAAAAGCGTTCCTTTGATTTGTACACCATCAGTAACTTTATAATTAGAAAGTATCTGCTGGACACTCTTTTTCGCCTCGCTCATCTGGCTGCCGACGGGAAATACCATTTCTTTTTCCATCATTTTACTGAATTTCCCCTGCAGAAGCCACCCTGCCGTCTTGACTATCGTATTTTTTGTATCAAGATCATAGTCCAGATCTTTCAACGATAATTGCTGCGTCGCGGGATCATAATGCGGTATTCCTTTCAGATAAATGCTTCCGCTCACACTTCCTTTTAATCCTGCCTTGATGATAAGCCGCTCATTCTGACCATACATTTCAATGTCTGTAACCTCTACGTTATACTTTCCGCCCAGAAACGAATATTTCTGGCCTGCCAACCGGGCTGTTGCCATCCTGGCTGCATCTTCGTACGATATCAAACTGATCAGCCCAATCCTGAAATCAGAGGTTACCTTGTCCGTTATTGTCAGATCGGGCAGCTTAGGCGCTGGCTTCACTGCTGGTTTTGCCGCCGAAGTGATCGTCTGGGTAAAACCTTTTATACCGATAGACGACCTTAATACATTATTGGTAACCTTCAAAGGAGTCATGACAATGGCAGTCGGCGTAACCACAAGCCAGGTATCAAATTCTTCCGACAACAAAATGGGCTGCCTGGCCAGGTTCCATGCTGCCTCTACATATTTTTTTATCTCAATACCACCCGCTACCTGCTGGTCAATAGCCTGCGTAATCTTCTCAAAATTATGGTTTAACAATCTGCTTACCATACTTTTAATAGGAATCCTGATACCAGCCACTTTCACATTAGGCTCACTGATCCAGTCATAGCTGTCTACATAAGTTTCTGTATGAAGCTGCCAGTTTTTAGAAATTCCAACCTTGGAAATCAACCTGATTTTGATCGAGAATTCTGTATCCTTATAACCTGACAGGTTAATTCCCAGCGGACTTACATGGTACCCGGCATTGACCCAGATCTTTAGAGGCACTTCAAATAGAAAGGTAGAATCCTTCGCCACCACTCTGATCGGGCTGATTTTCCAAACCTTGGCCTTAAGATTATCGCCACCGTTGTCCTCAAAACTGTCGTCTTCATAGATCAACCCTTTCAGTTGCGCATTAATTTGTGTTTCAAGCTCAGAGACAGGCATTTCAATGGGCAAATTCAGCACCGACAAATGCTTTTCGTTTTGAATTTCCGCGTCTGAATACAAATATTCTTCCATTGGCTTTTTGGGCGAAGTGGTTTTTGAACGACAGCTCCACTGCACTAAACTGATGGCAGCAAAAAAAACAGCCCATACGAACTGCTTAGAGCATTTATTTAATTTTAACAAGGGTTGCACCGTATCCGAATTTTTCCTTTTGCGCATCTTTAAAATACTGAACATGTTGGTTTTTGCTCAGTCTGCGGTGTAACTCATCCCGCAAAACGCCGCTTCCTGCTCCATGTATAAATGTAATCTCTTCCATCCCGTTGCCTATGGCCTGCTCAAGGCTGGTCTCGAAAACCGCCAGTTGCTTTTTTAGAATTTCGTCTTTGGAAGTCCTGGATGAATCCTCCATCAGCTTCTCAATATGCAGATCTACAATACCTTCAGGCTTTTCCAGTTCGATCTTTGCTGCCGATCCACCACCCATCAGACTGGTGCGAAGTTGTTCCTTAATATCCGTTTTGCCTGCGGCGACCTGTTCTTTTTTAACATTTTCCTCATCCAGTTGAAAGACAAAAGCATCTTTTCCCAGCACAGGCGCTTTACCTTTACTGTTATAAAAAGATTGCGCTCGGCATTTCAGCTTTTTTTGAAAAGGTTGTACCGGGTCAAATTTTCCTTCCCGGTAGTGTAACATATTAAAAGCGAAGACCGGCCAGGATTCAAAGTCTTTCATCTGAAGTTCGGTTAACTTCTGCGAAGTTCGGGGCATTAACGTTCCGGCGGCCAGACCGTTATGGATATTCTCCGTTTGTGTTGCCGCGGTGAAAGGCACAGTCCAGTCCGAATTGTTTATGATATGCACGGTAACCGCTTTGTCATTGATAGAAACAAACGCCAGGTAGATCCCCTTTTCAGCAAAAGCCGCCTGCCTTGGTGCAATGCTGTCGCGTTGCGGTGCAATGGACTGCCCTGCCGGAGTTCTGTTCAGACGTTGTGACTCAACCGGTGAAATGGTCACTAACTCACTGCGCAGTACCGGTATACGAAAGCCATCTTCAATTTCAACTTCAATTACATTCCCTGGCAGAAAAGCATAAATAATCCCTTCTTCGCGGCCGTGAACCAATCTTACTTTATCTCCAATATTCATCTTATTACATTTAAATAATCAATGGACTGCCAGATCCGGCCTCCATTAATCGCTAAGTTACTTTATTCTTCGTTCGATCTTTCCGCTTATTTCTCACTAAAAATATAACGGTTTAAAATCAATACCTTTTTTACTGAACTGCAAAGCCGGTGCAGGAATTTTCAGTGAGTTTGCCAGAAATGCAATTGTCCTTACCCATTTGCTTCGGGATTTTATTTTAGTCAGATCAATATCCATTGACAAATAATACTGCCTGTAAGGACGGAAACCCATTTCAATACTTTTTGACTTTTCCGAAGCGACCATATCCTGGATGCCGTATCCAATTGAGAAACATAACCAGGCCGGCCAGCTACTTCCTTTAAAAAAAGACTTCGGACTACCTGAATACCAATACGTTTGTCCGTTATAATCTTTTAACCATCGCTCCGTTGGCTTGCTGCCCAGTAGGTTCGGACGCTCTTTAGCAAGGGAAGTGAAGTGAAAAGAAAATTTCGGCTGGATACGCACTTCATCCCAAAGTGCAATTTGTCCAAGATAAATCGCTGAGCCTGTAAGATTTGCAACCATGTCGCCCGGAGAAAAACCATACTCAGGTGAAAAACCATCCAGGATCTCTATCGGAGTTTGAAAAATGACGCCGGAGATCGCTCCGTATATCATCATTTGTTTTTTTGAAATTCCTGTTTTTTTATAAATTTCTGCAGTGTGGCGTGCAATCTGGTAAGATGTGTAAACGTGCCCCATTTTGTCCATTTGGAGCCACTCATAGGTGTCATCCTTTACCCGAAAGTTTGTAAGCGGGTTTTTATACCATGATTTGCTAAGTCCATAAATCGTTCCTAAGTACAATGTTGACTGCGCCGCAAAAATTCCTCTGAGCAGTTTGTAATTTGGCCTGACCCCGATCAAAGAGTCTTCCGGCAGCTGAACATTTTGCACTTCCTGCCCCATTACAAAAGACTGGCTGGAACTCAGGATCAGGATAAAAAAAAGAACTATTATTTTATAAAAATATTTCATTAAAAAGTACCGTCAAGGTTCCTGGCCAATGATGCTCATGACACTTTCCGGATTTTGCTATTGATGTATCACTTGCGCAAATTTTGGCAAATAATACAGACTATCCTCAGTTATGCGTTAAAATTATTCCGGTTTAGACGAAATCGCCTGCCTGCTGCTAATATCCACCGTGGTATTTCCGCAGCCCCCACTCAACGCCAAGAAGAATCAGGATCAGAAAGAACAGCCATTTCATATGAATAAGCTCCACCATTTCTTCACTGCTGTCGAGCTGATCCGGCGAACGGTTGGTTTTCAACTTTTCAATCAACTGGCTCAATGTTGCAGGCTTTACAAAAGTGCCTCCGGTTTTTTGTGCCAGTTCTCTCAACATACCGAAATCAGCAGTCGTGTTGGCCAGTTCAATTTCCACTTTCCTGACGACAAACTGACCATTGATTTTTTCCTGAGAACCTTTTATCAAAGTCGTCGCCTGAAACCGATAAACCCCTTCTGACAATCCGCTGATGTTGTAACGCGGATTTTCCGATGTATGTGTGTAATTGTACGCCCTGGTCTTTCCCTTTTCGTCTGTGATATTCAATTTTACTTCCTGTCCGTAGACCGGCTCATAAATGTCATTGTATATTTCTGTTTGAAAAACGACCTGTTCGCCTACTTCAAACTCCGGCCGAACCGGATAAATCCTGAACTTCCGCTTGTCATCCCGAACCGAAAGTATCTGGATTATTTTCTGGAACAGATTGTCGACAAGTTCATGTTTTCCTGTTATGGCAAATTCTTCCTGCCTCCACTGCCAGATACCTTCTCCGGCCAGAACTGCCGTTTTCTGTTCAGTTGCCGTATTCAAAATCAAAAGTGGCTTGCTGGTATTGAGTGTTCCTACTTTTTGAAACAATATCGTTTCAGTTCCCGGTGAAACCGTATATTCTCCGAAGGGTACGGAAAGCGGTGGGAGGCGTTCCAGTAATTTCAAACTTTCTTCGTTAAAATTGATCTGTTGAAATAACGGATTGTATCGTGCAGCAACCTTATCAAACTGCCCCTGATTGACATTAATAGTAAGCGATCTGTTTAAGGTATTCAGTAATGGGACCGCTGACTGATTGCCGAGGATGTACATAACCGGTCTTTTTGCATCTATAATTTTACGGACCATGGGATTGCCCAAACCAAGCAAATTCGGAATTTGATGTAGAATGACCAGATCATAAGGTTTGCTGCCAATTATATCAGCATTGGGATTAGCAGAAGCAGTCAGGATATTGACATCAAGTTCATAATTGTCGTTGCTTTCAATGAGACTTCTTAATGCTTTTACATCCGGATGCGGCGAAAGTGCCAGCAGAAGAATTTTTTGTCTTCCATCGATAATGTCAATGTAAATATCCCGCTTGTTATTCCGGTCGGAGGCTTCACCTGCTATGGTTCCCAGTTCTATGGTGTAGTGCTGAATTCCTTTTTGTTTGGAAGAAGCGGTGAAGTCATATGATCTAAAAAAAGAGGTACGGTCGATCTGGACTTTCTGTGTTTCAATGATCCGTCCGCCCTGTTTAAGGCTAATTGTCGTCGTCTTCCCGGCTAATCCGTTCGCAGCAATATCGGCACGAATCGGGAAATCATTTCCCAGATAAGCAACTCTGTTGTTGACCACATCTTTTATCCGGATATCCAGAACAGGCACGGTGTCACCGACGGCAATGGTATTTACTTTAAATGGAAACGAATTAAAAGTTGGCGCTGCACCCTGATTTACAATACCGTCTGAAAGCAAAATAACGTCAGTCAGATTCCTTCCTTCAAAGTTGCCTTTGACTGTTTGCAGCAATCCGGACAGATCCGTCTTCTGCTGATCAAAACGAATGGAATCTATGAACAGATTTTCAGTTGTTCGGTCAAAAGTCTGGATACTTACTTCGTACCCGGCGGAATTGAGATCCCGAGCAGCCTGGGCGATCTGTTTCAAGACCGGCTCTCCCACTCCTTTGACAGATTCCGAATTGTCAACTGCAAAAACGATTTTTGCTTTATCGACAATACTTTCAGTCCTGCGGACCAGAGGACTTAACAATAAAAAACAAATGAAAGCAACGACAATTCCACGCAGTGCAGCTAATGCATAATTCAGTTTCTTACTCCAGGAAGCCTCAGGCTGGTATAAAAGAAATGCATAAGCACCTCCCGCCAGAAGACAAAATATAATGAACCAGTATGGAGTTTGAAATATAAGCTCTGAACGCATAATGATGAATAAGCAGTTTCGCCGTAAACAGTATTACAGAAATATAGCAAACACTTTCTCAGAAAGCACTATTATTAACAATATTCAGTACAATTAAGGGCAGAAAAGGATAAAAAGCAATGGGACACCAAACGCTTCCATTTTTGCTAAATAACACAAATCCCGCTCCCTCGTAACGAAGAACCGGGATTTGTGTTATATTTTTAATCTGCCATCAGACAAAAACCGAGCCTGACATTTCTGTATTTTTTGTAACCTAAGTCAGGACTAGGTGAGCATTCCGCCATCTACCTGAAGTACCTGACCGGTGATGTACCGCGACATATCTGAGGCAAGGAAAACACAGGCGTCTGCAACTTCTTCCGGCTGTCCGCCACGTTTCATCGGAATGGATTGTTTCCAGTCTTCCACTGCTTTTGAATCCACTGCATCGGTCATTTCAGTTTCGATAAATCCGGGAGCAACAGCATTGGACCGGATATTTCTGGATCCTAATTCCAGTGCAATGGATTTGGTAAACCCGATGATACCCGCCTTTGAGGCTGCGTAATTCGACTGTCCGGCATTACCGCTGATACCAACAACGGATGTAATGTTTATTATAGAACCGCTTTTAGCGCGGATCATCGTTTTTGTAGCTGCTTTGGTAAGGTTAAATACCGATTTAAGATTGATGTTGATGACGGTATCCCATTGCTCTTCGCTCATACGCATCAGCAAGCCGTCGCGCGTTACGCCGGCATTGTTGATAAGAATATCAAGTTTGCCGAAATCAGCAACGACATCCGTAACCAACTGGTCCGCCTGCTGAAAATCAGCAGCATCAGAACGATATCCTTTTGCTTTGATACCGAATTGTTCCAATTCCTTTACCAGCGCCTCTCCTTTTTCCACGCTGGAAAGATAGGTGAAAGCCACATTAGCTCCTTCCTGAGCCAAACGCAAAGCAATGGAACGTCCAATACCACGAGAAGCTCCGGTTACCAGAGCCACTTTATTTTCTACTAATCTCATAAACAGGTTTAAAATCGGATAGAATAATTTTCGAACCGCAAAAATAGAGTATTTATACAGACAGGCAAAATAAGAGGTCGCGATGAGAATTTCTTTTATGATTAAATGATCGGAAAGACCATGAATATCGATGGATGGTAGAAAAATTTCAGGGTATGATCGTACAAATTCAGCGCTACCGCCGATAAAAAAACAACCCTGCTAAAAATTCAGCAGGGTTGTAAATATTAATAGGAGAATCCACTTAAAAATCTATTTCAGACCTTTGCTTAAAGGAATGAAGTATATCACGTTCTGATCGGTTTTCATTGTCGATGGAAGCACTTTCTGGATAATGGTATTGTCAGGTGTCGCAGGGCTGACGATTCCAAAATCGTCATCATTTACGACAGCGATCATATTATTGTTTATAATGGCCAGACCTTCCGCTTTGTCATGCGCATATCCGCCAGGAATAGCCAGAATGTCGGCAACGAGTTCCTTCGTGACCGGCTTGATGTTGTTTGACGAAATTTCAGCATCTGTCAGCTCGTCAATTGTTTTGCCGCCAAAAAGCAATCCACTTTCTCTATTTTCAGGATCAGAAATATCAGTGGCTGCCGAGATATCAATTTTGTAAACTCTTTTTACGAGTGAAGCAGGGTTGCCTCCTCCAAAATCCTGGTCACGTTCCAGTACCAGAAACGTGTTTCCTGTAATCGCCACAATTTCGCTTGACAAGGTCTTGGTGGACTCTGTGATGTAGGCATATTGTTTCGTTTCTCCTGAAGCAATATTAAAAACCAGGATCCTCAACAATCGGGAATTGGACACCTTGGCTTTTGTCGGGTTATAGATAGGCGACTGCATCATACCAACCAGAAACTTTCCGTCAGGCGTGATTGCAAGTCCTTCCATGCCACGGTTAGGCCGGCGGCGTGCAAACACTTTCGGTAATTTACGACCACCCGTTCCGGTGCCGAAAGGATTGATGCGTTCAATGGTTTTTCCCGATTGATCAAAGTGAAGGATATGCGGTCCGTATTCGTCGCTTACCCAAAACGTACCATCCTTCGGATCGATCGCCAAACCTTCAGGGTCAATTCCTTCGGCGTCGTTTGCAATGGGCATACCTGAAAAGTCCAGTGCCGTTTCGCCCGCATTTCCTTCACCCGGCAAATTAGGCCGACCCGTAAGGTTCGATCCTGCTGCATTTTTAAATGGAATTGCAGATTGATAAATCAGTTCATCGCCAACCAATTTGAACTTTGCGATATGCGGATTAAATCCCGGGATGGGAAAAATTTTAGCATCGTTCATTCCGTCAACATTTGGACCGCGATCTGTCATCAAGTAAAAAGAACCTGACTCGCCGGGCACCTGCGCCATGGACGAACCGTAACCGCTGCCATAAATCTTCGCTCCCGTCGAAGTTGTAGATAAAACAGGTGCGGTTTTGAATGTGGCTTTTGAAGGAAAGTTTCCTCCGGCCGGATTTTCAATCGCATGATCGGTACAGGAAGAAATCGTAGCAGCCGATATGGTTGTAAGAAGGGCGAAAAGTAGCGTTTGTTTCATAGGATCAGTTTTTTGCCAAAACTACCTAAGAGGAATTAGGCCGGTATTATCAGGATGTTACGAAATGGTTAAATCGCTTCTTATCAAGATTTACGTTTTAAAAGTTTAGCTTAGATGCAAACCTTCTGGCGACTGGTACGGTTTATTATAATAATTTCATTCTATCAAAAATTTTATTTCAAAATGGCAGAATCAACAAAAACAGCACTGATTACAGGTGGATCAAAAGGCATTGGCTATGGTGTAGCCGCAGTGCTGATCAAAGAAGGTATCCGTGTAGCGGTAACCAGCCGATCACAGAAGAGCGCGGATGAAGCAGCAGCTGAATTGAATAAAATCCAGGAAGGTTATGCGATTGGTATCGAGTCTGATGTTCGCAGCCTTGAGTCTCAACAGCATGCTGTAAAAGCAGTTTTAGAAAAATGGGGGCAGCTGGACTATGTCGTTGCCAACGCAGGTGTTGGTCATTTCGCCTCTATATATGAATTAACCCCTGAGCAGTGGCAGGAAACGATAGACATCAATCTTACCGGTGTATTTTATAGCGCAAAAGCTTCGCTGGACGCACTGAAAGATAGCAAAGGATACTTCATTAATATTGCCAGCCTGGCCGGTACAAACTTTTTCCCTGATGGAACAGCCTATAATGCCAGTAAATTCGGACTGGTTGGCTTTTCGCAGGCCATGATGATGGATGTAAGGAAGGAAGGAATTAAAGTGACGACCATCATGCCCGGATCTGTGGCAACAGAATTTGGCAATCATCAGCCTTCTGACAAAGATGCATGGAAAATACAGCCGGAAGATATTGGCCAGATCGTAGCAGATCTGATCAAAATGCCGGCAAGAACTTTACCAAGTAAAATTGAAGTCAGACCATCTGTTCCTGCCAAATAACAGACAGGCAGTAATGTTTGTCCGGATATGTTCCAGACAAACATTACCAGGGCCTGATGTGCGTGCTGCTGTAATATCTGGTAAAAACATAATATGAACCCATCAGCCCCGCCCCGGCAATTCCCCAGACCGGAACTTTATACAAGATCAGCAAAGTAAGGATAAAAAATCCTGATAGTACCGGCTTAAGCGTATCTTCCAGTGACCTGCTATTTTTATACAGACAGGCATGAAATAACAAGACAGAGGCAAGACCTAAACCATACAATTGGGTCAGTTCCGAAACAGAAACGACTTGGTATCGCAGCCCGATAAGCGTTTCAGGCATCAATAACAGCGCATGGATCAGCACTATTCTTGAAAACCGGCTTGATGCAGAAACAGGTAAGGAGCGATTCCAGAGCCATATCCCGTTTTCCCAGAAAAAATGCTCAAAAGATAATCCTATATTCAACAGATAAGCGAGAGAGAAACCAATGGCAGGCAGACGAATATCATAATCGTCCGTCTGATAGTAAATCAGCGTGCAGACCACCACACCTATCGCGCCGGTTTTACAGCATAAAACGGTTAATCCCTTTTCTCTGACCAGCCATTCAATCGACCAGTAAATCCAGGAAACAGGACGTGGAAAGGGCCAGACCGTAGTTGATTTCGTCCTGGAACTGAACATCTGCGGATTGCGTATTCTCCATTCAGCAAGCAGGGTAATCGTCAGACTAAGTAAGATATAAAAAATGAATATCGGCCATATCTTATGTAAAAGTTTATCCTGCCTGGCGATGTCACCCAGGTAAAAGCTGTAAAAAAGTATGGGCTGCAAAAAGGCCAGCGCCATAAGAAAATACCGGCCAAGCCTTAAATGGTCTGGCCAGATACGTGTCTGGTATATGAAAGCATATTCCGGCTGTGTCCATAAATTATTGATGAAATGGCAGCACAGGATGGTGTAACAAGTCCAGATAACCGCCAGATAAAACATACCGAGAGCATCAGTGAGGAAGAAAAGTGCAAAACCATAGTGCTCGCTTGCGCCCATGAATCCAAATAAAATGGCAAGCAGGACAAAGAACATGCCTGCGCGCTGCCTGAAAAATGCCTGAACGGTGGAAAGCATTAATATGCTCATTGCCCTGATGTTTTAATAAGCGTTTTGTTTTTCAGGAGATAGGTTTCTGTCACCTGCAGCCCTTCCTGCTGAAAAGGCTGATGTGACGAAATTAAAAAAGTTACACCCTTTTCGTGGTAACTTTTTATCAGTAAGAACAATGCCTGCCTGGCCTCCATATCAATGGTAATGAGCGGCTCATCAAGAATGATGACGGACGGATTACCAAGAAAAGCAAGTGCCAACGATACCTTTTTGACCATCCCGCTGGAGCAGCTGCCAAATGTTTGTTTAATGTAATTGATTCCCAATGATTCTATCAACATATCTCTTTGACCGTCAGGGCTACTCCTGGCCCGGGCAACGAAAGAAATCAAATCAGCGGGTGTCAGAAAAGCAGGATAAAGTGGCTCTGCTTCTCCAAGGTTTAAACCCAGGCGATAGGGTACCGGCTGTGCTTTCAAATCATATTTCCCGTTCAGAGTGATCGTCCCGGAACAAGGCAGCATGCCGGCAAGTGAACGAAACAAAGTCGACTTACCCGCACCGTTTTCTCCCTGGATCCAATAAATACCGTGATCAATTTTCCAGGAATCAATCTCCAGAACCTGATGCCCGGCATAGTACTGCTTAAGATGTTGAACTTCAAGCACCATTTAAATATATAAGTTATTAATATATCAAAGATAGTATTTAAATACATTCTTTATAATTGAAAGCTCCCTTTAGGAGAAAAACTCTGTGTTTTAAAATCTTTCAGCCGCCTAACGAAAACTGGCGCTGTGCCGTTTAGAAAATTCTGGCAAAAAAATAATATCCAAAATTTAACTTGTAATAGTTTCAAAATAAGAAAGATAAAAATGGTCAAACACATTTAGATACTACTTTTTAAAAATTTTTAATAAATTGTGCCCTTGTTGATTAATTTTTTGCTTTTGCCGGCAGATTAAATTAGCAAGAACAGAAAACAATTTTCTAATTTCCAGTTGGCGCCGAAAGGTTAAATCGATACGCCCTCAACTTAAAAAACCACGAAATCTACCAATATGAAACCTACCAGGCGTTCCTTTTTACGTTTATCGGCGCTGGCGCTGCCGCTTACACAATTCAACAAACTTTTTGCTGCCACAGCAGTCAAAAAGCCCATCGTGGTTTCAACCTGGGACAGCGGACAAATTGCCAACAGTGCCGCCTGGCCAGTTCTTGAAAAAGGTGGGAAGGCCATTGATGCCGTGGAGCAGGCCGCGATAGCGATTGAAAATGATATCAACTGCTGTGTTGGCCTGGGTGGCAATCCGGATCGTGACGGGTATGTCACGCTCGATGCGAGCATCATGGATGAAAAGGCAAATTGTGGCTCAGTTGCTTTTATGGAGCGGATAAAACATCCCATCTCCGTGGCCAGAAAGTTAATGGAAACAACCCCCCACGTATTTCTGGCTGGTGTGGGTGCCCAGCAGTTCGCTATCGCGAATGGCTTTCCGCTGGAATCAGAGAAGCTGTCGCCGGATGCCGAAAAAGCCTACAAGGAATGGCTGTTGAAAGCAGAGTATAAACCGGTGATCAACATTGAACATCAGCAGTCTAAAAATAAAAAAGGCGGACATGGTCCGTTTGCCCCGAATCGTTTTGACGACGGATCTTTCAACCATGATACCATGGGGACGATCGCCCTGGATGGCAATGGTGATGTTTCAGGCATGTGCACAACCAGCGGTATGGGTTTCAAAATGCGGGGACGCGTTGGCGATACTCCCGTGATCGGTGCCGGTCTGTTTGTCGATAATGAAGTTGGTGCGGCAACTTCATCCGGCCAGGGCGAAGAAGTGATCCGGGTATGCGGCACACACCTGGTTGTCGAATTTATGAGAAATGGACTTTCACCGTATGAAGCATGTAAAAAGGCAGTTGAAAGAATAATCAGACCAAATCCGGAACGCGCAAAAACTTTTCAGGTTGGTTTTATAGCCATCAATAAACGAGGAGAAGTTGGCGCCTATTCCGTACAAAAAGGCTTTAACTATACGGTCACTGAAAAAGGCGGTAAAGGAAAAGTAATTAATGCTGAAAGTCATTTTTCATAATAAAACTGTCCGCTTGCCACGGGCTGTTATTTCAAGCCCATAATCAACATTGATCATATAGTAAAACCCGACAATGAAATTAAAATTCTTTCTACCAGCCTTGCTCTTGTTATGTACTGCAACAGCCTTTGCCCAACAGCATTCTGAACAAAACCACACCAATTATATTGCACCGACAGACCCTTTGGTTCAGCAAAAATTAAGTAAATGGCAGGACGTAAAATTTGGATTACTTATGCACTGGGGTACTTACAGCCAGTGGGGCATTGTAGAGTCATGGTCGCTTTGCCCGGAAGACGAAGGCTGGTGTGAACGCAAAGGTCCGCATTCGCACGACTGGTTTGAATACAAAAAGGCTTATGAAGAAATCGGTAAGACCTTTAATCCTGTCAGATTCAATCCCGAACGATGGGCTGCTGCTGCGAAAAATGCCGGAATGAAATACGTTGTTTTTACAACCAAACACCACGACGGCTTCGCAATGTTTGACTCTAAATACACCGACTACAAGATTACAAACACACCATTCAAGTCGAACCCAAAAAGTAATGTCACAAAGGAAGTTTTGTCTGCTTTCCGTGACAAAGGTTTTATGACAGGTACTTACTTTTCGAAGCCTGACTGGAATACACCCTCCTACTGGTGGAAATATTTTCCGCCGAAGGACAGAAATGTTTCTTATGACCCTAAGAAATATCCTGAACAATGGAATAAGTTTAAAGATTTTACATACAATCAGATAGAAGAACTGATGTCGGATTATGGTTCGGTTGATATCCTTTGGCTGGATGGCGGGTGGATCCGCCCGAAAAATACAATTGACCCCAATATCAGCTGGCAGAAAAGTATCCCATATGACCAGGACATCGATATGGCGCGCATTGCCAAAATGGCTCGTTCGCATCAGCCCGGCTTGCTGGTTGTAGATCGTACCGTAACCGGCGAATTCGAAAATTATGTAACGCCGGAACAGCAGATACCTGATCATTATATGGACATCCCCTGGGAGTCGTGTATGACGATGGGCGATTCCTGGTCTTATATTCCGAAGGAAAATTTCAAATCAACAAGAAAATTAGTGCACACTTTGGTGGATATTGTTTCAAAAGGCGGAAATCTCCTGCTCAATATAGCCCCGGGACCCGATGGAGAATGGCATGAAGAAGCGTACCAGCGCCTGGATGAAATAGGAAAATGGATGAACGTGAACGGCGTCGGCATATACGAGACTAAACCTCAGGCTCCATACCGTCAGGGAAAATGGGCATATACCAAAAAAGGAAACACGACCTATGCCTTTTATCTTGCCGAAACCGGAGAAGCAGTTCCCGGCCGCCTGAAACCGGATGGATTTGCAATTCCTGCATCGGCTAAGATCACACTCGCAGGCGATAAAAAATCGTTAAAAGTAAAAGACGGTGTCATCGAAATTCCCGCTAAAACAATTTCAGCACTCGGTCAGCAGCCTGCTTATTTGTTTGTGATTAACTGAGGTTATTATTGACGGCCATGAAAGAATACTTTCCGCAGCATAGCCGATACTGTATCCTTGCGTCCAATGCGAATTCTATCGGGTCCATTGCGGTTAAATTCTGATAAGTAATCTTATATTTGTTAACAGAAAGATTAGAAAACTAGTATACGTACAACTGGAAAACCTTAATCCAAAATGATAAAATCAATAGCCGCGTTACTTTTGCTGACGGCCATTAATTCTTTTGCCCAAACACCTCCCAAACCTTATGGTGCACTACCATCACCGAGACAGATCGCCTGGCACGAAACAGAAGTTTATGGCATCATGCACTTCACGCCCACGACGTTCGAAAACAAGGAATGGGGTTTTGGCGACGCTGATCCCAAAAGTTTTAATCCGACAGATTTCAATGCCGAGCAGATCATTTTGGCTGCGAAAGCAGGAGGATTGAGAGGGATCGTTTTTGTTGCAAAACATCATGACGGCTTCGCACTCTGGCCTACGAAAACAACTGAATACAACATTTCAAAAAGCCCTTTCCGTGATGGAAAAGGTGATATGGTCAAAGAAGTCGCAGATGCAGCGCGTAAGCACGGATTAAAGTTTGGTGTATACTGCTCGCCATGGGACAGAAATAATGCAAAATACGGCACGCCCGAATACCTTGCTATCTATCGTGAGCAGCTTCGTGAATTGTATACCAACTACGGCCCGCTGTTTATGTCATGGCATGACGGGGCAAATGGTGGCGATGGATATTACGGCGGAGCGAAAGAAAAACGCTCGATCGATAATACCACTTATTATCAGTGGGATTCTACCTGGACAAACCTGACCAGAAAACTTCAGCCGACAGCCAATATTTTCAGCGATGTGGGTTGGGATGTCCGCTGGGTTGGCAATGAAAACGGTGAAGCTGCCGAAACTTCCTGGGCTACCCTGACGCCGGTTCCTTCAAAAGGTACCAATGTTGCAGTTCCAGGACAAGCCAATGCAGATGAAAATCCGGGCGGTACCCGGAATGGAAAAATGTGGATCCCTGCAGAATGTGATGTGCCGCTTCGTAAGGGTTGGTTTTACCATCCGGACCAAAAACCAAAAACGCCGGAAAAACTTTTTGATTTATATTTTAAAAGCGTCGGCCGGGGAGCCGGGCTTGACCTGGGGCTGGCTCCTGATACACGCGGACAATTGCACGAAGATGATGTAGCTGCACTGAAAACTTTCGGAGACCGGGTAAAAAATACTTTTGCAACAAACCTGATTGCCAGGGCGGGCTCAAAAGCAGTCAATGTGCGCGGTTACAATTCTATTTACAGCGCAAAGAATATTCTTGACGGGAAACCTGAATCTTACTGGGCAACAGACGAAGATTTCAAAACACCCGAAGTTACCATTGAAATGAGTGCGCCGGTGACCTTCGACATTATCAGTTTACAGGAATACATTAAATTCGGACAGCGTATTGAGGGATTTGCAGTTGATGTGTGGGAAGGTAATGACTGGAAAGAAATTCATGCAGGCACAAGCGTTGGAGCAAAACGACTGGTAAAACTCTCTGCTCCTGTGACCGGACAAAAATTCAGGTTAAGGATTACAAAATCACCGGTTAGTATAGCAATCAGTGAATTTGGTTTTTACAAAGACGCACAATAATATTGGTAATAAGGAAGAAAATCCCTTCGGCAGTGTGTCGAAGGGATTTCTTTCTTTAACGGTATCTGAATACAGCGATCCCATGCCTGGCTGACACCGGTTTAGTTATATCCCGGATTCTGTTTAAATTCTTCTTTGTTTGTAATCGCATCCAGCTGCACCTGTGGAATGGGACGCAGGGTATGCATTTCCCTGATGTTGGCTTTGGCATCCATATTATACTTCTGCACATAAGTTATTAGTTTCCCTGTCCGTTTCAGATCGTACCAGCGGAATAATTCGCCAGCCAGCTCCCGGGCACGCTCATCAAGAATAAAGTCAATTGTCAGGTCCTTTGCGGCAACCTCCATATCAGCTTCCTTGCCAGCAACAGCCCGTTTTTTGCGAAGGTCATTCATGTATTTTAATGCTTCTGCCGGATTTGTATTCATCAAAGCTTCCGCTGCGATCAGATACATTTCGGCGATACGTATCACAAAGCCATCCCGGGCGCTCCACTCCTGATTGGCAGTCAACCGGGTCGGATCCATAAATTTACTCATTTGAATAAATTGTGATCTGAGCAAAAGTGTTCCGTCTGACTTATACATTGTATTACGGTCGAATATCTTGTACCGCCCGGCTGCGTTCGCATTCTGCTCTGCCGTTGCCACCGTTTTTAAAAATACCATCGAAGTATCTCCAAGTGCCATTTTTGGATACCCGTTGACCGTTCCTGCTTTCAGGTTTGCAGCGTTCGCCTTCCAGACTGTCTGGAAAGTTCCGGCATAACGCTGGTCAATCTGTTCATTGAAAAGATCAAGCAGGTGCAGCGTAGGGACATATCGCTGGTAAGGCCGGCCATAGGCAACCGAACGCTCCATTCCCGGCTGCTTGTCGTAGACCATTACAAAATGCAAATGGCTGTTGTTTCCTTTTCCAGCTGCCGGGTCATAGTCCCCGTTCATGGTGTCGTCATTGGTATAATTGACGTAATAAACCACTTCTGAATTTGCACCGCCTTCTGAATTTTTCATATCCCAAAGTGATTTAAAATCAGAAAATAAGGCATAACGACCCGATGCGATCACCTCTTTAGCCAGCGCTGCGGCCTGAGCATACATGGCAGCATTGTTTGTTGTGCTAGCACGGGTCAGCGACATTCTGGCTTTAAATGCCTTCGCAACATCCTGGGTGATACGTCCTGTGGTGGACTTCACCGGGGCAAGGTTTGTTATCGCAATATCAAGATCTGCAAAGATCACTTTGTAAAAATCTTCTGTACTTGATCTTTTTGCTGTTGTTACGACACCAACGGTAGGTTCGGTAGACAGCACGACATCACCCCATGTTTCGGTGATGAGCCACAGATAATGGGCACGCAAAAATCTGACTTCACCTTCATACTGCTTGTTCATTGCTTCTGTCAGTACCGGCGAAGGAAGCAGCTTCAAAGCCGTATTGCAGGTGTTCAGTGCTTTATATAGATTTGCCCAATAATCTTTCAAATTCGCCTGGGCACCATTCAGATCAACAGTATAATCAGAAATCTGATTTGCTTTATTGTCTCCGCCACGCAGAAAAAGATCTGTGCCGGTTTCGGCAAACGCAGTTGGAAATTCTTTTCCATACCACAATCTGGTTCCTGAATATGAAGCGTTTACGGCGGCGGTTATGCCAAGCTCCGTCTGGAAAAACGGATCTTCTGTCAAGCCGCTTTTATTTGTTTCAGAAAGATAGTCCTCACAGGAAGTCAATCCGGCAAGAGAAAAAGCCATAAGTAAGGCTGCTATTTTGATTTTCATCGGAATGTCTGTTTTAAAATTATAATTATTCGTTTCAGAAATGCTCGTTCTGAAAGATTAGAAATCGATGTTCACTCCAAAGATCATCTGTTTCACAAGCGGGAAACTCAGGTCGCCTCCACGCTCAGGATCATAATCCTTGATCTTGCTGAATGTGAAATAATTTTGCAGTGTCCCGTAAACCCGCACACGGCCAACGCCCACTTTTTTCACGAGCGAAGCAGGAATATTATAACCCAACGATACGTCTCTGATCTTCACAAAAGAGCCTTTAACATATCCCAGCGTTGACTGATACAGGTAATTTGTCGTAGAATAAGAGCTGTTCGGTCTTGGGAAAGCATTCGTAGGGTTTTCCGGTGTCCAGTAGTCTACGTTGGAAGAGTTCTCTAAAGCACTTGGTTTGTAAGCACCTGCATTGTATTCGTAATTAATAAAATGCCCGATACGGCCATAGACAAATACACTCAGATCAATATTTTTATATTCAAAATGATTGTTTACACCAAATGAAAACTTAGGAACCTGGGAAAAGGTGGTTCGGTCGCCCGGATCAACAACGCCGTTTCCATTCCCGTCTGCAACCTTCACATCACCAGGCTTATTACCGCCAAATTTCAAAGCAGCCTCTTCCTCACCCAGCTGCCAGATCCCGATTTTCTTGTAGTTATAAAATACTTTTGTTGGCTCCCCGACAAACCAGTTATTAGCTTCATTTCGTGTGACACCATTGTTCAGTGCGATGATTTTTTCACGGTTCAAAGTAAACGTCCAGTCTGTCGACCAGTTGAATGACTTTGCATTTATATTCTGAGAAGTGACAGCGAGTTCAAAACCTTTATTTTCAACCTGACCGATATTTTCAAGAACTTCTGCATAACCTGTATGTGTTGGCAGCAGACTTGGCAAAAGCAAATCCTTGGTTCTTGACCGATACACATCTATGGTCCCGGAAATTCTGTTTCCTGCCAAACCAAAATCAAGGCCGGCATTCCAGGTTCCTGTGGTTTCCCATGTCAAATTAGGATTTGGAATAACACTTGGTGCATAACCAAATGCGGCGCTGGTACCAAATGCATAAGCAGACAGGCCCAGACCGCCTTTTGTCGCATAAGGATCAATGGCCGAATTACCGGATTTACCCCAGCTTACGCGCAATTTTAAATCATTGACCACTTTACTATCCTGCAGAAACGGCTCTTCGATCAACCTCCAGGCTCCTGAAACCGATGGAAAATAACCCCATTTTTGTCCGGCTGCCAACACCGAGGATCCATCGGTACGAAGAGAGGCCTGGAAAATATATTTGTTGCTCAGCTTATAATTGATCCTTCCAAAAAAGGAAGCAATGGTCGTTTCTCTCAACTTACTTCCGATGGCTTTTGAAATGGTATTTGAATTCAGATCATGAAAAGATGTAAGCGGAGAAGCCTGATTATTTCCGGCAGAAGTATATTCCTCAAATTTTGTTCCCAAAGAACTCGTTCCCAAAAGACCCTGGATCTGATGACGCCCAATGGTTTTGTTATAATTAAGGGTATTTTCCCAGGTGTAGTTAAAATAGTTATTCAATTCAACACCTGAACTTGAATTTCGTCCGACGTTCGCAATTGTATTGAAACCTTTGTAGTAACCTCTGCGCAAATCCCTGAAATCAAGACCAATGGTGGATTTAACGAATAACTCATTGGTAATTTTCACATCCAGATAAGCAGACGCGAATAAGCGCTTGTCTACAATGTTGTTAACAAAAACGCCTGGCTGTTCGTCGGCGAGCGGATTAAACTGGGCGCTATAACCTGGTGCGGGATTTAAGTTCAACGTTCCGTCGTCATTATAAGCTTTGGCAATCGGAAGAATCTTGTTCGCCATATTCAAAGGATTGTCCCGCTTATCCTGATTTTTATAAGAATAAATAGCGCTTACGCCTACCCTGATACGGTTGTTGAGTTTGTGGTCAACACTCACTTTTCCGTTCAGCCGGCGGTAGATGTCGTTAAGCAGTAATCCTTTGTCTTTCTGGTAACCGAAAGATGTGGCAAAGGTTGTCTTATCACTCCCTCCGGTCAGATTGATCTCATAATTCTGCATCAGGCCATTGTGAAAAATGTAGCTCTGCCAGTCTTCAAACTGCTTGTCCTTGATATACTGCAGTTCTGTCACCTGAAAGATATCCTCGTCTTTTCTGTATACATCTCCATTTGTAGTCCGGTATGCCTCGCGTTTCTGCTGCGCATATTCCTCACCATTCATCATGCGGGGATACAGCGCTTTTTTATTCATTGACACATACGAATTAAATGACAGAGTTGACTTCCCAGATGATCCCTTTTTGGTCGTGATAATGATGACACCATTTGCGCCGCGTGTTCCATAAATAGCGGTGGATGCCACGTCTTTTAGAACCTCAATGGACGCAATATCAGTTGGGTTAATATCAATAAATGATCCATATGGGATGCCATCCACGAGGACAAGTGGCTTATTGTCCGCCCGTAAAGATCTGTTTCCCCGCAAAACGATATTGATATCAGCACCTGGCTGCCCTGAACTCTGCGTAATATCTATCCCTGAAACCTTACCCTGCAGCGATCGCAACGCATTTGTTGTCGGTATGGCTGTGATGTCCTTCGCCTTTACTGAGGTAATGGCACCTGTAACATCGCTTTTTTTCATCGTACCATAACCCACAACCACCACCTCTTCAAGTGCTTTCGTGTCGGTTAATAATTTCACATCGACCACAGAGCGATTGTTAACCGGGATTTCCTGGCTGACGTAGCCCACGTACGAAAAAACCAGTGTGGCATTTCCGGCCGGAATCGTTAATTTGTAGCTCCCGTTGGCATCTGTGGTCGCGCCTGTCGTTGTTCCTTTTAATAAGATACTTACTCCCGGCAGCTCTTCCCCATTATCACCTGTCACCTTTCCAGTGATATCAAACACAGCGTTTGACCCGTTTTTTCCGATAGCAATTACCATCCTGTTCCCTGTCACTTCAGGATTATTTCCGCCATATACCTTATGACTACCAACAGGCAAAATCCCATACATCAGTATCAATCCCAAGGCAGATGCACTTTGTAGTTTTTTAAACATACCTCATATCAGTTTATATTATCTTATTTTATGATCCTATAATCCTATTAAAATCTTTCAAATATTCAGTTTTCCGGAAATACGGAAATAGCATTTGCATGAGATAAAATGGGCATTAAGAAATGTAACTTATCAAAGAAATAATTGACGACAGCCATCTGTATTTCTTTGCTTGATAATAGGAAGGTTACATATCGGCAGGAGATGCCAAAGATTTTCCAGATATTTTTTTACGCAATCGATCTCGGGAACGTAGCCAAAATAGACTTGTTCCATTTATTTATTGTATTATTCGATATTTTTTTAATGATTTTTTAATTGCGTACCTCGCTGGACAAAGCACTGTTTATAGGATAAATTTTATAATTAATCGGATTTCAAGGTATATAGCAGTCGTTTTTCATAAGCCCCGTTGTGCCGCTTAATTGTCAGTCACTAATCAAAACGGAATGATGATATCCTATGAAATTAAAGCATGGTTAAAACGGATATTCGGAACCTTGAGGCGGAATTTTCGGCTGTTAAGTTTCAGTTTGTAACCAAAAGCGCATCAAAACCAGTCGTATACAAAGCCCAAATTGCAGTTTAAAGCAATTAAATTTTGATATTCAAATAATATACCGTACACTATTTTATATAATCACCGCTTTACCTATTTTTGATTCTACCATGTTTACATTAAACAGAATTAATATTGACTCAGATCACAAAATATACTGATGATTCAATACTCTGGGACTGTTTCCGCGAGGGCGACGAGGCTGCATATACTGCGCTTGCCACCCGTTACTACCGCACCTTGCTTCACTATGGCCTGCGATTTACACCAAATGTCCAGATCGCTGAAGACGCGCTGCAGGATCTGCTGATCCATTTATGGCTGCATCGCAAAAATTTGAAAGACACCGCTTCTGTCAAGTTCTACCTGTTGAAGGCTTTTCGTCATAACATCATAAAAACGCTTAAACCGCTGGCGGGAGAACAGCAACTGACCACGCAGCTGGAAGATCATCTGATGGAGTTTTCTTCTGAAGAACTTATCATACGTAATGAACACGAAGCAGGTTTAAAAAACCACGTCAGGGAATTAATGACACAGCTCCCGGTGCGCCAGCGCGAGGTAGTTTATCTTAGATATTTTCAGGAACTGAAATCTGAGGAAATAGGAAATTTACTTTCCATAAAGCCGCAGTCTGTTAGTAATATCCTTCAACGTGCACTTTTAAATTTAAAAGAAATGTGCTCGATAACACCCTCATTTTCTATCCTTTTCTATTCCTTTTTCCAAATTTTATTATAACATTCCAATAAACATAAAAATAAGCTTTGGCAAGTGAGTATCCCGACGGGATAATATGATAATAACAGTATACATGCGTAAGCAGTTATTATTTATGGATTACTCAACGGAAAATCTGATCAGGAATCTACTGAAAAACCAGTCTTTTGTGACATGGGTTCTGAAATCTGATCCCGAACTTGATCAGTATTGGAACGATTGGTGCAAGGGAGATTACACTAAAAAAACTGCATCAGATCAGGCAAGGCTCATACTACTTTCCTCAGAACATAAAATTGCAGGAATTACGGATAAACACATCGCTGAAAAAGTAAATCAGGCGTTGAAAATTGCTAAAAAACGCGAAAGCTCAACTCATCTTGGTGACCATGTTTTCAGCTTTTTAAGAGCTTATTGGGTAACAGCTGCGTCAGTGGTTTTGATGCTGTCTATAGGTTTGGGGATTTACAAGACCTATGCTCATCGTTCCGTTTTTACGGAAAATAAAAAGCAGTTGAGCTTCAGCGATGAAATTATTGAAATTGTGAATGCAGACAAGCCCGTTAAGTATGTGCAGCTGCCGGACGGAAGCTCGGTGGTGCTTCAGACTAACAGCCGCATCAGTTTTGCGAGACAATTTGACCCAAAAAAACGTGTGGTGGTACTTTCGGGTGAAGCTTTTTTTGAGGTGACGAAAGACCCGGAACGCCCATTTTTTGTATATGCCAACGAACTGGTGACAAAGGTACTCGGAACCAGTTTCAGTATCAAGGCGGATGAAAACGCCAGTAATGTTTTGGTTCTGGTAAAGACAGGAAAAGTCTCCGTTTTTTCAAATAATGACCGATACGCAGAGGAGTATAAGCGTGGTAATAAACTGTCCGCATTGCTGCTCTCCCCAAATCAACAGGCCACATTTGAGCGGAACCAAGCTACCCTGGGAAAATCAACTTTGAAAGAATCAGCTCTTTTGAAGATACCAATTGAAAAGCAAGGTTTCGTTTACGACGCAACACCGGTATCGACAGTCTTTTCGTCCCTTGAACTGGCTTATGGAATCGATATTGAATATAACGAACAAACCATGAAGGATTGCAGTGTTACCGCAACTCTTGGTGATGAACCGCTGGATAAAAAACTGAAATGGATCTGCACAATTTTAGAAGCAGCCTACCAGATCAACGGTGATAAAGTGAACATTAAAGGCAATTCCTGTAATTAATTATAAATCCTAAACCTTAAACTATTTGAGAATAAACAAAAAAGGTGAACGATGCGGCAACATCATTCACCCCGACTAAAAACTCCCCACCTATGTTGGCACTAAGATGAAGTCCCCGAAAAGGGACCAGGGAATTACTTTGCTGATTTTTTTACAACCATCAAAACATCCAAAAGTATGAAAAAAACCTTACAATGGCCCCCAAGCTTTTCTAAAATTATGAGAATCAGCCTCATACAATTATTCATCATCATACAATTTTCCGGGATGTCGTTCGCTGTGGACAGCAACGCCCAGGAAGTACTTAACCGCCGGTTGACGATTAACATCAGAGAGCAGAAGATTGGTGTGGCGCTGGAACAGCTTGGAAAGCTTTCAGGCGTTCATTTTATGTACAGTCCTGAACTGATCCAGTCGCAGCGTAAGGTTACCCTGAATGTAAAAGAAGAAAAACTGGAAGCAATCCTGGATAATTTCCTGACACCGCTAAAGGTTACATACGAAGTGTCAGGAAAACAGATTTTGCTAAAGAGAATACCGGCAGCCAAAACCATCGCTCCGCAAGCAGAAGGTATGGGCACTTCTATCCAAACCCTTAAATCCATCCTTTTCCCGATTAAAGGAAAGGTGATCGACGCAGCAGGAGCTACTGTACCTGGTGCAACCGTGGTTTTGAAAGGAAGCTCGAGCGTTGGAACAACAACGGATGGCGAGGGGAATTTCTCGCTTGAATTGCCAGAGGGAAGTACGACCCTGGTGGTCTCTTCAATCGGTTTTTTAACCCAGGAAATCAGTATTGCCAATAAATCAATGATTGAGATCACGCTTCAGTCTGATGTCAAATCATTGAGTGAAGTAGTAGTTACAGGATACTCTTCACAGTCGAAAAGAGATATCACGGGCTCGGTTTCTACGGTCGATACAAAAGAACTGACAAAGGTAGCCGCACCAAACGTTGCCCAGCAGCTGCAGGGCCGTGTTGCCGGTGTGACCGTTACATCCAATAACACGCCGGGCGGTGAAGCCACGGTACGTATCCGCGGATTTGGTACGATCAACAACAATGATCCTTTGTATGTCATTGACGGAGTGCCCACAAAAGGTGGCCTGAACAGCATTAACCCGAATAACATCGAGTCGATGCAGGTTTTGAAAGACGCTTCATCTGCTTCCATTTATGGTTCACGTGCTGCCAATGGCGTGATCATTATTACGACTAAAAAAGGAAAGTCAGGTGCTCCTCAGTTTAGCTTCAACAGCCGCTTTGGTGTGCAGACCGGCAAAGTAGATCTTGACCTGATCATCGATCCGCAGCAATTTGGTGATCTTCTGTGGACACAGCGCAGAAATGCAGGCGTGCTTACAAACGGGAATCCATCACACCAGCAGTACGGAAATGGTGCCAATGCAGTAGTTCCGGATTATATTCTGGCAGGTTCACAATATGGCGTGGCAGAAGGAAATCCAGCGACGAACCCGTCATTGTATAATTATAACCGTACAGGATTTTATCAGATCGTGAAAGCGAACAAACAGGGAACAGACTGGGAAAAAGAAATCCTTCGTGACGCTGCGATCCAGGAATACAATGTGGGTGCAACAGGAGGAAGTGAAACCGGACGTTATGCACTTTCGCTTAACTATTTCAAACAAGACGGTATTTTGAAGAACACTTCATTCAATCGTTATTCCCTGCGCTCAAACACTGAATTCCTGATGAAAAAGAGAATTCGTTTCGGCGAGAATCTTGAAGTAAGTTATACTGAGAACAAAGGATATTACAGCAATAACGGAACAGCAAGTTCAACCAATAATCAGGATGGAAACCCGATCGGTAATGGATTCCGTATTCCATCGATTATCCCGGTTTATGATATCATGGGTAAATTTGCCGCTACACGTGCTGCTGGTCTTGGGCCTGCAACAAACCCGGTAGCCCAATTATATCGTACCAAGGACAACCGGGTTAATACTTTCAGAACATTTGGTAACGCTTATCTGGAAGTTGACGTACTGAAAGACCTTGTAGCAAAGTCAAGTATAGGTGTTGATTTTACTAACTCAAACCGTACTTCCTATGTATTGCTGGATCTGGAAGAAGCCGAGATTGAATCAAACAACTCTCTGACCAACGCCTATGCTTATGACGTAAACTGGACCTGGTCTAATACTTTAAACTATTCAAAAACATTCGGTGCCCACAAATTGAATGTGCTGGCAGGAACGGAGGCGATTAAAGGTTCAGGAAAAGATTTTTCGGCAGTAAGGACTACATTCTATTCTGAGGATCCGCAGTACATGTACCTCAGCGCCGGAACGGCCGGGATCAACAATTCAGGCGCGGGTTATCAATGGTCGCTTTTCTCTATTTTTGGAAAAGTAAACTATGCATTGAAAGACCGCTATTTACTGGAAGCGACGGTCAGACGTGATGGTTCTTCACGTTTCGGACAGAACAACCGCTACGGTACTTTTCCCGCTTTCAGTGCTGGCTGGAGGTTATCAGAAGAAGCATTTATGAAACCACTGACGTGGCTGGATGATTTGAAACTGAGAGCAGGCTGGGGACAAACAGGTAACCAGGAAATCGGAAATTACAATGGCTTCAGTACTTACCGCTCAACACTCAACCAGTCTTCTTATGCAATCGACGGCTCAAACAGTTCTGTTCAGCCTGGTTTTGATACGCAGGCATTTGGAAACCAGGATGCGAAATGGGAAACCACAACCCAGACAAACATTGGTCTTGATGCGACTTTCCTGAAAGGCATGTTCAATCTTAACCTGGATCTGTATAACCGTACAACTTCTGACATGTTGTATCAGGTAAGCTTGCCAGCTACGCAGGGTGTTGCAACCATTCCTTTTGTAAACATTGGTGAAATGAACAATAAAGGATTTGATCTGGCCATTGATTTCAATAATAAGGCACTGGACGGGCAGCTAACCTACTCGATCGGCGGAAATATTTCAGCGTATAAAAATAATGTCGAAAAGCTGAATAACAGTGCGACGGCAGTTCTGCTCGGGCCAACCATCCGCAGTTATACATGGACACGTTCGGTTGCCGGTATGCCGCTCTACTCTTTCTACGGTCTGCAAATTGACGGTATTTATCAAAACCAGGCGGAGGTTGATGCAGGCCCTACGTATCCGGGCTATGCTGCCGTTGGTAAATACAAATACCATGACACAGACGGAAACGGCGTGATCACGGATGCCGACAGAAAATTCCTGGGCAATCCACATCCGGATTTTACTTATGGTATCAACCTGAATCTGGGTTACAAAGGATTTGACGTGTCTGCATTCTTCCAGGGGGTAAAGGGAAATGAAATCCTGAACATGGTCAAACGCTGGACAGATTTCAACAACCAGGCTGGCAACAGAAGCCTTCGTATGCTTAATGATTCCTGGACTCCTCAAAATCCTGACGCAGTGCTTCCGATACTGGATGCAAACGACAGCAGAAGCCAGCAGCCATCAAGTTACTTCATTGAAGACGGTTCTTATTTCAGAATGAAAAACCTGACAATCGGTTACACTTTGCCTGCAAAGGCATTGTCAAAACTGGGTCTGACAAGCGCCCGCATTTATTTACAGGGACAAAATTTATTTACAATCACGAAATATACAGGAATAGATCCGGAAGTTACTTCGGTTGGTTCAGCGCCGGGATCTACAGTTTTAGGTGTTGATCAGGGTAACTATCCAAGATCTAAAATGTATCAGGTTGGTCTAAACTTTGGATTCTAAGAAAAACAAACCGACACGGATTTTTAAAATCAGATTATTATGAAAAAGAAAATTTTAATATTCACAGCTTTGGTTTGCATGGGAGTCATTACTTCCTGTAAAGAAAAATTTCTGGAAACCACACCGCTTGGCGTTGGTAACGAGGCGATGCTTTCGAACAAAACCGGGGTTAATGCCGTATTGATAGGCGCATATAGTATGCTGGATGGCGTTGGTTCCGGCGGGACATATTTTTCTGCAGTAAGCAACTGGATTTATGGAACCGTTGCATCTGACGACGGATACAAGGGAAGTGACGTAGGTGACCTTGCCCAGATCACTACCATTGAAAAATATATCCAGCAGGCAGATATTGGTGGTTTCAATGAAAAATGGGTAGCGCTGTATGACGGAATTTCACGTTCCAACGACGTTCTTCGTCTCATTTCAAAAGCCTCTGATATGACAGACGCTGAAAAAACCCAAGCAACTGCAGAAGCGAAATTTTTGCGTGGATGGTACCATTTCGAAGCTAAAAAGATGTGGAACATGGTTCCTTATGTTGACGAAACTGTTACAGATTATGTCAACCTGCCCAATGATAAAGACATATGGCCATTGATCGAAGCTGACTTCCAATTCGCTGTCGACAATCTGTCTGCAACCAAATCTCAGGCCGGAAGGGCCAGCAAATGGTCAGCGAAGGCGATGCTGGCTAAAACCCATATGTACCAGAGCGACTACACCGCAGCTAAGCCACTGCTTGTCGATATCGTAACGAACGGACCTTTTTCTCTCGTAGCCAACTACCACGACAATTTCAGGATTGCTACTGAAAATAACAGTGAATCCGTCTTTGAAGTACAAATGTCAGTCGCAGACGGCGGAAGCGGAGAAAACGGAAGCTGGGGCGACAACCTCAACTTTCCATACGGCTCAGGTCCCGGCGGATGCTGCGGATTTTATCAGCCTTCACAAAACCTTGTCAATGCTTTCAAAACAGACGCAGCAGGTTTACCGCTTTTGGATACATTTAACGATAGTGACGTGAAAAATGACGAAGGGCTGGCTTCCAGTGATGCCTTCACACCCTATACAGGAACGCTGGATCCACGATTGGACTGGACCGTCGGACGCCGCGGTTTGCCTTTTCTTAACTGGGGAATTCATCCGGGTAAAAACTGGATCCGTGATCAGAGCTTTGCCGGGCCTTATACTTTTAAAAAGTTTTTCGCAAATAGTGGTGACAACGCGGGTGCGGAATCTCCACGAGCAAACGCCAACAACTACCGCGCGATCCGCTTTGCTGATATTCTGTTGATGCGTGCAGAAGTTGCGGTGGAAGAAAACGACCTGGCGACAGCATTGACAATCGTGAACCAGATCAGAGCCCGTGCTGCAACGGAAGTCGTTAAAAACGCTGATGGAACACCGGCCGCAAACTATCTGGTAAAGCCATACGCTGCCTTCGCAAATCAGGAATACGCCAGAAAAGCAGTCCGTTTCGAACGGCGTATTGAGCTGGCGATGGAAGGCCACCGTCACTTCGACCTGGTTCGCTGGGGCAATGCGGATGTCGTTTTGAATGCATACATCGCCAAGGAAAAATTGAAAAGAACGTATCTGAACGGTGCTGTTTTCGTAAAGGGAAAAAGCGAATATTTTCCTATCCCACAAGCTCAGATCGATATCATGGGTTCAAATGTCCTGAAACAAAATCCGTAACATCAGCAGATCGCCGGACGGTAAAAAGTCCGGCGGTTTTGATTAAAGACAACTATTTATATCTTTAATTATATTTTCCCTATCCCGACCATTCCTAAACTTTTTAATACATGCTAGAGCCATTCATTCCGTCTCAAAAAGAAGTTTCTTCATCCAGAAGAAATTGGTTAAAAAATACGGCCCTGGCGGGTGCAGCCGCGCTGGCTGCTCCGGCTATAAAGGCATCAGGACTTGACCAGGAACCGGCCCCTGTAAAACGAAAAATTCCACTTGCCGTTTCAACGTATTCGTACTGGCATTTTGAGGAGAAAAAATACCCTGTTGAAGCAGTGATCGAAGATGCCGCCCGGCTCGGTTTTGATGGCGTTGAAATCCTTCACCGCCAGATGACTGATGAGAGCATTCCTTATATGAACAAGCTTAAACGTCTGGCTTTTGACAATGGTTTGGCACTTCCGATGCTGTCGATTCATCAAAGCTTTGTTCAGCCAAAAGCCGAAGACCGTAAAAAAGATGTTGAACATACGATCCGTTGTATTAATCTGGCTGTGCAGATGGGAATTCCATGCATACGGATGAACACGGGAAGCTGGCGGACTGTTAAGCGCGACGCTGCGTATTACAAAGACGGACAAGAGCCGCCAATCCAGGGATATACAGATAAGGATGCCATTAAATGGTGCATTGATTCTTATGGCGAATGTCTGGTCGCCGCCGAAAAAGCAGGCGTAGTTCTTGCCATTGAAAACCACTGGGGATTGTCCTCTAACATTGATTATTTACTGGAAATATACAAGCCCCTTTCTTCATCACCAGCCATGGGGATGAATGTTGACACGGGAAATTTTGTCGGAAACCCATATCCGCAGTTTGAAAGACTGGCTCCTTATGCCACGATCGTTCAGGCAAAAACATATTACGGCGGCGGCCATTTTTACGACCTCGATCTGGATTATCAGAAAGTTGCTGATATTTTACGGAAGGCAGATTTCAAAGGTTACATTTCCCTTGAAATGGAAGGAAAAGAAAATCCGGCCACTGCTGTTCCAAAAAGCCTTGAGCTATTTCGTAAAGTTTTTAGCTGACAGACGATCTCAAAAAGTATATAATAATTTTCTTCTGTAGTTAATAAAGTACGCTTCCATTGGGAGCGTACTTTTTAACGTTTGCAGCCAATCCGTTTCAATTAAAATCAGGACCTGACTGGTTTTAATTTTTCTGAACGCAAAAAACCATAGGCTGCTTCATAGTCCTCAAAAATAGCAAATCTTCCCGCCAGTTATTTTTTATTCTTTGAAAGCTAACATTTTGATACTAAATTTGCACCTCATTCAGCAAACATTAGTTTGCTATTTTATTAATACTTTACTCTATCATAATACTATACTAGATAGACTTTGAAGGACGCGTCAGAATCATTGCCCTCATCAAAAATTAAGGACCCGGATCATTGGGAATCCTTGCAGGTCGCCTACATATCCAGTGGTGATCCTGAGGAAGATCGCCGTTTGGCTTCTATTGCGAGAGAACAGGGAAAGGTTGTTTTTTTACCAGATCTGCCCGAAGAATCAGATTCCCGTTTCAATACCGGAGCTCAAAAGATTGATCTGCAAAATACATCTTCTGACTTAACTAAAAATAACACAAAACCGCCATTTTCCTGGGATCGGATTCAGGACAAGATCTGGGCAGCTACCCTACGTAAAAGGAGCCGTACAGAAATCGGTATGAACCTTTTTGCCGCCATCGCACTGATGATTGTCGGACACCTGGTTTTCACCTATATTACCTATGACCGGCTCTCTGTCCTATGGAATGATCTTGAATTGAACGAAAGCTTTTTCTATTACATTCTGGGCGGTTTTATAGCACAGATGATCGATGGTGCGCTTGGGATGGCGTATGGTGTCACCTCTGCTACTTTTCTGCTGACACTGGGCGTTCCACCTTCTGCGGTTAGTGCCAGTGTCCATGCCTCAGAAATTTTCACAAGCGGCGTTTCGGGATATATGCACCTTAAATTTGGAAACGTTAACAGTAAGTTATTCAAGAAGATATTGATTCCGGGTGTGATCGGTGCCATCGCAGGTGCATACCTGTTGACCTCACTCGAACAGTATATTTACATTATCAAGCCGCTCGTGGCCGTATACACTTTAATTCTGGGAATTCTTATTATCCAGAAAGCGTTAAAGAAACGGATTGAAAAACGACCAATCCGGCAGATCGGATGGCTTGCCTTTGCCGGCGGATCACTGGATTCTATTGGAGGCGGAGGCTGGGGACCTATTGTAACCTCAACATTGATCGCAAGAGGCCGCCATCCAAAATATACGATCGGATCTGTGAATCTGGCTGAGTTTTTTGTCTCGCTGGCAAGTTCGGTAACGTTCATTACGCTGATTGGATTTTCACATTGGCAGGTCGTTTTAGGATTGATTTTGGGAGGAATGGTAGCGGCACCCATCGCAGCAAACCTTTCCCGCAAATTGCCAATAAAAACGATGATGATCATGGTTGGAACAATCGTCATCATCGTGAGTTTGAGAATAATTTATATGGTTCTTTTTTAGGGATTTATAATCTGCCATAACCAAGAGCTCCAATAAAAGCAAGATTGTTAAAATCTTATCAAATTAGATATTTATTACAAGCTAAACGCTGACAACGAATAGCCATATCGAGTGACTTATGAAAAAGCAGACCAAAGCGATTCGCACCCAGACAAAAAAAACACAATACCGTGAACATTCCACACCGTTGTTTTTGACAAGCAGTTTTACTTTTGAAAGTGCTGAACAAGGAAAAGCGTTGTTTGAAGAAACGGAAGAAGGCAATATTTACAGCCGTTTTTCAAATCCATCTGTTCAGGAGTTTATAGACAAAGTTTGTCTACTGGAAGACTGTGAAGATGGCGTGGCAACGGCTACGGGTATGGCTGCGGTTTTTGCGAGTATGGCTGCATTATTGAAGAGCGGTGACCACATTTTGGCAAGCCGCGCTTTGTTTGGCTCTGCACATCAGATCATTACGCAAATCATCAGCAAATGGGGTATCACCTATACCTACCTGGACGCAGACGCAAGTGAGGCAGATTGGGAAGCGGCCGTGACTCCAAATACACGAATGGTTTACCTTGAAACACCATCAAATCCAGGTTTGGATCTTGTGGATCTTGAAATGATCGGCAGACTTTGTAAAAAACATAATCTGATTTATAACGTCGATAACTGTTTCGCTTCTCCGGCATTACAAAATCCGGTTGATTTCGGAGCGGATCTGGTTGTGCATTCAGCTACTAAATATATGGATGGACAAGGCCGCGTTTTGGGTGGAATTGTGGTTGGAAAAGAAGAATACATCAAACATGTTCGCTTTTTCTGCCGCCACACCGGACCGTCTATGTCTCCGTTTAACGCCTGGGTATTAAGCAAAAGTCTTGAAACCCTGGAATTGAGAATGGAAAAACATTGCTCAAACGCATTGGCTTTAGCCTCAGCTTTGGAACAACATCCGGACGTAAAACTGGTTAAGTATCCATTTCTAGCGTCTCACCCTCAGCATGAACTTGCCAAAGCGCAGATGAAAGCGGGCGGTGCGATTGTGACAATTGAACTGGAAGGTGGTTTTGAACGTGTTTCCGCTTTTATGGATGCATTGGAAATTGCTTCTCTGTCTTCAAATCTTGGTGATACGAGAACAATTGTTACCAATCCTTTCACAACGACACATGCGAAACTGAAAGGTGATGAAAAACTGGCTTTGGGTATTACGGAAGGATTAATCCGCGTTTCGGTGGGCTTGGAAGATATCGAAGACCTGATCGAGGATTTCACAAATGCTGTGGAAGTGTCGGTCAAAAGTGATATATTAGAGTAAAAATCAATAGATTAAATTGGTCATAATATGAAAACGCTAACCATCAATTTGCCGGAAGATTTCGAGAAGGAGAAGGTATTGCTTTCCATTGCCGGCCAACTTTATCAGCAAGGAGCACTCTCCGTAAAACAGGCAACTGATTTGGCTGGTGTTACGATGAACGAATTAGTTTATAGTACGCTTTCGGATGATGATCCTTTGAAAGAATACATTAAACCTCGCAAGAAGTATAAATCGACCGAGGAATGGATTGAATCTCTAAAAGAGAAACAAAATTATAAAGGATTTGACAGAGAAAAATTTGACAAGTTTGTGAAGGACTTGGATATTCAGGAGCCGGTTGAAGTGTTGCTAGCCCAGCTAACTAAATGAATTATTTTCTAGATACTAATATTCTGGTACTCTATTTGAGACAACATTCATTAGTTAAGAATTTGCGGGAAATTTTTCATTTAGAGATAAGTCCAAACGAGCTTTTTACTTCTGCAATTTGTATCGGCGAGTTAAAATCCCTGGCCCTTCAAAATAAATGGGGCATAAAGCGCACATTAGCAATCGACGGTCTTCGGAATTTTATGATTGTTGTGGATGAATTGGAAGAAATGGTTTTAGAACGTTACGCAGAAATAGATGCTTTCAGCCAGGGAAGACTTGAAGAAAAACCACTTACAGGTTCTTCCAGAAATATGGGCAAAAACGATTTATGGATTGCAGCAACGGCCAGTATTTTAAATGCAACATTGATAACAACAGATAAAGATTTTCAACATTTGCATACGCACTTTTTAGAAGTTGCATATTTTGATATAAATCAAAATTAGGTTACAGAGAGAGATAAAAGATTGAATTTGATAAGATTTGATTATTAGATGTAAATGATTACTTAAATGAAAACACTAACCATCAATTTGCCGGAAGCAGTCGAATCAGAAGAATTTGAATTGAAGATGCTTCTCGCCGGTCAGCTTTATGAACGAGGAAAAGTCACCCTTGGTCAGGCGGCCGATATTGTTGGTATTAGTAAAGTTACTTTTATAGAAATTATGGGACGCTTTGGATTCTCAATATTTGGAGATTCAATCGAGGATCTAAAGGCTGATATAAGCAATGCCTAAAAATTTGGTCATTGCTGATGCCAGTTGTTTAATTCTTCTAAATAAAATTGATGAATTAAATATTCTAAAAGAAAATTACCAAAAAGTTTACATAACACCAGAGATTGCAATTGAATTTAATGTCGCCATACCGGACTGGATAGAAATTATTACTGTTAAAAATAAAACCTTACAATCGATATTTGAAAAGTCATTGGATTTAGGCGAATCAACTGCATTATCACTTGCATTCGAAATTCCTGATTCTACTATTATTCTTGACGATTTAAAAGCTAGGAAAGTTGCTCGAAATCTGGGATTGCAGATTACAGGAACAATTGGGGTAATTGTAAATGCCAAATTAAGAGGAACTATCCCATCAGCTAAATATATACTTGAAAAAATTCTAAATACTGATTTCAGAATTAATGCTAAAATCATTGATGAAGCAATCAGAATAGCAGGCGAATCACCATGAACACAAACATAGACGCATTAACCGCAGCCCTTGAAGGCAAAAGTGAAATTGAATCGCTGACAATTCTGGCAGATCTTTTTCCTGGCCAGGTCGTATTTTCTACGAGTCTTGGGTATGAAGATCAGGTTATTACAGATTTTATTTTAAAGAATAATCTGGATATCAGTATTTTCACTTTGGATACAGGAAGAATGTTTAATGAAACGTACATGACGCTTCAAAAAACAAACAACAGATATGATACTAAAATAAAAGTCTACTATCCGCAAACGGATTCTGCGGAAGCTTTACTTAGCACCAAAGGCCCTTTGAGTTTTTATGATTCCGTTGAAAACCGTAAAGAATGCTGCTTTATCCGTAAGGTTGAACCATTGAACAGAGCTTTGAAAGGAGCAAAAATCTGGGTTACCGGTATCCGGGCAGAACAGTCAGGAAATCGTCAGGCTATGCATAAGCTTGAAGCGGACGAAGCGCATGATCTTATTAAATTCCATCCGATACTGGATTGGAGTTTTGAGGAAGTAAAAACCTATGTAAAATCGAATGGCATTCCTTACAATCCTCTGCACGACAAAGGTTTTGTAAGTATCGGCTGCGCGCCTTGTACGCGTGCAATCCAGGAAGGCGAAGATTTCCGCGCCGGACGTTGGTGGTGGGAAGATGAGTCGAAAAAAGAATGTGGTTTGCACGCGAAGTAATAAAAGCATCCCAATGCTACGTAAATAAAGAAGAAGTATTAAATGTCTAATGAAGTAAGTATGTCAATTTCAGTAAAAGAGGCGTCGGATCTTAGCGACCAAGGAAATATTGACCGTAGAAAACCGGACTACCTGGATCAGCTAGAGGCAGAGGCGATTTACATTATGCGTGAAGTGGCTGGTCAGTTTGAACGTCCGGCGTTACTATTTTCAGGAGGAAAAGATTCAATAACCCTGGTTCGTCTTGCTCAGAAAGCATTTGCACCGGGTAAAATTCCTTTTCCGCTAGTTCATATTGATACGGGCCATAACTTCGTGGAAGCTACGGATTACCGTGATATGCTTGCTGAAAAAACAGGTTCAAAACTGATCGTTCGTTATGTGGAAGATACCATCAAAGCGAAAAATCTGAAAGAACCGACTGGTAAAAACGCGAGCCGTAACTGGTTGCAGACTTTTACTTTACTAGATACGATTGAAGAATTCGGATTTGATGCCTGCATCGGTGGTGCGCGTCGTGATGAAGAAAAAGCACGTGCGAAAGAACGTATTTTCTCTTTCCGTGATGAATTCGGCCAATGGGATCCGAAACGTCAGAGACCTGAACTTTGGAATCTTTTCAACGGACGTATTCATAAAGGCGAAAACGTACGTGTTTTCCCAATTTCCAACTGGACTGAACTGGACGTTTGGGCATATCTTCAAAGAGAAGGCATCACGCTTCCAAGCATCTATTTCGCTCACCAACGTGAGTGTATCCTGCGCGACGGACGTTTGTTGTACAATACGCCGGTCATCGAAAAAGATCCGGAAGATCAGATCGTAACCAGACAAGTTCGTTTCCGTACCGTTGGTGACATGACCTGTACGGCTGCTGTGGAATCAAGCGCTGCGACGCTGGAAGAAGTAATTGCAGAAATCACAGTTTCCAGAATCAGCGAACGCGGCGAAACCCGTATCGACGATCAGCAAACCGAAGCTGCCATGGAAGACCGTAAAAAAGGAGGATATTTTTGATTGAGTTTTAAGTTTAAAAGTCAATGAGTTCAAAATCGAACAACTCATAAACTATTAACTCAAAAACTCTTAACTAAAAAAAATGGATTTACTAAGATTTATAACAGCAGGTTCCGTAGACGACGGTAAAAGTACGTTGATCGGGCGTTTGCTTTTTGATACAAAAAATATTCTGGCAGATCAGATGGAAGCCATCGAACGCGCCAGCAAAAGCCGTAACGACGGAGAAATTGATCTGGCTCTTTTAACAGACGGACTTCGTTCTGAACGTGAACAAGGAATTACGATTGACGTAGCTTACAAATATTTCCAGACGCCAAACCGTAAATTTATTTCGATCGATGCGCCCGGACATATTCAGTATACCCGTAACATGGTTACCGGTGCTTCGAATGCAGATCTTGCGATAATTCTCGTTGATGCGCGTCACGGTGTTGCAGAACAAACACGTCGTCACTCGCTGATTGCTTCGATGTTGGGCATTCCTCACGTGGTTGTGGCGATCAACAAAATGGATTTGGTTGGTAATTCTGAGGATGCGTTTTTGGAAATTGCAAAAACATATCAGGATCTTGCTCAGAAACTGAACATCAAAGATTTGACTATTATCCCGGTTAGCGCGCTGAACGGAGATAATATTGTTGACAGATCGAAAAATATGCCCTGGTATACCGGGGAGACTTTGTTGTCGGTTCTTGAAAGCGTAAATGTTTTAAAAGACAAAAACACAACAGACGGACGTTTTTCAGTACAATATGTAATCCGCCCGCAGACTGAGGAATTACATGATTACCGTGGTTATGCAGGTCGTTTGCAAAGTGGTTCTTTGAGAAAAGGGGAAGCTGTAAAAATATTGCCTTCCGGAACCGAATCGAAAATCGCACGAATCGAATTTGGTGGACAGGAAATTATCGAAGCAGGTGTTTTTGAATCGGTTACCATTCTTTTGGAAGATGATGTCGATATCAGCCGTGGTGATATGATCGTTTCTGTTGACAATTCTCCGATCGTAAGCCAGGATATAGAAGCATTGGTTTGTTGGATGGACGACCGTAAAACGTTGAAAGCAGGAGATAAATATCTTCTTCAGCACGGAACTGCCAGAACAAAATGTTCTGTCAGAAGCATCGAATATCAGATTGATATCAATTCCTACGAAAAATTGGATGAAGTTGAAAGTTTGAAATTAAACGACGTCGCAAGAATTGTTTTAAGAACAGCACAGCCGATTGCGTACGATCCATATCAGGAAAACAGGGCAAACGGCGCTGCGATACTGATAGACGAAACGTCGAATGTAACGGTAGGCGCTTGTATGGTTGAATAAAAGGCGTGGTTGAGCCGCACCTTTTTTCCCGATATAAAGTTAATATACTATTCCGATAGGTTATAAGAATACATCACCATGAATAATTTAGTAATTTCAGACAAAGTATCATCCGTAGCAAAACGTGATATTGTTGATTTACAAAACAAAATCAACGCATTTAACACGGGTGAAACGCCGGAAGAAGCTTTTCGCAAGTTTCGTCTGACACGCGGTGTATACGGTCAGCGCCAGCCAGGTGTGCAGATGATCCGTATCAAGCTGCCTTATGGACGCATTACGGCGGATCAGCTGGTTCGTATTGCAGATACTTCTGACAAATTTGCAACCGGAAATCTGCATGCGACTACGCGTCAGGATATCCAGCTTCACTTTGTAAAACTTTCAGATTCCCCACAGTTATGGGCAGATCTGGAGGATGCAGGAATTACTTTAAAAGAAGCATGTGGTAACACCATCCGTAACGTTACTGCCTCGTCCGTGGCAGGTATTGATCCGGACGAACCATTTGATGTTACACCAATAACACATTCGATTTTTACCTATTTCCTTCGTAATCCTATCAATCAGGATATGGGACGGAAATTCAAAATTGCGGTTTCTTCTTCTGAAAAAGATTCTGCCCTGGCATTTATCCACGATGTTGGTCTAATCGCTAAAATGGGAACAAATGCAGCGGGTGAGTCTGTAAAGGGTTTCAAAGTTTTGATCGGTGGCGGATTGGGTGCACAGCCTTTTTCAGCACAAACTGCTTTTGAATTCCTTGAAGAGCAAGACGTTATTCCTTTTATAGAAGCTTTGCTCCGGGTTTTCGACCGTTACGGGGAACGTGTTCGTCGTCATAAGGCACGTATGAAGTTTCTTCTCAATGATCTTGGATTGGAAGGAATGATGGCCAAAGTGGAAGAAGAACGCAAGGCCGTAAAAAATAAGGTTTTCCAAATCCCGGCTGATTTATTTGGTACAAAAGAAGCCGAATCGGTGAACTTTGCCCCTCGCCCATCGTTGAGCGAGGAGGAGATTTTAAAAATCGCTTCCGACAGTGTTTCTGATATTTCCGAATTTACGAAATGGCTGAAAACCAATACTTTTGAACAAAAACAAAAAGGTTGGTATGCAGTCCAGTTGCGCGTTTTGCTGGGCGATATGCATTCTGATACAGCACGTACTTTGGCTGACATTGTTCGCCAATATGCGGCTGACGATATTCGTGTCACAGTTAACCAGGGATATATTCTTCGCTTTATTAAAGGTGAAGATCTTGTCGCCATCTATAATGAACTTTCTAAATTAGGATTAGTTAACCCTGGTTTTGACAGTACCATGGACATCACAACCTGCCCGGGAACAGACACGTGTAACCTTGCGATTACCAGCAGTTACGGGATCACCCGCGTCCTGGAAGACGTGATGAAGGATGAATTTCCTGAAATGATTTACAACGAGGATATCAAGATCAAGATCAGTGGCTGTATGAATGGCTGCGGCCAGCATAATGCTTCTAATATTGGCTTCCACGGAAGTTCTATTAAAAATGGAAAACTGGTTTTGCCAGCTTTGCAGGTTTTGTTAGGAGGTGGTTTTTCTGGTGACGGAATTGGTTTGATTGGCGATAAAGTGATCAAGGTTCCTGCAAAACGCGGACCGGAAGCTCTTCGTACGATCTTTAACGATTACGAATCAAATGCTTACGACGGAGAATATTTTAATCAGTACTACGCCCGTCAGACTAAGAATTATTTCTTCCAGCTTTTGAAACCAATTGCAGATCTTTCAACTATCCAGGAAGATGATTACCGCGACTGGGATCATGATGAAATATTTAAAACGGAGATCGGTGTTGGTGAATGTGCCAGCGTTTTGGTGGATTTGGTAGCAACGACAATTACAGAAGGACAGGAAAAGTTAAATCTTGCCAAAGAAAACTACGAATTGAAAATTTGGGCTGATGCGATATATCATGCTTATAACGTTTTGATTACTGGGGCAAAAGGATTGTTGATGACCAAAGATGTGAGCACAAATACACAATACGGTATCATCAACGACTTCGAAAGCAACTTCGGTAAAGAATTCAAATATGAAATTCCGGCTGAATATGTTCTTCCGGATTCAGAAGAAACACCTTTCCGTTCGCTTGCTTTCAGTATCAACAAATTCGAACCAACAGAAGAATTTGCAACGTACTTTGTTAATACAGCAGAAGACTTTTTGAATTTTGTTCGTAATACACGCGGAGCCCAGTTGATGGAAACAGGCTCGCCTGTTTTGCAGGAACTTTCGTTTGGTAAAGATTCATAATATTGTGGATGTCGGCTTTCGGCAGTCGGCTATCAATTTGTAGCTAACATTTAGTTTAATGCAAGAAGTCAGAATTGAAATACCGACTTCTTGCATTAAAAACTAATCTTCTGTAAAACACCAATTCCTACGATTCAGGAACCCGAATAAACTAACCCACTGACAGCTGATCGCCGAAAGCCGACAGCCATTCCCCTATGAAACTTACATTAATAGGTGCCGGTCCCGGCGATCCTGACTTGATCACTCTAAAAGGTATTAAAGCATTACAAACTGCGAAAGTTGTGCTTTATGATGCGCTTGTGCATCCTTCAATCCTTGATCATTGCCCGGAAGATTGTTTGAAAATTCATGTCGGGAAACGTTTTGGGAAGGTAAGCTGCAGACAGGATGAGATCAATAAACTGATTGTAGCCTCTGCCAGTGAATATGGAGAAGTAGTCCGTTTAAAAGGAGGAGACTCTTTTATTTTTGGCCGCGGTTATGAAGAAATCGAATATGCAGCGCAGTATGGTATTGAATCGGAAGTGATTCCCGGCATTTCAAGTACCTATGCAGTGCCGGCTTTGGCAGGAATACCATTGACTTCACGCGGTGTAAGTGAAAGTTTCTGGGTCGTTACCGGCACGACAAAATCTCATGAATTATCGGCAGATCTTCCCTGGGCGGCACGTTCTTCTGCCACCGTGGTAATTCTGATGGGAACGCATAAACTGGAAGACATTATCAACATTTATGCTGAGCTGGACAAATTTGATGAACCTATTGCTATCATACAAAATGGTTCTTTACCCGAACAAAAAATAGTTACTGGAACTATCGGTGATATTTTACCACGGGCCAAAGCCGCAGCCATAAAATCTCCTGCCGTTATCGTTATTGGAAAAGTTGCTGCTCTGCCTGAATTAAGTTTTCAGAAAATTGAAGAAATGACTAACAGGCATTTCAATAAGTAAGCAGGCTGAGCTAGTCTTAAAGAATAAAAAAATAGACAATTCCCGCTAAAACAAGATAGCTGACAAACAGCCATTTCTTCTTATACTCATATGCTTCACGGTGATGAAAATAATCAAATACCATAGAAGCCGAGAATCCTGTCACCATCAGAACGACTGAGAAAACCCCGCAATCGGTACGGTAATGTTTATATGCATGCAGGGCTGGTGCGCCAAGTGCCAGATACATCAGCCAAATACCGAAACCCATCCGATAAAGGTACACGCTTAGGCGCCGATCATTTTTTATGTCAAATAAGCTCTCTAGCACAGATACACATGTGATTGGTCTAGTGAAACTACCTAATTTTAAAAACAAATGCTAATTTTTTATAAACCTGCGTTATATGTAATATTGCAAAAAATCAAATATGAATAAAATAGTTGCAAAAATTTCAATTTTCGTTCTTAATAGCATTGCCGGCCTTTCCTGGAAAAATATCTTCCGCATATCCACTGCCTTGAGCTGGCTGATTTTTGATGTTGTCGGTTATAGAAAAAAAGTAATCTCTGAAAACCTGAAAAACAGTTTTCCTGACAAATCGAAAGATGAACTTGAAACGATTGCACATAATTTTTACATCCATTTCACAGACCTGATTCTGGAAACTTTGAAGTTTCGTACGGCCTCTCCCGAAGTAATCAGAGAGCGGCTCCAGGGCGATCTGACTATTATCAACAACCTGTATAAGCAAAACAAGAGTGCCATATTTCTCATGGGCCATCGCGGAAACTGGGAGCTTGCCAATCTTTTTTCATCCCTTGAATTTTCGCATGAATGTATCGTGGTTTACAGACCATTGCAAAATAAAACTTTTGATAAATGGTTTCTGGACTACCGGACAAGATTCGGAGCGAAACTGGTACCAATGGATAAGATTTTCAAGGAGCTGTTAACGCCCCGCGACAAGCCCTTTGTCGTCGTGCTGGCCAACGATCAGTCTGCAAATCCAAAGACGGCTTTCTGGACAAAGTTTCTCAATCAGGACACCGGCATATTTCGTGGCGTAGAGGCAATTGCAAGAAAACTGAATCTTCCTGTACTATATGCAGAATTCAGTAAAGTAGAGAACAAAAGAGGTTTTTATCATGTTGACATAACAACGATAACCGAAAAGCCTAAGGACGTTCCCGTTAACGGAATCCTGGAAAAGCAGATTCAGATTTTGGAACAGGATATCAGACTTCAGCCACATAACTGGTTGTGGAGCCACAGACGCTGGAAACATTGCAAACCTGAATGTCTGAAGCCTGAGCAATTACTAAATTTAGTACCCGGACAATAACCCGGGCCAATCCATATCACTTGCTTAATTGACTGTTGCGGTTATTATTACCAATGCTGTCATGACCAGTAAGAGCTGTATGGAAAATTTCCTTACCCGTATTGTTATTAAACTATTAGATACCTTTTCACGGTTTTCGTGGAAAGCGCTGTATCGCTTCTCTGACATATTACGATTCTTTATTTTTGATGTATTCCACTACCGGCAAAAGGTTATTCTGACAAACCTTCGAAATAGCTTTCCAGGGGAAAAAGAAGAAACGATACAAGAGATTGCAAAGAAATATTACCAGAATTTCACCGACATTATTTTCGAAACGATCAAGTTACGAAGCATAGACAAAAGTGACCTGCTCAATCGCTTTGAGGCCGATTCAGATATTCTTGACTATTATTACGCACAGAAAAAAAATCTGGTCGTGGTTGCAGGGCATTTAGGAAACTGGGAAATGCTGAACCTTTTTGGTTCGGTCCGCTTTCGTTATCAAATGGTTGTCGTGTACCATGAGCTCGCCAACCAGACATTTGACAACTGGTTCAAAGATGTCAGGACTCAGTTCGGAACCGAGATGGTTCCTATGCAGGAGGCTTTTCAGCGTGCAGTCAGCCCGCGCGACAAGCCTTTTCTCTTTATTTTAATCAATGACCAGTCCCCTGTACCGGAACGGGCTTACTGGACGACCTTCCTGAACCAGGATACCGGTGTTTTCAGGGGAGTTGAGCTCATTGCCAGAAAACTTAACGCACCAGTCTTGTATATGGGGGTTTTAAGAAATAATTTTAAGCGGGGTTTTTACAAATTCTATTTCCGGTTGATTACAGAGGCCCCAAAAAAAGAACCGACCAATTATATTCTGGAAAAACAGATTACATTTTTAGAAGAAGATATCGTCAGGCAGCCTGACAACTGGCTTTGGAGTCACAGGCGCTGGAAACACAAACGGCCGCAAGTTCTGCACCGGGACCAAACACTGGAAGTAAAAGATAAATCGTGAACAAACCTGTTAAGTTTTTAATCCTGCGCTTTTCCTCAATAGGCGATATCGTTCTGACCACCCCTGTTGTCCGTTGTATAAAGCAGCAGTATCCGGATGCTGAAATTCATTATTTTACCAAAAGCAAATTTGGCTTTCTGCTTGAGGATAACCCTTATGTCGATAAAGTCTGGTTGCTTGATGGCAGCCTGAATCCAATGATCAAGGCACTGAGGGCTGAAAACTTTGATTATATTATTGACCTGCATACCAATTTAAGGACACTTCACATCAAGCTTGCGCTTTTCAGACGATCTTTTTCCTTTAAAAAACTAAATGCGCAAAAGTGGCTTCAAACGCAGTTTAAGATCAATTATTTACCGGACATTCACATCGTAGACCGGTATCTTGATACGGTCATACCGCTTGGCGTTAAAAATGATGATTTTGGCCTTGATTATTTTATTCCTTATAAGGACAAAGTTGAGCGGAACTGGATCCCCGAAACGCATCAGAAAGAATTTGTTGCATATGCCATTGGCGGTCAGCATGCGACAAAAAAACTGCCTGTTGACCGGATGATCGAGCTTTGCCGGAAAATTAACTTTCCCATTATTTTACTCGGAGGAAAAGAAGATTTCGATGCGGGGGAAGAAATAAGAGCGGCAATTGGAGACAGACTGATATTTAACGGTTGCGGGAAATACAATTTCAATCAGTCTGCTTCTTTGATCGAGCAGTCTTTCATTGTCTTTTCTCACGACACAGGATTGATGCATGTGGCGTCAGCATTCAAAAAGAAGGTATACTCGATCTGGGGAAATACAGTACCCGCTTTCGGGATGTATCCTTACAAAACCGCATTTGAAGTAATAGAAAACAATGATCTTGATTGCCGTCCTTGTTCGAAGATCGGCTATAAACAATGTCCCAGGAAACACTTCAATTGCATGAACAAATTGTCCTTTGATTTTGAGATTAAAGAACTTCCGTTCAGCAAGTGATGTTTTCCAATCCAACTACGCAACAACATAAATGACCGGAATGAACAAGAAAGTAAATATCGGGATCGTTCAGATGAGCTGTTCCGCTGATGTTGAAGATAATTTCCAGAAAGCAATTGCTAAGATCAGAGAGGCTGCTGCAAAAGGAGCGCAGATTGTCTGTCTTCAGGAGCTTTTTAAATCACTCTATTTCTGCGACGTCGAAGACCATAATAATTTTGGACTGGCAGAACAAATTCCCGGGCCTTCCACAGAAACACTGGGAAACCTGGCAAAAGAGCTTGGCGTCGTCATCATTGCGTCTTTGTTTGAAAAACGTGCACATGGGCTGTACCACAATACAACCGCTGTAATGGATGCTGACGGCTCATATCTGGGAAAATACCGGAAAATGCACATCCCGGATGATCCTGGATACTACGAGAAATTTTATTTTACACCAGGCGATGCGTCCTCAGAAGAATCGGATACGAACGGATACCGGACTTTTGATACGAAATTCGCTAAGATAGGTGTTTTGATATGCTGGGATCAATGGTACCCCGAAGCTGCCCGCATCACCAGTTTGATGGGAGCCGAAATACTATTTTACCCAACGGCCATCGGCTGGGATACAAACGAAACAGATCCAGTCATTAATGACGAACAATATGGCGCATGGCAGACCATTCAGCGAAGTCATGCGGTGGCCAATGGTGTTTATGTTGTTTCGGTTAACCGTGTAGGCCGCGAGGCCGATCAGCAGTTCTGGGGAGGGTCCTTCATTGCAAATCCACACGGACGCTTGTTGTATCTTGCTCCACATATAGAAGAAACTGTACATGTACAGGAAATTGATTTGCAAAAACTGGATCATTACAGAACGACCTGGCCATTCTTCCGCGACAGACGCGTCGATTCTTACAAACCTATTTTAAGTCGTTACATAGACGGCAAATAAGTTACCTTAAATATAATTATTCCGATAATAACAAAAGGATCGCCATTGGCGATCCTTTTGTTATTATATTCAGTCAGAAAACCTATTAATTGGATTTATACATAAATTTTAAGAAAATTTCATCAAATTTGAACTCAGTTTATGCTCATCGGCAAAAATTGAAGCGTATATAGGTAAATTTGAAACTTACGAAAACTAGCTTGAAGTAGCTGACATCAAGTCTATTAAGCTAATAGATTGGATCAAAGTAAGATAATTTTAATTAAATATAGTTAAAGTGCAATAATATTCGCTCAATATATCTATCAACCAATTATTATTGCAATAAAGTTGAATTTTTAAATAATTTCTCTTGCATATAATCACTTTGTCAGTATATTTGAAATGTCATTAAACGAATGACTAAACTTCTTAACTGTCGGATATCTTCCAGCCGCACTGAATTTATCCAAATGTAAGGAGGGGAACACGATCCTCTTAAGTCGTTAGATCCAAGTGGACTACGGCAAAGAAGTTCTGCCTTTTTACAGAAAATATTAATAATGAATTGCCTGTCAGCGTGGACAAACATTTTTATCAGAGCCTGGAACTGATTTTCAGAATTCAGAACGATTCCACTGTTTGTCCTCGATTAAGAGGGTATTGCTTTCCGGAAAAGCAGTTTTGTAAGCTTATGGCTGTGCTGTTCTGTCCATGCGAAAGTGTGTGCGGCGCACAGAAACGTGGACACCACAGCCATAACTTTTTTACCTACTCTACAAATAGTACTCACCTAATTAATTAACCGGATTCCCATGCGTAAAACTTTACTATTGTTCTTATGGGCCTGTCTGCTTTCTTCTTTGGCAATTGCTCAAACGAGAGAAATAAGCGGAACGGTAACCGCGGCCGATGATGGTCTGGGACTAGCTGGCGCTTCTATTATTTATAAAGGCTCGAATACAGGTACAAATGCCGATGCAGACGGAAAGTTCAAATTCGCGATTCCTGGAGATGGGGTTTTGGTTGTTTCATATGTAGGTTTTTTAATTAAAGAGATTCCTGTTGGGAGTCAAACGGTTTTTGACATCAAATTAGATGCAGATACACGCCAGCTGGCAGAAGTTGTGGTAACAGCCTTTGGTATTGAGCGTGAAAGAAAAGCATTGGGATATACAGTTCAGGAGGTTAAAGGTTCAAGCCTTACCGAATCACGTTCAACGAACGTGGCAAATGCACTTTCCGGTAAAATTGCCGGTGTGAGAATTCAGTCTAACGGAGGCCCTGGCAGTGGTTCGACCATCCAGATCCGCGGCGCAGGTTCTATTTCAGGAAACAACCAGCCGCTCATTGTCATTGACGGGGTACCGATGCAGCAGGCATCTGCTACATCGGCGTCCAACCAGTATGGTGGCGGTATGTCGGAAGTTAATCCGGACAACATTAAAGAAATTTCTGTATTGAAAGGTCCAAACGCAGCAGCTTTATATGGTTCACGTGCAGCCAACGGTGTTATTCTGATAACAACGAAAAATGGTAAAGGCACAAAAGGAATTGGCGTCGAGGTCAATTCTAACGTAACCTTTGAGCGCCCGTGGATCAAGCCGAAATTTCAGAATACTTATGGTGGTGGAAACGGATACAGAACCTGGTACCATGACGGATGGAGCGGCGCCATTACAAGCCCGCTGGAAATTCAGCAATACCGTGCAGCTTACGGACCGACTGCTCCTCTTTCAGGAACGGAAGGTACCGATGAAAGCTGGGGTGCACCAATGGACGGCCGTTTGGTAAGACAGTGGTGGACAGGCAACGATGTGGCTCCTTTAACTCCCCAACCAAACAACTGGGATGAATTCTGGAACACAGGAAGCACAGTTTCAAACAGCGTGGCTGTTGCCGGCGGAAACGATCAGGGTTATTTCCGTTTGGGATTAGGACATACAAAACAAAGCGGTATCGCTTACTATAACGATTTCCACCGTTACAACTTAAAAATCAATTCAGGTTACAACCTGACTAAAAATTTCAGCGTTGCGCTATCTGCTGAATATATCAAGTCTGGTGCTGACAACCGTGGATATACTTCCGGTCAGGAATTTATCTGGTCTCACAGACACGTTTCCTGGAAACAGCTTCGCAACTATGAACAATATACTGCTACGCACAACCAGATTCCGGGAGATACAGATCCACCAAACTGGCAGCACACATTTTTCACCAATCCCTATTTTTCTCAGAGAAATCTGACCAGTGGAAATGACAAAGACAGATTATTGGGAAATATCTCTTTCAATTATAAAATCCTTCCTTCATTAAGTGTAATGCTTAGAACAGGAACAGACGTATGGAGTGACACCCGTATCAATATTACCAACTTCGAACGCGTTCGTAACGGAACAAAAACGCCAGGCCGGTATAACGAGGAAGTGCTTCGTAACCAGGAAACAAACTCAGACGTTATCTTTACCTTCAACAAAGATGTAACAAAGGACTTCTCTCTAAATCTTCAGGCTGGTGCGATTAAAAGAACCAACTATTACAAGAGAAATTACTTTGCCGTTGGAGAGCTTGTTGTTGACGGAGTTTATAACGCAGCCAACTCGATTCCAAGTTTGAACACAATTGAAAGTACAATTACAAAGTCGGAAAACCAGAGTGTTTTCGGTGCAGCGCAGATAGGCTGGGGAAATCAATTGTTCATGGATGTGACCGCAAGAAATGACTGGTCAAGTACGCTGCCACAAAACAACAATTCATACTTCTACCCTTCGGTATCTCTAAGTGCAGTACTGACAGATATTTTTGATGTAAAAAGCAATGTTCTGAGTTTTGCTAAACTTCGTGCAAGCTTAGCGCAGGTGGGTAACGATGCTGATCCATATGCTTTACAGCAGACTTTCACCGCAAACGGTTCCTGGAACGGTAGCCTTAGTAAGTTCGCAGAAGCTGTGAAAATTGCAAACTCAGGATTGAAGCCAGAAATTACAACGGGTAAAGAATTCGGAGCAGATCTGAGATTCCTGAAAGGTAAGATTGGCCTTGATGTAACATATTACAGCCAAAGCACAAAAGATCAGATTCTGGCTGTAGAGATTTCAAAAGCCAGCGGATATGACAGCCGTGTCCTGAACGCAGGTGAAATTACCAACAAAGGGATTGAACTTATGCTGACTGCCAATCCTGTTAAATTGTCAAACGGGTTCTCATGGGACATCGCAGTTAACTTCGCAAAAAACAAAAACAAAGTGGTTGCGCTGGCAGAAGGTCTTACAACCTACACACTTGCAACACAGCGTGGTATGACCTCTGAGGCCAGAATTGGAGAAGCTTACGGTACATATTATGGAAAAGGGTGGTTGCGCTCACCAGATGGAGAAGTGATCTACGCGAACGGTCTGCCACAGGTTGCCCCGGGTACGATCAAACTTGGCAACATTCAGCCTGACTGGACAGGTGGTGTATCTAACACATTCACTTACAAAGGCGTTACCGTATCTGCGCTGGTCGATGTTCGTATGGGCGGTGATATTTTCGATGAAGGAACCGGAACAGGCCGCTGGACAGGTCAATACGAAGAAACAGCGATCGGACGCGAAGAAGGCGTGATTGGGAACGGTGTCAAACAACTGGCAGACGGTACGTTTGCAAATAATGACATCATCATTCCTGCGAAAGAGTTCTATGCATACAACAATCCGCGTAACTACCACGAAGCTGCGATTTTTGACGCGAGTTATGTAAAACTGCGTGAATTGACACTTGGATACAGCCTTCCTGCTTACCTGTTGAAGAAAACATTCTTCCAGACTGCCAAGCTTTCACTGGTTGGACGTAACGTATGGATGATCTTCAAAAACACACCGCATGTGGATCCCGAATTTGATGCAAAAGGTGGGAACGCACAAGGATTTGGTTATGGCCAGCTTCCAAGTTCAAGAAGTATGGGTGTCAACTTAAGTTTTTCATTCTAAACTTCCTGTTGATCCGGGATCTTTTAATCGACTTTCATCATGAGAAAAATAGCATATAAGCCATTAGTGATTGCCCTGACCGCAGCGATGTTTTCAATGAACAGCTGCACTAAGGACTTTGAAGAAATAAATTCCAACCCAAACAATCCAACGTTGGTAAAGGCGCAATACCTTCTGACTTCCGGACTGGAATCTTCAATTGACCGTTACTGGGGACACAGAGATCGGTTTGAGCGTATCAACATCGACGCCGCCGAGCTTTACATGCAGCATCTGACAAGAAATATTTATTCTAACGAGGGTGATGATTATACGGTTTCTGTTGCCGTAACGAACAACAACTGGAAAGGATTTTACAATGATGCTCAGGTTAATTTCCAACGCATCATTTCGATCTCTTCACCAGACGGGGCTACGCCAAACGCAAATTATGTAGGCGTTGCGATGGTCATGAGAACATGGGTTTTCTCTCTGCTTACTGATATGTATGGACCGATTCCTTACTCGGAAGCCATCCAGGGAACCTCTGCTACGCCAATCTATACGCCTAAATATGATTCTCAGGAGGCTATTTACACAGCCATGCTTGCAGACCTTAAAACGGCGAATTCTTTGCTGACTGTTGGGGGACCGGCTGTGGCAGGTGATATCGTTTACAATGGCGATGTCCTGAAATGGAAAAAATTTGCAAATTCCCTTCGTTTAAGACTGGCCAACCGCCAGGCTAAAAAGAAACCGGCAGAGTCCAAAGCCGTATTTGCAGAAATCCTGGGTAATTCAACAACCTATCCGATTTTCACTACCAATGCAGATAATGCACAGCTGAACTGCTCTGCGGTTTTACCAAGCAACAATGAGTGGAATCAGATCATTATCCAGGGTGGTCGTACAGACTGGAATTTGAGTAAAACACTGGTTGACCAAATGAACGCAATGGGCGATTCAAGAATAACGGTTTATGGAAATCCTAACAAGGATGGAATCTATCAGGGACACCCAAACGGCTTACCGGATGCCATTGCGACTACTTTCTTGTCGTCAAGTTCCACAATTGGAAATTATTTCACCAAGGCAACAGCGCCGGAAGTGATTATGACTTTTGCAGAACTAAATTTCATCCTGGCCGAAGCAGCAATCGATGGAGATATCACAGCAGATTCTGATGCTTACTTTAAATCAGCGATCAATGCTTCATTCACACAATACGGCCTGACCCCTCCTGCTGCGTTCCTGACTAAACTGGGAACTGCGACAAAAGAGAAAATCATGGAGCAAAAATGGGTGGCATTGTTTGGACAAGGTATTGAAGCCTGGACAGAATGGCGCCGCACCGGCTTACCAAAATTCCCGGCTCCTGACGCCCGTGCAGTTTTGAATAACGACGGTGTTCTGCCAACAAGATTTACCTACTCCACCAACGAGTATTCACTAAATAAAACAAGTGTTGAAGGCGGTGTTACCTTACTTGGAGGCAAAGACGATATGAAGACAAAACTATGGTGGGTAGAATAATCCGAACGCGAAAATTTAATGATCGACCTTAAATTACTGACAATGAATTCATATACAAAACATATCAAAATTCTGGTTATCTGTTTGTTTGCCGGAGTTGCTTTTACGGCTTGTAAAGAAGAAGATCCATGGGTGGATGCAACCACGGCACCCGTTGTGGTAAATATCACCGGCGCTCCTTTTGGATACCCTCAGGAAAAAGATCCGGCTGTCGGCTATCCGGCTGCTTCTACAAAACTAACACTTTCAGCTACCCTTCTGGAACTGGATAAAAGTGGAATACTTAACAACGCAGTGGGTATCGATTCAATACCCGTTGCAGGTGTAAAGGTCGCGATCACGATGCGCACCGGAGCTGTTCTGGGTGAAGTTACCTCAGGCGCAGACGGTAAGATTTCCTTAGACAAAACCTGGTCTGAACTTGGAATTGCCGCCCCTGTTAAAGGTTCTCTTGCCAGAATATCCTGGACGGGAACTTACAAGGGAGTGACTTTTACAAGGTACTCTCAGGTTCAGGCACAATAAAATCACCAGTCAGTCAGACGAGATGCTGACTGACTGATTTTCGTTTTTATTCATTATTTTCTTAATACCCATTGCTTAATCTTTACAATCCCATTACTAAAAAAACTATTACAATGACTCAAAAAATCGACCGTCGCAATTTGTTGAAATCAGGCTTATTAGCCATTGGTGGTATGACAATCGCTCCTCACCTGAGTTTTGGTGGTGCATTTGCAGACATGCCGTTGTCTCTTGACCCTGAGAACCGCATTTACCGTAGCCCAATGGTGCGCGAACACTTCCTGGACAAAAAGCCAGATCTTTCGAAAATGATCCGTATCGGTTCAAACGAAAACCCGTACGGACCGCCAAAGAGTGCACAGAAGGCTGTTTGTGATTCAGTAGCTGGCGGAAACCGTTATGCGTGGAAAGAAATGAATGATCTGGTTGATAAAATCGCTAAAAAAGAAGGCGTTTCTAAAGACTATATCATGATGGGTCCGGGATCTTCTGATCTTTTGGAAAAAGTAGCTCTGGTACTTTTCATGCACGGTGGAAACATCGTTTCTGCTGACCCTTGTTATATGTCATTGATACAGGTTGCAAAATCTGTTGGCGCGACATGGAAAGCGGTTCCGGTAACAGAAAACCACTCCCACGACTTGAAAGCGATGGAAGCTGCGGTTGATAAAGACACGAAACTTGTTTACATATGTAACCCAAACAACCCGACAGGAGCCATCACTACCGGAAAGGAACTGTTGGATTTCTGTTCACGTGTATCTGAGAAAGTGCCGATTTTTGTTGACGAAGCTTACATCGAACTTGCCGTTGGCGCAGATACTGAAAGTATGGTTGGATTGCTTCAGAAAAACAAAAATGTGATCGTAGCACGTACATTCTCTAAAATTATGGGAATGGCCGGTATCCGTGTTGGTTACATCGCTGCACAGCCTGCATTCATTAAACAGATCGAGAAAATTACGCGCGGCGGTATGGGAATTTCCTATACTTCTATCGCAGCAGCTTCTGCGGCCATGGACGATAGCGAATTCCAGGTGATGACGCGCAAGATGAACCACGAAGCAAAAACCTATCTGATTGGAAATCTTGACAAAATGGGCTACAAATACATCCCGTCATATACCAACTTTGTGATTTTCCCGATCAATATTCCTGGTAAAGAAATGCTTTCAAAAATGGCAGCCAAGAATATCTCGGTACGTGCTTTTGATATTCAGAACAAACCGTGGTGCCGTGTAAGTATCGGTACAATGGACGAAATGAAAGCTTTCGTAAGCGCTCTTGGTACGATAAGCTAATTCACCATAACTGAATGTTGGCTGGTTTTCCGGACCTGTATCCTGCCGGATATTGCTTTCTGAAAACCAGCCAATACTTTTTTCCATTCATTTTAATAGTTCGGACTCCGGTCCGGTCAATAAAAAGCTTTAACCATGAGTGATGCCTTACAAAAAACCATTACTTTACTTTTACTGATTGCACTGGGATTACTACTCCGCGGGAAGTTTAAAAGTAAGGAGCAAACCAACGGTATTAAAGAGATCATTCTTTCTGTTGCTTTGCCATCCACGATCTTTATCTCACTGATGAAGATCGAAATGGACTCATCAATGATCATCATTCCGCTCGTGACATTGGTGTTTAATTTTCTTATGTTTTTTTCAGCTCCTCTTGCTTTTGCACTTTTTGGTATTGAAAAAAACAGCCCAACCGGCAGAACACTGATGATGTTGATCCCATCACTTGCTCCGGGACTTTCCTGCTTTCCTTTTATTGCTGAATTTTTAGGAGAAAAAAGTCTGGCTATTGCCGCATTGGCCGACGTAGGAAATAAGTTTTTTGTCCTTATTTCCCTTTACATCCTGGCTATGAACATGTTCCTTAAAAACAGTCAGGATAAGGAAACCAAATTGGGAGGCAAGCTGAAAAGCCTGTTTGGAAATATGCTTCAGGAGCCTATTAACGTACTTATCATTCTTGCCATTGTTTTATTAAGCGTTGGAATTAATTACTCGACACTACCCTTTGTAATCACTGAAATTTTTGACAAAACAAGTGCGATGATGACGCCGTTGGTACTGGTATTCATCGGCCTTGCCGTACAATTGAAAGAAGGAAAAAAACGAATAGTCGCAAGTATTTTGTTATTCAGAGCCGGGAGCACCATGCTGATTAGTGCCGGGATGATCTATGTTCTGAATATTACCGACCAGTCCATGATCCTTTTGGCCATCGTGATTCCGCTAAGTGCCGCAAGTTTCTGGCCTTTGGCGCATATCTCCGCTTTCAATCTGCGTGAAGATGCCATGGGTTTGCCCAAAGAAAAAAGAACGTTTGACATGGAGCTTGCGGTTCTGCTGCTTGCATTTTCGCTTCCATTTTCAACAATTCTTATTCTTGGAATCCTGACAACCGGCGCTTACTTCACACATCTTTCAACCCTGATTATTGTTGGAGTTGTCCTGATTGCCCTTGGTGGTCTGCCTAATCTTTTCAGCAAAGTATTTGTCCGGGTTTCCAAAGCCTAAGTAAAACCGTTATGCGAAAGACGATCATTATTCCATTTCTCTCTCTGCTTTCCTTTGCTGTACTAGCGCAAACTGAAAATGGCCAAACGGCTCTTTTCAAAAAAGAAGTAAAGCAAAAGGTCATTTCCAGTACAAAAAAGGAGGACAAATATTTTTGCGCAAATGCGGCCGTAACCATGGCTGACGGAACTGTCAAGCCTATACGTGAGGTAAAAGTCGGTGAAAAAGTAAAGACCTGCCATAAGGGAAAAAGTATAGAGACGGAGGTAAAAGAAGTGGAAGTTTATGCCAATCCGGACGCTGCGCTGACAGCCGTATACCTTCGGCCTGTCCATGAATCTTCTGTTTCTAAAGAATCATGGCCACTGGTTCCGGCCTTGCTTTTGGAGGCAACACCCCATCACCAGGTGCAGACGAAGAAGGGTAACAAGACGATGAAACAATTATCAAAAAACGACGTACTTTATCACTATGAACCCTCAACAGGAAAAGTATCTTCCTGGAAAGTGGGCATTGTACAAGCCAATGCCAGAAAAGTCGCCACTGCCTATAATCTTACGACAGAAGACGGATCTTATCTGGTAGAAAATGTGCTTGTGTCAAATAACTAACTCCTGTTTACTTTAATCAACGTTTTGAACAAAATCCAGACCTGAGAGGTGTCTGGATTTTTTGTATGCAGCGTAACGAGTACCCTCCTTTTACATATCCGGCTTTTATCGCTGTTTTTTTACCTGATTTCAAAAAACCTTTGCGACCTTTGCATCGTTAGTTGAAGCTTATCATAAAAAATCCCATACCTATACAGCCGTGTCGCATACCAGCCATTCATCAACCCCCAAAGACAAAGGATTTACGTTTCCAGCCGAATGGCATCCACACCGCGCCACCTGGCTGACATTTCCGCACAACGATGCTTCATGGCAGGGCGACCGACTTGAAAAAATGTATCCACAGTATCTGGCTTTCATCAAAGCGATCAGCCAGGGAGAAAACGTAGGCATTGTGGCCAATGATGAAACTTTAAAAACATTTATCAAAGACCAGCTCATCGCACTTGGGGTGGATCTTTCTAAAATCGAATTTGTCATCAAACCGACAAACGATGCATGGTGCCGAGATCATGGACCTGCTTTTTTGATCAATCCAGATACAAAGGAAAAGATGATCGTCGATTGGGGGCATAATGCATGGGGCGGAAAATATCCTCCTTATGATGATGATAACCGCACGCCGCAGGCAATTGCAAAACAGCTCAATTTGCCATATGTAACACCAGGAATCATTATGGAAGGCGGCTCAGTAGAATTCAATGGTGCCGGCTCTATACTGACTAGCAAATCCTGCCTGTTGAACCAAAACCGCAACGCACATCTGAACCAGGGCCAAATCGAGCAGTATCTTTATGACTACTACGGCGCTGAACAGGTTCTTTGGGTTGAGGCAGGGATCGCCGGTGACGACACCGACGGCCATATTGATGATACAACACGTTTCATCAGTGAAGACACGGTGATCGCAGCTGTTGAAAAAGATCCGAACGACGAGAATTTTGATATTCTTCAAACGAATCTTAACATGATGAAAGAGATGCGGTTATTGAATGGCAAACAATTGAACATCATCGAAATCCCAATGCCGAAAGCCGTCATTATCGATGACTTCCGTACGCCTGGTTCTTATGCCAATTTCCTGATCTGCAACGCCGGTGTAATCGTTCCTGTTTTCAATAATCCAAATGACCAGATCGCTATTGACATTTTAGAAAAAGCAATGCCTGACAGGAAAATTATTCCTCTGGAAGCAACTGAAATAATTTGGGGACAAGGTAGTTTTCATTGTCTGAGTCAGCAGGAGCCTGCTATTTAAAGTTTTGTTTATAATAATAAGAGCAGCCGGTTAAGCAGAAAATCTTAACCGGCTGTTTTCGTTTAACGAAAGGCCGTCGCTCCAAAATGCAATTAACATCACTATAAGACCGAACGAAATCTATATTGGAACCAAAAACGAGTATCTCGAAATTTATAAGATGCAATTTTATTAGATGCCTACAAAAAAAAAGACAACACCCAGCTCTTTATTTCCGGATAAAACTTCATCAACAAACGACCTCCAAAAATCATAATTAAGACGCGCATGGCGATTTTGAGCGATTGAAGATTTGCACGATTAATGATCATCTTGTAAAGCTGTTTTATAAAACATGAAAATATTCCCTCAAATATCTCGAAATCATAACCTCATGCCTATACCAAATGTTATCGACAAAGGATAAACAGCTACACGGATATTCTCAGGAGTGATCAGAATTTCACTGGACGGATAATCTGTTATGATAATCTTAGAGACCAAAAAATTTCTTTTATCCTTTACAATCAGTATGTCTTTACGGCGTAGAATTTGGGTGTAGTTCAGCTCACAAAAATATGAAAGTCGCTTTATACGGTATTCCAGACTCGCACTTGCTAAACCACCTGCATATCTATCTCCCAAATAAACTTTGGGACTATTTTTCAAAACTTCCCCACTTATAACCAGGCCTTGAGAATCTGTCAATTTGCCAAAATACAAAGCACTTTTACACGCAGACAGCCCGATCGACGATGACAAAAACAGCGGATTTCCTTTAGATTTTATCAAGAAATACTGATAAAATTTAATTGCTGTTGATTTGTAAATACCGGATGCAGATAATTCTTCAATAAAATCGATTTTTAATAACTTATAGGGTGTCAGCTCATATCCTATGCTAAACATGCCTGCCGGAATAATACGGGATACAGGAATTTCACCAGCGTTTTTATTCGTATCACCAACATGATTTACCCAGACACGCTCTTTGCCCGGAGATTTAAAGAATGCCATATTTAACGCATAGCTGATCATTAGACGCTTTGCTATCTTATGTACCTTGGCTTTGGTGTCCATTTTATTTAAATCCAAACTGCCATAATCAAGTGCCAAAATTCTCTCTTTTGAAATCGTAATGCTTTCTAATCCTAATGTCGAATCAACCTCAATTATCGCATACTCGTCCTTAAAACTTACATTTTTATTGCTTTTTATTTCGGAAAACAATTCGCCAAATTTAAGCCGTTTTTCAAATGGTATTGGTTTAATATCCCGGCTTAAATTAATTGCAGAAGTAATAAATTCCAGTGCATAATCAATATCCAGACCGGTCTTCTTGTTATGGTTTGTTCCTTTTATTAAAGTATATTTCAAGAAATATTTTTGATCCTGATAGCCGTAGAGCGCCAGGTAGTTTCTTGTAAGTCTCTTCAACGGGATCAGCGGATTAACATTTTTCGGATCGCTGTCCTTCCATTCAATTTTTTGATAGGCCAAAGTCTTTTTATCAATCCAGATTTTACCTTCTTTTGTTTCTTCCCTGTCCGTGGAATTGAAGCGAATGACATAAACAGAATCTTTCCCCTGATTGTATGTTGAAATAGATTCCAAATGATAGCTGAATCGTTTCTCAAAATGCACAGGGTTTAAAAATGAAGCTCTCATTTTAACCGGGTCATTCCAATTTGCCATAAACGCACCACCGAAATATCGCACATTGTCTACACTGTCTCTATGAGGGGATACGAGATTTTTTATTTTGTGCACCTCCACTTGCGCGTCCTGATTTGCGTGTTGATATCCGCTTTGCTGTAAACGTAATGATGATTCTGTAAAATTCAGATACCGGTTATTTTTTGCCGATTTGTGAAAGGATCTGAAAAAGCCCAATAATTCTATTGGGCTTTGAGGATAGTTATCAACGATTTTCCTGTAAGCCTTCGTTAGCAAAGCTTTTAATGAGCTATCCGGAAAAATAATAATCGTGTCCAGTTGTTTTATTTCAGGTTCGAGAACAATAGAAATATTTTTCAAACGGCTATTCAACCTCACATTCTGAGATTTATATCCAACAGCAGTAATGATCAATGTCTGCGCATCGGATTCTCTCATTTTCAAACTAAATATACCTTTTTCGTCGGTAAGAGTTCCATTAGTCCCGCCATCAATCCTTACGGAAGCCAATGAAACCGGCTCTCCCCTAAAGTCCTTTACCTCTCCCGTAACTTGCCTGACTTGTGCAAAGCAATGCGTCGTCATCCAAAAAAATGAGAGATAAAATAAATACAGCCGTTTACTTCTAACCATATACGCTTTCTGGTTTTCACTGAAATAAATTATATACCCACATCTTAATATCCGGATAATATTTTGCCAGCAACCGACCTGAATAAATGATGACCAGAATACGGAAACTATCTTTAAAATTTCGGCACAAAACATTATACTATTGACTATCAGCCGCATAATACTTTACGCTCCATGTATAAGTTGAGAAAACAAGGTAATAACTAAGTAAAAAAGTCGCCTAATTTTAAAGGCGGTTTTTTAATCAAATTTGGAATAAATGGATAGTTTTAAATTATTAGCTGTAATCGAAGCCGGTTGTCAATGGAGAGAGACATTACTTTATTTGAAAAGCAAGCTTACAGTAAGAAATTAGAACAATTTATTTTTTCTTTAAAACAAATCCGTTAAAAATTTATGAATCTGGCTTGTTGAATTAATGGTGAGATGTAAAAGAAATGGCCATAAAAGCGAATTATATCGGATAGCCAAATAGCTCAAAACAACCCCATATACAAACTGTGGAAGCACATAAAATGGGTATAGGTAAACGAAGGACCAGATTAACGGGGTGTAATTATAGATATGAACCAGTCCAAAAGCAATCGTCAAACCCCAACATATAATTGTAATTTTTCCTCTGGAAAATAGTTTGATAGTTCTGGTCAGTGATTTTCTCCGAAACGAGTATCCCTACCAAAATGATAAGTAAAATGATTCCGTATGACCAAGACAAAAATTTGAAATTACAAAGCTCAAGGAAACAGGAAATCCACCCAACCCAGAAAAATAGCGAGGCGAAGAAAAGGAGATTAGTTATCAGCGGTAACCGAAAAAGTATTTCTTCACTAAATAGGGCAATAATACTAATTTTCAGAAAAGCGTCTAGGGGTGAATTCCGTGCTTCAAATTCCTTCCATGTATTATACAAATCTTCACTGATAGAAATATTAAATTTAGAGTGTAAGATCTCTTCAATGACCATTAATTTAATACAACAATAATAAAACAAGAACAGAAGCCAAAAACAAAGGCCTTTTTAAATAGTATTAACTGTTCCTTAATTGTTTCGTTTTTCCCGGTATTAAAACCGGCGTAGGGATTCCGGTAAAATGTTAGGATATTTTTAAGCATGGATAGTGTGGCTGTTATAAAGAATTCCGGAATATACTATATGGCTATTTCAGAAGTAATACTGATTTCTGTATATCGTAAGAATGGTCATTCCTTTGTAACCGCTCATTATGCAAAGCATAGAAAACAACTAATAGGGTTAGGTCTGGATTTTAAAAAAAACTACCCATCCAAAGGATTCAACCAATCATCCGCTTTGTCATAAAGCAACTGATATAAGCTACGTTTAGCAATCACAAATTTAGCGCGAAGGCTTAGCCCTTTGGTTAACAGAACCTGGTAACCATTTTTCAGTTTCAGCCTTTTCTGATTCAAAGAGCATTTGACTTTGAACACGGGCTTATCCTGCATGATTGTAAAATCCCGGGCAATATCCACGACGCTACCTTTTACCATACCCCATTCATTATAATTAAAAGCATCCATACGAAATAAAACATGCTGGCCCTTTTTAATAAGCCCTATGTCCTGCGGCGAAACATAACATTCGGCGATAATCAGGGAATCGTCGGGTGAGATGATGCCCAAAGACTCACCCGCCTGTATAAAACTACCCACATATTTGCCTGAGATCTGCTGCATTGTTCCGGCAACCGGCGCACTGACTGCATAGTTTTTCTTTTGTTCGGCAAGCTGTTTTTCCTCTGCATGTAACTGCTGCAAGTCTGCTCGCTGAGTACTCAAATCAGACTGCCACTGCCCCATTTGCTGACGAAAAACAGATTCATACTGTGCAACCAGCTGCGTATGTTCGAATTCTTTACTGTCAAATTCGCGCATCGCAATCACTTTTTCCGTAAAAAGTTTTCTATCGGCGTCCAGCTCTTTTTTGATTTTTTGCTGGTGAAACAGGTTCTCCTGCATTTTTGACTGAAAGGAAAAAAACTGCTGAGGAAGTGTAAGCAAATGTTTATAGTATCCCAAAATTAGCTGCGCATCAATCTGCTGACCGGTTTTGAAAACAAAAACTGTTTTTATGGTACCTACTACGGTTTGCAATACCAGGATCAGCAACATACCGACACTCAATAAACGTAACAGGTTCATATTTGATGAGGGCAGGACATGATCCGTTATTTTCTGAATATATATTGAGGTAGATAAGCCAAGTAAGGTTGCCACTGCTGCACCAAACAACGCCTGCACCATGACACTTTTGTGCGGATTGACAAGAGCCCAGAAGCGGCGCATGACAGAAATCCGCTGATTTTCATTTACAAAATTCTCCGCAGGCAATAGAATTACTAACACACCCGTCCATATTTTTTTAAATTCTTCAAGAGTATTAATGTGAATCTCACCATCTCCCGGATCCATATATTTGACGCTTTGACCTGTAACCTCATACAGTACAACATAATGATGCAAACCTCCCTTCATAACAACATGTGCTATTGAAGGCAACGGAATTTTACTTATACTTTCAATAGTACCTTTGACACCTTTCGCCTGGAAGCCAAGTTTTTGAGCAGCTTCAACAAGGCCAAGAATATTAGTACCTTTTCTATCTGTACCTGCATATTGTCTGATGCGCGCAATTGGCATCCCTAATCCATAATGCCTCGCAATGGAAGCCAAACAAGCTGCTCCACAATCTGTGATATCATGCTGTTTGATTAGAATACTTGCTCTCATAAATTATTAACTTAAAGTCTCATTCGTATCCCAAAAGCCATTGATATGGGAGAAACACCTATATTTAAATTCTCAGGCGACACTAAAATCTTAGTGGATGGAAAGTCGACTATAACCGTTTTTGTAAAAAGAAAATTTTTCTTCCTTTTGAGCAGTAGTATTTCTTTTTGATGAATGTTTTGGATATAGTTCAACTCTCCAAAATAAGAAAGTCGCTTTTTCCTATATTCCAATCCTAAACCAATCAGACCATTAACACGTCGATCACCTAAAAATACTTTTACATTCTTACCTAAATTCTTATCATTAACAACAATATCTATTCCGGGAGAGAGCTCTCCTAAATTTAAACCGGTTTTGCCATTTGAGAAACCAATTGAAGCTGTTATAAACAGTGGGTTTCCCATTTTTTTAATCAAATAATATTGATAAAATTTTAATGATGTATACTGGTAAATATTAGAATTAAATAAGCCTTCCGTAAAATCAATTCTCAGCTGTTTATAGGGGTTCAATTCGTATCCTAAACTAAACATACTCCCAGCAATAAAAGTGGATTTAAAAATTCCACTTGCACTCATATTTGTCTGATTAAGGTAACCTAACCGGAGTTGATCCTTGTCAAAGGATTTAAAGAAAGTTCCATGTAATGCGTAACTAAATATTATACGTTTTTTTAAGTTATAAATTTTTGTTTTTAGATTCCTTCCCGATTTTATCTCATTAGAACTACCATAGCTTGCATTCTCTATTTCGTTTGCAGGTATGATAATCATCTCCATTTTCAACACGGGATCCTTATCAATTGTGGTATATTCATCCCAAAAATAGAAATCCTCACTACTTTCTAATTCGGTAAAAAGCTCGCCGTATTTTAGCCTTTTTTCTAATGGTATTGGTTTAGGCCTTTTTGTTAGATCACAAGTCGCAGTAACAAATTCAAGCACATAGTTATTCTCTTGTTTTGTCTTTTCATTATAATTCCTACCTCTAATGGACGTGTATTTCAGCACATTCGTACTGTCCTGACGCTCATAAAGAGTTAAGTAATTCCTGACAATTCTGTTAATTGGAATTAGAGGATTTGGGTGTTTCGGATCTTTATCGTTCCATTCGATTCTTCGATAAGCCATTGTTTTTTTGTCAATCCAGATTTTCCCTGTTTTTGTCTCCTGCTTATCATTTGACATAAATTGAATTACATAAACTGAATCCAATCCTATATTATATTTCGAGATTGATTCAAGCTGATAAAAAAACCGTTTATTGAAAGACGCAGGATTTAGAAAAGATTCTCTCATCTTAACGGGATCATTCCAATTGGCCATAAATGCACCGCCATAATACCTTACATAATCAACACTGTCACGTTGTGGGAATCTGAGATTACGTACCTTTAATACTTCTACTTGCGCATCTTCATTTGATTTTTGATATCCACTTTCCTGAACTTTTAAGGAAGACTCTGAAAAATCCAGATATTTATCACTTTTGACTGATTTATGGTAAGACCTGTAAAATCCAGTTAGTTCAATTGAATTTTGTGGGTAATTGTAGTTAATTCTGTCGTATGCTTTAGTAAGAAGGGCTTTTAATGAACTATCAGGAAAAATAAAAATTTCATCAAGTGGCTTGACATACGCTGTCAAAATTATTTCAAGCTTTTGACTTTCCTTGCTAATTTTCTGATAAGAGGTTTTATATCCAATAGAGCTAACAATCAACCTTCCATTAATAAAATGTTCAAGTACCAGATTGAAATACCCCTGTTCATTAGTAACAGTCCCAGTATTCCGTTCTTCAAGCTGAATAGATACAAACGGTAGAGGCTGTTTTTTCTCATCCAAAATTCTTCCAGAAATATGTACGGTCTGAGCATAAGAACAAAAACATACTAAAAGTAACAGTAATGACCATACGTTCTGTAAATATTTGCTATAGATTACCATGTTAAATCATTAGGCAATTGATGTTTTTGGAAGATATCTCTTCCAAAAACATCAAAGTCAAATTATAAATTTTCAGCAAAAATGTAGCCTAGGATGGCAGATGCTACAAAAAGCAGCGCTTGTAACCAAAACCCACCATTTACTTCCTGCATCTCTTCTCTTGACAACTCGACAAGTCCAAAACTGTTTAGATTTTCCATTATTTATATTTTTAAGATTAATTAAAGAATTACTCAGAAGCGAACGCTCCTATTCCTGCTAAAAATCCGGCAACAACCCAAAAAATGAGCCCCCAAAAACCTCCTTCAATTTTTAGCATTTCTTCATGACTCAATTCAACTAATCCAGAATTTTCCAGTTGTAACTTTTCCATTTCATTTTAATTTAGAGTAAAAAATAAATTGATCAGCATCATAGATATTTTTGGCCATTGATATTTAATGATGCTGTAAATCTAAATAACTGGATTGAACTATAATTGCAGTGTCAAAATTCCGTAAAATAATAGGATACTTCATTCACCCAGCCACCTTTCAATTCCTGTATTTCATCGCCATTCAATTCCCGAAACCCCACACTAAACTGAACTTCATGTTCATAATAATAAGTTTGTCGGTAGTTACAAAAAGAAATAGGCGCCCCCATGTCGCGCATAGCACGGATATATTCAAACACTGCTCGTTCGGATAAGCCAAGTTTCAATGCTAATTCTGCCGGAGATCCCGTAGCTTTTTTACGGATCAAATGATGCAGCCGGTCAAAGCGCGCAAGGTATTTTGTGAGTTACTACTAAGCTAGATGTTATTCGGATTGCAATGTAGAAATTATGGTAAAGACCAATTTAGTTTATTTACCATATTTTAATCAAAGATTGAATACAATATTACTTTGACGATTACGAACACATAAGAAATTTTATTCTTAAGAAATGACCAAGAAATAGAGCTTGTGTTTTAATTGCATGATACATATATCTTTCCATATTCCTAAAAATTTTCACATGACCTAATGTCAAAAAAATAATTATCCCTTTTTGTTACAATACAAAATCTTTAACTGCCAGCTTGAAATATCCATACTCATTCGTTACAGTGCCGTTGTTAATTCCTTCAATCTGTATAGATACAAACGGTAATGGATGTTTTTTTTATTCCAAAACTTTTCCCACGGGTAGAATTAAAACCAAATATCCTGTTCTGCTTAAATTTAAATGACATCTCATAAAACGGATATTAGAAGTCATACTCAAAAATGAAAAAACCACCCGCAAAAACAGTATTATAAAGAAAATGCAACATAACCCCGTACCAAAAACCGTAACGGATTCTTATAAAACCTAATACTAGTCCCAATACTGTTTGAGGCAATGTTATGATTGGAATAAACACATAATGAGAGGAAGTAAATTCGAAATTGAAAATATGAACCCAGCCAAAAAGCAAAGCAGAAACGTAAAAAAGGTATTTAAAATAGGCCTTATTTCGGAAATTGCCTAGTTGTAGCCTAAAAATTCCTTCTTCTATTGGGGGAGCTATGATCATAGCACCCAATATCAGATGTAAAACCACATCTTCCCTCTCAATTACTTTAACCGTATTAAGAAAGCTGAATTCTTTTAAGAACTCTACCAATGAACCAATAAAAACAGAAATCAAAACCGAAAAAGCCAGAAAATAAAACCCAACATCTAGTAATTTTTGGCTTTTGGATAAATCGGGATATGTTGGGTTATTCGGATTCTTTAAAAACCGTATAAACTGGTATATCAAAAACTTAAAATGAAGGATTACGCTTTGTTGATTAAGTGTGTATTTAGTAATAATAAGTTTTAGCAAGTCACCTTTGGTTCAGCAAAAAGTTGTGAGCATTGTCGATAGGTTTTAGTGTATAATGCAAACAATAAATGCCTCGGAACCACATCACAAGGTAGGAACTATCACCATAAAGAGATTTAATAGCCCTATACTATTTTAATCAAATATGGAATAATCAAAAGCCTTCAGGTTCAGAAATATTTGTCTACTCCCCCAAAGCCTCCCAATCCCCGCTCTCATGCAGAAAAACATTATAATCAACAAAACCACGGATACCGGCAGCCCAGCCCTTTTCGCTGTGTTGCCAGAAAAGCACATGGGCATCGGAAGCCAGATCGTCAATGTGGTTACGAGAATAACCAGCCAGCCATAACGGGTAATCGTCAAAATTTCCGGCGATGTATTTTTTGTAGAAGTGCTCGTTCACGTAAATAATCGGGCGGACACCGTAATGTTTTTCAATTAAAACGAGCCAGTTTCGCACACCTTTTACAATGATGTCGTTTGGTTTCCTGGCATCGGTTTCCAGATCAAGAACTGGCGGAAGATCGCCCGGCAATAATTCAACCTGACCTATAAAATTGGCAACCTGGCGGTCTGACATCACCCTGGGATTGTAGAAATGATAAGCACCGCGTTTCATCCCGATCCGCCTCGCTTCCCTCCAGTTACGCTGAAATTCTTTATCTAAATGCGTTGCTCCCTCCGTAGCTTTTATATAGACAAAATCAATTCCAACTTCCTCAGTCCGGGAATCTTTCAGCTTGTCCCAGTTAATTTTTGCATTATGGTGAGAGACGTCAATTCCATGTATCGCATATTTGAGCGGGAGTTTGATCCCGGCCTTTGAAATGTACGTCCACTGATTTTCATCCTTACTATCGCTCCACCAAACCAATGCTCCGATAATCAAAACAACACCCGCTATGATTGCCCATCCTTTTGCAGGTAAAGGTTTCAAATAATCAGGTTTCGCTAAAATGCTGCTTTGCGTTTTCTTTTTTGCCATACCCAGGCAAAAGTACAAAAAGTTAAAGACCGAAAAGTGTTCTATACTTTTAACCTGAAATTACTTGGCTCAGTCTTAATAATCTTACGAGACAGGAAAATAATTAACTTATTGACAACCAAGGACTAAGGATCAAAAACTGAATAATTACAATGCTGTTCCGAATTCCATCTACAAAAATCATACGTTTAAATTCGATATAGATGTGACGAATTTAAAGTAGTGCCGTCTAAATAAAACAGACAAATCAGTATCTGATTGTTTATAACGAACCCGCGTTTGGACATGGAACCCGACAACCTAAATGATCTGATCAAGAGAATAAAAAAATTGCGTCAGCTGCATGGATACAAGCAAGAACGCATGGCTCAGGAAATCGGGCTTAGTCAGACTGCTTACAGTAAGATTGAAACGGGCGATACGAGTTTGACTGTGGGAAGGGCAGCGGCAATAGCCAAAGCTTTCGGAATGTCATTAACAGCGCTATTGGAATGGGAGGAAAATATTCTGAAATAATTTTTTACACCGCATTGTGACCTACAACACGAACACTAGTCTAGATACCAAAATTAGTTACACACTATACACTTATCAACATACTATACACACACTATATTAACACTTCATCAACAACTATTTTTTAAGCTTACTTATTTCCTCCATTTTACACACACTTAAAGCCTGTTCGAGCCCTCCGGGTTGTGAACAGGCTTTTTGCTTAAAGTCGCCTGGGCTGAATAAACACATAAGCACCCGTTTTGCCACTCATTTTAAATATCAACCATTCATGTACTTTGCATTGCATAGTACCTAGTATAACACATACCTTTGTTATGTTCTTTAAGAGCAGCACGAGTTCAATCACATAAATTCTATTAGCCATGAAAAATTCAATCAAGACCGTGATCAGCGTATTTGTTTTAGCCGCAACCATTTCTTTCTCTGCATTTGCAGGTGATAAAGAAATCAAGAAAGTTACAGGTTTTAACTCGGGCATTTACGCATCCAAAGATGGGAAAATACGTGTAAATATCGACAAGTATAACCACGCGGCAACCTCTATCCTATTTCAGGATTCAAAAGGAAAAGTAATTTACAAAGAAGTTGCAGGCAAGGGAGACAAAAAACTGAGACGTGAAATCGATACAAATCAGCTTCCGGCTGGTGATTATATCCTTGAAATTTCAAGCAAGGGAGAAAAACAGACCAAAGAATTCCAGTTACAGGAAAAGGTAGTAGAACGTTCAGTAAAAATGGACTAATGTAAAAATATAAGGCCGGTGCAAAATTACACCGGCCTTTTGTTTAGATAACTACATTAACTATACGTTTCGGAACTACAATGACTTTTTTAGGTTTATTTCCTTCCAGCCATTTGATGACGACTTCGTTCGCCAGAACCTCTTTCTCGATATCAGCGGGGGCTGTGTCTAACGCAAAAGGGAGCGTTACCCTAACTTTTCCATTAATCTGAATTGGATATTCGAAAATGGCGTCCACGACATATTGCTGGTCCCATTTTGGGAAAGCTGCCTTTGAAACGGTTCCTTTTTCATTGCCCAGCGCGTCCCATAGTTCTTCGCTTAAATGCGGTGCATAAGGAGAGATCAAAATAACGAGCTCCTGCAAAATGGATCGTTTATTGCATTTCAGGCTTCCCAGCTCATTTACACACATCATAAAGGCACTCACACCTGTGTTGAAAGAGAAATGCTCAATATCCTCTTCAATCTTTTTGATCGTTTTGTGCAATACACGTAACTCTTCTGGTTTTGCCGTCTCATCTTTCACAAGCCACTGGCCCTGGTCATTGTAAAACAAGCGCCAGAATTTACGGATAAAGCGGTAAGTTCCATCAATTCCGTTGGTATTCCATGGCTTGGCCTGTTCCAGAGGCCCAAGGAACATCTCATAAAGACGCAAAGTATCGGCTCCGTATTTCGTAACAATATCGTCCGGATTTACCACATTGAATTTGGATTTCGACATTTTCTCGACTTCCACCCCACAATGATATTTGCCGTCTTCCAAAATAAATTCAGCGTTTTCACCAGCTATATCACGACGTGTCGCTTTGAATTTTTCAATGTCCAGAATATCATTTTCAACAATATTCACGTCCACGTGCAGAGCAGAAACTTCATACTGAGCTTTTAACCCTTCACTTACGAAAACAGGCTTGCTGTATTCTTCGCTTTTTACGCGGTAAACAAAGCTGCTCCGCCCCTGAATCATTCCCTGGTTGATCAGTTTTTTGAATGGCTCCTCTTCCGGCACAAAACCCCGGTCCTTCAAAAACTTATTCCAAAAACGACTATATAATAAGTGACCCGTGGCATGTTCTGTCCCACCAATGTAAAGGTCGACATTCCGCCAGTAATCGATCGATTCTTTAGATGCAAACTCCGTTTGGTTTTTAGAATCCATATAACGATACCAATACCAGCTGCTGCCTGCCCATCCCGGCATTGTGCTTAGCTCATATCCGTTCCCACTGCCATGTCCCCAGTTCTCTGCACGACCTAACGGCGGTTCACCATTTTCCGTTGGCAAATACTTATCGATGGCAGGTAAATTCAATGGCAATTCCTCCGGCCCCAGCAAATAAGGCAATGGCTGACCCGTGCTGTCATTTTTATAATACACAGGTACAGGCTCTCCCCAATAACGCTGGCGACTAAAAACGGCATCGCGCAACCGGTAATTGATCTTTCCTTTCCCTACTCCTTTTTCTTCAAGCCACTGGATCAGCACCTTATTTGCTTCATGAAATGTCAACCCGTTGATCATCCCCGAGTTGATATATTTACCTTCTTTGGTATTATCTGCCTGCACGTCAATTTCTTTCTGAGAATCCAGAATCGGAATAATCGGCAGGTCAAAATGTTTTGCAAAATTCCAGTCGCGCTGATCACCGGACGGAACGGCCATTACCGCACCTGTTCCATATCCCGCCAAAACATAGTCAGCAATATAAACCGGTATTTTTTCATCGTTAAAAGGATTAATCGCATAGGCTCCGGTAAAGGCGCCGGATACCGTTTTTACATCACTGGTACGGTCACGTTCCGAACGTTTTTTGGTCAGATCGATATATGCATCAATTTCCCCTCTTTGTTCCGGCGTAGTGATCACATCCACAAGTTCATGCTCCGGCGCTATAACCATAAACGAAACTCCATAGATCGTATCTACCCGGGTTGTGAAAACGGTAATTGTCTCCGGACCAGCCTCACCTGCTGCTGATGTTGCTACTGGAAATTTCACCAGGGCACCCACCGAACGGCCGATCCAGTTACGTTGCTGTTCTTTCAATGATTCGGTCCAGTCCACCTGATCCAGCCCGTCTAAAAGGCGCTGCGAATAAGCCGTGATCCGCATCATCCACTGACGCATCAGTTTTTGGATGACCGGAAATCCTCCGCGCTCCGAAACTCCGTCTTTCACCTCATCATTAGACAAAACCGACCCCAATCCAGGACACCAGTTTACGGTTGCATCAGCAACGTAGGTAATGCGGTATTTTAGGGTGATCTTATATTTTTCTTCTTCCGAATAGGATTTCCAGTCTACCGCCGTGAATGAGGGTGTATCTTCGTCACAGGCTGCGTTTACATTTTGATTTCCACTTTCTTCGAATATGGCCGTAAGCGTTTCAATTCTTTCAGCCTTGTCTGTATCATTGTTATACCAGCTTTCAAAAAGTTCTGTAAATATCCACTGGGTCCATTTGTAATAAGAAGGATCCGATGTCCGAACTTCACGGCTCCAATCGTAGCTGAAACCCAGGTTTTTTAATTGTTCAATATAACGGGTAATATTTTGCTCCGTCGTGATCGCAGGATGCTGGCCGGTCTGGATAGCATATTGCTCCGCAGGAAGACCAAAGCTGTCAAACCCCATTGGATGCAAAACATTAAATCCTTTCAGACGCTTGTACCTCGAATAGATATCAGAAGCAATATACCCAAGCGGATGGCCGACGTGCAAGCCAGCACCGGAAGGATATGGAAACATATCCAAAACATAAAATTTTGGAAAATCCGACTTATTCTCTACCCTGAAAGTCTCGTTCTGTTCCCAAAAGTTCTGCCATTTTTTCTCTATTTCCCGGGGACTATACTCACTCATTCGTTTTTAACAATTTAGTCTAAAATTAACTTCGGCCTTAACAGCCCGCAAAAATAGCGTTTTTGATTGTAATCAGCTTTCTTTTCTGATAATTGGTATCCATAATAAATGGAATAATACAAACCTGAGAAAAATGATTATGAACGGTTTAACCCGCTAAGGATCTAATGACTCCCATTTATTATAGTGACAAATTCACCCTTCCTGCGTACAAAGAGCTAATCGAGACTTAAAATACACACATTTTAAAAAAAATTAAAAATAGCCTTTGGCTGTGGAAACAAATGCTCACAATTTCCTGGCAAAACGTTGTTGTGGCAACGGCATACCTTTTATATACGTTTATGTAAACAGTAAAAAAATATAATCATCAAATTTAAAAACAGAATATGAAAAAGTTATTATTAATAGCTCTTTGTGCGGTGGGAATAAGCTTTTCAGCATCAGCACAGTATGATCCGGCAGTTCGGTTTGGTATCAAGGCAGGTGCAAACCTTTCGAACATCAACGGCAATGACCTAGCACTAGGGTCAGGCGGAAATGCTTTTAATTTTAAAGATAATTCAGATCGTACGTTAGGTTTTGTAGGTGGTGTATTCTTCCGCTTCGGACGTACATTCTACGTTCAGCCAGAATTTTTGCTTTCTCAAAAAGGCGCTAAGTTCAACTTTGACAATTCAGTAAATGATAATAAAGTTGACGTAAGGTTCTCTAATCTTGACGTTCCTGTACTTTTCGGTGTGCGTGTTGCGAAATTTTTCAGAATTAATGTAGGTCCTATGGCTTCTTACCGTTTGTCAAGCAATGGCAAATTGGGTGATTCCTTTGAAGAAGCTACAAATACAGATTCGAAGGCAGAATTTAACAACCGCCTTGCATTCGGTTACCAGGCAGGTGTGGGTGTTGATTTCGGACGCTTAAGTCTTGATGTTCGTTACGAAGGTAACTTCAATGACATCGTGAAAATCAACTACAACAACGCAACAACTGCTTCTCAGTTTGGTAAGAAAAGCAACTTGTTCCAGGCAACACTGGGCTTCTCGATATTCTAAAAACACCCGGTACGATATATTAAGAGAGAGGACTATTCGTCGAATAGTTCTCTTTTTATATTTAGGGGCATAGCTTTTGCCAATTAAGCCGGCCGGAATCAAATGGAAGTTAGGGATTTGAAGTATATAGTCTAATTTTGCAAATATTTTATCCAACTGGAATATGCGGAATGGCTTTTGACTTGATTGTTTCAGGCCAATACGGATATCTTACAATTTACCTTCTTTATCGTGGCTTTAAATACTGATAATGTACGACTGGTTTTCGGACTCAAATTAAAACAGTTCCGTCTGGACAAAGGGCTGTCATTGAGCGAGCTCTCGCAAAAATCAGGATTGTCTATATCTTATATCAATGAGATTGAAAAAGGGAAGAAATATCCCAAGTCAGATAAAATTATTGCCCTTGCTGCTGCCATGGAAGTGGATTATGATACGCTGGTATCATTGAAACTCAGCAAACGCCTCGAACCGATTTCAGAGCTTTTAAGCTCAAATATCCTCACCGAGCTTCCCCTGGAATTGTTCGGCATCGATCCTGCCAGTTTGCTCGAACTGCTTTCAGATGCACCAACCAAGATCAGCGCATTCGTTGGTACACTCATTGAAATTGCCAGAAATTACAATATGTCTGTTGAAAAATTTTACTTTTCAGCACTGCGCACCTACCAGGAAATGCATGACAATTGTTTTGAGGATATCGAACAGGAAGCAGAACGTTTCATGCTTGAAAGAGGGATCCCGGGAGATCAGCTTCTTGACGAAATTTATCTTTCAAATGTGCTCCGTACGGAATACAATTACAAAATTGAAAACATCAATGAAAAGATAAATCCCGAATTTGCCAGCGTCCGCTCACTCACGATCACACGGCCGCAAGGCAACCGACTTCTGATTAATACACACCTTTCATCTGTACAGCGTGCGTTTATTTACGGAAGGGAAATCGGCTATGTGTATCTGAAACTAAAAAACAGGCTGCATACGACTGCACTTGTTGAAGCGGAATCGTTTGAACAGCTGCTGAATAATTTTAAGGCTTCATATTTTGCAAGCGCTATTATTATAAAACGCAGTTTACTTATTCCAAAACTGCGCACATTTTTTGACCTTCCGACCTGGCAGCCCGCGAAACTGGTGGCAATGGTTGAAGAATTTAATACGACACCTGAATCGTTCTGTTATCGGCTGAGTAATGTTTTGCCTACGCATTTTGGTATTAAACAGATCTTTTTCTCGCGTTTCAACAATTTTGCAGGACAAAATTTATTTGAGATGACGAAGGAAATGCACATTTCAAGAAAGCATAATCCACATACTGTAAAGGACGAGCACTATTGCAGACGATGGATTGCGCTGACAGTCCTGAACGATCTGGCAGAAGCGATAAAAAATAGATCTTATGTCAATACACTTTGTGCAGCCCAGAAATCCAGATACATCGACACACAGGACAATTACCTGATCATCAGCTTTGCACAGCCGACCGCCACAACACCGAACCTTAATGTGAGTGTCTCGATGGGCGTTTTTCTGGACGAACAGACCGTTAATACAATAAAGTTTTTAAATGATCCGGAAATACCCTCACGTGATGTAAATGAAACCTGTGAACGATGTTCGCTGTTTGACTGCAAAGAGCGCATAGCAGCACCAATTATTTTGCAGAAAAAACATAAAAATGAAGAATTGAGAAAAGCGCTCCGCCGTCTGATTAACTAAAACTTCGGCGGCAATTGAATTGATTGATTTATTCTTTAGTATTAATTAATAAAAGGAAAACAGCAAATTAGGAAATATTAGAATATTCTTAGAAGAGTAAATTAACATTTTTGATTTTCCCAACCGTTCTATCTTTGTAAAATATTTGCCAACGCGATCATGCCAGGTACCTACGAGTTTGAGGATCTACTTTTAAAACTTTCAACACCGTTTTATGTTTGTCTGATCTGCTTTGAAATATTTTTAACCTATCGGTCACATAGGATATCCTATACTTTCAAAGATACGCTGACAAATGCCGTGTTGATGCTGTTGAATGGCAGTGTAGATCTGCTTTTCAGAGCGGCCTACATTGGAGTTCTTATCTGGTTTTACAATTTCAGGATCATTGAGCCGATTCAAAATCCCTACCTGTACTGGGGTGTACTTTTTCTGCTGGAGGATCTGACCTTTTACACACTTCATTATGTTGATCACCACAGCCGGTTGTTCTGGGCAGTTCATGTGACACACCATTCTTCCGAGCACTTTAATCTGACTACCGGATTCAGGTCATCCGTTTTCCAGCCCCTATACCGGTTTGTCTATTTCATTCCGCTCGTATTAATCGGATTTAATCCTGCGGACATTGTGATTATGTATTCGCTGACGCAGATTTACGGGATAATCGTCCACACAGAATACGTTGGAAAACTAGGCTGGCTGGAATATATTTTTGTCACACCGTCGCACCATCGTGTGCATCACGCCAGCAACATTGAGTATCTCGACAAAAATATGGGCATGTGCCTGATCATCTGGGACAGACTGTTTGGTACTTTTCAGGAAGAATTACCTTCGGTTCCGGCGCGTTACGGCCTTACAAAACAGCCGGAAGGAGACGGTATTACGGAAACTGTTTTTCATGAATGGAAAGAGATAAAAAAAGATTTCGATCAACCTGTCGACGCGAGGACAAAACTGAAATATTTAATAAAAGCGCCCGGCTGGTCACCGGACGGATCGAGGCAAACCAGCAGGGAACTTCAGAAAGAACTACTTTCTAAAAAAGTATGATCTATTTGAATGCCGGGTTTCCTGTTATTTCCGCACCTAAGATCAACAAATGGATATCATGCGTTCCCTCATAGGTCATAACCGATTCGAGGTTCATCATGTGCCGCATGATTGGAAAAGAGTCTGTGATACCCATGGCGCCCAGGATCTGACGCGAATCGCGCGCAACCTGTAATGCCATTTCCACATTATTTCTTTTTGCCATCGAAATCTGTGTAGTTGTCGCCCGCGCCTCATTCATCAGCGTACCCAACCTCCAGGATAACAATTGCGCTTTTGTAATTTCAGTTAACATTTCTGCCAGTTTTTTCTGAACAAGCTGAAAGGAACTGATAGGTTTATTAAACTGAAACCGCTCCCCAGAATATTTAAGCGCAGTTTCATAACAATCCAATGCTACGCCGATGGCGCCCCAGGCAACACCGAAACGTGCATGGTCCAGACATTGCAGGGCAGCCTTCAACCCGACGGCATCAGGCAGGATATTATCTTTAGGTATCAGCACTTTATCAAAAATCAATTCACCCGTAGCACTTGCACGGAGCGACCATTTTCCATGAATGGTTGCTGTTGTAAACCCAGGCATTCCGCGCTCTACAATGACACCCTGCACACGGCCGTCTTCATTCCGGGCCCATACCACAGCAATATCAGCGAAAGGTGCATTGGAAATCCACATCTTCGAACCGTTCAGCAAATATCCACCCTGCGTTTTTGAAATGGTGGTTTTTAAGCCTCCCGGATCGGATCCATAATCCGGTTCCGTCAGGCCGAAACAGCCTAAAAGTTCTCCGCTACCAAGGCGCGGCAGATATTTTTGCTTTTGTTCTTCCGAGCCAAACTGATAAATCGGCCACATCACCAGCGAACTTTGAACCGATACCGTAGAACGCATTGAAGAGTCGCCACGCTCAATTTCCTGACACATCAGGCCATAGCTAACATAGTCCAATCCGCCCCCACCATATTCTTTAGGGATGGTCGGGCCAAAGACCCCAAGCTCACCAAACTTCTTAACAAACTGGATCGGAAACTCGGCTCTTTGGGCGTATCCTTCAATAACAGGTTTGATCTCAATATCAGAAAATTCTTTGACGACCTGAGTGATCAAACGCTGCTCCGGCGTCAGCAATTCCTCTATTTTAAAAAAATCAGTGGTTAGCATAGTGTTGTTCGTTTGATTGAGGATTTCAAAAGTTACAATTTCAACGCACAAAAAACCTTACCAATTGAGACAAATCGGTAAATAATTTAAATCTGATCTGTATAAATTGAATTGCTGCTAAAACTTATGTAACTCAGGTGCGGTAACCTGTAGCTTTTAGTAATAGATATAATAAAGAAATTATTGATACCGAAGAACATTTTCGAATATTTTCTTAAATGCTGATAATCTTTTCAAATACTGAAATAGGATATGCAATATTTGATTAAAATACTGTGATATAGATCATTATAATGATGATGAGTACATGCATGTTTATTAAGTAATGTAACAATAAAAAATACCGGAAATCAATTAAAAATTTATTTAATTAAAGGGATTTTCCAATGAAAAAGCCACAATTACTTCTGCTGGTTTTGTGCTTACCTATCCGGTTATTTGTATTGTGAGCTTGCAGAGCAACATGCTGATGCAATATCAAATTTTCATGAAGACTGATGGTATTAATCAAAACAATTCTATTGCAGAAAAAGAAATGGATTTATTTAATAATGCCACAGGAAAAGATATTGTAAAACATAATGGATGTGATAAAAATGTTTTACAATTAGCTATATGGCAAGCATATCTCAATCAAGTCTTACACGATATTAACGGAAACGGAACAATCCTATGATAGATTTGTTTGTAAACATTATTGTTACGCTCTCATTATTCTTTGGCATTGCAATAAATACTGATTGTCAACTGACTACGCCTAGGTTTATGGGTAAGGATTTGCACTTTCCTTCAACAGTGGAAGGTGCTGTAAAGGTCATAATCTGGATTACAAACCACCGGGTTTTTATTCCAAAATCCTGAAGCAGCAACATGCTGAGCTGATTTTAACTCAGCGCTATAACCGTTCTGATTTTAATAACGAATTATCAACCGAAAGAAACGCTTTATCCCAGAGAACTGAATTCCTATCTGTTTCGCTTTCCGGAAAAAAAGATTTGCAAGACTCTCTTAAAACAGCACTGGAAAAGGAATACGTCAAAAAGTTTTTACGTAAAAACGGAATGGACCCATCAAAGTCTACAATGGTTCAGCAATAAGATTTTCTGTTTTTAGATATTAACTCTTGCTTAAGTATTGGACTGACGTCCAGTCCCACCTATCATAAACACGATAGCAAAGTTATTGTCAGGTTTTTTTATATGTATCAGAAAAAGACCGGATTGCTGCAATGGGCAACTACTTGTAAAGTCAAAACTTTGAGAAACAAACAAATGAGAAATAACGGTAATCAGGAAACGGAAATAATCCGAAACCAGAAATGGTCATTTCTATTTTCCCTCATAGCTTCAAGCGCATTATACCAGATTGGTGTAATGTATACGGAGTATTGCCTAAATGACAGTCATCTTCCGATAAGTTATCATTTTTTAATTGGTATCATTTCTTCAATTTTGATTCTGGTTCTAGAATATTCAGTTAAAAATAAATCCATTAAAATTAAAAAGATGCTGACTTTACTGATGGTAACAGCGATGGTCCTCTGTGCCCTTTTCATACCTAAAACCTGATATCAAGGGAATATTGAATCCATAGCTGAACTGCAAAAACAAAAAATCCTTAACTTTGCATTATTAAAGGATAAATCCCTTTCTAATCAATGCAGCAAACACTTCAACTTACACTTTCCCCGGAGATCGCTCTGGACGATGACGCTTTCCGTCAGTTTATAAATAAAAAACTTCGTTTAAGGCCGGACGATAATCCGTTTGTCCGAAAAACACGCCAGTCTATTGATGCACGCAGCAGACAGGTAAAAGTGAATGTGCAGGCAGAAGTTTATATCAATGAATTGCCGCCTTCTCTTATTCAGACCCCGTTGCATTACCAGGACGTAAGTGCCCGGCCAAAGGCACTGATCGTTGGCTGCGGTCCTGCTGGTATGTTCGCTGCCCTTCGTTTAATTGAATTAGGTATAAAACCGGTTCTTTTCGAACGTGGCAGTGACGTGCGTACAAGGCGGCGCGATCTGGCAGCTATTAATAAAGAACATGTTGTCAATCCGGAGTCCAATTATTGTTTTGGAGAAGGAGGCGCAGGCACGTATTCGGACGGAAAACTATATACCCGCTCAAACAAACGTGGGGATATCCGCAGGGTGCTGGAAATATTTGTAGGCCACGGCGCTAACGAACAGATTCTGATTGATACGCATCCTCATATTGGTACCAATAAATTGCCAATGGTTGTTGCCGAAATGCGCAAAAGCATTCTGGAAGCGGGTGGTGAAATTCATTTTGACACGAAAGTTACGGATCTGATTTTGCAAGGAAACACGTTGAAAGGCGTTGTAACTGATGATAGTACAGAACATACCGGAATTGGCGTGATACTTGCCACGGGACACTCTGCAAGAGACATTTACGAATTGCTGGACAACCGGAAAATCCTTATAGAAAGTAAATCTTTCGCTATGGGAGTCCGGATTGAACATCCGCAAAATGTCATTGATAAGATCCAGTATCACTGTGAAACGGATCGCGGGCCTTATCTTCCAGCTGCCTCATACAGCCTTGTAACCCAGACCCGATATCAGGGTGTACAACGTGGTGTATTTTCTTTTTGTATGTGCCCCGGCGGCTTTATAGTTCCGGCGGCAACAGCATCTGGCGAAGTTGTAGTCAACGGAATGTCGCCCTCGCGCCGCGATTCTCCTTTTGCTAATTCGGGAATTGTCGTTTCTGTGGAAGATGTTGACATTGAACCCTACCGTGCGTTTGGCGCTCTGGCAGGCCTTCAGTTTCAAAAAGAAATCGAACAGGCTGCATGCAGTTTTGCCGGTGCTACACAGACAGCGCCTGCCCAGTTGGCAACTGATTTTGTTAATAAAAAAATGTCTGGCCAGCTTAGGGAAACTTCTTATCAGCCAGGTATAACACCAGTCGATCTTTATGAAGTACTTCCACCAAACATGGCATTTCCGTTACGGGACGCGCTTGCCGACTTTGGAAGAAAAATGAAAGGATATCTGTCTGAAGAGGCGCAGCTTATCGGTGTTGAAAGCCGTACTTCGTCTCCCGTTAGAATTCCGAGAGAACGGGAAACATGTGAGCACCCCGTTGTTAAAGGCCTTTTTCCATGTGGTGAAGGTGCAGGATATGCCGGTGGTATCATGTCTGCGGCGATGGACGGACAGCGTTGTGCCGAACAGCTGGTTGGCTTGTATGCATCTGCTTAATCTGTCAACAAACTCAAAAAATAATCAGCAGCATTTCTGACCAAATAAAACAGCAGGAAATTGCTGCACTTCAGCCGTGCCAGTTTCGTGGAACTTGTTTAATTTTCGTGAAACTCTAAGCTGATTTAAACTGTTACCACATTACTGACACGATTATAAATCAATTTTAATTGCCTCTATGGCCCAGGGATCTTTCTCGTTTTTTACGAATGAATTGCTTAAAAAATTAAAAGATCCACTTCCTGGTGAATCCGCTCACCAGTTTATGCAGTCTACTTCAAAGCTGAGGCTTACCGTAAAACCAAATGAACGTACGCGAAAAAGTGCAGTACTGATACTTTTTTATCCTTACAAGGGCGAGATCTATTTTCCATTGATCCTTCGTCCTGCATACGACGGTGTTCACTCCGGGCAGGTTGCATTTCCGGGAGGGCGTTATGAAAAGACGGATGAAAATCTGATCAGAACGGCTTTGCGTGAAGCACAGGAAGAGATCGGACTGCGCCTGAATGATGTAAAAATATTAGGGATCCTGACCGAGTTATTCATTCCGCCAAGTAATTTTTATGTTTTACCGGTAGTTGCAGCCATGCCCTACCGCCCCGATTTTTTTCCTGATCCCAGGGAAGTCGAAGATATATTTGAGATTAAACTGAAACAAATCTCTGATGTCTCGATCATCGGGTCGAGCGAGATCCAGGTACGCGGGGTGCAGATTACAGCACCGCATTACGAGGTGAACGGATACAAGATCTGGGGAGCTACGGCCATGATGATCAGTGAACTTCTTACCGTCCTGAAAGCGGTAGATTCCCATGCCTGAAACTGGGAAATAATCTCTTTTTTTCGTATATTAGCGAGTATTTTGAATGAAGCCTCCCGGTGAACTTCCTGCATTTTAATCCTTCAAAAATTGATTATCCATGTACGGAAAACCGGTGAGTGGATGATTTTACAAAAATTTTACAGCATTTAAACCCATAGTTTCCGCCTCAATTTATGGACGAAAACGGAGCTACGCCTAACGTAGAAGATAGCGAATTACACAGTCAATTACCCGTATCGGGCCTTTACGAAAGCTGGTTTCTTGATTATGCCTCTTATGTAATTTTGGAACGGGCCGTACCAGCCATTGAAGACGGCTTAAAACCTGTTCAGCGCCGGATCATGCACGCGTTGAACGAAATGGATGATGGCCGTTTTAACAAAGTTGCAAACGTGATCGGTTCTACGATGCAGTATCACCCCCACGGAGATGCTTCCATCAACGATGCGATTGTCAATCTTGGCCAAAAAGAACTTCTTTTTGATACACAGGGAAACTGGGGAGATCTGCGTACGGGCGACCGTGCAGCAGCTGCCCGTTATATAGAAGTACGTCTTTCGCGATTTTCGAAAGAAATTGTTTTCAATAGCGATACCACCGAGTGGCAGTTATCCTACGATGGAAGAAAGCGTGAGCCGGTAACCCTACCTGTTAAGTTTCCGCTTTTATTATCACTGGGTGTTGAAGGAATTGCCGTTGGACTTTCCACCAAAATACTACCGCATAATTTTTGTGAGCTGATCGATGCTTCGATTGCGATCCTTCAGGGAAAAGAAGTTACAATTTATCCGGATTTCCTTACCGGGGGACAGGTGGACGTATCCAACTATGGCGACGGTCACCGCAGTGGAAAGGTCCGCGTCAGGGCGAGAATTGAAGAAGAAGATAAAAAGATGCTGGTGATCAGGGATATTCCCTTCGGAACGACCACTTCGTCCCTGATCGATTCCATCATCAAGGCAAATGACGGCGGAAAAATAAAGATCAAAAAAGTTGTCGACAACACGGCTGCTGACGTAGAGATCCAGGTTCACCTTGCTCCCGGCGTGTCGCCCGACATCACCATCGATGCACTTTATGCGTTCACAGAATGTGAGGTATCCATTTCGCCTAACGCTTGTGTGATCATTGAAGACAAGCCTCACTTTGTTGGCGTGACCGACATTTTGAGATATAATACGCAGCAAACGGTTCATTTATTGAAACGTGAGCTGGAAATCAGAAGGCTTGCGCTGCTTGAAAAAATACTATACGGGTCTCTTGAGAAAATATTTATTGAAAACAGGATTTACCGTGACATTGAGGAATGTGAAACTTTTGAAGCGGTTATCAGGACGATCGATAAAGGCCTTGAACCATATAAACCTCAGTTTTACAGGGCGATCACGGACGACGATATTGTTGAGCTGACTGAGATCAGGATCAAACGTATATCCAAGTATGACGGATATAAAGCGGATGAGCTGATGCGTAAATGGCAGGACGAGCTTACGGAAACAGAAGACAATCTTGCCAATATTACACGTTTTGCGATCGATTACTTTAAAGATCTTTTAAAGAAATACGGCAAAGGAAGAGAAAGAAGAACAGAAATCAGAGCCTTCAACCAGATCTCAGCCAATATTGTTGCGGCTAATAACCAGAAACTGTATGTCAACCGGGCAGAAGGTTTTATTGGATATGGCCTTAAGAAAGACGAGTATGTGATGGACTGCTCGGACATTGACGATATCATCGTGTTCAGAAGCGACGGCCGGTGCCTGGTCACTAAAGTTCAGGATAAAGTTTTTGTCGGAAAAGACATTATTCACTGTGCAGTCTTTGTAAAAAATGATGAGCGAAAAGTTTACAATATTGTTTATGTGGACGGAAAAACCGGCGTTTCGTATATAAAAAGGTTCCAGATCACCGCCGTCACCCGTGACCGTGAATATGATTTAACCCAGGGAACACCTAAGTCTAAGATTACCTATTTCACAGCCAATGAAAACGGTGAAGCTGAAATCATTACCGTAAACCTGACTGCGCAAAGCAAGGCAAAGGTAAAACAGTTTGACTTCAACTTTGCGGATCTTCTGATCAAAAATAGAAGCGCGATGGGTAACATCCTGACAAAATATACGGTCAGAAAACTGGTAATGAAACAAGCCGGACGCTCAACGCTGGGCGGTGTAGATATGTGGTTTGACCCCATCATCGGACGGTTGAACCGGGATGAACGAGGCGAGTACCTTGGCAATTTTGGATCAACGGATAATATTCTTGTGATCTACAAAGACGGTTCCTACGAACTGACCAACTTTGATCTGACGAATCACTATGTTTCTAATGAAGTGCTGCTGGTTAAGAAATTCGATCCTAAACTTCCGGTAACTGCGCTCTATTACGACGGAGGTCAAAAACAGCATTTTATCAAGCGTTTTACAATTGAAACGTCTTCACTGGATAAGAAATTCGTCTTTATCAGTGATACCAAAAATAGTAAGCTGATTCTGGCTTCCACAGACAAACGCCCGCGCTTTGAAATTATTCATGCCAAGAATGAAAAAAGAGATCAGCTCCAGGAAGAATTTGTTGTAGAAGACCTGATTGACATCCGGGGCTGGAAGGCGATGGGTTACAAGCTCTCGATCGACAAATATAAAGAGATCCGCTGGCTGACTCCTTTGGCTGAACCGGAACCAATCGAAGAGACTAAATTTGACAACGCGGAAGATCCTGAGGACACCGAAGTTCCGGTTGACAGCGCTGATCAGGGCCCCGATGAACCTGAACAAGGAGAAGTTGAGAATCTAACAGAACCTGAAGAAACGACTGCTGACATCGAAACAACCGAATCGACAGAAGCAGAGCATAAAAAAGAAACAAAACCGAAAAAGGCAGTCAAGAAGGACAAGGATCCTGATTCGGAAAAATCGCAGCTTGGACTGTTTGAATAGAAAGTATCATTACTTTCTATTCAAACCTTTTTTTATTTCGGGCAACAAAATATATTCGTTTGCGCGTATAGAAAAACAGGAGCGGGATGTTATGTTTATAACCCTCAATATAATTTTCAACTTAGAGGTTAACTTTAAGGAGGCACGTGAAAAAATTGATAAAAATAGTTATTGCCATTCTTTTCGCCAGCCTGGTTTTTATCTTGCTGTGCAATTTCTGGGTGGTTTACTGTACCAAACAGTATAATTATTTTTCCATTAAAAATCTACCGTCCAACGACGTAGCCCTGGTGTTGGGAACAAGCCGAAATACCGAAAGAGGAAAAGAAAATCTTTTTTTCAAGTACCGCATGGAAGCCACGGCACGCCTCTTTAAGGAAGGAAAAATCAAGTATATTATTCTTAGTGGAAATAACGACTCGGAGTACTACAATGAGCCGCTGGATATGCAGCGTGCTTTGTTAAATCTTGGAATCCCTGAGAATGTTATGACGCTTGATTATGCCGGGTTCAGGACTTTTGATTCAGTAGTACGTTGCAAACAAGTATTCAATCAGGATAATTTTACAGTAATTTCACAGAACTTTCATAACGCAAGAGCTTTATATATTGCTCATAATGAAGGAATTAATGCTATCTCTTTTGCAGCGCAGGACGTTCCTGACGGTTACTCAGTAAGAACATTGGTGAGAGAATATCTTGCCAGGCCAAAAGCAGTTTTGGACGTGCATATTCTGAGACCAAAAGCAGATATTACGTCTAATGTTGAAATTAAAAAGAAAAGGGGACCCGGAATAACAAAATAGATTTTACTCACGGAGGATTGGATGTTAATATGAAGATAATTAAACTATTATTTGTTTTTCTTGCGGTATTAATATCTGTCCGAACTTTCGCACAAACCACTTACACAATCAAGGGCCGTATTACTGACGCCACCACCGGTGATCCTGTACCCTTCGCCAACGTCGCTATTAAAGCATCATTATCTGGCGGCACAACCAATTTTGACGGTTTCTATTCCTTAACCTTCACACCGCCTGCAGATTCACTTCTTATTACTTACGTCGGATATGGCACAAAAAGCAAAGCCATAGCCCCAGGCCTGCAGGAACAGACGATCGATGTACAGCTGACACCCGGCGCACTGCAATTAAGAGAGGTCCGTATTTTTGCAGGAGAAAATCCCGCCTGGAGGATCATGCGCAAAATCGTTGAGAACCGCAAGGCCAACAATTCTGAAAATCTGGATGCTTATGAATATGAAAGTTATAATAAAATCCAGATTGATATAGACAACCTTTCAGAAAAATTCAGGAACAGGCGCACCGTAAAAAAAATGACGCATATTGTTGACAAATATGATGAGGTGAAAGGGGAAGATGGGGAAACGATTATACCCATATTCATTTCTGAGTCTGTCTCCAACGTCTATTTCAGAAAAGATCCGAAAAAGAAAAAAGAAATCATCAACAAGACCAAAGTATCCGGTGTCGGCCTGACCGACGGAAGTTTTGTCTCACAGATCGTTGGTTCTTCCTTCCAGCAATATAACTTTTATAACAACTGGCTGAACGTCCTTGAAAAAGATTTCATTTCCCCCATTTCCGACAGCTGGAAATTGTACTATGATTATTACCTCGCCGACAGCATTAAAAATGGCTCCGGGTACGATTACAAGATTGATTTTGAGCCGCGGCAGGAGCAGGATCTTGCGTTCAGCGGATCTTTCTGGATCGATGGTGACAATTATGCGCTCACACAGATGGATGCCAATGTCGGAAAACGCGCGAACCTTAATTTTATAGAAAAAATTAAGATCCAGACATCATATGATCTCTTTGAAGATGAAAAGACCTGGGTTCCAACCAAAACACGTGTGCTTATTGATGTGGACGAACCAACAAAACAAACAGCAGGATTGCTTTTGAAATTTTATTCGTCGAATACCAATTACAAGATCAATGTGCCCCGCGGACCAAAGTTTTTTGACACCGCTATCGAGCTGAAAGAAGATTATATGGTACATGACTCGGCTTTCTGGCAGAAAAGCCGCCCTGAATCACTGACAAAGTCTGAGATTCTAAGCTTTCAGCTTGTTGATTCATTGAAGGTACTGCCTGCTGTAAAAACGTATACTGAAATATTGAACATCTTTGTCAACGGATATAAAAAGATTGACAAATGGAATATCGACATTGGACCATACCTGTTTCTGTATGCCAATAACAATGTCGAAGGCCACCGGTTACGGCTAGGTTTTAAAACAGACCCGGGATTTAGCAGAAAATTAATTTTAAGCGGTTATGGAGCATACGGGTTCAGCGACCACGAATTCAAATACGGGGCGGGAATAGATTATATTTTCTCCCGAAAACCGTGGACGATGGCAGGTATCTCCTATTCCAAAGATCTTGAACGTTTGGGTGTTTCCGCTGAGAATATTGGTACAAACACAATTTTTGGCGCGTTTTCAAGATTCGGACAATTCAGGAGGCCTTATTGGCAGGAAGATATTTCAGCCTATGTGAGAAGAGAGCTCGTCAAGGGGTTCACAGCAAGTGTACAGTTGCGGCATCGCGATTTCCGTCCGCTTTTTGACTTTGCCTACAAAAGCAGACCAGAAATGGGAGCAGATTCTCCACTTCGCAGCACCTACGAAATTACTGAGCTCAATGTGGAAACACGCCTTGCCGGAAATGAAACGTTTTTACAAAACGATAATGAACGGATCAGTATGGGAACTGGAAATTCACCGGCGTTCACGTTCCGTTACACGCTGGGAATGAAGAATTTTCTTCAGGGTGATTTTCACTATCACAAGTTTGCAGCGAATGTCAAACAAACATTCCGTGCCGGTGTGTTTGGAAGGACCTACTATAACCTGACCGTTGGATACATTCCTTCAACAATCCCTTACACGCTGCTTTACAACCCATTAGGAAATGAATCATTGTTTTACGTGGACAATGCTTTTAACCTGATGAAATATTTTGAATTTATCGCCGACCGGTATATAACCCTGCGCGTGGAGCATAATGATGAGGGTTTTGTTTTAAACCGTATTCCGGCGATCCGTAAACTCAAGTTAAGATTACTGGCGACAGGAAAATTATTCTACGGACAGGTCAGTAAGCAGAATATGTCACTTGCTTCAACCATTGACGCGCAGGGTAATCCAATCCAGACTTTTAACGAATTGGGAAACACGCCTTATCTGGAACTGGGTTATGGAGTGGATAACATTTTCAAGTTCGGACGTGTGGACGCAATCCACCGGCTTACATATAAAAATAACCCCAATGTGACGCCCTTTGCTGTCAAGATCTCTTTCTGGTTCAGTTTGTAACATTCAGAGACATTACATCTTTATCAGCGAAAGTCAGATAAACCAGATCACCTGTTTCGACATCCTTTTTATTGCGATAAAACACAAGCATTCCATTTTCATTTAAACAACGTATCTCCCAATGGTTGCCATGAAAACGGATTGCTTCCACAACGCCGGTCCATTTGCTTTTCCGCTGATCCTTCGTACGTTTTATTTTTTCAGGGCGGATAAAAGAACTTTTGTCTGCTGGATCTGAATCCAGCCAGTTGACATCGCCTGTCAATTCTGCGACATAACTGCTTACTGGTTTATTGTAAACTTCCTGAGGTGTACCGGTCTGGATAATCTCTCCGTCCCTCAGAACCGCGATACGGTCTGACCATGCAAGAGCGTCAGCTGATTCATGAGTAACGAATATACACGCCATTTTCTCTTCCTGACGCAATTTCTCAATAGCCTCCGACAAGATCCTGCGGTTTCTGTTGTCCAGATGAGCGAATGGTTCATCCAGCAGCAAGACCTCAGGCTGTTCAGCCAGTGACTTAGCGATCGCTGTCCGCTGTTTTTCCCCGCCGGATAAAAGTTTGGCTTTCTGATTCCGTATGCCAGCCAATCCTGTAATAGTCAGTAGTTCTTCTACTTTGTTTTTCCTGTAAGACGGCTCATAAAATCTTAACGAATAAGATATATTTTCCTCTACGGTCTGATTAGGAAAAAGCTCAAATTCCTGATGGATCAATTTGATCGCATGATGACCTGGTATGAGTTCTCCGCGAACGCTTGGCACCAGTGATTCCTGAAAGTAGACATCTCCTTCGTCCGAATCAACGAAACGGCCTAAGATCCGCAACAACGTACTTTTCCCCGATCCGCTCTCTCCAAGGATACCAAGCCACTCACCTGGATTTAACTCGAGAGATATATTATTTAAGACACTTTTAGTATCGAAATTTTTAGAAACAGACTTGGCACGAAGAACTGTCATTGAAGAAATTAGTGTAAGGAAAATGGTTGAAAAACTTGCTGTGAGCTTCGGCTATCGGCTTCAAAATGATCCTTTTTGCAGATTTTAATGCCGATAAGCCTAAATTAATTACTCGACCCAGGTAACTTTATCTGCAACCGGTGTACGGCGGGCAGCAACTTCACCAAGATTATGATATCCCATGTAAAAGAAGCCGATACATTTTTGATTTTCTTTCAGGCCCAGGAACTCCCGTAGTGCTTCGGTCACGGTTGGACTGCTCCAATATGCACCAATGTTGTTGGCAGTCGCTGTAAGCCACATATTTTGCACCGCACACGCCACAGCCGCAACCTCTTCCCATTCTGGTATTTTTTCAGGATGCAGTTCGACGATAATAGCGATGACAGCAGCAGATTTCAATGATTTTGAGCGGGTACCTTGATATTTGGCTTCCGAAAATGTTTCAGCAGTAGTATTGGCACGGTATGCTTCGCCCATATAATCAGCCAGTTTCACAAGCCCCTCACCTGTAAAAACTGTGAAACGCCAAGGTTCAGTGAGTTTATGTGTCGGGGCAAAATTGGCATTTTCGAGAATAGTGTTGATGATGTCGCGCGGAATTTCCTGCTGGATATAACTTGGCGGAAAGATGCTCCGGCGGGTACGGATGACTTCGTTGATGGATTTTATCGTGTTGCTCATAAGATGTAGATCTTAATATCCACTCAAAAAGTCAGAAAGCAGACTAAATAAGTGATTGACCGTTAAAATAGTAATTATTGTGTCCAGAAACGAAAATACTGTAAATTGTGTGCTATAACGTTAATAAGCTTCATAACCTTTTTAATATCGCAACATTATATGCTGGTTACAACTACCCCAAATATAGAAGGAAAGAAAATTATCAAATATATCGGGCTGGTGAATGGTGAAGCCATAATCGGATCCAATGTGGTCAGGGATTTTCTCGGCGGGATCCGCGATGTGGTTGGAGGCCGTTCGGGCTCTTATGAACAATCTCTTCGTGAAGCGAAAAGTATCGCGCTTCGTGAAATGATGGAACAGGCTCAACGGCTTGGTGCACACGCGATCATCGGTGTCGACCTGGATTTTGAAACCATTGGCGGCAACGGATCAATGCTGATGGTCAGCGCCAATGGTACGGCGGTCTGTCTGGAATAATCAGAAAAATCTGCTCGCTATTTGTTGAATGTTATCAGACTTACCCATGGTATAAAAGTGCAGAACAGGCGCTCCGTAAGCAATCAGTTCCTTGCATTGCTGAGTGCTCCATTCAATCCCCACCTGGCGAACTTCCTTATCTGATGCACATTTTTCTGCCTCATCGATCAGGTCCTGAGGGAATTCCAGATGGAAAATATCTGCCAGGACAGTAAGCTGCCTTTTTGTTGCCAATGGTTTTAGCCCCGGAATGATCGGTACCGTAATTCCTTCTGCACGGCATCTGTCTACAAAGCGAAAATATTTCTGGTTATCAAAAAACATCTGAGTAACAATGTAATTGGCTCCAAGTGCAATTTTATTTTTCAGATGTTCAAAATCAGAGTCGAGGCTTTCGGCATCAAGATGTTTCTCAGGATATCCGGCGATACCGATGCAGAAATCCGTGTGTGCAGCTTCTGTTTCTGCATGAAGTAACACGCCATTATTCATATTAGCAACCTGAGTGATCAATTCGGAAGCGTAACGATGTCCGCCTAATTTGGCTTTAAAAACACCCGCCGACTTTTCAGGATCTCCGCGCAAAACCAATACATTGTCGATACCTAAATAATGCAGATCAAACAGGACGTCTTCCGTTTCATCTTTGGTAAAACCACCACAAATGACGTGAGGGACAGCGTCAACCTTGAACCGCTCCATGAGTCTTGCACAGATACCAACGGTACCTGGTCGTTTCCTGATAGGGATCCTCTCGATTAAACCGTCCTTTCCTTTGATATCAATTAGCTCCTCACGATGGTAGGTAACATCCACGAAAGGTGGCTTAAACTCCATCAAAGGTTCAATTCCGTTCAATAATTCGTTGATATTCTGACCTTTAACAGGAGGGATAATTTCGATAGAAAAAAGTGTTTTGCCCTGAGCCTGGCTTATAAATTCTGTAACTTTGGTCATGTATAGTATTCTTTATATGCAATAAGACTACAAAAGAACACCAATTCTGTAACCAAACCAATCTAAAAGGCACAAAAAAATGGCCTACCGCATTACAGTAGGCCATTCCACGTAAACCCTCCTCTATCAGTGTTCGTCAAAACTACTGTGTTATATTGACAGGCGTCAATTACGAGCAGTAGTTTGCTTGACTGACTTCTAAATATTAAATATCTGTGCCAGACGAGGCACATTATACTTTAAAAGACAAAACTTCTCGTTTTAAGATGGAATTCACAGTCGAAAAAGCCCGAATATACCAATATCATGCAAATTTCAACTTTCCATACATCGCAATAATTCGACAAGATTTAGTAGACCGGACCTTCTGTTGTGGATCATCTGGTGAATTATTCTACACAATGATGTCCTAAACACCCCACTATTCCACAAAACGGACAAAACGGGTCATTTGAATATGGTCGATTCCATCTTCGTCATAAATCTCACTGGTTTGCTCAAAGCCAAAAGATCCGTAAAACTTCTTCAAATACAACTGAGCACCGATTTTAATTTCACGCTTACCGTAAATCTCCTCCAGGGTTTTTATTGAAATCTGCATGAGCTCCACACCATAGGCTTGTCCGCGTCCCTCCGGAGAAACAACCACCCTTCCAATTGAAGGATTCGCATAAGATAACCCCGGAGGTACGATACGTGCATACGCCATCAGATTGCCCCCATCAGTTCCTAATATATGATGGCATTTCTGATCTTTGTTATCCTGATCAAGAAAAATACATTTTTGCTCCAGAACGAAAACCTCATTTCTCAGACGCAGCAATTCATAAAGCTCATAATTGGTTAGTTCTTCAAAGCGCTTACAGCTCCATTGCAATTTTAGATTCATTATTAAGTAAAAAAAGATTGAAAGGTTCTTATTTTTGCCTGAGTTTATGAGTCTTTTGTAAATTTACCAATTATTTCAGCTCTGAGTTAAGACCGCTCGCAAAGGATAATATCTAAAATACTGGTATCCTGACTGTTACAAAGACAGAACATCTTTTGTTTCCGGATAAGTATCTTTTGTAGACAGCCGTAATGCGGAACTGCTATTTATTTTGAAGTTAAACCAATAAAACCTAAGTAAGAATACGCATGGGAAGAGCCTATGAATATAGAAAAGCGCGCATGTTTAAGCGTTGGGATAAAATGGCAAAAACATTTACCCGTATCGGAAAAGACATTGTTCTTGCTGTAAAAAGCGGAACGGCTGATCCTTCCACCAACGCACGTCTCAGAGTGCTGCTTCAAAACGCCAGAGCTGCGAACATGCCGAAGGAAACAGTTGAGCGTGCCATTAAACGTGCAACTTCCAAAGATCAGGAAGACTACAAGGAAATTGTCTATGAGGGATATGGCCCGCATGGCGTTGCAATCCTTGTTGAAAGCACCACAGATAACCCTGTCCGCACAGTAGCAAACGTGCGAAGCTACTTCAACAAGCTTGGAGGAAGTCTGGGAACTATGGGTATGCTTGATTTCATCTTTGACCGTAAATGTATTTTTAAAGTTAAAAATGACGGCACCCGCGACATGGAAGAATTAGAATTTGAGCTGATCGATGTAGGCGGTGAAGAAGTTTTTCTTGATGAGGAAACAAACCAGATCAATATCTACGGCGAGTTTACTTCATTCGGGGCCTTGCAGCATTACCTTGAAGAAAATGGCTTCGAAATTGTTGAAGCCGATTTCGAACGCATTCCCAGTGATACTAAAAAGCTAAGCGAAGAAGAAATTGCTGAAGTCGAAAAGCTGATTGAAAAAATTGAAGACGACGATGACGTGCAACGCGTTTACCATAATATGGCATAAAGCTTCGACTACCAACTGTGCGTTACTGGCCAACAAGATCAGTAACGCACAGCATCAGGGCAGAGCTGCTTAATGAATTGAAAGAATTTTATGAGGTTTACTAAGGAATTGAAATTCGCCTCCCGCCTCCTTACCCAAAAATGACAATCCAACCGGTGAAGAAGATGAGACCGCCAGAACTGTTTCGTTATTGAATTTTACAGCACCGAGACTTACTGAAATAAAAAACCATCCCGCGGTAGTTTCTAAAAGTGCTCCCACTGCACCTCTCGTAAGTGTCTCCGCCTCCCCTATTCTTTCCAGTATCACCCGCTCCTGCCTGACCTGCTCATATTGTCTTGCATGCATATTCCTGTCCAGCTGTCCCATGGATCTTGCTGTTTCGTATTTATCACCCGCAGAGCTCTTACTTTGATCATTCGCCGAATCCTGAGCTGCTTCCATCGCTTCCCACGCCACCTGCATCCGTTCATCGAGAAGCCCTTTCATATGTTCAACCAATTCCTGCTTGTTCATTTACTTAAATCTAAATTTGCGCTTTTGCATAATTAAACAATTTCGGAGGAAGTACGATTGAATCTCATCGGATATGACGCAAAAAAAATCGTGTTACCGATCAGCACGCTGATCCGGTAACACGATCCGGATAAATTTAGATCAATTACAGTTTCACCATCTTCTTACGGATTGTACGGCCGTTTTGTGTTTTCGCCTGTAAAATATAGTTACCCTTATTTAGTCCCGATACATCGATTTGTTTTGGCGATTTTTCAAACAAAACAATCTGTCCTGATCCATCAAAAATAGTGACCTCAGAAACAGCTGAACCCTCGGCAGCAACTTCAACGGTATTTCCGGTTGGATTAGGATAAATGTAATCTGAATTTTTCTGCTCGGATTTCATAATGGCAATAATCCTCGAAAAAGCAGTAGTTCCGTCAAAATCCACTTGTTTCAAACGGTAATAAACGATGTCATCAAAAGATTTCTCGTCTGTAAAGCTATATTCTATTAAACTTTTGGTCGTTCCTTCACCGGCTCTCAGACCAATTGTTTCGAAAGCTACCGCATCATTACTGCGCTCAATTTCGAAATGATCATTATTTGTTTCAGAAGTGGTCGTCCATTCCAACAAGTTCTTTCCGCCTTCAATTGACTTACCCTGGAATTTTACGAGTGTTACAGGAAGCGGTGTCGGCATGTCAGGTATTTTTGCCAGCAAAGGCTTGCTGTCTGCCAAAAAGTTATTCGCTAATATTGCGGTAGACCATTTCTCTGCAGCAGCGCCCTGACCGACTGTATTGAAATGCACTTTGTCGTTATTTCGGCCCCAGTTACCAACAGCATTCAAATTTCCTCCCTGCCAAACGCTGGCTGTACTTAAAATGACAGATCTCTGTGCATTTTCAAGATAGTCAATCGGTCCGTCTGCCCAGCCGGAAATTGCTACCATCCACGGCAAGTCGCCGTATCCGGTTTCTGCACGGGTCTTTTTTATTACATTAATGTTGTTGCTGCGAAAACTATTTTCTGCATCGTTCACAAATCGGTCATTGACGCCATGACCCGATAATATTGCGCGCAGCCCGGTATGAGGAACATATTTGGTCAGACCATTCCGGATGTTCACATATGGCATACGAATGTTGTAATTCACGAAAGAATGAGTAAACGGAATATCATAAGCAGCCATATAAGTCTGCTCCATGTTGGTACCACCAAATGCTGCACTGTAAAAAAGTACGGGCACGTTTAAACTTCTGACCAGATCATCTCCTACTTTCCCCCAAAACCACGAAATGTCTTTAATACCAGGTGCCATTCCACAATTTGCGCAAAGCTGGGTAAACTTCAGAGGAGGCAGCAGATCAGGATTCCCGGTACTAAAATACCGATCATACTGGTTAGGGTCGTTTTGCATCGGATCAATGGAACTTACCATATCACTTGAAGCGCCAAGACTTGGGCTTGAACCTCCTGCCGCATTGGAATGTCCTACGATAAGAAATACTTCACCAACACCGACCTTTTCAATGGTTACCGTATTCCCCACCTGTGTATTTCCATTCATCGCACGTACTTCCAGATCGTAGCGGCCACCTTTTCCAGTCAGCTCACCACGAAATGTCCCATTTGAAGGATTGTTGCTGATGGTGGTCCAGCCAACCGCTGTTCCGCCTTCACCGGGCCTGGTTTTCAACTGCGCCTCAATCCGGGTGACAGCCTGTGTAAAAGTTCCCGTAATATTTACCTTTGCCTGGTTATTGATATTATCCCTCTGAAGTACAATCCGCGACATCGGAAACACGACTCTTAACGCCTGGGCAAACACAGATGATCCAAAAAACATCAGCAGCAATGCCGGAATGTAAAATTTCAATTTCATAATTAGTGGTTAGTTAATGGACGATCCATCTGTTTAATTTTGATATGGACAGGGCACAAGTCTTCCTCCTGGATAGATTTATCCATTAAAAAAAATCTGACATTAAAAGCACCCGGATAAACTAAGTATCGTCAGGAACTGGAAAAGGGGGAAATATCATCAAACCCATTCGGCGATTGTCGAATTAAACACTTGTCATTCCGGAATGGAACGACCCCACAAAATTCAATTGATGATAACTATATGAGGAGGTATACTTGCAAACGCAATGAACACATTTACGTATCAAAGCTAATACTAGAATTTATTCTAAGCAAATTAGAGAAGGACTATTTAATAAATCAGCGAGATATATCAAAGTTATACTACATTTTTTTATTTTACGGTTACAATTACCTGCCGTCTGTTAAGGACCGGACGAACCCATAATTACAACCTCACGAACTAAACAATGAAGTTTTCCCTTAAATCAATTTTCTCATTGAGCACTTCCTTATTATCTTTGCAAAACTTTCTTATACTGACGCAATGACAAAACTTTCAGTTCGGCACTTACTTGGAATTAAAAACCTGAACGAGAATGACATTCACACAATTTTAGATACTGCCACCCAATTTAAGGAAGTAATTAACCGCCCCATCAAGAAAGTCCCTTCTCTTCGGGATATTACCATTGCAAATGTTTTTTTTGAAAATTCAACACGGACAAGGCTCTCTTTCGAGCTGGCGGAGAAAAGATTATCAGCAGATGTGGTGAATTTCTCTGCTTCCGGAAGTTCTGTTAAGAAAGGAGAAACTTTGCTCGATACGGTTAATAATATCCTGGCGATGAAGGTTGACATGATCGTCATGCGGCATAGCAGCCCCGGAGCACCACATTACCTTTCAAGCAGAATTCCAGCCAATGTTATCAACGCAGGTGATGGAACACATGAACACCCGACTCAGGCACTTCTCGATGCATTTTCGATGCGGGAAAAATTGGGTGACCTGGCTGGTAAAAAAATTGCGATTATCGGGGATATACTCCATTCACGGGTAGCATTATCCAATATTTTTTGCCTGCAAAAGCTCGGCGCAGAGGTAATGGTCTGCGGACCGGCCACACTCATTCCAAAGTATCTGGCTGACCTTGGTGTCAAGATCGGACATAATGTAAAAGAAGCACTCCAATGGTGTGATGTTGCGAATGTTCTCAGGATACAGCTTGAAAGACAGCAAATTAAATACTTTCCGTCTCTGCGGGAATATTCTCTTTACTTCGGTATCACAAAAGCCATGCTTGATGAAGTAGATAAAGATATCATTCTTATGCATCCCGGACCAATAAACCGTGGTGTTGAACTTTCCTCAGACGCAGCTGATTCTTCGTATTCTATTATTTTAAATCAGGTTGAAAATGGGGTTGCCGTCCGTATGGCTGCACTCTATCTGTTGGCTCAGCAGTAATATATCTTTTCTGAAAAAATAAGGTCAGGATCCCTCAGGATCTCTGACCTTATTTTTTTAAATCAACTGAATTTTAAAAACAGGTCATCAAAATATTTCTGGTTAAATCCTATCTATTTTGTCACCACTGATTATACCTTAAATAGAAAAAATTCTGGGAATTATTAAATTACGGGCACTTCGCTTATATTTGAAACTGTATGCACGCATACTAATATACTTCATCAACAAACTTATTAACACACCATGTCATACAAAGAAGGAATGCTCCGGGAAGGGTCGCTTAACGAAAAAACAATCATTGTAACGGGTGGTGGCACAGGATTGGGAAAATCGATGGCGGCCTATTTTCTTGAACTGGGCGCCAGGGTTGTGATATGCAGCCGGCGTCATGAAGTACTTGACGAAACAGCACGGGAGCTTGAAAGCACAACCGGCGGCCGGGTATTAGCAATAGCCTGTGATGTACGGAAGACCGGCGACATTGAAAATGTGATAGAAAAAACAATAGCCAGTTTCGGACGGGTAGATGTATTGGTAAATAATTCAGCAGGAAATTTCATTAGCCCAACAGAGCGCCTTTCCTACAAGGCAGTGGATACCGTTGTTGATATCGTTTTGCGCGGCACCTATTATTTTACTCTGGCACTTGGCAAATATTGGATTGACAACCAGATCAAAGGTACCGTATTGAACATCTCTACAACGTATGCCTGGACAGGTTCGGGCTGGGTTGTTCCTTCTGCCATGGCCAAAGCCGGAGTCCTGGCGATGACAAAATCACTGGCTTTTGAATGGGCTGCGCACGGTATCAGGCTAAATGCCATAGCACCGGGACCATTTCCTACCAAAGGAGCATGGGACCGACTCTTTCCGGAAGAATTGGCGAAGAAGTTTTCTTTTGAAAACAGGATCCCCCTCCAGCGTGTCGGCGATCATCAGGAACTTGCCAATCTCGCCGCCTATCTGGTCTCCGATTTTTCTTCTTACATTACAGGAGAAGTAATCACATTGGACGGTGGAGAAGTATTGTCTGCCGGACAGTTCAATTTTCTGAAAGAAGTCAGTGAAGAACAGTGGGATACCATCGAAAATCAAATAAAAAGTACCGGCAACAGCAGCAAGAAACCAGAATAATAATTTTCTTCCGTTTTTATTGGGTAAATTTGCTGCTTCGTTCGTTATTTGACAAATGAAGATCTCTGGTATATGAAAACAACTTTTAGAATTTACCTTTCTCTGCTGTCAGCTTTGTTTTTTGTGGGATGTTCTTCCTCCAATAAAACAATGAAAAAAATTCCTGAAGCAGAAGTTCGCATGTCGAACCCTGAAACTATCTCGGCACCTGAGGAGTTGTCACTGGTCGCTATCCAGAGCAAATACCTGATAAAAGATACCACACAGTCGCGTGTTTTCTTATACGTAGATGCGCTGAAAGGTAAAAATTCTATATCGGCCGCTGATTTTGTACGCCTATACAACCTCAACTACGTAATCTATTCTGATTATGGAACGCGGGAGCGGCTGGGATACGGGAATGTAAAACTGGATTCTTCAAATGTTTCCAAGCTGGGCGACAAGATCGTCATCGCGTTTGACATTAAAAGCCCTAACAAAGAAACGGGCGTATTATTAAGCGAAATCAGCCAGACTGGTACTTTAAAAAAGGTTCTGAATGACCTGACCATACGTTTCAAGAGACAATCAGCCAGCGAAATTTATGCCATATATACCGATGCAAGTGCCGAGCCACTTCAACGGCATTACATTAGTGCAGACACTCCTTTCACCGTAAAAAGGCTTACTCAGGAGCCCGGAACACTGCATGTCTTTTATTATGGCCACAGTTTTGAACCGGCGGGATCTCCGATGAATACAGCACCAAAAACCGGGATTTCCAAATCACTTACGATTGACAGCACCTTTACTATTAATACAAACGAAAAGATCCGGTTTACAAAAGAAGGTTTGTATAATATCTTTGCAGATACTACACAATCTGAAGGCCTGGGGCTTTTAGTGGTCAATGAAAGATTCCCTAAACTTACGAAACCTGAACTGCTGCTTGAGCCTCTGGTTTATATGAGCACAAATACAGAAATTAACGAAATCAAAAAAACAGAGGAATTTAAAAAATCACTCGACAAATACTGGCTGACGCTGATGAATGGAAATGCACCATTGGCACAGCAATCGATACGGTCGTTTTACAACCGTGTTGAGGAAGCGAATCAATTGTTTACCAGCTACAAAGAAGGCTGGAAGACTGACAAAGGAATGATCTTCATCGTTCTTGGGCCACCGGACAAAGTGCAGCGCAGCAAAGACCGGGAGGTATGGACATATGATCAGCGTGCCAACGCACAAAATGTTAATTTTACTTTTAATCGCAGAACAAATCAATTTGTAGATGACCATTATGAGCTCGTTCGCTATGCCGAATATCAGCCCATCTGGTACCCTATAGTAGAAGCATGGAGAAACGGAACTATACGCTAAGAAAGCCCGCCCCTCGTCCGTCACAAGCCGACATGGTTTTTGGTACACAATCTGTACTGGAAACCCTTCGTTCCGGCAAAGAGATCGAACGTTTATTTATCCAAAGAGAGTTAGGTCTTAATGAAATTGAAAAAACAGCTAAGGAACTTGGAATTCCTTACCAGCGTGTTCCAATAGAAAAGTTAAACCGTGTTACCAGAAAAAACCACCAGGGCGTAATTGCTTTCGTATCGCCGATCCAGTATATGCCTCTGCATAACGTACTGACGCAGGTATACGAGGAGGGAAAAACGCCGCTTTTATTGTTGCTGGATCGTGTAACCGATGTACGGAATTTCGGAGCTATTGCCCGTACAGCAGAATGTGCCGGGGTTCAGGCCTTGATTGTACCTACCAAAGGTGGTGCACAGATCAATGCGGATGCGATGAAAACATCATCCGGGGCGTTGAATTTCCTTCCGGTTTGTCGTGAACCAAATCTCTATGAGACCTTATTGTACCTGCGTAACAGCGGATTACAGATTATAGCAAGTACTGAGAAAACTGAGAAATCACTTTACGACATCGATTTTTCTATTCCTACGGTGATCATCATGGGTTCCGAAGAAGACGGGATTTCAAAAGAATTTCTTCTGTTGGCAGACAGTGGCGCCAAGATCCCGCTGAATGGCCAAGTGGAATCCTTGAATGTGTCTGTGGCCAGTTCGGTGATCTTATATGAAGCTGTAAGACAACGTGTTGTTGCAAAAGTTTCGTAAATAAAAGTTAGCTGTTAAAAAAATAAGTCAGCCTGTCGGGCTGACTTATTTTTTTAACTCTTTGTTACCAGTCAGAACAATTCCTTATCCTGACGGAAGTTTTTCATAATCCAGCCACCTCCTACAACGTCATCGCCTTCGTAAAAAACAGCGGCCTGGCCGGGAGCAATTCCATTGACACCATCATGAAAGTGAACTTTAACTTTTCCTGGTTCATCAGGAATAAGTAAGGCCGGCGTCCCGTCATGTTTGTAGCGAACTTTCGTTACCGTTTCCAGTGGTTTTGTAAGTCCGTCATATTTTTGCCAGTTCAATTTACTCACATACATCCCATCACGAAATAAATCCGGCAAATCGCCCAGAACAACTTCATTCGTATCTTTTCTTACTTCGGTCACAAATACAGGACGACCTAAGGCGATACCTAAACCTTTCCGCTGACCAACGGTATAAAACGGATAACCTTCATGTTTTCCAACAACGGTGCCATCTTCATAAACAAAGTTTCCACCTGCTACTTCCGCTTCCAATCCCGGAATACGTCTTTTAAGAAATCCGCGGTAGTCATTGTCCGGAACAAAACAGATCTCGTAACTTTCCGCCTTATTAACCAGATCAATAAAATTACGCTCGCGCGCCATTTCACGAATTTCGGATTTGTGCAAATAACCCAACGGCAATTTTGTACGTCTCAGACTTTCCTGTGAAACACCCCAAAGCACATAACTTTGGTCCTTCCAGCTATCAATGCCTTTCGAAACATAATGACGGCCATCATTAAACTGCATGTTGGCATAATGCCCGGTGGCGATAAATTCACAATCCAGACGGTCAGCACGTTTTAAAAGTGCATCCCATTTAATATGCGTATTGCACAATACGCAAGGATTAGGCGTGCGCCCTTCAAGATATTCTCCTGTGAAATGGTCGATGACATAGTCGCCGAACTCTTCACGGATATCTAGTATATAATGTGGAAATCCTAACTCGACAGCTATGCTTCTTGCGTCATTGATTGAATCAAGAGAACAGCAGCCTGTTTCTTTTTTTGATCCTCCGCTACTCGCATAATCCCATGTTTTCATGGTCATTCCGATAACCTCGTAGCCTTGTTCATGTAACATAACAGCCGCAAGAGAGCTGTCAATGCCGCCGCTCATGGCGACTAAAATTCGTCCGTGTTTACTCATTGCAGGAATCTGCGAAGGTTGAACGCCTTCCGATTATGATTAGTTAAAAAAATCCTAACAGAAAAAATGATCTGATTGGTTCTGCAAAGATAGGCAATTTAATGTTTAATGATTAATTGTTAAGTGTTAATGCGTTTACTTTGACGTGGCTGGTAACTTACGTATGGGCCATTGTTAGTTGTTAAGGATTAATTGTTAAGGGTTAATGCGTTTACTTTGGCTTGCCTGGCAACCCACGTATGGGCCATCATTAATCATTAATCATTAACCCTTAAAATAACGGTTAATGCGTTTACTCTGGCGTGCCTGGTAACTTACGTATGGGCCATCATTAATTGTTAATGATTAATTGTTAAGGGTTAATGCGTTTACTCTGGCTTGCCTGGCAACCCACGTATGGGCCATCATTAATCATTAATCATTAATCATTAATCATTAATCATTAATCATTAATCATTAACCCTTAAAATAACGGTTAATGCGTTTACTCTGGCGTGGCTGGTAACTTACGTATGGGCCATCATTAATCATTAACCCTTAACAATTAACCATTAATAATGATCCATCAAAGCCTGACCTGGCGGATTACATTTTTTACGTTCAGTTCAATGATATCAGTCATCGTCAAACATTTGTAATAATCCGGGTTGTTATGATACTGCGCAAGCCCTGCCCGTAGTTCCAGAATTTTATCGGAGGTAGAAATATTGTCTTTTTTGGAAACGTCCCGTAATGCCGCAAGTCTGTGACGCTCGCTCCTGACCTGATGTACGATAGAAGATTGCTCTTCCTGCTGATACTGAAGCACCGTTTTATCTGTCAAATGCTCCATCGCAAGCTGCACGTATGGAAGATTTTCCTTAAAATATTGCGGCATGTACACTTTCAAATTTCCTTCATAAAATTGCTGATCAAAATCAATTGCTCTGAGCCTGAACTGGAAATCATCGAAATCAGGTGTGATCTGCATGACAAAATTATACGCACGCATATCGCCCAGCAGCGTGATCATGCAGCGCTCATTAAATTTCACGAATTCTTTGGCGATCCTTTTTGGATTGTAATCGGTATGGTCTAAACGTGTTTTTGAAAAAACATCACCCGGAATTCCGGCAATATGCTCTTCAATCAGAGAATTACCGTCGACAAGATAATTGACCTGATTAGGTGAAAAGATCTCCTCGAGTTCGAGCCCGTAAATTCTGGAAGCATCGGCCCGTTTTACGTAAAAATAATCATAAATATCATTCAGCCGGTTTACAATCTTGATGCGAAAAGGATTGGAATTCCCGAAAGTACAATATTCGATTTTGTCAATATATTTATGCTCAACAATCCGTAAATTTCCCGATGCTTTCAACATGGCATAAGCCTTTTTCAGACCGGTATGTAATCTCTCAATATCATATGGCGGATAAATCGGACTTTGCCAGAGTGTATCTTTCCCGTTTTTGTCGATCACGGGAAAAGATTCATAAAAGTTCAGGAGGTCGTTATACCCGACAGGAAGACGGGCTTCACGTTGATAGGAACGCAAATATTTTCTTAGTTCAACACTAACCGGGTAAATCGGTTTTTTCCGCGAGATTTTTACATCACTTTTCTCCATATATGCAATTTAGAAAATATCATACGGTTTTTAGCTAAAATAGGAAAAGCTCCCGGAGAGGAAGCTTTTCATAACAGTTCGAAAATCGCCGTCAGTTCATGATCATGCCGTGGGGATCGATCACGAACTTTTTAGCAGCTCCCTTGTCAAAATCACGGTAACCTCTTGGCGCATCCTGCAAAGAGATCACTTCCACATTGACAGCCTTTGCAATTTTTATTTTATCAAATAAGATGGCATTCATTAACTGCCTGTGATATTTCATGACCGGACACTGACCGGTATAAAACGAATGGGATTTTGCCCAACCCAGGCCGATCCTTATACTCAGGCTGCCTTCCTGTGCTGCTTTGTCCTTTGCTCCGGGGTCTCCGGTGACGTATAATCCGGGAATACCAATTGCTCCGCCAGCCCTTGTGATGGCCATTGCTGTATTCAAAACGGTCGCCGGCAATTCTTCGGATGCATGTGAACCGTGGCCTTTGGCTTCAAAACCCACACAATCAACAAAACAATCCACTTCCGGAACGCCTACGATTGCTTCTATTGCCTGTTCCAAAGGAGTGTCTTCTGAAAGATCGATAATTTCACAGCCAAAACTTTTTGCCTGTTCGAGCCTTTCCATGATCATATCACCAACAATTACGACCGCCGCTCCCAGCAAATGGCAGGAGGCAGCGCAAGCCAAACCAACCGGCCCTGCCCCGGCAACATAAACGATCGATCCCGGACCTACGCCCGCAGTTACGGCTCCATGGAACCCGGTTGGAAAAATATCCGACAACAAAGTCAGATCTTTTATATAAGCCATCCCCTGATCCTTGTCAGGAAATCTCAGTAAGTTGAAATCGGCATAAGGCACCATAACATATTCAGCTTGCCCGCCAACCCAGCCGCCCATATCGACGTAACCATAAGCAGCGCCCGGACGAGCCGGGTTGACGTTGAGGCAAATGCCGGTTTGTCCTACTTTGCAATTCCGGCACCTTCCGCAGGCAATATTGAAGGGAACAGAAACAAGATCACCGACTTTTATAAATTCAACGTCACGGCCGGCTTCCAGCACAATGCCGGTTATCTCATGACCGAGCACCAGCCCCGCCGGAGCAGTCGTCCGGCCGCGGACCATATGCTGGTCGCTGCCACAAATATTGGTCGAAACAATTTTAAGAATTACGCCATGCTCGCATTTCCTGTCGCCAAGAGCCAGTTTAGGATACTCAATTTCCTGCACTTCCACTTCTCCCGGTTTAACATAAGCCACTCCATGATTTTGACACATAAAAATCGGATTAAAGGTTAATGAGAATTATTGTAAGGCATCCGCGCCACTTTGTGCGACGATATGATCATTTTCGACAGTACTGCCTGAAACTCCGATGGCGCCAATAATTTTCCCACTGGCATCTTTAATACAAACGCCGCCAGGAAATGTGATCAATCCTCCGTTGGAGTGTTCGATGTTATAAAGCGCTCCTCCAGGCTGAGACAGCTCCCCGATCTTACCAGAATCCATATTGAAATAGCGCGCAGTTCGTGCTTTCCGCTGTGCTATATCGATAGATCCCAGCCAGGCGTCATCCATGTGTACAAAAGCAATCAGATTAGCGCCCGCGTCGACGATGGCAATATTCATTAAAGTATCAATTTCTTTTGCTTTGGCTTTTGCAGCCTGAATCGCAGCTTCTGCCTGTTCCAGAGTAATATTCATAGTCTTGGTTATTTATAAAGTTATCTAATAATTATTAAAGTTAACGTCGCGCTCTGTTTAAAATTTTTAATTATTTTTTTAAAAAATATAATTTTATCTAATGGTAAATAAAAGTTAACCTACCCGTATATCGTAAGCAGGAGCTAATCTGTTAACTTTATAGTAATCTGCAATTGAGGTAACTTTTCGAAACGCAGATCTTTCACTCCTATAAACAACCAACTAAAACATGAAGAGGGAACTGTATGGGCTTGTCGTATGCGGCGGTAAAAGTACACGCATGGGCACAGACAAAAGCCTGATCAATTATCATGGGAAACCACAGCGTTATTATGTCTATGAAATGTTGGAATGGGTTTGCGATAAAGTTTTTATTTCATGCAACCGCAGCCAGGCAACCAGCATTATTGCACCGTATCAGATATTGGCTGATCTGCCGGACCTTGGCCATGTGGGGCCTATGGCAGCGCTTTTATCTGCATTTTCCGCCTATCCGGATAAGGATTTTTTAGTTGTTGGCTGTGATTATCCTTTCGTCACGACAAAAGATTTGAAAGAATTTGAGAAAGCGCTGGATCGAGAACAAATCGCATCCGCATTTTATAACGGGGAGCATGAAGTATATGAACCGCTGCTCGCCTATTACTCGGAAAGATCCGGAACCGGGATTTTTCGTATGTATAACGACAACCAATATTCCCTGCAGCATTTTTTAAAAGAAAATAACGCTGAGAAATACAATCCGGCCCGGCCGAAACACGTAGTCAGTATTGATACACCAGAGGATTTTGAGCATGCAAAGGAAAAAATCAGATTAAAAAGTTATTTATAAGTAAACCATTTCATGCAAAAAGAAGCTGTAAAAGATATAAAAGTAATAAAAGTCAGCAACGGGACAGGATCTGAAAATGATGATCTGATAGCTGTTGAGGAACCGCTGGAAATTCAGATTCAATATCAGTCTGAGGATAAAATGATAAAGAAAAGTATATCAGTTACGATGCGAACGCCCGGAAATGATGACGAGCTGGCAGCGGGCTTTTTATTTACAGAAGGTATTCTGCACGACAGGCGTCAGATCATTACAATAGCTCAGGATATTTTCGATGAAAATAAGATCTTGATAACGCTGGCTGAAAATGAAATTCCAAAACTTCAAACCTCCGAGCGGAATTTTTATACAACTTCCAGTTGCGGTGTTTGCGGTAAGTCGAGCATTGATGCCATTAAAACTGTCTCGTCATTTTCCAATCAAGCTGACGATCTCTTGGCGCCGGCCAATCTATTTTATACCTTACAACACACGTTAAAAAAGCAGCAGGAAGTATTTCAAAACACAGGAGGTCTCCATGCTTCCGGCTTGTTTGATCTTGAGGGAAAAATGATCTTGCTGAAAGAAGATGTGGGCAGGCATAATGCCCTGGACAAATTAATCGGGGCTTCGTTTTTGCGGGAAAAGCTACCATTGAGCCACAACATTCTGCTGCTGAGCGGAAGGGCAAGTTTTGAATTAATTCAAAAAGCAAGTATGGCTGGGATCAAATTTGTTGCTGCCATTGGCGCACCGTCAAGTCTTGCCTTGCAGCTTGCAGAAGAATTCGGAATCACTCTGATTGGCTTTTTAAGTAACGAAAGATTTAATATTTATTCGGGAAAACACCGGATCGGGATCTGATTAGAATTATGAAAATACGCATTCAAGGAAATTCCATTCGTATCCGGCTTTCAAAATCTGAGGTCAGCCAATTGGCAACAGAGGGTACTGTCAAAGAAAATACCTCCTTTCTTCATTCGTCTTTTAGCTACTGTTTGAAAAGTGTTTCTGGTATTGAAGCGCTTTCAGCATCGTATGAAGATGACCAGATAATCATGTACGTGCCCGAGAAACTGTTAACAGACTGGCCAGCAAACAATATTATTGGTTTCGAAGCGAATATGTCCATCAACGAAACAGATTTTCTATACCTTTTACTTGAAAAAGATTTCAAGTGCCTGGATAATACGACCGAAGATCAGTCGGACAATTTTGAAAACCCGAACAAAACCTGTTAGTTATGAGCAAAGAAAATTCGTCAACACCCGAAGCAGAAAATCCTGAAAAATTTACAGGATTGAAACGAGGAAAGATCAGAACCATAGCAGCAGGAATTCCGGCGGTTGTTTCCAGTATGGAAAAAGTAGTCAGTGAAGCAGGTTTTGCAAGGGGAATGAAAGCACTTTGGAGCCTGAATAAAAAAGGTGGGTTTGATTGTCCCAGCTGCGCATGGCCAGACCCTGACGATGAACGTTCAGGTGTGGCAGAATACTGTGAGAATGGCGCAAGAGCTGTGGCGGAAGAAGCAACTTCAAAAAAATTGACGCAGGCTTTTTTCTCTGAAAACTCCGTTGAATCACTGACAAAACTTTCAGATTACGAAATCGGCAGCAAAGGGCGTGTAGCCCAACCGATGTATCTGCCGAAAGGAGCCACCCATTACCAGCCGATTTCCTGGGAGCAGGCATTTGTAAAAATTGCCGAATCCTTAAAAAAACTGGCATCTCCGGACGAAGCGATCTTTTACACATCCGGCAGGACAAGTAACGAAGCTGCATTTTTATATCAGCTTTTTGTGAGGCAGTTCGGCACAAACAATTTGCCCGATTGCAGCAACATGTGCCATGAAAGCAGCGGGGTTGCACTGGGAGAATCGTTGGGGCTGGGTAAGGGATCTGTCAAACTGGCGGATCTTTACGAAGCTGAAGCCATCATTATTTTGGGCCAAAATCCTGGTACAAACCATCCCCGAATGCTTACCGCGCTGCAAAAAGCAAAAAAAAACGGCGCAAAAATTATTTCTGCTAACCCATTGCCTGAAACCGGTCTGATGGGTTTCAGCAATCCCCAAACCGTTAAAGGCGTTCTGGATATTGATACGGACCTGACAGATCTTTTTCTGCATATCAAGATCAACGGTGATATGGCTTTGTTGAAAGCGATTCAAATTTTACTGATCCGGGAAGATGAGAAAAATCCAGGATCTGTTCTTGACCTGGATTTTATCAGAAAGAATACACTTGGCGTTGAGGAATTAAAACAGCACTTAATGCAGCAGGATCTGGAAGAGCTGGTGAAGATCTCGGGCATTCCGCTGGAACAGATTCAAAAAACAGTTGAGATTTTAAAACATAAAAACAAGATCATCGTCTGCTGGGCCATGGGTCTGACGCAGCATAAAAACTCGGTTGATACCATCAAGGAAGTCGTCAATTTGTTGCTGCTGAAAGGAAGCATTGGAAAACCGGGCGCAGGAACCTGCCCTGTAAGAGGACACAGCAATGTTCAGGGTGACAGAACCATGGGCATTTTCGAAAAGCCACCCGTGGAATTGCTTGAAAAAATTGAAGAAAACTTCCACTTTGCCCCCCCGAAAGAGCATGGACTGGACGTCGTGAATAGTATCAAGGCCATGCATGCCGGAAAAGCAAAAGTGTTTTTTGCCATGGGAGGAAATTTTCTTTCTGCCACTCCGGATACTAATTTTACGGCCATCGGATTAAAACAATGTTCTCTGACCGTTCACGTATCTACCAAACTGAACCGAAGCCATCTGGTCCATGGAGAGGAAGCCATGATCCTGCCTTGTCTGGGGAGAAGCGATGTAGATAAGGTCAACGGCGAAAATCAGTTTGTATCCTGTGAAAATTCCATGGGCGTTATTCAGTCTTCAAAAGGCATTTTAGAACCCATCTCGGATCACCTGTTGAGCGAGCCCTTGATTATCTGCAAACTGGCCAAGGTACTATTTGGTGAAACCAGTGCCGTTGATTGGGATAAATTTGCAGAACATTATGATTTCATTCGCGATGCGATCGAAAAAACGATCCCTGGCTTTGATGATTACAATGCCAGGGTCAGAATTCCGGGAGGATTTTATCTGCCAAACTGTAACCGGGAAGGTACGTTTGATACAGTATCAAAAAAGGCGCTTTTTAATGTAGCAGAAGTTACGACGCTGCCTATGGAGCCAGATGATCTGATGATGATGACCATTCGCAGCCATGACCAGTTCAACACAACCATTTACGGCCTGAATGATCGTTACAGGGGTATATACAATGAAAGACGGGTGATATTGATGAATGAAAAAGATATATCAGAACGTGGCCTGACTGATGGTGACATTGTGGATCTGGTCAATACTCATGATGGAATTGAACGCGTCGCCAAAAAATTCATTGTGATAAAATATCCGATCCCCAAAGGATGTTCAGCAACCTATTTCCCTGAGACCAATGTCCTCGTCCCTGTCACGAGCGTGGCAGATAAGAGTAATACGCCAACCTCCAAACAGGTCATTCTAAAAATTAGAAAACACGACGCCGTGTCTGTTTAAATTGCAGGAGAAATAACCAAACATTTAAAAAATCGATTCTTAACACAGGCCTAACATGCCGAATTTATAAAAAGATTATTTTCGGCCTCTTTTTCTGTTATTTCAGATAGATTAACGAAAAGTATTCTTGTATTAAAAAGTAATTTTAGTAAAAATGAAAAAAAATATTCTTGTTTTTGCGGCAGTTGTTCTTTGCCTTATCTCTTTTCAGGGTATGTCTCAAAATAAATCAAAAGTGATTGCACACAGAGGTGCCTGGAAAAACACAGGTGCTACCGAAAACTCTCTAGCCGCTTTGGATCACGCAATAAAACTGGGTTGTTATGGCAGTGAATTCGACGTGCACATGTCAGCTGATTCGGTCCTTTTTGTAAACCATGACAATACCATACAAGGCACAGACATTGAAAAATCAACGGCCCAGGAACTTTCTCAGATCAAACTTGGAAACGGAGAAACCTTGCCGACACTCGAAGCATATTTGAAAGCAGGCGGAAAACAGAAAAAAACACGCCTGATCCTGGAAATAAAAACTTCCCGTATCAGCAAGGAACGCTCTCTGGCTTTGGCAGCGAAATGCGTTGAAATGGTGAAAGCGCTGAAAGTAGATAAAATAACAGATTATATCGCTTTCGACTTTGACGTTTGTTTAAAGGTCAAACAACTAGCTCCAAAAGCGCATGTAGAATACCTGAATGGTGATAAAACACCGGCCGAGATCCTTGCTGCTGGCTTGTCTGGTATTGACTATCACTATTCTGTCTACAAAAAGAATGAAACTTACATTGATGATATGCACAAAGAAAAACTGACCACCAATGCCTGGACGGTTAATGACAAATCCACCATGCAATGGTTCATTGATAAAAAGGTTGATTTCATTACGACCAATGAACCTGAACAATTGTTCGAGCTTTTGAAATAGTCAATACTGTGTGGAACGGGTGTAATAAAAGTGAGCGATCAATGTGATAGGAAGCCCTACACCAATGATGATAATGCTCATTCCGATAATCGTCGCACTGGGTTCCATAGGCAGCATACCTGAAAAAGCGATCGGAAGCACGATCAGGTTCATCACCATCCAGATAAAAATGCCGTAGACGATACCACTGATTACGCCGTGTTGCCGCAGGAACTCAAATCGCGAATAAACAAGGAAATAAAAAATGGTGAAGAGCAGAGAGATAACAAAATGAAATACGATACCAACTGCTGCCATTTTAATTCCACCTGCATAAGCGGCTTTTCCAAAAGCACCACTGGCAACAGATTGCAGAATTTGAACGGCTGTGATTTTATCCAGTAAAACTGAATAAACGATGATGGCTAAAACCAGGTCCAGGAGGCCAGCCAAAAAGGCCGCCAGAACAATTGTCGGAAATGGAGAACGATCATACATGATACAGGGATTTTCTGATTTTCACTTTTAAGGTACACAGTATTTTCGATTTTTAAAATATTTATTTCATATTTTATGTTGATATAATTATAAATAAATAATTATAGATATTTGACCTGAAAGAATAACAAATGCCATAAGTAACTGACATTTAATAAATAGCAAGAGGCCCAGTCAAAATCCTTAACGGATTCAGTCTGGGCCTCTTGCCTGATCGTCTTTTAAGATTACAAGTTCATTCCACCTGATGCTTCGATCCGCTGTGCAGTGATCCACCTTGCTTCCGGACTGCACAGAAATGCAACAATTCCGCCGATATCTTCCGGCAAACCAACGCGCCCAAGGGCTGTGATTGAATTGATATAACCTTCCATTCCCTCATGAGAAGCAAAAGCCTTTTTTGTAAAGTCGGTATGTATGATACCAGGAGCCACGACATTGGCTGTGATACCCCGGCCGCCAAGTTCTTTCGCAAGATATTTGGTAAAGACCTCAATAGCACCCTTCATTGAAGCATAAGCCGCATAACCAGGCGTTGAGAACCTGGCAAGACCTGTTGACAGGTTGACAATTCTTCCACCTTCTGCCAAAAATGGCAATGCTTTTTGTGTGAGAAAATAAACACCTTTAAAATGGGTATTAAACAAGTCGTCAAAATCTTCTTCGCTTGTATCTTTAAAGGCAGAATTTCTGTCGATGCCGGCATTGTTAACAAGAAAATCGAATGTTTCGCGGTTCCACTTTTCTTTTAGCAATACCTGTATTGTTTCGAAAAATGTGCCGAAAGCCTTGGTATCGGCAACATCGAGCTGTACTGCGGCAGCTTTGTTACCAAGTTTTTCAATTTCTGCAACAACTTCTTTCGCTTCGCTTTCATTGCTGCGATAGACAATGATGACATCGTTTCCTTTTTGCGCAAGGCTCAACGCCATATTCTTCCCCAAACCTCTGCTTCCGCCTGTTACCAAGGCAATTTTATTCGTCGATTCCATTTGTTTCTGTTTTTGTTTTTGATGAAACAAAGGTATGGCAGATCAGAGAAAGTGATTTACGGATTTCAAATCAGGAATTACAAAATTCAAATCTGAGCTCTGAAAAGTTTTGGTGTAAGGCTGGTTTGCTTTTTGAAAAGGTTGTTAAAATGCGTAGCTTCTTCAAATCCAAGGCAATAAGCGATCTCAGAAATATTCCAGTCAGTATGTTTTAAAAGGATTTTAGCTTCCAGTACTATTCTTTCCAGGATAAGCGCCGTTGTCGTTTTGCCCGTCGTCTCCCTAAGCACTTTGTTGAGATAGTTAACATGTATCGATAACTGGTCGGCATAATCTTTTGCCGACCTCAACCTCAGTTTCTGATGCGGCGGCTCCAACGGAAATTGCCTTTCCAATAATTCCATAAAGAGTGAAGAAACCCTCCGCATTGCATTTGTTTCTACATGCAGACCTGAAACAGGCTGTAATTTTTGCCCGATATGGATCAGCTCTATGATGTAATTACGGATGAGATCATATTTGAAAGCATAATCAGATTCCAACTCTTTCATCATCTTAGAGAAGATTGCCTTCACGTCCTCAATATGTTCCTGAGTTAAAAAAAAGATAGGGTTTCCGCCTGGTTGAAAAACCGGAAAATCGGAGATAGGCGTTCCGACATGGCTTTGTCTGAAGAATTCCTCTGAAAAAATACAGAAAATTCCCGACTGCCTTTCTGTAAGCGCATGATAATTATAAGGAATCTGGGGTGTGGCAAACAAAAGTGCATTTTCTTCTATTTCGATCACTTTATCAGCATATTCTGCTCTGCTCTTTCCAATGATCAAACTGATCTTATAATACGATCTCCGGTTATACGGCATTTTCCCCTTGCTGGATTCGATCAGTTCTTCGGTTTTGAAAACGTTGAAATGCCCGATTTCCTTTTGAATCCGCTCGGGGATCAGAAGGGACGAATCTTTGTAAAAATCCTGAACGGTGATGATATCTGCCATAAGGTAAAGTTACGAAATTCAACTATCTTCCTTTTGCAGAAAAGTTAACTTTTCTTTTCGGTTCAGAAAATTGCGATGTTTTTGAGGAAACATTTTAGATTTTTCGATGTTGCTTTTCAATTCCGGAAAATCCGGCAAGAAAGAATTACTATGAAATCCAGCCCGGACAAAAGAGTTTAAGCCAAGCTTATCCGCTTCATTTTCTTCCGCAGTATTATATTCCAGAGAAATAAATTCTGACAAATATTCCATAATCAATCGCGGCGGAAAATCAGCGACCAAAATTGTATCAGGCTTTTTTATCTCTTCAAAAATGCTGACTTTAAATAACCTGGCAGAGGCGTGTCTGCCGATGACATGCCCGATCTGATGACTTAAAATGACAGCGATTTTTTCATCCGTTTTAAGTTTTTTAAACAAGCCGGCCGTCACGAATATTTGACCTCCGGGAAATGCGAAAGTTTCGACGGATATCGAATCAGCCAGAAGATGAAAATCAAACTGATAGGGAGATTTGGCAATATCCGAAGAAGCTACCAGTTTCCTGCCAATCATTTTTAACTTTTTGTTTGCTGCTTCATCACGGCAGATTCCACCGAACCGGACCGCAAGCTGTGGGGCCGACTCAATGCCCCATGCAATCTCCTGCTCCGTAGTTAAGGATATATGCTGCTGCTGACCGGTGACGGGATTAGTTTGTGCTTTTCTGGAAAAATACAGGCCCGTTACCAATGCCAGAATGAGGATTGGAACTGCAATAAAAGTTAATCTGCGGCTTCGGTTTAACGGCATTTCAAATCGGTTTACACGGCATGAGCAGCAGCGCGGCTGATAATATTTCGGTTGAAGTTTTGTCAATATAAAACTAAAGAGTCCGGTGTAATAAAACACGGGACTCTTTAAAGTTTTGATTCAGTAAAATAAAACCTAACCGATTTTTGCAATTTGCAGCTGACCGTTCGTTTCCTGCCAGGCGCGGATCACCTGCGTCAGCTGTTTATATTCGATAAGAAATCCATCATGTCCATACAAAGAGTCAATTTCCTGAAAAACAGCGTCCGGTATGTGCCTTGCCAGGAATTGTTGTTCTGTAAGAGGAAATAACAAATCTGACTTTATACCCAAGACCAAAGTTTTGGCTTTTACCAGACCCAGTGCGTGCACAATTCCTCCGCGGTTTCTTCCCACATTATGTGAATCCATAATTTTAGAAAGTACCCAGTAGGAATAGGCATTAAATCTTTTTACAAATTTATCACCCTGATACTGCTGATAAGAAGATGCACGAAAATCATCGATCTGGTCAGGATTATCCCTTGCCTGGGTAAAATTGTAGGTATCGTAGTTCCGGTATGAAAGCAAAGCCATAGAACGGGCTGCCCGCATACCCATTTTTCCTGCCTCTTCGGTATTGTCGTTCCAGGTCTGGTCTGCTTCAATAGCCATCCGCTGAGATTCGTTGAATGCAACGCCCCATGGAGAATGCAGCGCATTGGAAGCGATCAGGATCAGTTCCTCAAAAAGATCCGGCACTTCAACAGCCCATTCCAGAGCTTGCTGGCCGCCGAGAGATCCGCCGATACACAACTTGATCTTATTGATATTCAGTTCCTGACGAAGTATTTCCAAAGTTCCGACAACGTCTTTAACGGTAATTGTAGGAAAATCACGAAAGTAAGGTTTCTGCGTAACCGGATTAATGGAAAGCGGCCCTGTAGACCCATACGCCGATCCAAGGACGTTCACACAGATAATAAAATCTTTCTCTGAATTTAAATACTTACCCTCTCCTACCAAGCCATCCCACCATTCAGCAGCGTTGGAGTTTCCGGTTAATGCATGACATATCCAGACAATATTATCATCTTCCGGATTCCGGGTACCGTAGGTGGTGTACGATAATTCGAAACCAGGCAGTTCACGTCCCAACTCTAATGGATAAGCGTAGGGATATCTAAAAATCTTTTGTTCCGCTTGCATACGTGCCAGAGCACAAAGTTTTAATATTACAACTATTTAAAAGTTATGAAGTGAATTTCAGTCACCCACTTCATAACCGGTTCACTACTTCACAGCCTCAAAGGCCTGCTGAAGATCTGCTTTTATATCGTCAATATGTTCAATTCCAATGGACAACCGCAGTAATCCGGGAGCAACGCCTGCATTTACCTGAGCTGCTTCGGAAAGCTGGGAATGCGTGGTACTTGCAGGGTGGATGATCAATGTTTTGGAATCACCAACATTGGCCAGATGGCTTGTCAGCTTCAGAGAATTTACAAAGCGATCTGCCGCATCTTTTCCTTCCTTAAGTTTAAAAGAAAGCACGGATCCGGATCCCCTCGTAAGATATTTATCTGCCAGTGTTTTGTATTTGCTGGTCGCCAGGCCCGGATAATTTACATATTCCACATCGTCATGCGATTCGAGCCAGTTGGCAATGGCCAGAGCATTTTCGCTTTGACGCTCCACCCGTAAAGTCAATGTTTCCAACCCTTGTAATAACAGGAATGAATTAAACGGACTTTGAGATGGGCCCCAGTCGCGCAGGCCTTCAACCCGGGCACGGATGATAAACTGAATATTCCCAAACGGCCCATTTTTACCAAAAACGTCATTAAAGACCAGACCATGGTAACTTTCTGACGGCTGCGTAAACTGAGGGTATTTTCCATTTCCCCAGTCGAAGGTACCCGCATCGATAATCACACCGCCCATGGTCGTGCCATGTCCGCCGATCCATTTCGTTGCCGACTCAACAACAACATGAGCACCCCATTTGATCGGCTGGCAAATTGCGCCGCCTGCACCGAAAGTGTTATCAACAATGATCGGTAAATCGTATTTTGCCGCAAGGGCTGAAAAAGCTTCAAAATCAGGAATACTGTAACTTGGATTACCGATCGTTTCCAGATAGATCGCTTTTGTTTTATCGTCGATTAATTTCTCAAAACTCGAAACATCGTCACCATCTGCGAAACGCGCTTCAACGCCGATGCCTTTGAATGAATTTTTAAACTGGTTATAACTTCCTCCATACAGGAAAGAAGTCGAAACAAAGTTGTCGCCAACCGTTGTGATATTATTAATGGCCAGAAATTGCGCTGCATGCCCGGATGCAACGCCCAGAGCTGCCACACCGCCTTCCAGCGCAGCAAGCCTTTTCTCGAAAACATCTGTCGTCGGATTCATGATCCTCGTATAGATGTTACCAAATTCCTTTAATGCAAAAAGATTCGCTCCGTGTTCAGAACTGTCAAATGTATAAGATGTGGTCTGGTAAATCGGTACGGCACGCGAATGTGTTACGGGATCCGGCTCCTGGCCGGCATGGAGTTGTAGTGTTTCGAACTGATAAGCTGTGTTAGACATAACTGTTTGTAAGTTTATTTGTGCGGCAAATTTTGAGTAATGGCAACATTCAGTATAAATCGACAGCGTTCTGGTGGTAAAACGGCATACGGAAATAGTCTTGAAAAGCTTTTGCTGATCAAAACCAGATATGAGGATAAAGCCCTCCGGCTAGCGGAATTTTCTTGTAATAAGTTCATGCGCGTTTGATTTTATATCTCCTAAAACAGCTTAGGTGGGAATTAGCACCTTTCTCCGACGCAGGAGTAGGTTGCCAGAGGTTCGTAGAGCCCATTCTCTCGCCTCTTCTTTATAAATCAACCGCTGAAATGTGAAAGCGAATTGACTTGATGTTGCAATAATAAGCCCCGAAGCGCGGAAAACCAAATATCGTCCGCAAAATTTGATTGCAATCAGTACCCTGGATTTTCCATTCCGGATGATTTCCTTCTTTCAGAAATTTTAACTTCCGGCGTTCGGTGCTTTATCCTATCTTTGTCCAAAGTATCTTTTTATGGCCATACATTATCGTTTCGACAAAGAAAAATCTTCCAGAAAACCTGGGATTACTCCGCTAAAAGAAGCGATTGACCAAATGCTGGACCGCTACAAACTCAGAAGCCGGTTTGACCAGTCGTATGTCGTGGCACATTGGGATAAGATCATGGGCTCAGCAATCGCTTCCAGAACAAAGAACATTTATATCAAAGACCGGATTTTATTTCTTCAGATCGAATCTGCGCCTTTGCGCAACGAGCTTGTCCGTGCAAAATCGAAGATCATCGAGCTTATCAACAGGGAGATGAAATCTGACCTTGTGGAGGACGTTGTTTTTGTATAATATCAAATCAGAAAAAGCCAGAGCGCGCCATATTCACTGCTAAATAATTTATGCCCACCATTCAAATTCCCCCATTTTTACAACCAGGTGATAAAATAGGGATCGTTGCACCGGCCAGTCTCATTCATTATGAGGACCTGCTGCCGGGTATAAACCTGCTTCGTGATCAATGGAAATTGAAGGTTATTGAGGGGAACACATTAAAATCTTCTTTCAACCAGTTTTCAGCAACGGACGCGGAAAGGCAGGAAGACCTTCAGATCATGCTCGACGACCCGTCGATTAAGGCTGTCATCGCGGCACGTGGAGGATATGGCTGTTCCAGAATTATTGACAAACTAGATTTTACCAGTTTCCTGAAATCGCCTAAATGGATTGTGGGTTTTAGTGATTTAACCATTGTCCTGGCTCAGTTGTATCAGCTTGGCTATGCAGGAATTCATGCTCCCATGGCAAAATCGATGACGCTGGATGGCGCAGAAAAAGCGGCTGATTCGTTAAGACAAATACTTTTTGGTGAACTTCCCGGATACTCGGCGGCACCGCATACTTTCAATACTACAGGCAGCGCGGTAGCTGAAATGGTTGGCGGAAATCTTTGTTTGCTTGCACACATGATTGGCTCGGAAATAGAAATTGATACCGAAGGAAAAATTCTTTTCATTGAAGACGTAAATGAATATCTCTACAATCTTGACCGGTTGATGATCCAGATGAAGCGGGCAGGAAAACTTAACCACCTGGCTGGATTAATTGTGGGACAGTTTACAGATATGCGAGACAATTCAAATCCTTCATTTGGAAAGACTGCCTACGAAATTATCAAAGAGCACATTTCAGAATTTGACTATCCGGTTTCATTTGACTTTCCAATCGGCCATGTGCCTGACAACCGTGCCATTGGTGTAGGATTGAACGCTTATCTCGATGTAAATAAGGATGGTGTGGAGCTGCACTTTTTATCGTCTGCTCCTACGATAATATAAAATAGTTTTCAAATGGACACTTTTCAAAATAAAGTAGTTTGGATAACCGGTGCATCGTCGGGAATTGGTGAGGCCATTGCGATGGCTTTTGCGCGGGAAGGAGCAAAACTGGTATTAACAGCAAGAAGAATAGAAGAATTGGACCGCGTCAAACAACGGACAGGTCTGCCCGATTCCTCCGTCCTGATTCTTCCCTTGGATGTGACGGAGTTTGATATGGCCCCTGACGCCGCCGCCAGGATTATAGCCAAATTCCAGCGTATTGATATCATGGTCCATAACGCAGGTGTGAGCCAGCGGTCTTACATCAAAGACACTGATCTGGATGTTTATAGAAAATTGATGGATGTCAATTTTTACAGCACCGTAGCCTTGACCAAAGCGGTTCTACCGTATATGATCAGCCAGCAAAGCGGACATTTTGTTGTGATCAGTAGTGTTGCTGGAAAAATCGGGACGATCATGCGCTCAGGATATAATGCTTCAAAACATGCTCTTCATGGCTTTTACGATTCTTTACGTGCAGAATCTTACAACGATAACATTAAGGTAACAACCGTTTGTCCGGGGTATATTAAAACCAATGTCTCATTAAATGCACTGAATGAAAACGGTGGAAAATTTGGTAAAATGGACAGCAATCAGCAAAATGGGATTGCACCTGAAGAATGCGCCAGACAAATTTTGAATGCTGTAAAAAAAGATAAAAAAGAAATATATATTGGCGGTTTTAAGGAAGTTGCCGCGATTTATCTCAAGCGCTTTTTACCCGATCTGTTATTTGATCAGGTCAGGAAAAATGTACCGGAATGAGGGTTAAGGGTTAATTGTTAAGGGTTAAGGGTTAAGGGTTAATGATTAAGGGTTAATTGTTAAGGGTTTGGGGTTTGGCTTGTTTTGAATTTGTTTGTGGGTTCGTGGCGATGAGCAGATGATACTTTTTTGAAATAATACGGCCTTCAATTAATTAATATTCTTGCTTTTTTTGATGATTGATGTTAGCAGTTTGATTATTTCAATTGCGTCAGAATTTATGCTATCGAATTGTTCCTTTGTCAGATATTCAGTTTCAAGCAATAATTCTAACCAATAAATTGTCTCGTTAATTTCTTTTTGCGCAATTCCCATTTTGTGACGAAAATCGGGTTTGGTCTCAGCATGTTCAGCCTCCCTGACCATTGCACCAACACTTGTCCCGCTTCTTAATAATTGCTTTGATAAGATATACTCCTTTTTAGTAAAGGACAAGTACTAGTAAAGCCTCACAATGCGAACAGCGAGAGCAAAGCTCTTGCCTTTTACAATGTTTTCTCTCATTTAGTGTTTGTAAAGTGTCAGTTTCAAAAAAACAAATAAGTACCCAACAATCTCTCATTAAACAAACATGAAATTAATTCATGACCTATAAACAAGCCACCATTAACCATTAACCCTTAACCATTAACCATTAATCATTAAACTCACTTCTTCTCCATATAATCTACGGTCAATCTGCTCAGCGAACGTACGCCCAGCACCATTCCGCTGTCGTCGATAAAAAAGTCAGGTGTGTGGTGTGCGGCGGCAGTTAACGGATCTTTTCCTTTTGGCATCCCACCCAGAAAGAAGAAAAACCCTGGCACCTTTTGCTGATAATAAGAAAAATCTTCTGCGCCGGTTACCGCCGGAATCAGTTTTACATTTTCCTTTCCTGCTACATTCTGAAGCGTTCCGATCATTTGTTCCGTCAGGGGAATGTCATTGAACGTTACCGGGTATAATGTATTGATATTTACATCTGCTTTTGCTCCGGCGCTTTCAGCGATATACGTTGCAATTTCAGTCAAACGTTTATGAACCTGAGCATGCATATCCTCATCAAATGTCCTGATGGTACCGATCATCTTTACTTGTTCAGGAATAATATTCTGGCGAATCCCACCGTTGATTGCGCCAATGGTGACAACGGCAGGCGCTTTGGTAATATCAAGATTCCTGCTCACAATCGTTTGTAAGCCCATTACAATTTGGGAAGAGGTAACAATCGGATCCACACCTGACCAGGGATAGGCACCATGTGTTTGTTTACCTTTTACATCAATACTAAAAAAATCTACCGCCGCCATGGTAGCACCTGGTTTGTAAGATATTTTACCAACCTCAGTTTGTGAATTAATATGCAGGCCAAAAATCGCATCAACTTTCGGGTTTTCTAAAACACCCTCTTTCACCATCAGCTTTGCGCCTCCTTCTTCGCCTTCCGGCGCCCCTTCTTCGGCTGGCTGAAAGATAAATTTCACAGTACCTTTAAGGTCTCCTTTTATTGAAGCTAAAACTTCTGCCACACCCATCAAAATCGAAATGTGGGTATCATGTCCGCAGGCATGCATCACGCCTACTTTTTGGCCATTGTAGTCGGTAGTTATGGTCGATTTGAATGGCACATCAACCCGTTCGGTAACCGGCAGGCCATCCATATCCGCCCGGAGCGCTACTACCTTTCCAGGTTTTCCACCTTTCAACAACCCGACGACACCAGTTTTAGCAACGCCTGTCTGAACTTCGATCCCCAGACTTTTTAAATGATTTGCAATTTTTTCGGCCGTCTTAAACTCTCGGTTTCCCAGCTCAGGATTTTGATGAAAATCTCTTCGCCATTCCACAATTTTGGTTTCAAGTGACTGCGCTTTCTGATCTATTTTTACTGAAAGAGCTGACTGGGCAAAGACGAAGGCCGGTGAAAATCCGAGAGATACTAAGAACAATAATCGCTTTTTCATAAAAAATGGTTGGTGAAAATTCAGAAAGACTTTGCCAAAATAATGAAATAAACTGCTTGTTGTCACTTTCCTGAATACTCTTAGTGTAATATACCACAACAAAAAAGGGGCGCATCGTCCGATGCGCCCCTTTTAAAATTATTCAAACAGTCTATAAGCCTTTGGCATTACAGGGTTACCAATGATTAATGCTCGTCTTCACGGAAACCTGTACGACGGTAACCAGCGTATTCGTACTGAGTACCTGCATCATCAGAGAATTCAAATTTCACATAAATTGAATCCGTTTTGTTGCCGCCGGGCGTAGTCGCCGCTCCTTTTAATATCTTACCTTCAATCACCGATACTTTAATATCCGAGTCATATAAATTGGTAAGATTCGGCGCTGCTGTGAAAGTCATTGAGCCAAGATTCACTTTTGTGACCACTTTTGCAGGCCACAATTCATGGTCATCCAATATCAGATCCGTTTCATTGTTTGCTGCCGTATTTGATGTGGTGAGCAGGTTAAAACCCTGACCAATATCTTCTCCATCGACCAATACATTGATCCACCATTCGCCGGCCATTGCCTGCAATTTTGTTCCTTCGATATCGGGTTCACTGCCTGCGTCGCAGGAGAGCAATCCAAAGACCAGAAAAATCGATATATATTTTACGTATTTCATATTCAAAAGATATGTAGTTGATATTACTGTTTGATAAATGTACGGACCGCAGTACCATAGGTGGGGTTGATCACAACCCAGCTATACTGCTTGCCTTCAACGATTGTCCCGTTGGTAGCCTCAAAGGAATTACCAGGTGTCAGCTGAAAGGGAACGCCTAATTTACCCTTTGCATAGTAGTAAAAATATACCCCTAAACCGGCATTTGGAGTAGCAACACCACCAATATTATCGGTAAAATAAAGGTTACCGGAAATCTTTGAAACATTAGAAATACCGTTTTCACCTGCATTTCTTTTGTAAGCACCAGAAATATCAGTACCTGCGACAGCAGGATCGATAACACCTACGTACCGATACTCTGTTGAAGAATACCCATCTTTGTTTACAGCATCGTACTGGAGCACATACACACCCGGCTTGGTCTCATCTACTGTACCGGTGACCTTGGCAGTAATGGCATTCTCGCCTTCTTTAACATCAACACCCGGATCAGTGTATTTGGTACCAACCGGAACCTGTGCCCACTGATCACCTTTCAACGTAATTACCGGAAAATAGGTAATATCAGAAATGCCTTCAGTAACCTTGTCAGGCTCACAGGCAAAAAGCAATCCCGTCAGGACTGTGATTGCTATATATTTTATTCCTTTCATCATGATCTTTTTTGAATTAAATGGTTACTTCATCCACCAGATTTTGTCAGTAACTCTTGCAGGAGCCGGCGTATTTCCAGGGTTCACATCGCGGGATGTAGCGGTATAAAGGATTCTTTTCGGGAACGCTTTATTTGAAGTAACACCATTGACGGCATACGTCCACTGACCTGGTACATATTTAGCATCTGTCGTCGCTACCGGCGAAATTTCCGGATATCCTGTACGGGCCTGATCCCAGAATGATTCGTAACCCTGCTTGTACATCGCAACCCATTTCTGCACCATGATCGCTTTTAATTTAGCCTCGAAAGTCCCGGTGGTCGGATAAGCATAAACTCCGCCGGCAGCAATTTTAGAAGCATCAAAAGTCACATTAAACTTTGCATATGCGTCCGCAACAGCCTTATCGTAGAATGTCTTTGCCTGTGCTTCGTCGCCTGAACGAAGATGTGCTTCCGCCAGCATGAATTCAACCTCGTCAAGACTGAAAAAGAAGAATGGATCTGTTGCAGAAAGCTTGGTTACACTTGGCAGATTGGGGCCAACAACGGTAGTACTTACGTTATAATCTCCTTGCGCAAGACCGTATTGTCCTGATGTCCCTGGCGTAAAGTAGGCATTCAAACGCGCCTGATCATTGTTCGCTTCCAGAAAAGATTGCAAAGTTTTGCTTAGACGCAAATTAGTTCCCGTATTTAACTGACGAACATTACTTTCATAAAGCGGATTACTACGGCTTGGCTCATCTACAAATGATGTAACCGACGCAGCTCTTGTTAAGAATGCTGTATTGCTTGCAAGCATCGCTTTGATCGCAGCCAGGGCTGCAGCTGAATTCGGGCTGCTTGTCTGACGAAGATACATTTTCAATTTCAGTGTATTGGCAAAACGTCTCCACTGCTCAATCTGCTCTGTTCCGCTCAGTTTGCCAAAAACAAGGTCGGATGAAACCTGAGTAGAAGTTCCGTTATTAAAGTCAAGGGCCAAAGCAGCATCCAGCCTTTTGATAAGTTCAGCATACACAGCCGGGCCTTCATCATATTTTGGCGTTTTGGTCACCTCGATCTGTAAGGCTTCACTTAAAGGAATCTTATCGAACCAGTCTGCCAGCATCTGGAAACCGTACGTTTGTCCGGCCACAGCCTGAAGAACCATGTTGTTGTTTCCGGCTTCTGCTGCTTTACGTTTTACATCTTCAAAGTCATTCAAACCACCGGCATACATTTCTGTCCAGGCATTGTTATAATCTGCCGGCTGCAAATCGTATGAATCGATCGTTTTGTATTGTGTACTCACGTTTGCCTGGGTCCAGTGCTGAGACCACAGTCCGCCTATAATCGCGAAACTACCTCCTGTAACCGCCATTACCGATGCCTGAGCAACAGGCAACACGTATTGCGGAGCTACATCAGTGGGGTTATTCGGGTCTTCATTTACATCCAGCCAACTTTCACAAGATCCCAGTGAGAGTGCGCTAAGAAGCAACAAACTATTTTTTAATATACTTTTCATTGTGAATTTAATTAGAATGATAAGTTTAACTGTACACCGTAGCTCGCAGTAGAAGGTCCGGCAGCAAATTCACCATAAAGGTTTTTAAGGTTTGTTCCGAAAGTATTAGCTTCAGGATCCACATAGTGGTTTTTCTTTGGTGTCCACATCACCAGGTTACGACCAAATATCCCCAGCGACGCTACACGGATCGGCATTTTTGCAAGGAAGCTTTTTGGCACTGTATAGTTCAGGGCCACATTTCTTAACTTGAAGAATGTCTTTGGCAATACGTGGTTATACTGGTAAGCATTGTTTACACCATAGTAAGTAGCCATGTCAGAACGTGAGATGGCGGTAGTATTTTCAACGAGACTACCGTCAGACGCCTGCACAACTGAACCAGGAATTACGAACGGCTCCCTGTCGTTGTACTGTGACTCATAGGCATTACCGTTGAAATAGTTCAGACGGGCTGTGTAAGAATAAAAGTAACCGCCTTTACGATAATCCGCATTTGCGCTTAATCTGAATCCTTTGTAAGTAACATAGGTGCCGATACCCATGGTGAAGTCAGGATTGATCGATCCTCTGTAATGCTCCTTTGGATCAACCAGCGGCAAACCTGTTTCCGGGTTCACAATCGTTGCACCGGTTGCTTCATCACGAAGAACATCAGGAGAATAGATCGCGCCAAGCGGCTTCCCAACCACGGCTCTCAGTTTTACATCATAGCTGCTGTTCAACAAAATATTGGTACTGTCTGAAAGACCAAGTGCTTCTACCTTGTTGTTGATTTTGTTGTAGTTGAATGTTACTCCCCACTCTACTTTATCCGTACGAACCGGAATAAGTGTAAGCATCGCTTCAATACCTTTGTTTCTCACCTGGCCCAGGTTGACCGTCTGGTTTTGATAACCGGTTGCCGGTTCAAGGTTCAGGTTGATGATCTGGTTTTTTGTAACCTTGTCATAATAACTTGCTTCAATGCCAACGCGTCTTCCGAAGAAACCAAGTTCCAGACCCGCTTCATACTCATTTGAAATCTCTGGCTTCAGGTTAAGGTTACCAGGGTTGTTCGCTACTTCATATGCATTGATACCTCCGAATGGGAAATCAATCGTACCAAAACTTCCCGTACTTACACTTCCCGATGCATATACCGGCAATATCTGATAAGGATCCGCATCGTTACCCGCAGAAGCTGCTGCAAAACGAACTTTAACAAATGGAATTTCGGCTGGCATTTTGAATACATCCGAAAGCACAGCACTGATACTTGCGCTTGGATAGAAGTATGAGTTCTTACCTTTTGGCAAAGTACTGGTCCAGTCATTTCTGGCACCAACGGTCAGGTACAACCATTTGTCGAAGCCGAACGTAGCCGTTCCATAAATACCCACCAATCTGCGGGTGCTTTCTGTTGTGAAAGTCGTTGGTGTAACCGAACTATTTTTCAGATTATAAAATCCTGGCAAATCGAGGTTTGTAACACTTGCATACTGCGTAAATGCGGTACGCTGATTCACGTTATGACCAATAAACGCCTGTACATCGAGGCGACTTCCAAGGTCGCTGTTGAAATTTAAAAGGAGATCGCTGTTGAACTGGCGGTTTCCTCTCGCGATCTGAGATACGCTACCAAACACATTGTTTGCACTGCTGTTTGGGCTGCCAGGCGTGATGATACCCACATTTCCCCAGTCTTTCTGAAATGCATCGGAATAATCACCACCTACTCTCCAAAGTACATTCAGGTTTTTCAGCAGGTCATACTTAAACTCAAGGTTACCAAAAATGCGGTCTTCTGCATAATCATTACCCTGGTTGTATAATGTCCAGTACGGGTTCTGCGCGTAAGGAGTAAAGTAATTGTCGAGGCTATAGAATTTGTTGAAGGGATTATTAGGATCATTATATCCTTTTGAATCCACGATCGAATGATCTCTCGGAATCTGGATAATTTCCTGCCAAAGCACTTTTCCAGCACCTGCATCATTTCCCTGACCCGTCGCCACTGCTTTCTGATCTTTATGAACATAGTTCATATTGGCATTAGCAGAGAATTTTTTAAGCTTCAGACCGCCATTCAGACCAACAGTATGTCTTTGATAAGAATCCGCATTTGTCGGGATAACACCATCTGCATCTGCATAAGAATAAGAGAGACGGTAGTTTGCGATATCAGTACCACCGGCCACAGCCAAACTATTGTTCCATTCGTATCCGCGGTCAAGAAAATCCTTAAGGTTATCTTTTTGTGCTGCGAAAGGTTTCAGGAGCTGAGAATTATCGATAACATTACCCCATAACCTTGTCTGACCATCCATTTTTGGTCCCCATGAACCGTTTTCGATGGGGTCGAACAAGCCGCTCCATCCTTGTCCGTATGTATTCTGCAAGTGCGGAACACGCAAAACCTGAGACTGAGCAAATGAACTTGAGAAATCGATCGTAGTCTGGCCTGACTTACCTTTTTTGGTTGTGATCAGGATCGCTCCATTGGCAGCACGGCTACCATACAACGCCGAGGCAGAAATACCTTTCAGTACAGTAATGCTTTCAATCTCGTTCGGGTTGATGTCATTCATCTGGTTCCCAAAATCCATCGACCGGTTAAAGTCATCGTTTCCGTTGGCTGCATTGGACGATGATGTGTTTCCGCGGTTGTTCATCGGAACACCATCCACAACGTACAACGGCTGGTTGTTTCCCGTCACCGAGTTGAACCCGCGAATATTCAAAACTGTCGACGCACCCGGTGCACCTGAAGCAGTCGAAACCGACAGACCCGGTACCCTTGCATTCAAGGCATCCAGCGCACTGGTATTTCTTCCTTCCGTAATAGAAAGGTTAGAAACCGTAGCAGTACTGTATCCGATTGATTTTCTTTCTCTCGAGATACCAAGTGCAGTTACCACAACTTCACCTAATTGCTGCGAGTCTGAAACGAGCTTCACATCAATGTTTGTCTGCGATCCCAAAACAATATTCTGAGTGATGTATCCTACGAAAGAATAAACGAGCGTCGCGCCCTGAGCAGCAGCGATCGAGTACTTACCATCCAGACTGGTGGTTACCCCTCTGGTGGTGCCTTTGATAGAAATATTTACCCCTGGCAATGTTGAACCGTCATCCGCAGTGACGGTACCCGTCACTTCACGATCCTGAGCAAGAACCTGCATACTAAAAAGCAGCAAGCTCCCCAGAAATGATAGTAAAAACCTTCTCATAGAATGATTTTAAGTTTAATTTAATAAGTAATAATTGTAGTATATGTTACAAAGCTAATAGTTGTTTTAATAATTACAATGGCTTTTCTTCTACAAACCAGAATAAAATTTGGCACATGGGAGATATTGAGGTACTCTTTGTAGGTAAAATTGCCGATATCTAGCAAAATATCGACCTGTAAACGTAGATTATAGAAGTTTTATGATTTACTCCTTTTACAGATGAAAATCGCAATAATATTGGCAGATCCTTTAATAAATCATAACAATTTCCCAAATACCTGGAATTACGTACAACGTAAACCGTGTTAAAAAATGATTAAAAGATTATTAATAAAATATCAAGATGCCATCGAAAAGAGCCCGATCCGGTTACATTTAAATATTTATAACTTATTCTGGATTATAGTTAACTTTTATAATAAAATTTACCGATTTTGAACCAGACACCAAACTTTATTTTGATAATTTGCAAATACACGTTGCAATCATTAAAACAATAATTACTTTTGCAACATTAAATTTTCTTAATAAACCTAACTTAATTATTAACGCATGAGGAAGATTTTATCATCACTATTGGGGTGCTTGCTGCTGCTAGGTACGCAAGTTTATGCTCAAGATCGTTCCCTGACTGGTAAGGTCACAGCTGAAGATGGATCTGTTTTACCTGGGGTGAATATCGCCGTTAAAGGGACAACAAGAGGTTCAACAACAGATGCCAAAGGGGAGTATTCGTTAAATGTCCAGCAAGGTGCTACACTGGTTTTCAGTTTCATTGGTTTCCAGACTCAGGAAGCGGCTGTTGGTACACAATCTGTACTGAATGTTACGCTAAAAAATGATGTAAGCCAGCTTCAGGAAGTGGTCGTTACAGCACTTGGACAAGAGAAAAAAAGAAATGAACTTGTTTACGCGGCACAGCAGGTATCCGCTGAACAGCTTACGCAGACACGTAACCCCAATTTGATGAATGCACTTTCCGGTAAACTGGCCGGGGTCGACATTAAAGTGAGCAACACAATGGGTGGATCAACGAACGTGGTTATACGTGGATTTAAGTCTATTACTGGTAACAATCAGGCGCTTTGGGTAATTGACGGTGTGCCTGTATCCAATGCAAATAACAATACTGCCACCCAGCAAACCGGTGGAGCAGGTGTCGATTATGGTAATGCTGCATCAGATATCAACCCTGACAACATTGCTTCTATCAACGTATTGAAAGGTGCAGCTGCGTCTGCATTGTACGGATCACGTGCTTCGAATGGTGTGATTATGGTTACAACCAAAAAAGGAAGAAAGAACAGCTTTGACGTAACGGTAAACAGTGGTGTTACCTGGGGAAAAATTGACAAATCTACTTTTCCAAAATACCAGACTGAATATGGGCAAGGTTATGTAAGTACTTTCAAGCAAGCGAACCTTGGTGCCGGTGCTGGTGATATTGCCCCATTTGATGTGGATGCATCTTTTGGTCCGAAATTTGACGGACGTCCTGTTTATCAGTGGGATGCTATCGATAGATTTTCTCCGAATTTTGGCAAGCAGACACCATGGGTAAATGCAAAAAATGGCCCGGCTACTTTTTATGAAACAGCTGTAACATCAAACCAAAGCATCGCTTTGAGTGGTGGTGGTGACGCTTCGACATTTAAAATCGGATATACAAGAAGTGATGAAACAGGTGTTCTGCCAAACAGTTCATTGAAAAAGAACCTTTTCAACTTTGGCGGATCTTATGACCTTAACAAGAAGCTTACGGTTTCTGCTACGGTTAACTTCTCAAATATTAAAGGTAACGGAAGAAACAACACCGGTTATAATGGTAAAAACCCTAACCAGGGTTTCAGACAATGGTGGCCAGTTAGTGTTGACATTCAGCAGCAAAAAGAAGCATATTTCAGAAACGGACAGAACGTAACCTGGAACTGGGCTAACAATCAGGGAACTAACCCGATCTTCGCTGATAACCCTTATTACACGCGTTACAAGAACTTCTCGAATGATACTCGTGATCACTATCAGGGAAGCGCTTCTGCTATGTACAAGATTGCTGACTGGGTTGATTTTACCGGTCGGTTCTCATACGACGGAACAATGGATGCACAGGAAGAACGTATTTCTGTCGGTAGTGCCGCAGTGCCTTCATACATCAGGTTCGACCGTAACTTCCACGAAACAAACCTTGACCTTTTATTCAATTTCCGTAAAGAGATTACAAAAGACATCCGCTTCACAGGTTTGTTGGGAAGTAACATGCGCAGATCGAACGAATCTTCGATCAGAGCTTCGACCAATGGCGGTCTGGCTGTTCCTAATCTTTATTCACTTTCAAACTCGATCAGCGCTATCGAAGCACCAACTGAGATTGTAAGAAAAATCGGAGTAGACGGTATTTTCGCCAATGCTTCTTTCGACTACAAAGGTCTTGTTAACCTTGACCTTGCTGCAAGACAGGATAAGTCTACGACGCTTCCAACAGGTTCCAACACGTATTTCTATCCTTCGATCGGAGCTAACTTTGTATTCTCTGAACTGCCATTGTTGAAAAACAACTGGCTGACGCTTGGAAAGTTGAGAGCTAACTATGCAGAAGTAGGTAACGATGCACCATGGGGAAGTATCTATGATGTGTATGACAAACCAACCGGTATCGGAACAGTTCCTTATTTCTCTCTTCCTAATACAAAAAACAACGCAAATCTTAAGTCTGAAAGATCTAAAAGTTATGAAGTTGGTATTGAAGCAGCGTTCCTTAACGACCGCTTAGGATTTGATGTAACTGCCTATAAAACAAGCACACTTGACCAGATCCTTCCGGTATCTGTAACGTCTGCAACAGGTTTCACAGCGCGTTATGTTAACTCTGGTGAAATGCAGAATAAGGGTATCGAGGTTTCTGCTTATATCACACCGGTAAAGACAGAAGATTTTTCATGGACCATGAACGTAAACTTCACACGCAACCGTAACAAAGTTGTCAGCTTATATGGTGATGTGACAAACGTACAAATTGCTGCATTACAAGGTGGTGTTACGATCAACGCTGCATTAGAGACAAATAAGGATGGAAAAGTAATCGGCGGTCTCCCGTTTGGTGTGATCAGAGGTACAAACTTTACTTACATGAACGGGGAGAAAGTAGTAGGAACCAATGGTATCTACAAACCATCAGCAAGTTCTGGTGAAATCATTGGAAATCCGAACCCGGATTGGTTGGGCGGTGTTACTAATACGTTGAAATACAAATCTGTTGCTTTAAGTTTCCTTGTTGATATTCGTCACGGCGGAGATATCTTCTCTTTGGATCAGTGGTATGGTGAAGGATCAGGTTTGTATCCTATCACAGCAGGTCTGAATGAATTGGGCGTTCCTAAAAGAGATGATGTTTACCAAAGAGGAACCGATGGAAAATATCTATTGGATGCAGGTGGAAAAAAAATCCAGGCTGCTAACCCAGGCGGTGTTTTGTTCCCGGGTGTGCAGGCAGACGGTACTCCAAACACAGTAAGAGCTGAAAATATCGATGGTAACAGTTTATCTGCTTACGGTTATACTTCAAATGCTCCACGTGCGATGTATGTATATGACGCCAGTTACGTTAAATTAAGAGAGGCTTCTATTTCTTATTCGTTGCCACAGTCGATGGTAAACAAGCTGCGTGCTTTCAAAGAAATCAGTGTAGCTGTGATTGGACGTAACCTTTGGATCATCCACAAAAACATGAAATACTCAGATCCTGAAGATGGATTGAGCTCAGGTACATCAAACGGTGCTGGCGGATACCAAAGCGGTGCTTATCCAACAGTTAGAAGTTATGGTTTCAATGTTAAATTCCGTTTCTAATAAAAATATGAAAAAGTCACTAATTGTTTTTTTATCATTCCTGCTGCTGACCGGGTGCGTCGACAGTCTGGACGATTACAACGTAGACACGAAGAAAGCCCCGACGGTGACGGCTGTAACGTTGTTTTCAAATTCTCTAAAAGGTTTGATCGATGCGCTGGTAACACCAAACGTTAGCAATAACAACTACCGTTTGTATGTTCAGCAATGGGCAGAGACTACCTATCTTGACGAACAGCGTTATAACCTGACCGCACGTGCAATTCCTCAGGCATTATGGCAAAGCATGTACCGTGATGTGATTTCGGATCTTACCGAAGCGAAAAGAATCATCAACGAGAATACATTGCTGACACCTGAGACAAAAAGCAACCAGCTGGCTCAGATTGAGATTGTGGAAGTACTGGCCTGGTCAGTATTAGTGAATACTTTCGGTGATGTTCCTTACACAGAAGCAATGGACCCGTTGAATCCGCTTCCTAAGTTTGACGATGCTAAAACTGTCTACTATTCTCTTCTTGACCGTCTTGATGCTGCCATATTACAGCTTAACACGACAGGAACAGCTTTTGGCACCGGTGATCTGATTTATAAAGGTGATATCTCGAAATGGAGAAAATTCGGAAACTCTCTGAAATTAAGACTGGCCCTTGTTATTGCTGACAGCGATCCTGCAAAAGCAAAGACTTTGGTAGCGGCGGCAGCACCTAACGTGTTTACGGCAAACGCAGACAAAGCGGTTTTCCCATACGTGGCGACTCCTCCAAACTACAACCCGGTTGCTCAAAATCTTAATCCGACTTATTCTACACGTCAGGATTATGTGATCACAAGTGTGTTCATTGATCCAATGAATGAACTGAATGACCCGAGAAGACAACAGTGGTTCACGACGGTGGGCGGCGTATACAAAGGCGGTGCTTACGGATTTGCAAATACTTATGCAGATTTCTCCAAAGTAGGTCCTAAAATTACAGATCCTACCCTGGAAGGTGTATTCCTTGATTATTCAGAAGTTGAATTCAATCTTGCCGAAGCTATCGAAAGAGGCTTTATCACCGGAGATGCAGCAGAACATTACAACAAAGCGATCACAGCTTCTATCACTTATTGGGGTGGATCTGCGGCAGACGCTGCGGCCTACCTTGCTCAGCCAAAAGTTGCTTATGCCACTGCGGCAGGTGATTACAAGCAAAAAATTGGTTTCCAGAAATGGATTGCTTTCTTCAACAAAGGATGGGAAGCTTGGGTTGAATGGAGAAGACTGGATTATCCAAAACTTCTTCCACCAACAGGCGGAAGTGCTCCTGCCGGACTTCAGATCCCGGTTCGTATCATTTACCCAATCGTTGAACAAACACTCAATCCAAACAACCTGAAAGCGGCATCTACCGCTATCGGTGGAGACCTTGCTTCTACCAAACTTTGGTGGGATAAGTTCTAGGAATAACATATTTTTGAAAAAACGGGCAAATCAGTTTGCCCGTTTTTTTTGTGCCATGAAACAAATTTTAGTTTTTCCCGTGCCCATGATCACCTGCGAAGTATCAAAAAAAAGCTTCGATCATGAGGACGGAAAGGTAATACTAAAAAAAAATCATAAATATTTCTTCTTCATCCGGCAACAGGAAGCTCCCGGCCATTTCATTAGAAAGTCATTAAGATAAGCTGCTCTAAAATTTATTTGTTACACTAAAAATAATTGGCACAAGTATAAACGCAGGTTATAAAAATAGCACCGATTACTTACCTCAATACCTGATATTCTCAGAGATCTGCCGGAACCATTAATTATATTTCAAAACTTTTTGCCATTTTAAGGGTTACGTACAGTAGTGTACCGTTACCCTGTTAACATTAAAATAGGATTAAAAAACAGGTTATATATTCTCTATTTCTCAGAAAAGTATTAGAAGAGCCCGACCAAATATTTCAGCTAAAAACCTATCATTATTTGATATAAATTTAGAGAATAACCAATAAAACCAAACTTTATTCTGATAAAATCTATCTAGGCATTGCTTTAAATAAAACAATATCTAATTTTGCAGCATTAAATTTCTATTAAAAACCTAACTATTTATTTCTTGATGAAGAAATCAGTACTATCAATGATGATGGTACTTTGGGCTGGCATTCTGTTTGCCCAAAGTAGAATCGTTACCGGAAAGGTAACTGCCGAAGAAGATGGGTCCACGATACCCGGCGCAAGCGTTTTAGTCAAAGGAACCTCCATTGGAACACAGACATCCGTGGACGGAACTTACCAGATTGAAATTCCCGGTGGCAGCAATATCTTAATATTCAGCTTTGTAGGTCTGCTTTCCCAGGAAGTGACCGTTGGGAACCAAAGTGTCGTCGACATCAGGATGAAGTCCGACGTAAAGGCTCTTGGTGAAGTCGTCGTAACAGGTTACGGCACGCAGCAAAGAAGAGACGTTACGGGCTCCGTAGGAACCATTAAAGGAGAAGGGTTAAAAAACATCGCCGTTCCGAGTTTCGACCGCTTTTTACAGGGACAGGTAGCGGGTGTGCAGGCATCAGTACCTAGTGGTATCCTTGGCCAGGCTGCGAAGATCAGAATTCGCGGTGTGAATTCGATATCTAACAATTCGGATCCGCTCTATGTCGTGGACGGCTTGCCCTATATCACCGGAGATCAGGGAGCCAACACGACCAATAACCCGCTAGGCGATATTAATCCAAATGATATTGAGAGCGTGGAAGTTCTGAAGGATGGGTCCGCTACTGCCATCTATGGTTCGAGAGCAGCCAATGGTGTTGTCCTTATCACTACTAAAAGAGGAAAACTTGGAAGCGCGCGCATCACTTATGATGGATGGCTGGCTTCTTCAACGCCATCAAGGAAATTTGATCTTCTGAATGCCGACGAATTTATCGCGGTCACTAATGAGAAATTGATCAATGCCGGACTTCCGGCTGCGGCCTTCCCGACGCTTAACCCGGATACCCGGCAGCCGTACAATACCGACTGGCAGGATATCATTTTAAGAAGTGGATTTCAGCAAAACCATGCAATGTCTTTAAGCGGCGCAACACCTCAGACTAACTATTATTTCTCCCTGGGCTATGCTGATCTGGAAGGAAATATCGTAGGGAACAACCAGACGAAATTCAATTTCCGTGCAAAACTCGACCAGAAAGCATTTAACGACAAGGTGACTTTTGGCATGAACACGTTTGTCACGCATACGACAAACACAGGATTGAACACTGGTACAAATGCTTTATCCGGTAACGTGGCAGGCGCGATCTATGCCTTTCCCAACGTGCCGGCCATATGGCCTGACGGAAGCTATAACCTGAGCGCTGACGGGGCAAGTCTGGGTCAGGGTGCCAACACGCGACCGATCTATGGCAACTATACCAACCAGGCGTATGTACTCGATAAGAATATTTACAAAAATCAGCAGCTGAACCTGACTGGTAATGCTTTCGTAGACGTTGAGATCGTAAAAGGGCTGAATGCTAAATCTTACATCGGTATCAATTATCTGAACGGCGAAGATTATTTGTATTACGATCCCGGACATGGTGATGGTAAAAATGTGAATGGCAGAATTTACCAGTACAATCTTCCGTCTTTCCGTTACAACTGGCAAAACACCATCAGCTATAACAGTACCTTTGGTGCGCACAAGATTGGTTTTATCGGAGGCCATGAAATACAGAAAACGAGGTCAAGATATTTCTTTGCACACGGGACCAATTTATCAAACTCGTATTTCGGGAGCAACGAAAACATCATCAGTAATACACTAACCAACCAGTTTATCGGTGGCACGGCGTCCGAAAGGGCGTTCCAGTCTTTTTTTGCCAGAGCGAACTATTCTCTATTGGACCGCTATCTGATCACTGCGACCGTCCGTCACGATCTGATTTCGTCTCTGCCACATGACAATCAGGGCGCAACACTTCCCGGCGTTTCTCTGGGCTGGAGAATTTCAGAAGAAGGTTTCTTTAAAAACAACCCCGCATTCAGTTTTGTAAGTGAACTCAAACTCCGTGGCGGATGGGCAAAAGTGGGTAATGTTGAAATCGGAAACTACCCCTATGCCGGTACATTCGGCGCAGCACAATATGGAGATCTGAGTGGTATCCGTTTCAACCAGGCAGGAAATAACCAGCTCGGTTTTGAAACCAGCAAAAAGTTAAACCTTGGCCTGGACCTGTCGCTGTGGGCAAACAAAGTGAGTTTTTCCGCAGAATATTTCCGTAACGATATCGATAACCTGATCCTTCAGTCTCCTACGCCTCCTTCCCTGGGTGTGCCCGGAAACACGATTGCCCAGAATATTGGCAAGATGTACAACAAAGGATGGGAATTCAGCATCAACAGCACAAATATCCAGACAGATCATTTCTCCTGGAGGACCAATGCGAATGTATCTTTTGTTCAAAACAAAGTACAGAGACTTGTTGACAACACACCCATCAACAGTACTTATAATACCACCAGGGAAGGCGAATCCATAGGTTCTTTCTTTGGCTATGTATACTATGGTGTCAATGCAACAAACGGCAATCCGGTATATGAAAAGCAAAACGGAACCTATGTTCAACAGGTAACCGCTGCCAACCGATGGGCTGTTTATGATCCGGCAGATCCGTCAAATGATTCGGAAGCCGGTGAGGCACTGACCTTTGCAGATAAAAGAATTTTGGGCAGATCAAACCCGACCTGGTATGGGGGTTTGAACAACCAGTTGTCATTCAAAAACTTTGATTTCACCCTCTTCCTGACATTTTCCGGTGGCAATAAGATATATAATGTTACCAGACAAGAGCAACTGAACAACCAGCTGTTTGCGAATGCAGGCCGTGAATTGCTTGACCGCTGGACCACACCGGGACAGGTAACTGAAGTGCCAAGATTATATTTCAACTCGGATGCGCGCGCAAACCAGATCGGTAATGCAACGTCCAGGTTCCTGGAAAACGGAAGTTTCATCCGCGCTCAGAACATCAGCCTTGGTTACACCATTCCATCTTTTTTGAAGGATAAAATCAAAGCAACGAACCTTCGGATCTATGCACAGGTTCAGAATGCGTTCCTCATCACCAAATACCGGGGACTGGATCCTGAACTGGGCTTTGTATCTACTTCGGCCACTGCCAATGCAGACAATAATAATCAGACAGGTCTGGACAACCGCACAAACCCGGTTCCACGCGTATTCACAGTTGGTCTTAACCTTGGTTTCTAATATTAAATCTTAATACAACAATGAGAAACAATAACACATATAAAATAACCAGAAGATCCGCTTTGGCTATGCTTGGGATGATGGCTATTCTCCCTGCATGCAGTGATTTCACTAAACTGGAACCGCTGGCCGCTTTATCAGAAACAGCTGCGTTTACAACACCAGCTACCATCGAACTCGCTGCGAACGGGGTTTATTGGGCAGCTGCCGTAGGACAATATGAAGGTGCTGCGGGCAGGGGTTATCCATTTGGAGCTGCGGCCATTCAGCAAGGTGAAATGCGTGGAGAAGATATGCTGAACATTCAGGCCTTTTTCGATTTTACTTACCGAAACCTTTATACACCAACAACCGCAAATAACAAAAATCACTGGGAGCAGCTTTATGCGCTGATCAACCAGACCAATATCCTGATCGACGGAGTCAAAACTGCTGGCTCGAACGGCATATTAAGTACAGAACAGGCAGCACAGTATGAGGCAGAAGGCCGCTTTTTACGCGCCCTCTCCCATCACGAACTGCTAATACACTTCTCACGCCCCTTTGCTGACGGGAACGGATCTCAGCCTGGTGTCCCTTACAGAGAGAAACCAATTATTTCTACCGGCGCGGTGCAGGAAGGATTGGCACAGGGAAGAGGAACCGTTGCAGAGGCTTATACAAAGATTCTTGCAGATCTTGATTTTGCAGAGCAAAGTCTTCCTGCCACACGTGTCACCAACGCGATTTCCAGAGCAACCAAAGGTGCGGCTATTGCTTTGAAAACAAGAGTCAAACTGCACCAGCAAGACTGGAAAGGTGTGATTGCAGAAGGTGCCAAATTAGGAACAGAAGCAACAGGCGCAACCTTCACAAGCCCTGTCGGAGCGTATACGCTGGAAGCTGCACCGGAAACACCGTTTGTAAATTATAAGGCAAACAAAGAATCTATCTTCTCAATAGCGAATAGTGCGCAGTCCAATGGCGGCACCAACGGAGCACTGGCCAGTATGTTCGGACCGTCTTCGCTGGCAGGAAGAGATCTTGTTGCCACAAGCCCCAACCTGTACAACGCGCCGTTCTGGGTGGAAGGCGATTTGAGAAGAACCAGACTTCAGGTGAAACAAAATACAGGGAATTATCCATTTGCATTTAATTATAAATTCCGTGAATATGGTGTATTCGGAGACTGGGCGCCTGTGTTGCGTTATGCAGAAGTATTGTTAAACGTTGCCGAGGCCTATTCCCGAGATGGAAATCCTACGAAAGCGCTGGCACTTTTGAACGCGGTCCGTAACAGATCCGTGCCTGCTTCGGCGCAATTCGCCGCTGCCCCGTCGGATCTTACGCTGGCCATTCTACAGGAACGGCGGATAGAGCTGGCCGGAGAAGGCCGCAGGTGGGCAGATATCCATCGCCTTTCACAAGACCCTGCATATAAAGTAGCATCAGGAATACCGGCAAAGGTGGAAGTAACCCAGGTGAGAACAACCAGTTATGACCCGGTAACCCGTCCTGTCATTGCCGGATCTGTTAACGAGGTCCCCTATTCCGACTTCCGCTTTTTATGGCCAATCCCATTCTCTGAAATCTCTGCGAATGAAACGCTGAGAACACAACAAAATCCTGGTTATTAACCTGACCTTAGTTATTTTTGAGAGAAGGGAGTTTGAGCAATCAGACTCCCTTTTTGCATTTTTACAAAAAACTGATCCCATCATGTAGTTATCATTTGCAGTCAGGTTACTATCGATTTTCCAAAACAAAATAAGAATTGATTATAAAAGCTGATTTTTCTTAACTTTGAATTACAATATGACCTTATAAAACGCATGGAATTCTTAAAAAGTCAGCGCCTCAACAATCTCAAATACGAAATTCGTGGGGCTACTTACCAAAAAGCGTTAGAATTGGAAAGCCAGGGCTTCAAGATTCATAACCTTAATATTGGTAATCCTGCACCATTCGGCTTCGATTCGCCGGATGAAATTGTTCACGACATCATCATGAACATCCGCAATGCGCAGGGTTATGCTGACTCCCGAGGTTTATTTTCTGCGCGTAAGGCTGTCATGCATTACACGCAAACAATTGGAATACAGGATGTGGAGATCAATGATATTTTCATTGGAAACGGTGTCAGCGAACTTATTCTCCTATCCATGCAGGCTTTGCTGAATCCTGGCGACGAAATCCTCGTCCCGTCTCCCGACTATCCGCTCTGGACAGCGGCGATCGCCTTGAGCGGTGGCAAGCCTGTACACTACGTATGTGACGAAGAGTCAGACTGGAATCCTGACCTGGAAGATATGGAAAGCAAGATCACTTCCCGTACCAAGGGCATTGTCCTGATCAACCCGAATAACCCAACAGGTGCGGTTTACGAAAAAGATGTACTTAAAAGTATCGCAAAAATGGCAGAAGAACATGGCCTGATCATTTTTGCAGATGAGATATACGATAAAATATTATACGATGGAGCCGTGCACCATCCGATGGGAACAATGGTTTCTGAAACCCTATGCGTTTCTTATGGCGGACTTTCCAAAAACTACCGATCAGCAGGTTTTAGAGGCGGCTGGATGATCCTGAGCGGTGCGAAACAGAAAGCGAAATCCTATGTGGAAGGTTTGTTGCTGCTGGCAAGCATGCGCCTTTGTGCGAATGTGCCGACCCAATATGCCATACAGACTGCGCTGGGTGGGTATCAAAGTATCAAGGAGCTGGTATTGCCGACTGGCCGGCTGCACAAGCAAATGAATCTGGTTTATGACAGGCTTACTTCCATTCCGGGAATTACCTGTGTCAAACCAAAGGGTTCTTTGTATGTTTTCCCTAAAATTGATATGAAGAAATTCGGCTTGAAAAATGATGAGTCCTTTGTTTACGACTTATTGAGTGAGCAAAAAGTACTTGTCGTTGCCGGAACAGGATTCAACTATATTACCGACGACCATTTCCGCATTGTGTTTCTTCCAACGATCGATGAATTAAATCAGGCGATGGACAAAATAGAATATTTTCTTGAAACACGGAAAGTTTTGTCAATCCGTACTGTGGAAGATGTTATTGCCTGATTTCCACCCTTAGGAAGTCAGGTTTTAGCTATTAGCTTTTTCAGCTAATAGCTAATTTTTTGCCCTTTGTTACAGCTTAAAAGAATACAGGATTTATTTCTCAGTCTATTTGGTAAACGCCAGATCACCAACATTTTTTTCAAAACACTCCTTATCATCATGGAACAACCTATACTTGCTGAGCAAAAAAGGCAACGTCTTTTCCTGCTTCTCTGCGGGATTTTTCTTACAAATGCGCTGATTGCCGAAATCATCGGCATGAAAATATTTTCTGTTGAAGCACTTTTTGGCTTACCACCTGCACAATTAGCCATTGGCGGCGAAAAGCTTGATTTCAACATGACAGCCGGTGTGCTCAACTGGCCTGTTGTATTTATTACGTCGGATATTATCAATGAATATTTCGGGACAAAAGGTGTAAAACGAATTTCTTATCTAACCGCAGGGTTTATCGTTTATACATTTATAACGATCTATTTTGCTACCCAGCTTCCACCCGCAAAATTCTGGCTGGATGTAAATAATACCGACAGCCACGGGAATTCATTTAATATCAACGATGCATTTTACAGGATTTTCAATCAGGGGCTTGGTATAATGATCGGCTCTATTGTAGCTTTTCTTCTAGGGCAGATTCTTGATGTGTCCGTTTTTGCCTGGCTGCGCAGGAGAACCGGAAGTAAGTACATCTGGCTGCGGGCAACCGGCTCAACGATGTTTTCACAGCTTGTCGACAGCTTTGTTGTGCTTACAATTGCGTTTTACGTTTTTGGAAACTGGGATATTAAACAGATTCTTTCTGTCGGCAGCATTAATTATCTGTACAAAGGCTCAGTCGCTATTTTGCTTACACCGGTACTCTACGTAGCGCATTATTTTATCGACAGGTATCTGGGAAAAGAATATGCAGAACAATTGGCACATCATGCCGCGCATGATGGGGAGGTTTTGTGAGGTTTTCTGTTTGCATTTTTTGCTTCATCAATTATATGTCCGAAAGTAAAAAAACCTGAGCAGTCCGGTCAGATGGGTGTTTCCGAATCCTACCAGTATTGAAAATAGTGAAGGGTTTTGAAATAAAATCCTGCGCAAGTTCTTCGTTAACCTTCAGCGATTCAGTATTAACTAGCAAACTTTTGTTCAATGATGCCATACCGGGAATCACTGATATTATGTGGTTTGGGAATAACCTGAATAAGGGACTTGCAATAATTTCTTTCAATAACTATAATTTAAAATTGCTTGATAACCATAATCAGGCGTTAAAAATAATTATCCCCGTAACTGTAACAAATGGGGAACATATGTTTAACTTATTAGCAATATAGGCCAATAACCCGACAGATATCGACGGAGCGTATATTGAACAAATATGGAAAGCAATTCAATATTATGACACTTTCCTCTTGAACACTAAAACTATATTGGCCGGTGATTTTAACAGCAACAAGATATGGGATAAAAAGGCGCGGATCATTACACATGAAAATCTTGTTAATATTTTAGAAAATAAAAGAATTTTCAGCACCTACCATTTCTATCACAAACAATTGCAAGGTGTAGAAAACCACCCTACACTATTTATGTATCGTCATCAAAATAAGCCTTATCATATTGATTACTGCTTCGTTTCCGAAGATATGATCCATAATCTCGAATCAGTAAGCATTGGAGAATATGATTTGTGGAGCAAGTATAGTGATCATATGCCAGTAATCGTGACATTTAAAAATTACTAACAAATAATTTATTCCTTACCCGTCCGACAGTAAATAAATCGTCGGACAGGAAGGTCAAGTCGGATAGCTTTTACCGCGATCCGACCGGTAAAAAACAAAGTAGAATAATAAAACAAAAGCTGAACCAAAAAATCACCCCACAACCCGCCTCAAATTATCCAGCATCACCGCCGTCGCAATCCCGACATTTAAAGATTCGGCCTCCCCTACTCTTGGAATGGTAATTCGGTGCGTGATGAAAGATTCTACCTCAGCGCCGATACCATTCGACTCGTTGCCCATGACGACATAACCGCCATCGGCAGAAAAAGGATGTTCATAAATAGAATCTCCATCCAGAAATGCACCCAAGAGATTTCTATCTTCTGCGTGCTGAGCGAGAAATTCCGGCAGATTGGTATAGAATAGGCTTACCCTGGTAAAAGACCCTTTGCTTGCCGCAATCACTTTGGGATTGTATACATCAGTCGTATCGGACGAGCAAATAATTTTCGTTATACCATACCAGTCAGCGATACGAATGATGGTTCCCAAATTTCCCGGATCGCGGATGTCATCCAATATCAATGCATATTCCCGCATATCTGCGCTTAAAAAAACGTTATCTTTCGTCTTTGCAACAGCCAGACAAGAATCATTTGTTTGAAATAATCCCAAACCTTCAAGTTCTTTTGCCGTAACAGTTTCGAGAAGAGTTTTATGGTCAGATAAAATACTTGAGTATTTTTGTTCAAAATCAGGGGTAGCCAATACAAATTCAATTTCGAACGCTGATTCAAGTAATTCGAGAACGCTTTTGGCGCCTTCGACAATAAATGCCTCATGAAGTTGTCTGTACTTCTTGATTTTCAGCGAATTAATATATTTTATACGATTTTTCGACAGCATTGAATATTAGGTGTAGGGTTACATATTTCGGATATTTCTTCCTTTTTTTTCTGGGAGTGACAGGTTGCGCCCGCAAGACCAGCACAGAATCCGGTAATTTTTTTCTTGGCAATTCAACTTTCAAAGGCAACAAAACCATCAGTGACAGCGATCTGGAGGCATTGATTCCTCAAAGACCAAACAGCCGTTTTCTGAGTCTGCCAATTTTCCCCAAAGTAGGTATCTACCAGTTTGGACAGCTTTTCTATAAAAAAGAAGAAAAGCAGCGTAAGGTTATCGAGGTGACACAAAATTATCAGAAAGAATCACGTTTACATGAAAATAATGTCAGACAATTAGAAAAGATTCAGCGACGTTATGCGAAAAGACTCGCAAGAGCACAAAAACGCGTGGACGAAGGCAATTTCTGGATGCGCGTTTTGGGAGAGGCTCCGGTTTATTATAACCAGAATGATGTTGTAAAAAACGCCGAAAAAATGCAAAAATATCTTTACAATAACGGTTTCTTCCAAAGCACAGTCGGTTTTAAATCGGATACTACCTTCAAAAGAATCAGGGTGAAATATCTGATTGCCGAAAACCGCCCGGCGATCCTTAACCAGATTGAATATCAGGTTAGAAATCAGATGATCGACAGCCTGCTGGAAAATTCCAGGAAAGAGACTACGCTGGTCAGTAAAAAACGTTACGACGGAGATGCATTTGAAGAAGAGCGGATAAGAATTGAAACCCTGCTCCGTGACCAGGGCTACTTCGGATTCTCACGTCAAAATGTATCCTTTTTGATCAACGATACGATCTCGAAGCCAAAAACAGATAGTCTGTTCAAAAGCATTGATGTAAACGTACGTGTCAATCTGCCTGGAAAAGATGCTAATCCTGTTCCTTATTCAATTGAATCTGTTCGTTTCGAAGTCTTGCCGCCAGCAGGGTTACCGGATTCACTTTTCAAAAAAGACACCGTTTATTCACAGGGCATCCAGTACATTTTCGCTGACAAAAAATTTGCGCCAAGAATTCTTGACACCAAGGTCAGGATGCGTCCGGGTGAGCTTTACAGTCAGAAAAACGAACGAGATACACAGCGACAGCTTTCCCTTACAGATCAGTTTCGGTTTGTAAATTATAATTTCGACTCAACCGGTCATAAAATCAAAGTTCACTATCAGGCTATTCCGCTTGAAAAATACCAGGTTTCGGCTGACGTGGGGCTGAATGTAATTCAGCTCCAGGGCGCTCCCGGGCCTTTTGCAAATCTTTCCTATAAGATCAGAAACGTTTTCAACGGACTTGAAAATTTCGAAGCAAACTTGCGTGGCGGGATTGAACTTGTTCCCGGCTTCGTTGAAAATAACGGAATTTACAGGAGTCAGGAAATTGGATTGAACACTTCGCTTACTTTCCCGCGACTTCTTATACCCTTCGGGCGTTTCCAAAAAAAATCGGCGCTTTACAATCCACGCACCCAGATTGGCCTGGGTTATAACTATGTGGAAAGGCCGGAATATACCCGTACCAATGTCAAAGCTGCCATGAGTTATTCCTGGCAGCCAACCACCAGGACCTTATGGACCTTGTCGTTTATTGATCTTAATATCTTAAATACAACCAAAACACAGCCAGCTTTTCAAAGCTTACTTGAGGAATTGTTTTTACAGGGGAACAATTTGAAATACAGCTTTAACCGATCATTTGTATCGGATGTCAATCTGACATTCGTTCACAATACCAATTCGATCATCGGCCCGCAAAAGAATGCCCATTATTTCCGGGCATCGCTGGAGTCAGGCGGTACCACACTGAATATTTTGCCTTCACAGGAAAAATGGATCAACAATGTTTTTGGTAAGAGCGACGACACCCTGCAGTTTTATAAGTATTTAAGAGGAAATATCGATTTTCGCCGCTACTGGCCAACCGGCCGCCGGTCGTCATTCATTGCCCGTATCAATACCGGCGCGATATATAGTTACGGCGATAACAAAGTACCGCCTTATGAAAAATATTTTTTCGCCGGTGGTTCAAATAGTCTTAGAGCCTGGCTGCCGCGGCGGCTTGGCCCGGGCTCTGCAGCCCCGCGTATCACCAACGCTAATCTGTCCATTGAAGCTCCGGGAGAATTTCTGTTGGAAGGTAATCTGGAATGGAGAGGACATTTGGCCAAATTCTTTGGCGATATCAACTATGCGCTTTTTATCGATATGGGTAATGTATGGAGTTTTAATGCACAAAATAGTGCATCCAATCTGAAAGCCAGTTCCATACCGAAAGAAATTGCAGTGGGAACCGGCTTTGGTATCCGTTATGACCTTTCATTTTTTATTCTGCGTTTTGATTTCGGAACCAAGGTATATGATCCTTATACACAGAAATTCGTTCTGAATAAACTAAACATCAACCGGCTTTTCAACCGTCGTGAAGAAAATTTCTTGAATATTAATTTGGGTGTAGGTTATCCTTTTTAGTGTATTTAACTAATCTTAACGCCCAAGTTCACTGCCAGTTTGTCAGTTTTCCCCGATTTATTCATACCTTTGCAGTTCGTTCCCGGAACAAAATGATACCGGAATTGATTCTGGCAAGTATACAGGAACAAAGAAATTCAAACCGTTCAATACCACGGATAAATGGAGAACAGAATAGCGGAGACCCTAAAAATATTGACCGAAACTGATAAAGAAGCGTGTGAGACTGTGCGTGTTTCGGAGAATGAGCCTATATCAAATAAGAAACGCTTGTTTATAGAAAGTTACGGATGCCAGATGAATTTTGCTGACAGCGAAATTGTGGCTTCTGTGATGCGTGAGGCAGGTTTTGCCACAACATCTGATGCAGAAAATGCCGATCTGGTTTTTCTTAATACCTGTGCCATCCGCGATAATGCGGAACAGCGCGTCAGGACCCGTCTTAAACAGCTTAATGTTTATAAGAAAAAAAGACCTGGAATGCTGATAGGCGTTTTGGGCTGCATGGCGGAAAGATTAAAAGCCAAACTTCTTGAAGAGGAAAAAATGGTGGATATCGTAACAGGCCCTGATGCCTACCGCGATCTTCCAAGGCTGGTGGAAGAAGCTGAGACAGGTCAGAAAGGCGTAAATGTTTTCCTTTCAAGAGAAGAGACCTATGCTGATATTTCCCCCGTCCGGCTTAATTCCAATGGTATCACGGCGCTGATCTCGATCATGCGCGGTTGTGACAATATGTGCAGTTTTTGTGTGGTGCCTTATACCAGAGGACGCGAACGCAGCCGTGATCCGGAATCGATCTTAAAAGAAGCGCAGGACCTTTTCGACAATGGTTATAAAGAAGTCACGCTTCTCGGACAAAATGTGGATAGCTACAAATATGCTAATCCCCTTGATAAAAATGAGATCGTTTCCTTCGCTAAACTTTTAGAAAAAGTGGCGCTCATCAGTCCGGAACTTCGGGTTCGTTTCAGTACTTCTCATCCCAAGGACATCACGGATGAAGTACTTTACACGATCAAAAAGTACGATAACATCTGCAAATACATTCACTTGCCTGCACAAAGCGGTAATACGCGTGTACTTGAAATCATGAACCGGACCTACACACGGGAATGGTATCTGGAAAGAATCGACAGTATTCGCAGAATTCTTGGCGACGAATGCGGCATATCCCATGATATGATCGCAGGTTTCTGCACTGAAACCGAGGAAGAGCATCAGGATTCACTTTCATTACTGGAATATGTCCGCTTTGATTTTGGCTACATGTTCTCCTATTCAGAACGCCCTGGCACACCAGCTGCAAAGAAATTCAAAGATGATATTCCGGCAGATGTAAAACAAAGACGCCTGGCAGAAATCATTGAAGTGCAGCAGCGAATTTCGACAGAACGTAATAAAAAACTGATTGGAACGATTCAGAAAGTGCTGGTCGAAGGCACCTCAAAACGTTCAGTAGACGATTTTTCAGGCAGAAGCGACCAGAATAAAGTGGTGATCTTCCCAAGAGAAAATTTCAAAAAGGGTGATTATGTAAATGTATTGATCACAGAAACGACGTCAGCAACCTTGCGGGGCAAAGCCGTTGTCGATGAAGAAATCATACAATTAGCCTGATTTGAACAGTCCGTTTCATTAACCAACAAAAGGCTAACCGCTTAATGCTTACGGCCAATCGCTATTTAATGGATTCAACAGAGATACAATCAATAAAAAACCGGTTCGGTATCATTGGTACTTCGCCTGCCCTTAATCACGCGATCAACGTTGCAGTGCAGGTAGCAGCGACAGATCTGACGGTTTTAATTACAGGAGAGAGCGGAAGTGGAAAGGAGTCTTTTTCGAAAATAATCCACAGCATCAGTTCCCGAAAGCATGGCCCGTTCATAGCGATCAACTGTGGCGCTATACCAGAAGGAACCATCGATTCTGAACTTTTCGGCCACGAAAAAGGCGCCTTCACCGGCGCACTTGATTCCAGGAAAGGCTATTTTGAAACTACAAACGGCGGGACGATTTTCCTGGATGAGGTAGGAGAAATGCCTTTGGGTACGCAGGCAAGGTTACTCCGCGTTCTCGAAAACGGAGAATATATCCGTGTGGGATCCTCAAAAGTTTTGAAGACTAATGTCCGCGTCGTGGCAGCAACCAATGTCAATTTGCTGGATGCAGTGAATAACGGAAGATTCAGGGAAGATTTGTATTATCGTCTGAACACCGTACCGATCTATGTGCCGCCTTTGCGTGAACGCGGGGAAGATGTGCTTTTGCTTTTCAGGAAATTCACAAACGATTTTTCTGAAAGATACCGCACCAAAGCTGTAAGACTGGACGTGGATGCACGGGAACTGCTGATGCGGTACGAATTTCCTGGCAATATACGCCAGCTGAAAAATATTGCTGAACAGATCACGATCCTGGAAACAGACAAAGACCTGCCGATCAATGGTACGACACTAAATAATTACCTGAATCCAATTCAGCCATCCAGTAGAAAAGCACTGGTTCCGTTGCGCCAGGGTGAAGATTCTGCCACATCTTTTTCGGAAAGAGAGCTGCTTTATAAGGTCTTGTTTGACATGCGCCGGGACATGACCGAGCTAAAAAAGCTGGTCCGGAATGTTCTCGAAAATGAAAAATACGGAGGTGATATCCTTAAAGATCACCAGGAGCTGTTCAGTTCGATCAATAACCCGGAGCCGGTGGTCACAGCGCCCACGATCGAGACAAGCCGGCTGTTAACACCACCTCAGCCTCGTACGGTCGATATTGACCGGTACTCTGATGAAAGGGGTGAAATAGAGGATGTATTGCACGTGACAGCGGAAGAAGAATCGCTTTCCCTGGAAGACAAGGAGAAGGAAATGATCATTAAAGCACTCCGAAAAAATAATAATAAACGAAAATATGCGGCCAGTGCGTTAGGAATTTCTGAACGAACATTGTATCGTAAAATAAAACAATATGATATTGAGGAATAGGCAAAACACCATGACCAATAATAGTGCGAAATGACTCTTAAAATGAAAAAATTTCTGAAAGATCACCTGATAACGTCCTCTGTCACCAGAAGGCTTTTTGTGGTATTTTTCATTATCAATACTTCTTTTTTAATTTCCGGCTGTGGTATTTATTCTTTTACCGGAACAAGTTTATCTCCGGACATAAAGACTTTTTCAATCGTTAACTTTAATATGGGAACGGCCGGAGGCCCTTCTGATCTGCCTCAGCGGCTGACGGAACAACTTAAAGAATACTTTCAGAGAAATACCAATCTGACGTTGCAGCAAAATGGCGGCGATTTACTTTTGGAAGGAACCATCACCGGATACGATGTACTGGCAGCCGCACCAACGGCCAATGACCAGGCCGGATTAAACCGCCTTAATGTCACTGTTCAGGTCAGGTTTACCAATGCAAAAGACGAGACCAAAAATTTCGACCAGTCATTTACTTACTATGCAGATTTTCCGCAAGACCAGACGCTCAATCAAAATGAGTCACGTTTGTTGCCGACAATACAGGAGAACCTGGTACAACAGATCTTTAATAAATCAGCAGCTGACTGGTAAGACAACCCATCTGTCTTAAATTCAATTATTATTTCAAATTAAAACTAAGCGATTTAATGGCAATCGTTGATAAAGAAACGTTTAGTCGTTTGGTAAAAGATCCAAATGGTCTTGATCTTACGGTAATACCCAAACTTGAAGCTACGATCAAAGCTTTTCCGTATTGTCAGATCCCGTATTCATTACTGGCCAAGGCATCGCGGCTCAGGGATCCCGATCAGCTGAACGACAGCACACCTAAAGCAGCCGCTTATGCACTCAGCCGCATAGCTTTGCAGCAGCTTGTGGAAGGAAAATATAAAACATACGAAACTGTTGCTGAGCCGGAAGCTGCGGTCATAGAAGTGGAACCGGTACAGGTAACAGAAGAGGTTCTGCATGTCATTGAAGCAAAAGAAATAAAGTTATCTCAGGCGGCTCAGATCTCTGAACTTCAAAAAAAGCAGCAGCAGATCATTCAGGGTTTTATAAAAAATAATCCGCGGATGGGCCCGATCCGTCAGGATACAAATGCCGACCCGGCACCGCTTGATTTGACAGGCAGAGTGGCTCAATCCAATTCTACTGATCCTTTTGGAGGAGGAATTGAAACAGAAGCATTTGCCAAAATCCTGCTTCGTCAGGGCAAAAGAGATAAGGCGATCGACATATATCAAAAATTGATTTTGAAAAAACCAGAAAAAAAGGATTACTTTGCGAAAAAATTAAGTGAATTAATCCATAATCCATCTTAGTTTCGCTTACTTATCTAATTGCGTATTCATTCATTCTATATTATATACAAGGCATGTATTTGGGTTTGATTATTTTAGTTGCGATCATCGCAGTATTATTGATTCTGGTAGTATTGGTTCAAAATTCAAAAGGAGGAGGTCTTTCGAGTGAATTCAGCGGAGCAGGTACTGCACAAATGTTCGGTGTTAAAAAGACAACTGATTTGCTGGAACAAATCACATGGGGATTGGCAGCCGGTATCATTCTGATCTCACTGGCATCTTATGTTATTGCCAGCGGAGGCGCAAATGATGCAGGTGGAATCAATAGTGTGAATATTGAAAAAGCACAAAACACCGTAATCCCTGGCGCCAAATTGCCAGCAGCTCCTGCACCTGGAGCGGCGGCTCCGGCAGAAACAGCACCAGCAGCCCCGGCGGACACTACAAAATAATAAAACTTCATGTTTTAATAAGCGGCTAACAAGGACAATCCGATTGTCTTTGTTAGCTTTTTTATTGGCATCTATTTCACAAACAACATTCAGATGAAAAGAATAACAGTATTCTGCGGTTCAAGTTTTGGAACTGATGACATATTCCGGTCGCAGGCGACGGCTCTGGGAAAAATGCTGGCACAACAGAAAATCGAATTGGTCTATGGCGGCGCCAAGGTAGGACTGATGGGAGCCGTAGCAGATGGTGTTTTAAGTGGAGGAGGAAGTGTCATAGGTGTGTTACCGCATTTTCTGCAATCCAAAGAGATTGCACATGAAGGGCTGACAGAATTAATCCTTGTTGACAGCATGCACGAAAGGAAGACTAAAATGAATGAGCTGTGCGACGGTGTTATTGCACTTCCGGGAGGCTTCGGGACGTTAGAAGAATTTTTCGAAATGCTTACCTGGGCACAACTTGGACTTCATAAAAAACCGATTGCCCTATTGAATATCGCTGGTTTTTATGATGCTATGAAAACACTGATCCAGGTTATGGCAGACAAAGGTTTTTTAAAAACCGTAAATCAGGAAATGTTATTAGTAAGTGATGATATCGGGGATTTGCTGACCAAAATGCGTAATTATGTAGCACCTGAGGTAGGAAAATGGATCACAAAAACAAAAGTTTAACCCGCTAGTCACAAAAGATTTAACACGGATTGCCTTAAGCTGGACGCTGCCGGCAATCCGGATTGTTCACGCTACGTTCATCTGTTTTACCATTAGCCTTTGAACAACCGGCAATAAGGTTTCTTCCAACGGATAATCGTAGTTCGACTCCACGACGTATGTCGCCGGGTTGGGCCAGGCCTGGAATTTTCGCGTCAGGTCGATCTTGATCTGCTCAATTGTCGTTCCGATCGAAGTTCGTACGGAATCGACCAGGACAGTTTTTAAATATCTTTCCCGCATTTCATTGTAAAGTGCCAGCTGATATCTGAAAATCGTTACGATCCTTTCATAACTGTTCAGGAAAAACAAATATCCTTCTTCGGTCCGTAACGGCACAATTCCTACGGGCGAAATTCTGATATTCTCCCCTACTTCGGAAAACCTGTCAACGCCCTCCTCCATCGTTTTTGAGAATCTGGGAATGGCAAAATCAAGAATATAATTTAATTCTGACAGGTACATATCGTCATGCAGTGTATCTTCATAAACAAGTTTTGCGGCTGACAGATCAATTCCCTTCAAGGTTTTGGGAAAAGAACTCCGTATCGCATTTTTATTAGCCTGCAGATGCTGACAGGTATCAAGGTGTACTTTCAATTCCTGCAAATAAGGGTAGAGTCGGTTTGAGGTGAATTCACCATTGATATGCTGTAAATAATCAAGCACGATGTACTTTTTGTATTCAAAATCAAAAATCCCTTCGGTCAACCAATCATTATGAAGCTTCGCCATCGTTTGCAGTCGTTTTGATCCTGCTAAAAATTTAGTGAATTCTGCTGATATCTCAAACGGATGTATTAACCTGACATATAAATTACTACAAAAATCATATTGCAGCCTGTTAACATACAAAATTGGCATAACATCCTGAAAAAATGTCAGACGAAAACCTCTGGCATAGATTGTGCTTTATGGTTGCAAGTCATATCAATACTGACAACTTAAAAATAAACGTTTAATATCTATGTCAACTTTAGCAGAAATACAAGTGAACGTACAACCTCTGGCTGATCGTGTTCTTGTAGAACCAGCCCCAGCCGAAGAAAAAACAGCATTTGGTATCATTATTCCTGATACTGCAAAAGAAAAACCACAACGCGGTACAGTAGTAGCAGTTGGCCCAGGCAAAAAAGATGAGCCTTTGACTGTTAAAGTAGGAGACACCGTATTATACGGAAAATATTCAGGTACTGAATTGGCATACGAAGGAAAAGATATCCTTATCATGCGTGAATCAGACATCTACGCTATCATCGGCTAGTTATCTGACAAGATCGGTATTTAAAATCTTAAAAAAATTAAATCAAACATTAGAATGGCTAAGAAAATATTTTTTGACATTGAAGCCCGCGATAAAATCAAAAAGGGTGTTGACACATTGGCTGACGCCGTTAAGGTAACTTTGGGACCTCGTGGTCGTAACGTTGTTATCGACAAAAAATTCGGTTCACCAAGCATCACAAAAGATGGTGTAACTGTTGCGAAAGAGATCGACTTGAAAGATCCTATCGAAAACATGGGTGCTCAATTAGTTAAAGAAGTTGCCTCAAAAACTGCTGATTCAGCGGGTGATGGTACGACAACTGCGACCGTTTTGGCTCAGGCTATTTACTCTATCGGAGTGAAAAACGTTGCTGCTGGTGCTAACCCAATGGATTTGAAACGTGGTATTGAGAAAGCCGTTTCAGCCGTTGTAAAAAACCTTGAATCGCAGAAAAAAGATATTTCTACTTCAAAAGAAATCGCTCAGGTTGCTACTATTTCTGCCAACCATGACGAAGAGATCGGTAATATGATTGCCGAAGCGATGGAAAAAGTAGGAAAAGAAGGTGTAATCACTGTTGAAGAAGCGCGTGGTACTGAAACAGAAGTTAAAACTGTTGAAGGTATGCAGTTTGACCGTGGATACCTTTCTCCATATTTCGTAACAAATACTGAAAAAATGGAAGCTGATCTTGAGCGTCCATTCATCCTTATTTCTGAGAAGAAAGTTTCTTCAATGAAAGAACTTCTTCCGGTACTTGAAGCAGTTGCACAAACAGGCCGTCCTTTGCTTATTCTGGCAGAAGATGTTGACGGAGAAGCGTTGGCTACTTTGGTAGTTAACAAGATCCGTGGCGCTTTGAAAGTTGCTGCTGTTAAAGCTCCTGGTTTCGGTGACCGTCGTAAAGCAATGCTTGAAGACATCGCGATCATCACGGGTGGTACTGTAATTTCTGAAGAACGCGGTTTCAAATTGGAAAACGTAACTTTGGATTACCTGGGTACTTGCGAAAAAGCAATCATTGACAAAGACAATACAACTTTGGTTAACGGTTCTGGCAACTCTGAAGATATTCAGGGACGTGTTAACCAGATCAAAGCACAGATCGAAAACACAACTTCTGATTATGATCGTGAAAAACTTCAGGAGCGTCTTGCTAAATTGTCAGGTGGTGTTGCCATCCTGTACATTGGTGCAGTGACAGAAGTTGAAATGAAAGAGAAAAAAGACCGTGTTGACGATGCATTGCATGCAACGCGTGCTGCTGTTGAAGAAGGTATCGTAGCAGGTGGTGGTGTTGCATACATCCGTGCAACTTCTGCTCTTGACGGCTTGGTTGGTAACAACGAAGACGAAAACACAGGTATCAACATCATCCGCGTTGCTTTGGAAGCTCCTTTAAGAACAATCGTTTCTAACTCAGGTCAGGAACCATCTGTTGTTGTAGCGAAGGTGAAAGAAGGAACAGGTGCTTACGGTTACAACGCGAAGGACAATGTTTACACAGACCTTTTGGAAGCTGGTATCATTGACCCTAAGAAAGTTTCACGTCTTGCTTTGGAAAACGCAGCTTCAATTGCAGGCTTGTTGTTGACAACAGAATGTGTTATTGCTGACGAACCAGAAGAAAATGCTGCTCCAATGGGCGGACACGGTGGCGGAATGGGCGGAATGATGTAATTCATCCCCAGGTCATATAGATTAAGGCAAAAAATAGCCGTCCGGAAAATCCGGACGGCTATTTGCTTTACTCAACGTTATGAAAATCTCCAACCCTTAGGAAATTTACTTTTAGACTGGGTTTTCTCACAGAAGTCACACGTCTGCAAAAAAATAAATGATATTATTTTTTTATTATCAGTTTGCCGGTAAAAAAAATGACCGCCCGGAAGGTCCGGACGGCTATTTACTTTACTCAACGTTATGAAAAACTTCGCCCTTATGACGATGTCAAAGAAGGGAAGTCACATGGTAAACAAAGTTTCTTAACAAAATGTTTATTCCCAAACGGGTTATTGCAGCATCCTTCCATCCTGCATTACGAGTCTCCGGTCTGCCATGGTTGCAAGGTCCTCATTGTGGGTGACAATGATGAAAGTGTGGCCAAGTTCATCTCTAAGCCTGAAAAATAACTGATGCAGGTCCAGCGCATTCTGAGAATCCAGATTTCCGCTTGGTTCATCAGCCAGGACAATGGCAGGCTTATTTAACAGCGCACGCGCCACAGCAACCCGCTGCTGCTCACCCCCCGACAGCTGCGAAGGTAAGTGGTTCATCCGATCGGCCAAACCTAGCAGGTTTAAAAGCTCCTCACCTCTTCTCTTTATTTCCTTTTCACTAAGGCCTGCATTGATATACCCCGGCATACAGGCGTTTTCCAAAGCGGTAAACTCTGCCAAAAGGTTGTGAAACTGGAAAATAAAACCAATCTGTTCATTCCTGAATTTTGCCAGGTCCTTGTCTCCAAGTCCGGAGACTTTTGTATTTCCAATAAATACCTCCCCTTCATCCGGACGATCCAGCGTTCCCAGAATATGCAGTAAGGTACTTTTTCCTGCTCCGGAAGCGCCAACAATGGCGACAACCTCCCCGCTGTTAACCTCTATATCTATTCCTTTCAGAACTTGTAGGGCACCATAGGTACGCTTTATTCCGCTGGCTTGAAGTAAATTCATATTATGAAAAGATAATTAGGTAAAAAGCTACCCCCGTTTTGATTAATTCCTTAATTTGCCGTGAAAATACCAATTTACTTTTATACTCATGAATATTCACGAATATCAAGGCAAAAGTGTCCTGAAAAAATACGGCGTACGTATTCAGGAAGGACTCGTAGCCGACACCCCTGACAAAGCGGTGGAAGTCGCCCGTGAGATTAGCCAGCAGACAGGTACCAAATGGTATGTGGTTAAATCACAAATTCACGCGGGTGGGCGTGGTAAAGGCAGAATTGTTGGCAGCGAACAACGTGGTGTTGCTTTGGCCAAGTCTGTTGAGGATGTGCGTACAATATCAAATAACATTCTGGGAAAAGTTCTTGTGACGCACCAAACCGGCCCTGAAGGCAAGCGTGTAAACAAAGTGCTTATTGCCGAAGATGTTTATTACCCAGGTCCTAGTGAGCCAAAAGAGTACTATCTGTCCATTCTGCTTGACAGAGGCAGAAACTGTAATGTCATCATGGCAAGTACAGAAGGTGGTATGGATATCGAGGAGGTTGCTGAGCACACTCCCGAAAAAATCATGAAAGAGTGGATTGATCCAAAAGTTGGATTACAACCTTTCCAGGCACGCAAGGTTGCGTTTGCTCTTGGTTTGGAAGGCGACGCTTTCAAAGAAATGGTAAAATTTATTACTTCACTGTACAGAGCGTATATTGAAAGTGATTCAGCGATGTTTGAAATCAATCCGGTTTTAAAAACATCAGATAATAAAATTCTTGCCGTTGATGCAAAAGTTGATCTGGACGACAACGCTTTGTACCGTCATCCTGAACTTGCAGAAATGCGTGATACCAACGAAGAAGATCCTTTGGAAGTAGAAGCAGGCGCTAATAACCTGAACTATGTAAAACTGGACGGAAACGTAGGTTGTATGGTAAATGGTGCCGGACTGGCCATGGCCACGATGGACCTTATCAAACTTTCTGGCGGTGAGCCTGCCAACTTCCTGGATGTTGGAGGTGGAGCAAACGCACGCACCGTAGAAGCAGGTTTCCGGATCATTCTTAAAGATCCTAACGTTAAAGCGATTCTGATCAATATTTTTGGTGGTATCGTTCGTTGCGACCGGGTTGCAGCAGGAGTTGTTGAAGCTTACAAAGCGATCGGCGAGATCCCTGTTCCAATCATCGTTCGTCTGCAGGGAACAAATGCTGAAGAAGGAGCACGTATCATTAACGAATCAGGTTTGAAAGTTCAGTCTGCGATTGAATTTAAAGAAGCTGCTGCGAAAGTATCAGAAACACTTGCACAGCTAGGCGTGTAGTTTTTTTTAAAGCATATAAAAAAAAGGACGATCGTGAGGTCGTCCTTTTTTTTATAGATCCAATCTCTTTCAAATAACAAATACTTGAAGTGTTTTTGTAGCGATCGACTTTCCCGGTTTTTGATCAATAAGTACGTAGTCTGGCTGAGCAAACCAAAGAAACCTTCTCCTTTAAACCAATAGCAGATACAAAAGCAAAGTTGTTAAAAAGCTGGCAACCCCCTGCAGGCCCGTCAGTATGGTATGGGTCCGGTAGGTATCTTTGGCTGAAAGGCCGGTAAACTGTGACACAACCCAAAACCACGCATCATTGGTGTGAGAAACGATCATGGCCCCACTGCCAGCTGCCATCACCAATAATGCAATTTGTATGGGTGTCACAAAACCCAGCGCCGCCAGTAAAGGTGCTATAATACTGGTGGTCAATACCATCGATGAGGTGGTTGAACCCTGTGCCGTTTTGAAAAATGCGGCGATTAAAAAAGTTATTAATAGTAAAAAGATACCTGACATTTCATTTCTGGTAAGCCATTCGCTAACCATTTCCTTTAAGGAAGTTTCTTTTAACACTGCGCCAAACGCGCCCCCCGCGCCAACCAAAACAAGTGTTGTGCCGCAATGTTCAATGCCACTTTTAAAACAGGACATCATTTTTTCCGCAGCATTTACGGGAAAAAGAGAATAGCTGAAAAATATGGCGAGCAAAAATGAAACGAGCGGGCTTCCGAAGAAAGTGGTCCAGCGCATCGTTGTTTCGGGAAAATCCAGGATCCTGGCAAAGGACGCCAGCGTGATCAGGAGTATGGGAAGCAGGATGGGCATGAATGCTTTCCATGCAGGAGGTAGTGGTTTATCAAAAGATACAATTGGCTTTGCACTGAAATCTTCGCTAATCCGGATATTTTTTCCATACTTCCCGGCAAACCAGGTTGAAAGAAATAAGCTGGGGATGGAAACGATCACACCGATCAGAATGACCAGACCAACGGAATCCGCGATACCAAGATTCCCTGCCGCCGATAAGGGCCCCGGCGTAGGCGGGACCAACGTGTGGGTGGCAAATAAACCACCTGATAGTGAAAGCGAGATCACTGCCAGCGGCTTGTTGGTTCTGGCGGCTACGATCTGATTCAGTTTATGCAGAATAATATAACCAGAATCACAAAAAACAGGGATGCCAACAATCGCGCCGATGACCGACATGGCAAATGCAGGACGTTTTTCACCAAATAATGTCAGGATTACATCCGCAACCTTTATCGCAGCTCCGGACTGGTCCAGAATGGCACCAATTACACAGCCCAGTATCACCATCAAACCAATTTTGGACATAAGCTCACCAAAACCCTTTCCGATCGTCTCAGCCAGTTTATCGATAGGTAAGCCCGCAAAAACACCAACACCCAAAGCGGCTAAAAGCAAGCCGGTCAGTGGGTGCATTTTTAAAAGGGTTGAACTTAAAACAATGAAAACAACAGCAGCGAGAACAATCAGTATGATCATATATGCACGAAAGGGCAGTTATTGTAAAACTTTCATAACGGCCTCGTCACCCATGATCGCATTGGAGGGCCTTGGATGTTCGGCATTGAATACGGCCAAATCTTTCTGATCCAGTACCTTAGAGGCGCTCTCATCGATTTTGCCTTGTTCATCCGACACTGCCTTGATATCCAGTTTCAGGTATTTTGCCATAAAGACATACATCGCCTTACGCTTACTAGGTCCGTAATCATGCTTTTCATCAGGTAAGTGAACATTTTCAACCAGATTCTGCTTTCCGTAGAGCCCATAAATATTTCGGATAAAAGGAAATTCTACAAGGGGTGTATTTTTTGTCCAATCGTCTCCGTCAGAAGTCAGAAGCATCGGCCGCGGGGCAGTTAGCGCTGCAATCTCTACATTGTTGGTTTGATAATCTCCGTTTTTGTGGATCGGCATACCGCTTTCGCAAACACAGCCACCAAAAAAATGGGCTGATACCATCACCGTAGGCGCAGTCACTTTTACACGATCATCCAATGCCGCCACAAGGAATGTTTGCGTTCCCCCACCCGACTCACCGGTAACAGCAATACGTTGCGGATCAACACCGGGAATGGACAAAAGAAAATCAATTCCGCGTATGGCATTGATCGTCTGCAGCTTCAAAGCCTTAGCAAACTTATGCTCCGTTTGTTTGGAATCTCCCTGCCCGGCCATATCTAGTACAAATACAACAGCACCCATTCTGGCCAGCGTTGCACAGCGCTTCTGCGTTTGCTCGCGGAAACGCCCGTTAGGATTTTCCCCATGCCCGTGCGGGCATAATATTCCCGCATAAGATTTTTGTTTTTTGACAGGACGGTATAAATTTCCGGTAACGTAAATACCCGGCAGACTTTCGAAAGCAACATTTTCAATAGTATATCCGTCCATCAACCTCCTGGTATGAATGATGGGTTCTGATTTTGGTTTTGGCGGAAGCGTTTCCAGCCCCATTCCAATCTTTATCTGTGCTCTGATCTTCTGCGCTCTTGCTTCCCATTCTTTTTTTGTCGCCGGGACATGACTTTCCAGAAATGCCTTTCCCTGTGCTTCAGTAAAATATGCACCCTGGCAAAGTTCTGTTTGCTGTGCAAAAACACGGCCCGATAACGTTATGGCAGAAACCAGTAAAAGAGTTTTTAATTTTTTCATTTTCAGGTACCTTATAATTAAGAACTACCCTGAAAAGACGTACGATCCGGTTGACTACTGCTGACACGTAAACTAATTGTCTTTCCGGCTGGCAAATTTTATGTCCTAAGAAACAGCTCATGTCCTCCCGGATCATGGCACCGCAATTCTGACAAATCCTTTTAGGATAGACGCGTTCAGTTCAAGCACCTCTCCTTTGTATTCACCGTCGACCTGGAAATAAACTTCGCGGTCCAGGCACTCTATTTTTGCATTTTCAACAGAAAGTACCTCCATGACCTCGTGGTCAAAGGATGCATTTCCGGTAAGGAATTTTGCCGTCTCTATAAAATCAATCTTTTTGGCAATCACAATTTCAAAGAGACCGTCCGACATATCGCCAAAAGGGTTGATGCTGATACCGGTACCATATTTTTTTGCATTGGCAATAATCACCACCAGCGCTTCTGTTTCGACGGTCGTACCTTCTGTTGTTATACGCACACGGAAATTCTGGTGCTCGTTCAGTGTTTTAAACATTTCAAGGGCATATCCCAATTTGCCGCGAACATCTCCGTTTTCGTAGTTTTTCACCAAAAGTGCATTTAATCCGATGTCACTCAGATGAAGACTGATCTCATCATTGATCCTTACTGCGTCGATGTGACTGGAATTTGACCCAAAAGCTACATCAATAGCCTCATCCAGTCCGGACGGAAGGCCGAAGTCAGCTGATAAGCCATTGGCTGACCCAGCCGGGATTATTCCAAAGACAATATCGGTACCCGTAACTGCCTCCGCGACCATCGATATGGTTCCATCACCGCCAGCAACCAGGATCCGGTCAGGGCACAGGTTTTTTACAAGATTCCTTATCTCACCCAGATCATTAATCCCAGTTGTTGAAAATATGCTTAAAACATAATCCTCTTCTTCCGCCTTTGCGGTCACTTTTAACAAAATTTCCTCTTTATCCTTATCACCGGATATAGGATTTACAACTAACAAAACCTTTCGTTCTGAAAACATATTGTCTAATTTAGGCACTTCAAGTGCATAAGGTAAAGGTAAGATATGAAACGATGCGACTTAAAATTATACCGGGGCTATGCAAACAAGAACGAGTTAATTGTTTTTGGTCACGTAGTTGAAAAATATCCGGAAGGTGATCACAAATATACCCGAAAAGGTTTCAGATATGCCCGGACAATCCTCCAGTTATTCTCAATAAAAACCATACCAAATTTGAGGGTCGTCCTAAAAGTAGGCTCTGTAACCGCGGAGACACAAACCCTTGAAGATGGTTACTTTCGTTTCCAGATTCCTTTTACGGAACCTATGGACGGCGGCTGGCACCCATATGAAGTCAGTGTCGACGATCAGATAGGCCGCTCTAAATATCAGGCCACGAGGACCGAAGAATTTTTTATGCCGTATGAAAGCTCTTACGGTATAATCTCAGACATAGATGATACGTTTCTGATATCATATAGCCGGCGCTCTTTTAAAAAACTGTTTGTGCTGCTTGCCAAGAATGTCCAGGCAAGAAAACCATTTGATGATGTTGTCAAGCATTATCAGCTGCTGTCGCTGGCGAGCAGGACAAATCCTGTTCACCCGGCCAATATTTTTTTTTATGTATCAAGCAGTGAGTGGAATCTGTATGATATGATCATACGTTTCGCCGAACTGAACGGTTTGCCAAAAGCAGTATTGAAGCTGAAGAAAATAAAATCCGGGCTTGATGATTTCATCATGACCGGTTCTGGGTCTCATGATCATAAATTTCGTAAAATCCAGAACATTATTGAATTTTACCCTGAATTACAATTCATATTACTGGGTGACGATTCACAAAAAGATCCGGTTATCTACGAAGAAATCTGTCAAATGTTTGCAGCTAATATCAGAGCTGTTTACATTCGCCAAACCCGGAAACGGAGTAAAACTGACACGACGGTACTAATGAAAAAAATTCAGGACCTCGGTATTGACACTTGTTACTTTTCTCACAGTAACAAAGCCATCATCCATTCCCTTGAAACCGGTATCGTATTCAAACAACCAATTGAAAATAATTTAACTAAGTAAATGGACATTTCCTACATTCTGAACGAGCTTGGAGAAGATCGCAGTCAATATTTCAACGCGGTTTCTCCTCCGATCGTACAGACTAGTAATTTTGCATTTGACAATTTTGAAGATTTGCGTAATGCTTTTGCCAATGAAGAATCTGCATTTTTATATTCAAGAGGCAAAAATCCGACCGTCGACATTTTAAGTAAAAAACTGGCCGCACTGGACGGAGCAGAGGATGCACTGGTCTTTAACAGCGGCGCTTCAGCGATTTATTGCTCGGTAATGGCCAATGTCAAATCCGGAGATCATATCATTTCAATCAAAAAACCATACAGCTGGGCGACCAGGCTTTTTGATAATGTCCTGGTTAGATTTGGCATAGAAACGACCTATATTGACGGAACTAAAATTGAAAATTTCGTTGATGCCATCCGTCCCGAAACCAGGATAATTTATCTGGAAACTCCCAACACCCTGACCTACGAAATCCAGGATCTTCAGGCAGTTTCCCAGCTTGCCAAAAGTCGAAACATCATCACCATTGTTGACAACAGCTATTGCACGCCCATTTACCAGAAACCGCACGATTTCGGGATTGACCTGAGCCTGCAATCCGGAACAAAATATCTTGGCGGGCATAGTGATGTCCTTGCTGGTGTGCTGACGGGTTCGAAAGATATGCTGAAAAAGATCTTTAATGAGCAGTTACTAAATACCGGTTCCGGCATCTCACCTTTCAATGCCTGGCTAATTTTGAGGGGCCTTCGGACGCTGCCCATGCGTCTGGAACATATTTCCAAGTCGACCGTAAAAGTAATTGCATACCTGAAAAACCATCCGAAAATTGAAAGGGTACTTTTTCCGTTTGACGAAAATTTCCCGCAGCTGACTCTCGCACGCAGGCAAATGAAAGGCGCCTGCGGATTGTTTACGATTGTAATCAAAGCAAATTCCCACGCACAAATCGAACGATTTACTTATTCTCTGAAACATTTTCTGGTCGCAGTTTCCTGGGGCGGGCATGAATCATTGATCTTGCCGCAGGCCGGCGGACTTTCTCCGGACGACTTTGACCCCGCGATTGAACGCCATCGTATGGCCCGCATCTATATCGGATTTGAAGATCCTGACTATCTGATCAGCGATCTGGAACAAGCACTTGAAGTGTTGTAAGCAATACGAAGGTTCTGAGATAGATTTGCCGTAACTTCGATTATATAGAAACGACCTGAACAATTACATGAAAAATATACTCATTGTCGAAGATGACAGGCGTATCGCGCAAAATATTTACCGTGGATTACAAACCGAAAATTTCGGAGCCGAAATAGCCTATGATGGAATCACAGGCAAGAACCTTGCACTGAGCAAAAAGTTTGATCTGGTATTACTCGATGTAAATCTGCCTGGTTTGAAGGGTTATGATGTTTGTCAGCAGATACGTGTTTACAAGCCGTCCCTGCCCATTATTATGCTGACGGCTTATGGGGAAATTGAAGATAAAGTAGAAGGACTAAACAAAGGAGCGAACGATTATATCGTGAAGCCATTTGATTTCAGGGAGCTGATGGCACGGATCCATGCCGCGTTACGGGTTTCAGAACTGAATAATCCTGAGATACAAAACCAGGTACTTCGTATTGCGGACCTTGAACTGAATCTTGGGACGAAGGAAGTGATCCGGGCAGGTAAATCCATCGAACTGACGGCGAAAGAATTTGCTTTGCTGGAATATTTCCTTCTGCATCGTGGACGTGTTGTTTCCAAGATGGATTTGGCCGAACATGTATGGCATCTGAATTTCGATCCGGGTACGAATGTGGTTGAAGTTTATATCAATTACCTGCGAAAAAAAATCGATAAGGACTTTGCGACCAAACTGATTCATACGCGTCCGGGATTAGGATACATTATGAAAGAAGAATGATCTGACCGTATTACCATAAAGTCAACACCTTAGCAAAATCCATTTCTTGTGAAAATAAAAGACAGGATTGCAGTCCAATTTACCATGATGGTGGCGGTGATCTTACTGCTGTTTTCTGTTGCCGTTTACAGTGTCTCTGCAAGGTATCGTCAGGAAGAATTCTATGACCGGCTAAAAAGCAAGGCGCAAACCACCTGCAGACTTCTGGTGAAAGTGAAGGGGATTGATAAAGATCTGCTCCGAACGATTGACATGAACACGCTTACCGAAATGTTTGACGAAAAGGTGCTGATCTTTAATACAAAAGACGAACTGGTTTATTCCAGCGTCGACGACAAACTGATCACCTACCACAAGGAATTATTAGGGCAGGTCAGGCATAACAAGGAAATGGAGTTTTTGCAGGATCAAAGTGAAACGATTGGTTTGTTATACGAAGAAGGCGAAGAACCTCTGGTTGTCCTGGCTTCGGCGTATGACAAGTTCGGGCGAAGTAAATTGCAGAACTTACTGCAAACCCTCGCCTGGGGACTCGTAGGAGGAATAGGCCTGACCATAGCGCTGGGAGTATATTTTGCAAGCAGCTCTTTAAAACCCATCAGTGCCATTAACAGCCAGGTTTCTCAGATCACCGCTAATAATCTTACCCAAAAACTGGATGAAGGAAACAGGAAAGACGAAATCGCACAGCTTGCCATTAATTTCAATACGGTTCTGGACAGACTGAACAAAGCTTTTGAGCAGCAGAAAAGTTTTGTTTCTCATGCCTCACACGAACTTCGGACACCGCTTGCCGCGCTTAAATCTGAGATCCAGCTGGGACAGCGTTTTGCGAAAAACAATCCCGATCTGGAAGAAGTTTTCAGTAACCTTTTTTCAGATACAGAAAGACTGATCAGCATCACAAACAATCTGCTTTTTCTGGCTCGCTCCATCGAAAATATGGGCAATATGAAATTCACGTCAGTACGCGTTGAAGATCTGGCTTTTATGGCAAAAGAGGAATTATTATCTGCCTTCCCAAACTATAAGATCTCTATTGACTATGTAAAAATTCCTGAAAATGAGAATGATACGATCATTGAAGGAAATGAAGAATTACTCAAACGGGTATTCCTCAATCTGATCGACAATGCCTGTAAATACTCTGCCGACAACACAGCCAGGGTTCTTTTCGATACCACATCTACGGATTGTATTATAAAAATAGCAGACGACGGAATCGGTATAGCAAAGGAAGATATCCCCTATCTCTTTGACCCCTTTTACCGCTCTTCACATACAAGCGAAGTGCCTGGTTTTGGTATAGGCCTCTCCATCTGTCACCGTATCATAGAGCTCCATCGAGGCAGTATAACAGTACAAAGTGAACTGGGGAAAGGGAGTCAATTTAAGGTGACATTGAGACATGTCTAGCATTCTAATTTTTTTCTAAGGTTATTCTAAGCCTCCTGTAATGCTGGCTGCCGTATATCGCATCTTTCTAACAATGCGTTTATGCGAAGCTACGTCACCGGACTATTACTGCTATTATCATTAAGTTTGCATGCCCAGGACACACTGCGGCTTACCATCCGGCAGGCGGATAGTATTTTTTTACAAAACAACCTTCAGCTTTTAGCAGAGAAATATCAGATTGATATTGCTAAATCACAGGAAATTCAGGATAAACTCTGGGCTAATCCTACGCTTGGGGTCGAGGTCAGCGCTTATAATCCCTCCCGTGGATTTATGGATGTTGGCAGACAGGGCCAAAAAGCGATTACAATCCAGCAGCTGATCACCCGTGCAGGCAAAAGAAATAAACGTCTGGCTCTGGACGTTGAATCGACGCGAAAAAGTGAATTTCAGTTCTACGATCTGATCAGAACGCTGAAATTCGAGCTTCGTGAGATTTTCTTCGAATCGTATTTCCTGAATCAGACCATAGCGCTTTACGACACGCAAATTGCGACATTGAACACCACGGTATCTGCTTTTGACAAGGAATATGAACGTAAAAATATTTCATTAAAAGAGGTTGTCAGGCTAAAAGCGCTGCTCTTCCAGCTTACCAATGACCGGGCTGATATCCTTTTTGAACTGGCCGAAAATCAACGTGATCTGAAGACGCTGTTGAATTCAGAAGTTCCCATAAAATCGGTAGTTGACAGCAGCGATATCAACCGTTATCAGCTCAGAAACTATAACCTTTCACTCTTAAGAGACCGTGCATTGCAAAGCCGCTCCGATCTGAAAGTGGTGCAATCGGAGTCAAAACAATCAGAATTAAATTATACGTTACAAAAAGCGCTGGCCGTGCCTGATATTCAAATCGGTGGTGTGTACGACCAGGCCAGCAATTATGTCAACAACTATTTCGGCTTGAACGTAACGGTCGACCTACCTTTTTTCAACAGAAACCAGGGAAATATTAAAGCTGCTAAAAGTAATGTAAGCTATTTTAAAACAGCGGAGATGGCAAAACAGAGTAGCATTAACAACGAAGTGGATGCTGCTCTGCAAAAAGTTTTTGTCGCCGAAAAAGCTTATAAAAGTGTTGAAAACCATTTCACTGATCAGTTTGAGTTACTGAGCAAAGGATTTTATGACAACTTCCAGAAACGAAATATTACCCTGCTCGAATTCATCGACTTTATCGAGACCTACAACGAAAGCATCAAAGAATTTAACCGTTTGCAGGCCGACCGGATCAAGGTATATGAAGAGCTCAACTATGTAGTCGGCGAGGAGCTTTTTAATTAATCACAACGAACTTCAATTCTTACAAACATCCGGATGAAAGCTGAAACAAAGCAATTCGATTTTTTAATTAACAGCAACTGGTCAGCGACAGCTTTCCTTTACCTCTGCATGCTCGCACTCGTGGGAACTTGCCTGTCGTCGTGTACCAAAACAGAAGAAAAACAAGAAGAATCCAAGGCATTTATGCTGTCGGATACCATGATGAGCAGAATTACCATTGATACAGTCAAAACAGAAACAGTAAAAAATGAGCTGACGCTTGTCGGAAAAGTGGTTCCTGACGAGAATCAGGTCATCAAGGTCTTTCCTCTTGTGGGTGGAAATGTTGAAGATGTCAATGTTGAATTAGGCGATAATGTCAAAAAGGGCCAGAAATTGGCGACCATCCGCTCTGGTGAAGTAGCAGATTTTGAACGCCAGTTGATACAGGCCCAATCTGACCTGCTGATCGCGCAGAAAAATCTTTCATCGACAGAAGATCTTTATGAAAGTAAACTTGTGCCGGAAAGAGATGCAATCACGGCCAGACAAATGGTTGATAAAGCCAAGGCAGAAGTAAATCGTGTGAAAGAAATTTTTTCTATTTACGGCTTAGGTAAATCAACGAATTATGTTGTAAAGTCCCCTATCAATGGTTTCATTATTTCCAAAAATGTGAACCGTGGTATGCAGCTTCGTTCAGATAACTCTGAAAGCCTGTTTACTGTCGGACAAATTGCCGATGTCTGGGTGATGGCCAACGTCAACGAAAGCGATATTCCCAGAATAAAACTGGGCATGGCAGCCAATGTACAGACAATCAGCTTTCCTGATGAACTATTCAAAGGCAAGGTGGATAAAATATATAATGTTCTTGATCCGGAATCTAAGGCGATGCAGATACGTATCCAGCTTCAGAATGTAGGTTTCAAGCTAAAACCTGAAATGCATGCAACCGTACATCTCAACTTTGACGAAGATGGACAAATGAATGCAATTCCTTCTCAATCGATCATTTTTGACCGTAGTAAAAATTGGGTCATGGTGTTCCACAGCCGTTCAAAGATAGAAACACGGCCCGTTGAAGTTTACCGCACATTAGCCAACCGGGCATATATTAAAAGCGGCCTTAAGGATGGCGAAAGAGTGATCTCAAAAAACCAGCTCCTTGTTTACGACGCCCTGAATGATTAGTGAAAGACCGCTAATACGCCAAAAACGAAAAAAGATATTCACGATCGTTCTGTTTTATGGCCGCAGTCAGTCTATCCATTATTTATCATTTTTACTGCCATTCAAATCTGATTTTCAATGAATAAATTTATCAGAGGAATCGTTGGTTTTTCTCTCAAAAACCGCTTTTTCATTTTTTTTATGACCGGCTTGCTCATCGTTGCAGGTGTGATGAGTTATAAAGAAACTCCTCTCGAAGCTTTCCCCGACGTTACTAATACACAGATTATCATTGTCACGCAATGGAACGGCCGGAGCGCAGAAGAAATTGAGCGTTTTGTAACCGTACCCATCGAAGTTGCGATGAATTCGGTTCAGCAGAAAACGAATGTCCGCAGCACGACCATGTTCGGGCTCAGCATTATCAAGATTATTTTTGATGACACTGTCGAGGACTTTTTCGCAAGACAACAGGTCAATAATTTACTAAGAAATATTTCGCTGCCCGAAGGTGTCGAGCCTGACGTACAGCCACCCTATGGCCCTACCGGCGAGATTTTTCGATTCACGCTGAAGAGTGCAGACCGTGACAGCCGGGAATTACTGACACTTCACAACTGGGTTATCGACAGGCAGCTGCGGAGTATTCCCGGTGTTGCTGACGTAGTCGCTTTCGGCGGACGCCAGAAGATATATGAAGTCCAGGTCAACCCAACCAAACTGGCCAAATACAATATCACGCCACTGGAAGTTTATCAAGCTGTGACGAAAAGTAATATCAATGTAGGTGGTGATGTTATTGAAAAAAATGGGCAGGCCTATGTCGTCCGTGGTATCGGGCTTCTCAATTCAATCCCTGATATTGAGAACATTATAGTTGAATATGTTAAAGACTACCCGGTTTTGGTAAAAGACGTGGCTGCGGTGAAAGAATCTGATATGCCGCGTGTCGGGCAGGTGGGCCTTGACGGAAATGACGATGTGATCGAAGGGATCGTCGTGCAGCGGAAAGGTGAGAACCCCAGTGAAGTTTTGGCCAGGATCAAAGATAAGGTTGACGAACTTAATACTAAAATTCTCCCGCCAGATGTTAAAATGGTTACGTTTTACGACCGCGACAACCTAATCGAATTTTGTGCACACACGGTTAAACATAATTTGATTGAAGGAATTGTATTTGTTACGGTGATCGTATTCCTTTTTATGGCAGACTGGCGGACAACAGTTATTGTATCGATCATTATTCCTTTGGCGCTGCTTTTCGCATTCACCTGCCTGAAACTAAAAGGAATGTCAGCAAACCTGCTGTCCATGGGCGCCATTGACTTCGGGATTATTATCGACGGTGCGGTGGTGATGGTTGAAGGAATTTTTGTCACACTGGATCATCTGGCGCATAAGAATGGAATGGAACGTTACAACAAGCTTTCCAAACTTGGCTTGATTAAAAAGACCGGAGGTGAGTTGGGGAAAGCGATCTTCTTTTCAAAACTGATTATCATCACAGCGCTGATCCCGATTTTCAGCTTTCAGAAAGTGGAAGGAAAAATGTTTACGCCACTGGCTTATACGTTGGGGTTTGCGCTGCTCGGTGCTTTGCTTTACACACTTACCCTCGTTCCGGTTCTGTGTTCTTTTCTGCTGAATAAAAATGTAAGGGAGAAAAGCAATCCCATAGTCAGGTTTTTTGACCGCACTGTGAGCGGTGGGTTTGAATGGTGTTATGCCAGGAAAAAGATGAGCGTCGTATTTGCCCTTGTCTTCCTGACCGTAAGTTTATTTTCTGCCAAATTCCTGGGAACAGAATTTCTGCCGACATTAAATGAAGGAGCATTGTGGGTGGAGGCAAAACTCCCGATGAGCAGTTCGCTTACGGAAACGATAAAAATGGTCCATATTCTCCGGGCAAAACTAAATGAATTTCCCGAAGTCAACGGCGTACTTTCTCAAACAGGTCGCTCAAATGACGGAACTGACCCATCTGGTTTTTACTATGTTCAGATGCAGGTAAATTTGAAACCCAAAGATGAATGGAAACGCAAGATAACTCAGGATCAGCTGATTGAAGAAATGGATACCAAATTGAAACAATTCCAGGGTATCAACTATAATTATTCTCAGCCTATTATTGATAACGTGGCAGAAGCCGTTGCTGGGATGAATGCCAGTAATGCCGTAAAGATTTATGGCGATGACCTGGAAACCTTGAATGCAAAAGCGAACGAAGTACTGGAAGCGATCAAAGATGTACCCGGAATCAAGGATGTAGGAATCCTTAGAAATATTGGGCAGCCAGAGATCAGTGTTATTCTTCATGATCACAAAATGGCCCAGTATGGTGTTAGCACAGCCGACGTGCAGGCGGTAATAGAAATGGCTATTGGTGGAAAAACGGCTTCCATACTCTATGAAGGTGAACGCAAGTTCGATATCCGTCTTCGCTACGAGCAGCAGTACCGCCGCGATGTCACGGACATCCAGCAATTAATGGTGCCCACTTTAACCGGCGGAAAAATTCCTTTGAAAGAAATATCGTCAATCCGTACGGTTACCGGACCTGCTTTTGTGTACCGTGACAACAACAAACGTTTTATTGGTGTTAAGTTTTCTGTGCGTGAACGCGATTTGGGAAGCACGATCGCCGACGCACAAAGCCGCGTAAAACCATTGCTGAAATCTTTGCCAAAAGGATATTCCGTCAACTGGTCAGGGGAATTTGAAAACCAGGTTCGCGCTACTGCCCGCCTCGGCCAGGTAGTTCCCATCAGCCTTGTAGGTATTTTCATTCTGCTTTTCATTATGTTCAGCAATGCAAAAGATGCCGGTCTCGTGCTGGTCAACGTTCCTTTTGCGCTGATCGGAGGCATCCTGGCCTTGCATGTGACGCATATGAATTTCGGCATTTCAGCCGGTGTCGGGTTTATCGCCCTCTTCGGATTATGTGTACAAAACGGTGTTATTCTGATTTCCGTTTTCAATAACAACCTTGCAGCCCGGATGCCGCTTGATGAAGCAATTCGAGAAGGCGTAAAATCAAGGATCAGACCAGTCGTTATGACGGCACTTATGGCAGCCATTGGTCTTCTTCCTGCGGCGACGTCCACAGGCATCGGATCGGAAACCCAGAAACCACTGGCTATTGTTGTGATTGGCGGATTGATCACGGCTACGATTCTGACATTATTGATATTCCCGATTATCTATGGATTCTTTAATCGCAAGAAGAAGGTAACCGCCTGACTTGTATAAAATCTTCAAAATCCCTGCCTCGATGGTGTCGAAGCAGGGATTTTGCAATTACCGGTTACCAGTGAAAAACGGCCATCTCGCAGACAAATACGACCAGTCTGTCGATCACTTTTTAGGCCGGTTAAACGCTGCTCAAACATTCCTGTCATAGAACCATAAAAGCACAGCATGTGCCGGATTTTAAACTTTTAAACATAGGAATCATGAAAAAGATAATGTTCTCAATCGTCGTATTATTAGGTCTTTCAGCTGCACAGGAATCCAATGCACAGATCAATTTAAGCATCAACATTGGCAGCCAGCCGGCCTGGGGACCTACCGGATATAATCATGTGGATTTTTATTATTTGCCTGACATCAATGCATACTATGATGTAACCAGGGCACAATACGTTTATCAGAATGGAGCGCAATGGGTTTATGTGTCCTCATTGCCGTCGCGTTATCGCAATTACGACGTCTACAATTCTTATAAAGTCGTTGTAAACGAACCAAGACCGTTCATGCATAACAATGTTCATATGTCTCAATATGCACGTTACAAAGGAAATCATAATCAGCAGATCATTCGTGACAGCAGAGACGAGCGCTATTATCAAAGTGCCGGACATCCTAAATATCAGGTAAAAAAAGACAACCGGAACCGCGGATACGTAAAAAACAATGACAGAAATGATCGTTACGAGCGAAACGATGAGTACAGAAATAACAACAAAGGGTACCGCAGAAATTAATTAAACTAAAGTAAAACCCGGGCCTGCTTTGCAAGTCCGGGTTTTACTTTAGTTACCAATCATATTTATTTCCCTGAAAAACTAACTGTGAACGTTGTTCCTACACCTTCTTCAGACTGCACATCGATCCTGCCATGATGCGTATGAAGAATATTGAGGGTAGTAGCCAGGCCAAGTCCCATTCCATTTTTCTTACCTGTAAAATAAGGTTCAAATATTTTATCCATATTTTCCTCACTGATCCCCGACCCATTATCAGCAAAAATGACCTGCAGGGAATCCGATTGCAGCCTGGTAGTGATTCTGAGTACACCGGTATCCTCTGCCATCGCCTCGATCGCATTGGTAATCAGGTTCAGGAAAGCCATATGCAAGGAAACTGAATCCAACGGTATAGCAAAATCCTCTTCTGCGAAAACCTTGACGATCTGAATCCTTTTAAGCTGGACACGGTCATAGGCCGTCGCTATTGCTTCATCCAGGATCTTGTGGATCGATTGATCAACAAGATTTACGTCGGTCGAGCTCGATGGCTGGAGCAGCTGCGTGATAAGATCGTTGATTCTTGTACAGTTTCGTTTTATAATCTGGGTATAAAACTTTTGATCTTCATCAACCAGCTCCATTTCCAGCTGTTCAGCCGAAAGATTTACATTTGTAAGCGGATTACGTACCTCATGAGCCAGCATCCGCACAAGCCGGCTTGTAACAGCTAACTTTTCTGAAAACAGACGCTCTCTTTCTGACTGTTTTCTGGCAGTAATATCATGCAGCCTGCCCTGCACATAGGGATTATCCTCATCCATTTCCATGGATGCTGAAAAAACACAATATTTTTTTTCACCGTCATTCGTTACCAACCGAACCTCGAAATCCTGAATTGATCTTTCCTGAATTCCTTCCCAGACCGTCCCAAAAAGCGGATCGTCGACCATTTCCAGAATATTTTTATTTTTCAGATCTTTCGGCAAATAACCGGTAAGTGTGCAGGCAGACGTATTAAAATCTGTAATAACACCTTCGAGATCACTAATGAAAAGAAAATCGTTCGATTCTTCGAAAACCCTTCTGTAACGTCTTTCACTATGCCTTAAAGCTTTCAGAACCGAAGTGCGTTCCAGGGCATAACGGATGGTCCGTTCGAGTTTCTCCGAATCGAGCTCATTTTTAATCAGATAGTCAGCAGCACCAAGCCTCAATGCTTCAACAGCCACTTTTGTATCCCCTTTTCCGGTCAACAGGATGATAGGCTCCTCGCATTCAAGGGTACAAGCTTCCTCGATCAGATCGATACCATTCCGCTCTCCAAGGAGATAATCAAAAAAATACAGATCGAATTTTTTGTTCTGTATATTATGAATTGCTTCCTTATAGGTTGCGCACCAGGTAATATCGAACTTCCAATTGATCAGATCATTAAAATACTCCCTGGTCAGAAAGTAGTCATCTTCATCATCGTCAACCAGAAGTACGCTTATTACTTTGCTATTCATTGTTATTCAATTGCCAAAAATTATTAGAAAGAGCTATTACGTTTCAGAGTAAAACCCTGGTCACCCTCCGGAGCCATGACGGAGAAGAAAGATACTGGTTGGTTAGTCCCGGATATAAAAGGACCTTTTTCATCAACAGGTCCTGGGTCATGATCAGAAATCCACTTTAAAGACAGTAATACAAGTTTGCTATGCTTTAACATTCAGGAGTGCGTGCTGTCGCAGGAATTGATTTCTTCTTTATTTCATCACTTCAATAATAGAAATTGATGGAGCATCTGAGTGGTGTAAAATTTAGATGTCATAGTCATATCATGCCTCTGACATCTAAATTAAAATCCGTAAATCCGGAATAAATTTACCCTCACCAGCAGGTTTTAAGCAAAGTTTCTAACCGGATTAAAGTTTAAAACAAGTTCAGGTAACCATCTTGTCTGCCTTTCGCAACGCTTAAATATCAAACTGTTTCATTTTGTTATACAGCGTTTTACGGTCAATATTCAATAAACGCGCCGCTTTGCTTTTATTAAAATTCACATCACGTAATACCTGCATGATCATATCGTACTCTGCTTCGTTAGCTACCGTTTTTAAGCTAGGCTTAGAGTCTTCCGTTTCTGCTGCTTCCTGTGTGACAGATGCCGTAGCAACAGGCGCCGCGATTTCCTCATCAAGATCTTTAAGCTTGCTGTAATTTACGATTTCAAACGGAAGCGATTTTTCTTCAATAAGCTCACCGTCAGAAAGTAATGTAGCACGTTTGATGACATTTTTAAGCTCCCGCAAGTTTCCCGGCCATGAGTAACTTACAAAATCTTTCATCACCTCTTCTGAGAAACCCTTTACACTTTTTCCCAGTTCTGCATTTGTCGTTTCCAGGAAAGTTGTCGCAAATAGTAAAAGATCATCTTTTCTGTTTCTCAATGCCGGCACTTCAATCGTAAATTCATTGAAACGGTAGTAAAGGTCCTCTCTGAATTTTCCATTTCTGGCTGCATCCAGCAGTCGCTCATTACTTGCTACGATAATCCTGACGTCAAGATCTATTTCCTTAGAAGCACCAATACGCCGCATCTTACGCTCCTGCACTACACGTAACAGCGCGACCTGAATTTCATATGACAAGTTTGAAACCTCATCCAGAAACAACGTACCGCCATTGGCCATTTCAAAATGCCCTATTTTAGTTTGAAGTGCTCCCGTAAAAGACCCTTTCTCATGTCCGAAAAGCTCACTTCCCGCCAGTTCTTTGGATATAGCACCGCAGTCCATCGCCACAAAAGGCATATCTTTACGGCGTGACCTGTTATGGATCTCATGCGCGATGGCTTCTTTACCCGATCCGCTTTCGCCATAAATGATCACACTGAAATTCGTAGGAGCAACCAGGTCAACCTGACGGAACAGATTATCTGCAATGTCACTTTGCCCCATTACATACCCCGCTTTCATTTTGTGTGAAGTCTTGCGTCCTGGTTTTGCCACCGTAGCAGTTTCTGTGTTTCCAGCAACGTATTCGCTTTCTCCCGACTTTTCGGACTCTGCATCTGCCAAGGCTTTTTTGACAGTCACCAATATTTCGTCCGGGAAAAGAGGTTTTGTGATATAATCGTAAGCACCGAGCTTCATCACATTTACAGCAACCTTGATATCAGAATAACCTGTTATGATCAGAACCGGAACGCGCGGACGTTTAGACTTGATAGCGTTCAGCAATTCGGTACCTGTTATGTCGCCCAGGCGGAAATCGGTCATTACCAGATCAGGCTCAAAAGACTCGATCAGTTCTAATCCATCCTTGCCATTCTGTGCTGTTTCAACAATGAAATCGTTCTTAGACAAAAATCTCTTCAAAAGGAAGCAAATATCCGCTTCGTCATCAACCACTACTATTTTTTTCATGTGCAATAAAGTGCTTTCTTAATTAAATTGTGACCCGCAGCCGGGCGGTTGGAATATTCAGTTGCTCCCTGTATTTAGCAACCGTACGACGAGCAACGGAGTATCCTTTTTCGGACAACAGATCCGTAATCTGTTGATCGTTAAAAGGATGTCTTTTATCTTCGGCAGCAGTGATTTCCCTAATTGCTTCCTGGATTTCCCGGTTAGAAACCTCGGTTCCGTCCTCATTTGTAACGCCTTCCGTAAAGAGATCTTTTAATAAAACGATACCAAAAGGTGTCTGAACATATTTGTTGGTTGTAACCCGCGAGACCGTCGAGATATCCATATCAATAATTTCAGCAACATCTTTAAGGATCATCGGCCTTAATTTCTTGATATCACCGGTCTGGAAATATTCGTACTGAAGTTTGACAATGGCTCTTAATGTGCTTAACATCGTGTTTTCACGCTGTTTGATGGCATCAATAAACCACTTGGCCGAATTCATTTTATTTTTCAAAAACTGATTTGTGGCCTTATCAATTTTTTGTTCTGCCATTTGTGTGAATAACTTATTCAAACGAAGGGCAGGGCTGTTACCCCAGGTAAGCTGAACTTCGATCTCACTGTCTTCAACGTAGCGCAGCATGAAGTCAGGCTTGATACTTTCGTTGACCAGGTTATCGTTTCGCAGGCCGGATGCCGGTTTAGGGTTAAGCGTGGTAATCAACTGTATTGCCTTTTTCAGACACTCTTCGTCGATGCTTAACACGCGCATGATCTTGTCATAATTCCGCGAACCCAGTTCATCAAACGTATCCGAAACAATTTTATAGGCCCAGGTCCAGCATTCATCCTGAATCTCTATGCGCTGAAGCTGGATCAGCAAACATTCTCTCAAATCTTTTGCCGCAATCCCCGGAGGGTCAAGCTGCTGAATGACACGAAGCATCAGCTCCACCTCTTCAGTATCAATAAACATGCTGTTGGCGAAAGAAATATCATCAGCAATGACCTCACTTTCTCTTCTCAAAAAGCCGTCTTCATCCAGTGAATCCAGAATAAAATCGGCTACAAGCTGTTGCCTTTCGTCAAGTCTTAAAAAATGAACCTGCTGTTTAAGATCATCCCTGAACGATATAGACTCGACCATAGGGCGGGTATATAACTCATTATCAGCAGATTGATTATTGGCATATGTTTTATAATCAGGAATATCATCGTCTCTGAACTCATCCCAATCCTGAAAATCCTGCACAGAAGGATAGTCTTCATCCCCGGATCCGATTGAATCGTCCGAATCCTGAAATTCCTCTGCTGAATCTTCTGATGTAGTCTCGTCCTTGCCCTCTTCAAGTATAGGGTTTTCCTCCAGTTCTTCTTTAATTCTTTGTTCAAGCTCCATGGTTGTCAAATGCAGTAAATTAAGCATTTGAATCTGGAGGGGAGAATATTTAAGGGTTTGTCGTTGCGTCTGCGTTTGTCTTTGCATAGAGCAATTATTCTAATATTAAAAGTTCTCTTTAATGATATCATTGAAATGCAACCTGTCAATTCCGGTAAGACCGAAAACGCACATCTAGGGGGTCACTCTTCTTGACTTACTGTATACATCTTTTAAATTTACCACTCTTTATCCTAATTTACTTATCCGGAAATAACAAATTAAAAATATTGCGTACTTATTTCCACATACTGAGTATATTAATTCAGGATGTAGATTTTTCACTCAAAGCCCGATCTATGAAACTGTCTACTGCAAGCCTTCTGAACAGAAGCCTTAGTGAACAACAATTATCAATTATTACAAGGTTTTTATTTGGCATTTCTTTAATACTAATTATTGCGCTTTCATACAGTTACAATGAAATCAATGAGGAACTGGTCAATTATTCAAAGAAAGTCAGCCAGACTCAACAGGTTATTGGTAACCTGAACCGGCTCTCCTCTGTCGTATATGAAACCTCATACAGCGCAAATTCTTATATTTTCTTAAAGGATACGGTTTATGTAAACAAAACTCTTGCCGCAAATAAAAAAATTTCAAAAATTACAAGAAGCATAGATTCGTTAATTTCGGATAATGGCCCCCAAAATAAGCGGCTAATCTTCTTAAAAGCGCATGCAGACAAGTTTAGTGACCATATCCGGCGCTTGGCCAGACCTGCCACTGTGGTCAATCCGGGTGCTGTAACTGCATTGTACAGAAAGAAGAATCTAGAGACTGATTCAATTGTAAAACTTATCGGAGAAATGAATAACGTCGAGGATCAGCTGCTGTATACGCGTGTTCAAAGCCGGGACAACTACATGAAGCAGGTCTATCAGTATAACTGGATTATTATGCTTGTCGCTATCGTATTTCTGTCCTCCGCATTTGTTCTGCTCGACCGCGAATTACGAAGAAACAAGTTCTATAGAATTGATCTTGAAAATAAGATTGAAAATCTGAACCGTTCCAACAGCGAACTGGAACAGTTTGCATACGTCGCGTCTCATGATCTGCAGGAGCCGCTGCGGAAAATCCGTTCATTTTCTGACAGGCTGGTCAGCAGGCACCGCACTGAGGTTCCTGAGGAAGTTTTTCAGGCGCTTGTGAAGATCGACAATTCCGCGCAGCGAATGCAGCATTTGATCAATGACTTATTGTCGTTTTCCAGAATTGTCAGGATCGGCACCAATCCAAAGCTGGTTAGCCTGGGCACGGTCATGAACGATGCAAAGTCCAATCTTTCAGAAATGATAACTGAGAATAAAGCATCAATTAGTAGTGAGACGCTCCCATCCATTGAGGGTTACAACTCACAACTGGTGCAGCTTTTTCAGAATCTGCTATCTAATTCGATCAAATATCACCGCGAAAACGTGCGCCCTGTCATCCGAATCACACACAGGTTGGTAGAAGGCAGGTTGATCCCAGGTACAAAACCTTCACAGCAGGATATCGTATTTCATCAGATCAAATTCGCTGACAATGGTATTGGTTTCAAGAAGGAGTTTGCTGACAAAATTTTTATTATTTTTAAAAGACTGCATGCCAGGACCGAGTTCTCCGGGACGGGTATTGGGCTGGCCATCTGCAAGCGCGTTGTATCCAACCACAATGGTTATATTTTTGCTGAAAGCACAGAGGGAGAAGGCTCGAATTTTTATATATATTTGCCCTCAGAATCGCTGTTGACCTAACTAGTAAAAGGCAACTAACGCTTTACTCATCAATACAAAAACTTGGATCAAGGAATGAAAAACGGAGCGGTTCTGATGGCCGACGATGACGCGGATGACCGGTTTCTGGTTAAGGCCGCTTTTGAAGATAATAACCTGACAAATACACTGCTATTTTTTGAAGATGGTGAACAGCTTGTGCAATATTTCACTTCAAATGAAAATTTAAACCTGCCACATATGGTTCTTCTGGACCTCAATATGCCTAAGAGAGACGGAAAAGAAGTGTTGAAAGTAATCCGAAAGGATAACAGATGGGATAATGTTCCCGTGATTATCTTCAGCACTTCTAATGCTCCGGATGATATTTTCGTCTCCTATCAGCTGGGTGCAAATTGTTATATTGTAAAACCATCAAACTATGAAGATTTGAAAGAGCTTATTTTCAACGTCCATAACTTCTGGCTAGGCAATAAAGCTACGCCCTATTAATTAAAGGCTCACATTGGATTTTGTAATTTTCAGCTTATCCTCTGTTTCATCTGTTGCTTCTTTAATCCAGCGCAACCCTTTTAAAAGTATCTCACGTCCTTCTTCCACACCGTGTGTCAGAATCACTTTTTCCACGATGATCGGAGCAAGAAAGTTAAGGGGTACCGGCAGTCTTTTGAATGCAGTTTTTGCCAGCATAGTCCCAACACCAATTTCAACACCTTTACCGGCAACGCCGGGAGCAGATGTCGTCAACAGATTTTTGGCATAGTTAGCTATTGAAAGAAGAGAGCTTCCAGGCTTTTGGTTTTTAGTCTTGTTCATGACATGATTTAAGTTAACAGAATATCCCGGGCAATGACCAGTTGCTCATCGCCCGGAAAATCATTAATTATATTTATTCACTTCGTCTGCCGCGTTATCAGCAAGCTCTTCAGCCTTGTCAGTCAGGTCGCTTTTATATTGCTGTCCTTTGTCTTTCAAATCTTCCGCAGCACTTGCCGCTTTTTCTTTACTCTTTTCAAGGGCGTCGATCAGCTCACTCGCCAGGTTATTTGTTCTTTTCTTAATTTTCTTTCTTGTTTGCGTACCCTCCTCAGGTGCAAAAAGTAACCCGATCACTGCACCTGCCGCTGCTGCGGTCACTATTCCCCAAAATACTTTACCGTTTATCATGACAGTTAAATTTTAATTTATAATAGATTTCAAATAATTGTTAAAAACTTATTCCCAGCCTGAAATTAAAAAGCAAGCAATTAGATAATAGACTAATAAACAGTACTATATGTTTGCACATATAACAATATGAAGATAAAATTGACTAACAACCCTAAGAATTAAAAATTATTACTACACATTTTTGGAATGGGTTTCTACAATATGGGTAAGGCACTGACCTAGCCATGAACCTCTTACAAATTCGGCTTTCTAATCTCATTTTAATGGCAAGATTATTGTTAAGATTGATTTGTTACGTCGTAACATCATTGTGAAGATTAAATACTTGTAGAAATAACTCACAACTCAACATTTTCCTATTACACATTATTATAGCTTTAGATTTCTAACCATGAAAATCGTAATTATCGAGGATGAAAAAGATTTGGGGATTTTGATGCGCAATTTTCTGGTTAAACAACTTAATGTTAAAGCACCTGATACCGTTGAAATAGCGACAACACTCACACAAGGACGTGCTTATATCAGTCAATTAAACCCTGAATGGGTGTTTCTTGACAACAATTTGCCGGATGGAAAGGGAATAAATGAAATTGAGGATATTAAAAGTTCCGGAAGCGATTACAACCGGAAAGTTGTCATGATGAGTGCGATGACCAATCTTCGGGAAGAAGCATTAAAAAAAGGAGCAGATTACTTTTTAGATAAACCGATCAGTTTCGTTGAAGTTAAGAATCTGTTTCCTGTCAGCAAGGATTAAGTTAGCAATTTCCCCGTTTTTTGTCTCAAATCCCCACGTTGGGCAGAATAAGCACACCTATGTAGACGTTTATACACAGGCGTTAAAGGTTAAATAGGATTAATCAGCTAAGTACTGGGCACTTTGTCCCACTCCTGCCCTTTCGTCCCGGCATTTTTACTTTCTGAGACTTATAAACCGGATCCTTTTTCCTGGGAGGTGATTTCTTCTTAGAATAGGGTAAAAGTTTGAAGTCGTATTCGGGAATAAAATAATCTTCTTTGTATTCTGCTACCGGCAACGGCATATAATGCCTCCCCTGAAAGGCCAGCGTATCGTAGTCATAATCATATAAATAAAGGGTTACAAAACCATCTCTGCTATACTTAATGGCAATATCTGAATAGGGACCGTCGTCTCCGGCAGATGCAACAAGCTTCATCATCTCCTGTTGTTTTCCTTTTAATAATATGGCCAGATTATACTGAAAAACCCGGTGCAGTGAATCGATCTGAATGGCAACGCCGAGATAATACTGCGCGTCTTTCATCCGTTGCTGACCAGCATACATGACAGCCGTATTATTCAAAGCACTTTTATCCTGATAACTCTGATAGCTTAGTGAAGCATCCTCATATTTTTGCCAATATCTGTATACGTTCCCTTGGTTGACATTATAGAATTTTCTTGATGGCGCAACCTGTAAAGCGGTCTGAAAGTCTTTGAACGCACCGTCATAACGGCTGTTCGCATCATCGATCTGGTGTCTCTGCTCATGCCGGTTGCCCAGATAAGCCTGCACGATTCCATGGTTATTGTGGAGGTATGGAAGTTCTGGATTTTCTTTAACCAAACTGTCAAACAATGACATCGACTTGTCCAGCTGATCGTTTTCCAGCAGCACCACTCCCCATCCGTTTTGGGCTTTTATATTTTCCCGGTTTAGCGAAATTGCTTTTTTAAACACGTTGTAGGCCTTTTTGAACATGTCAAAATGCAAAAGCAAGTTACCGTAATTGCTCCACATGCGATCGTATTTTTGCTCATAGTTCAGCGCTTTCGACAAAAACTGGCCAGCTTCGGAAAACCTTTTCTGGTCGATCATAATACTACTCATCCCGGCCAGGGCTTCATAGCGGGTACCATCCAGACGTATCGCAGCAGCGAAATCTTCCTGCGCTCCTTTGGAATTCTTCAGATAATATCTTGCAAAACCCCGTGTGACGAACAAGTCTGCATAGAATTTATTATCGGGGTCCATCAATGATTCCGCCTTCTTGAAATCCTCTAAGCATAAATCAAACTTTTTCATACCATATTGGGATACCGCCCTGCCCAGATAAGCAGGCAAGTACGCGGTGTCCTTTTTAAGCGCCCGGTCAAATGAATTATAGGCCAGCTGGTATTGATGATTTGACAGGTGCGTATTGCCGATTCCGGAAAGCAGAGAAGGCGTTTCGCGTTTCAGCGTGGATGCCATCCTGTAATACTTTTGCGCTTCAATGATCTGATTCAAACCATAATAGGCATGCGCAATACCCAGATATGCATCTCCCCGAAAAGTCTTGTCTTCACTTTCCAGATATTTTTGAAAAATAGAAAGTGCATTTGAAAACTGATTTAATGAAAGCAGCGCATTGGCATACCTAATTTGCGCTTTAGGATGCTTGCGTGCCACTTTCTCAAAATCCTTAACAGCCTTTTTTTGATTTCCCGTTCTCATATACAGATCGCCGCGCTGCAGCCGGTAAGCCATGAGCTCATCTTTCTGGCGGATTGCTGAGGTAAATTCATCCACAGCCTCGGGATAGAATCCACTCAGCTTTTGCATCAGCCCGATGTTGTAATTGTATTTACCTGCGGAATTCTTCTGCTGATTATTTTGCGCAAAGGATAATCCGGCCGAAAAATTTTTCTGTTTCCCGTAAGAAAATAATGAATTTAAGATACCCAGTGAGTTTGCAGGCGTATCTGTAAAGTCGGTTCTGGCTGCGTCATATTTTCGGTTCAGCAGATTAAATAAACCTCTGTTGTATTTGGCCTGAACATCCGCCTCAGACAATTCCAGGCCTTCCATGATGTGCAATGATTTGTGATAACTGCCTGAAAGCGCGAGTATAATGGCCTCATTGTTCAGCCGCTGCACCGAATCGACGGGCATATAGGACTGCTTATGATATTTTAAAAATTCAGACTGAAGTTCCCGGAGAAGGCGCTGATACTCTGGAGTCTTTAATAATGCAGGATTGTTGTCTTCGTACGATTGGTTGAAAATTTCCAGGAGATCTTTCAGGTTACGCTGGCATACACTAAAATCCTGCGATGACGCTGGATGATTAAAAAGTACCAGTAACACCATCGAAAATACTACGCTCCAACCAGACCTGACGACTTTTCTTATCATGATTTATAAGACACCGAGGTCACTAACCTACTATAAATCAATAACATTAACAATTAATAATTACCGACCGTTTGATAATAACGTTTTTATTTTACTTTTTCTTGCAATAAGAAAATTTATAGCCTTAGTAACTTTATGTTACGATACCAAACGGTGCTTCCCCAGTCCTGCAATCCTATTCTGCCGGTATAATCACCCCTCGAAACCGGCGCTTCTTTCAGGCCGCTTTTTAAGATCCTGTCTTTCCAGTCTTTCCCTGCCAGGTCGTGTTCCTGGACAATGAATCCATTTTGGTAAACGGTCAGTTTGTTTTTCCTGACAATAAAACGAATTTGATTCCACTCTCCTTCAGGATTACCTTCACGCAGACGTGCGTTAGCTATCCCGAAAAAGTCACTGGCGCGATGGGTATTTTCCTTAGCGCCTTCGTAGATCTTGTCATCAATCACCTGCAATTCAATACCTGTTTCATGCATTTTAGGATATTTTGGCGACTCTGTTACAAAGAAAAAAATACCGCTGTTTGCATATTTACTGACTTTCCATTCGGCCTTAAATTCAAAGTCACCTTTTATCAATTCGTCTGTCACAATATCACCGCCGTTTTTTGCCTTATTACCTGATCGCTCGGGAACATTTAGTTTGATGGCCCCCTGCTCTATCATCCATGCAGAACCGACGGTGCTAGCCCCATAGGCATGCCATCCTTTCAGATCTTTCCCATCAAAAAGTAGTTTCCAGCCATCTTTCTTTTCCTTCGCGGTCAGCGTGTTGAGGCTTTGGGCATTGGTTTTAAATAAGACGAAAGTCAGACAAAGAGTGAGCAGGAAAGTTTTAAGCATATAAGATAGTAAGTTTCTGATCCGAAATGACAGAAGCATAACGGATCAGAAAAATACTGTTTGCAGGATCATTATTGTTTTCTGGCCTTACTGTTTGCCGGCACAAAAAGCCGCTCGTCATGGATAAATATAGTAAGTTCCTGATCGGAAGTATTTTCCACTTCCACGCCTTCCGTCGTAACCGAAATCTTCAGGAGCGAATTTCTAAATCCAAGTCTGAATGAATAAGAGCTCCACTGCTCTGGAATGTATGGATTAAGGTGTAAAAAACCATCCTTTATACGCTGACCGGCAAAGCCCTTGACAACGCTCATCCAGGTGCCAGCCATTGAAGTAATATGCAGCCCGTCTTCCGTATCGTTGTTATAGTCGTCCAGATCAAGCCGGGCAGTTCTTACATACATTTCATATGCCTTTTCTTTCAGCCCGATCTTTGCTGCCAGGATTGAATGAACGCAAGGTGAAAGTGATGATTCATGAACGGTCATGGGTTCATAGAATTCAAAATTCCGTTTAATATCGTCATCTGTGAATTCGTCTTCAAAAAGATACAGTCCTTGCAATACATCAGCTTGCTTGATGAAACATGAACGTAGAATTCTGTCCCAGGACCAGTTCTGATTGATCGGCCGCTGATCTGCAATATCAGCGACAGACAGTAATTCCTTATCAAGAAACCCTTGCTGCTGCAGATAAACGCGTCTTGCAGCATCGTATGGAAAATGCATGAATTCGAGGATATGTTTCCAGTCAGCCATTTCTCCATTCAGGTCGAAACCTGTCTGGTAGATTATTTCATTCAGGCGCTGCGTTTCTTTCTCCCACATTCTGTTGATGATTTCCAGGGTATAACGGAGCGTCCAGCAAGCGATATAATTGGTATACCAGTTGTTGTTTACATTATTCTCGTATTCGTTCGGGCCGGTAACGCCCAACATGACATACTGGTTTTTCTCAGCCGACCAGGTTATACGCTGTTTCCAGAATCGGGAGATAGCAATCAGGACCTCCAGACCGTATTGTGAAACATAGGTTTCATCGCCGGTATATCTCGTATAATCATAGATGGCAAATGCGATCGCACCGTTTCTATGTATTTCTTCGAATGTTATTTCCCATTCATTATGACATTCCTCACCGTTAATGGTAACCATTGGATACAATGCTGCCCCGTTCTTAAACCCTAACTTTTCAGCATTTTCAATGGCTTTTTGTAAATGTTTGTGGCGGTATACCAACAGGTTCCGGGCTACCTTTTCCTCGGCTGTCGATAAATAGAACGGGATGCAGTAAGCCTCTGTATCCCAGTAGGTGCTTCCACCATATTTTTCACCTGTAAATCCTTTCGGACCGATATTCAGACGCTCGTCCTCACCGGTATACGTCTGACCTAAATGGAAAATATTAAACCGGATGCCTTGCTGGGCTGCACTGTCGCCTTCAATGGTGATATCATTTCTTTCCCATTTTTCAGCCCAGGCCTGTACATGTTCAGCATACAGCTGTGCAAAACCTTTCTTACAAATCCTGGAAACATAGGTTTTTGCTTCACCCAATAAATCCTCTCGCTTATAATTGGTGGAGCTAAGGTTGACGGCATATTTGTAAACAGTCAGCTCATCGCCTTCTTTTACGTCGATATGTACCACCCCAGAAACATATTTTTCCCTGCGGGCAGGCAGGGATTGGTAGTCGGTTTTCAGACCATTGATCTTAATATCAAAGGCCATTCCTGTCGCTACCTGAAACTGCTCTACGCCAAAAGGATTTTCTTTAGTTTCGAGTATTAAATATCCTTCCGAGAAACTCGTCTCTTTATGTATCTCATTCCAGAATGTTTCGTCATAATTGGAATCCCGGTTACTGATATTTCCGTCCAGATATGGCGTTATGGTAATAATATCTGTAAAGTCAAGTGGTGTCAGGGAAAACTGGATGGCCCCTGATTCGTCATCAACCATGTTACAAAACCGCCTGGAATAGATTTTCAGCCTCCTTCCGCTCGGCAGCTTTACCACTGCGTTACGCTCCAGAACACCTTCTTTCATATTCAACTCACGCCGGAACTCCTCAACCAGACAAGTATTCAAATCAAGTATTTCGTCGCCGATCCTGACGTCAATGCCTATCCAGTTGCAGGCATTCAGCACTTTGGCGAAATAATCAGGATATCCGTTTTTCCACCAGCCCACACGGGTTTTGTCTGGGAAGTATACGCCGGCAACATAATTCCCCGGTAATGTTTTTCCGGAATATCCTTCTTCAAAATTACCCCTTTGCCCCATACGGCCATTCCCCAGGCTCATCAGGCTTTCTGTAATCTCATTATAAGCGGCATGGAAACCATCTTCCACGATACTCCATTCATCGTGTGTTATGTAGTTTTTCATTTTATATGGGCTGTCAACATCACTATGAATGTAACTGTTTCAATTTTCTGGATTTTAGATTAATTACTTTAATTTTTCAAAAAGGTCACGTACTGTCACCCCTTCGAATCCTTTGATCACAAGATCGGCTTCTGTTAAAACGGATTCTTCACCAATCCCTACACCGATCATTCCGGCTGCTTTTGCAGACTGTATACCGGCAACGGCGTCTTCGAACACAATACAATATTCTGGTGAAACTTCAAGATCTTCAGCGCCCATCAAAAATACCTGCGGATCCGGTTTCCCTTTTGTAACCCGGTTTCCATCGACGATCGTGTCGAAATAGGAAAGCATATCCAGGTTTGTCAGAATTATTCCCGCATTTTTACTGGCAGATCCTAACCCGACTTTTATACGTTCATTCCTTAATTCATTAAGAAAGTTTTTCACCCCGGGCAGTGCGTCATCAGGCGTTATTTGCCTGCAGAGTTCCAGATAGCGCAGATTTTTTTCTGCCGCCAGTTTTAATTTCTCGTCTTCCCCTATTTTTACACCACCGATCTGCAGAACAATTTCGAGGGATTCCATACGGCTGATTCCTTTCAGTAACTCGTTTTGTTCCAGTGTCAAATCAAATCCGAGCTGATTGGCAAGTTGCCGCCACGCAAGGTAATGGTATTTGGCAGTATCTACGATCACTCCATCCAGATCGAAAAGGCAAGCTTGAACAGTCGGCATATCATGTTTAAATTTAATATCTTGCAAAATAGTAAAAAGAGCGTTTTCACTCATGCAGACAAACGTTATTTCGGGAAAGTAATTCTATAATAATCAATATATCGAAACTTTATGGCCGTCAGGTTGTTTAAACACCATTGCCGGTCTTCACCTGCATATTGCAAAACGTCACCCCCTTTGTAATATGTTTATTAAATAAAAGAGAAACGAATTATGCCTGCTATAAATCGCGATAAATTTGTCGTTTATCAGATCTTTACGAGATTATTTGGTAATCAGAATACTACCAATAAAGTATACGGAACAATTGACGAAAACGGTTCCGGAAAGTTTAATGATATTACGGATGTTGCGCTGGACTCCATCAGGCAGATGGGCATCACACATGTTTGGTATACGGGCGTCATCGAACATGCCACCCTTACAGATTACAGTGCCTTTGGAATTTTACCCGATCATCCGCTGATCGTGAAAGGTATGGCCGGCTCGCCCTATGCAGTCAAGGATTACTACGATATTGACCCCGACCTGGCCGTTGATGTTCAGAACCGGATGCAGGAATTCGAAGCACTAATTTTCAGAACCCATCAGCAGGGATTGAAGGCGATTATTGACTTTATTCCAAATCATGTTTCCCGCCAGTATCATTCGGAAGTAAAACCGGCAGGCGTGCGTGATTTCGGGGAAGACGATGATGTTACCGCTGCATTCAAACCTGATAACAATTTCTACTATATTCCTAACCAGGACTTTATTGTTCCGGAAGGACATACACCTCCGCTAAACGTAACGAAGCCATACCAGGAAAGTCCTGCAAAAGCAACCGGCAACGATGTCTTCAAGTCACAGCCGAGCCAGTTTGACTGGTACGAGACGATTAAGCTCAACTATGGCGTAGATTACTTAAACGGCCGGAAAACTTATTTCGACCCGATTCCATCCACATGGCTTAAAATGTATGACATTCTCCGCTACTGGACTGAAAAAGGCGTAGACGGATTTCGCTGTGATATGGCAGAAATGGTTCCTGTTGAATTTTGGGGCTGGGTAATTCCTGAGATTCAGAAAATCAACCCTGATATTATTTTTATCGCTGAAATATATAATCCGGCGGAATATCATAATTATATTAAAAACGGGAAATTCACCTACCTGTACGATAAAGTCGGACTTTACAACGCATTGCGTCGCCTGATGGAAGGACACGGCACGGTGGAAGATATCACCTGGATCTGGCAGCAGGAATCCGGAGATATATCGGAACACATGCTTCGTTTTCTTGAAAACCATGACGAACAACGGATCGCGTCCCGATATTTTGCCGGAGATCCCTGGATCGCGGTTCCTGGAATGACTTTGAGTGCGACACTGCACACGGGGCCCCTGATGATTTACTTCGGGCAGGAGCTTGGTGTTAATCCTGTGACCTCGGAAGGATTTCAGGGTGAGGACGGCCGCACCACGATATTTGATTACTGGGGTGTAACAGAGTTTCAGCAGTATGTTAACGAGGGGAAATACAACCTCGAAAAACTTAATACAGACCAGCAAAAGCTTCGGGCCTTTTACGAAAGTCTTAATAAGTTCGTAATGCAAAACGAAGCAGTTTATGCGGGCGGTTTCTATGATCTTCAGTACGCTAACATCGACGGACAAAGCCCGGATTATGATAAAACGCGGATTTACAGCTATCTCCGTTATACCGACAATCAGAAGTTGCTTTTTATTTACAACTTTGATCTTCAGCGCACCATTCATACGAACATCCGGATTCCTGAACACGCCTGGACAGATACTTTAAGGTTAAATGCTACGGTAAATTATACCTTAAAACAGGTTTTCCCGATGATCATCCTGACACCCAATATCAGGCCGTCTGAAATTACATCGACGGGTAGTCCTGTAACACTTCCCCCCAACTCGGTATATGTCTATGAAATTGTAGAAAAGTAATTCCATAACTCATCTTCCTAAAAGGCAAAGCAGGGCAAAAGTTTTCCGGCTTTGCCTTTTGCTGTTTAATGATTTCATTAATATTGGAATTATCTCAATACAAATTTGCACTATACATTTACCTGATAACCACGTTGGGAAAGAATGTTTAAATTTACTTTAAGGGCATGCTAATTATAGTGAAGGCATGCCCATCAACAAAAAGGTATTTATTGAAAACAACAATACAGGGATACGAATTTTACCGATCAGATCCATCGCCGGCAGGAACGCATATTAAATATTGTAAACGCCAAAATTTCCATAACCTATGAACAGCGTTTCCACTCAAAGCCGTCTGGATTATTTTGGCAAATTTATCGAGATAATCCGAAGCTCTTTCCGAGCGAAAACCAAGGACAAACCTTTTGAACAAATATTAAGTACGATATTACTCGACAGGCGGGAAAAAGATCTTTTGGCAGAGCAAATATATGCTATCCTTTTTTCAACCAAATTCGTGTCGCTGCTTACAGAATCTGAAATCGGCTCTAACAGAGGTTTCTTTTCAGACGCCTCCACTAGGTTAAGTTACAAGTTCTTACCCCCGGTCGAAAATCCGGCTGAACTGCGTACACAATTCGACAATTTCTTTAATAATAAAAAGGATTATCAGTGGGTGCAGGCTATTCCTGATGAAAGCTGGTGTGCTTTCTTTGCCGACGTTTTTCAGGAAACTAATCCTGCTCTGTCCGAGTATGTCGAAAGAGAGCTCCTAAATGCTATTCTGGTACTTGCGCAGCGTGCTGCAAATCTGGGTATCGAACCAGAGGTTGTTTCAAAAATCCCACGGATCGATGATCTTGATTCTCCTTTTTTAGGGCTGAACCGGGAAGTTATGCTTTACGTGGAAAAGACACTAAACCAGCCTGATTATAACAAAGAGGGACGTGATAGTGATTATAAGCACATCCTCGTGATGATCAGTCAGTGTAAAACCCAGGTAACCTACATTTATAAACACAAAGACGTTTTCGGGATCAGTCTTCAGCTAACCTACATGATGCGTCAGCTGGAACAATACCTTAAACGTTTGTCGCAATTACTGGAGCTGTTACAATCGGATGAAAAACAGCGGCAGTGGATGATCATTACAAGTCTTTTCAAGGAGTTTGTGTATGCTGAAAATACCAAATACAGCCTTAGAAAACATTTCTCGATCAATCTCCAGTTGCTCACTTTCAAGGTTATTGAAAATACGTCAAAAACGGGAGAACATTATATTTCTTCCGACCGGTCCGGCTACTGGCGCCTGTTCAGAAAAGCGCTCGGCGGAGGTATCATTGTGGGGTTTTTATGCTGCAACAAGACACGCTTATATTTTCAGCATTTGCCTATTTTCTGGGAAGCCTTTTTTTACAGCCTGAACTACTCGATCGGTTTCATGATTATCCATATTCTTGGTTTTATCATCGCCACCAAGCAGCCGGCTATGACGGCTTCCACGATCGCGGCTAATCTTAGTAATAACGGACAAAATCCAAACTGGCTGGAAACCACGACACAGCTTTTGATAAGGTTGGTCAGAAGTCAGTTCATTTCACTGGTAGGCAATGCTTCGATCGCTTTTCCGGTGGCCTATGGACTGGACTGGATCTATTTCTATTTCAACGGGTTCCATATTGCGGACCCCGCCAAGGCGCATAAACTGATCGGTGAACTAAATGCCTGGGAAAGCCTGGCCATACCGCATGCTGCGCTAGCAGGCGTATACCTGATGATCTCCGGCCTTATTGCAGGATACTACGAGAACAAATGGATCTATAACAACTATTCGTTACGGCTGGTACACCATCCGGGTTTGATCCGCCTATTAGGTCAGAAAAGGCTGAACAAAGCGGCACAATACTTTGAACATAATTTTGGAGCGCTGGCTGGGAATTTTGCGCTGGGGGTTTTTCTGGGTTCTACCAGCGCAATCGGATTTACCTTTGGCCTGCCTTTAGACATCAGGCATATTACATTTGCATCGGGAAACTTTGGGATCGCCTTTGCCGGCTTGAACAGCCATATATCAACAGATCTATGGATCAACTCGATCATTGGAATAACCTGTATCGGCTTGATGAACGTAGCCGTCAGCTTCGGACTTTCTATTGCTTTTGCCTTAAAATCGAGAAATGCAAAGTTCAGTGAGGTAAAAAGTTTACTCGGAAATCTGTCCTGGCAATTTTTCCATCACGGGTCCGCCTTCTTCTTTCCTGTCAAGAGTTCTTTCCAGCAAAATGAAGAACTTCCGGAAGCATTTGTAAATAAGTGAAGATTGAAAAATAATGACGTATTGTCAAATAAGTCACGATATTTATAAATTGCAGATAAATTTGTTCTGCGGTCTTGAAATTAACTTTTCAGCATTTCTATGCTTGAAATGACATACATTTTAATATCTTGGTTTAATTCATCCTATTATAAAGGTTATCACGTTATGAAGAGCGGTAAATTATTACCTGCAATGAAAATAAATGTCACCCTTTTATCCTTACTGACGTTTTTATTTCTGGTTTTTACAAATAAAGATTCTGAAGCACAATCCACACCTCAAAAGGTTTTTGCACAGAAAATGGATTTACCCGGTAACGGTGATTTGGGAACGCAGGTTTTACGCATGGCCGAATCCTTCCTGGGAACACCTTATGTAGCAAGTACACTGGAAGGAAACCCAACGGAAAGGCTGGTGTGCAGATTTGACGGCCTCGACTGCACGACACTGGTGGAAAACTCGATTGCACTGGCGGTGTCCAAAAATGAAAATCTGAATTACGAAGGATATAAAACGGAGCTCACCAAGATACGTTACCGTGACGGGATCATCGACGGATATCCATCCCGCCTTCATTATGTGCTGGACTGGATGTATGAAAATGAAAAGCGCGGCAGACTGGAAAACATAACGAGCAAAGTTGGGGGTATCCCTTTGAAAAAGGAAATCAACTTTATGAGTACGCATGCCAACTTTTATCCGGCATTAGACGCGACAGAAGTTTGGGAGAAAATAAAGGAGCAGGAAAATATTATCAATTCCCGGGAGTATTCCTATATTCCTAAATCTGCCCTGCAAAAAACGGAACCGCTTCTCAGAGATGGTGACATTGTTGCTTTCACCTCATCAGTAGAAGGACTTGACTGCAATCATATGGGCATTATTACAAAAATCGGCAGCCGCGCTTACTTGCTTCATGCTTCGCTGGCCGGTAAAAAAGTAATTTTATCATCATTGCCTCTGGCTGAATACGTTGCATCCGTTCCTAAACATACCGGGATGATTGTAGCCCGCATGACAGAACAATAGACAATGAATGACTTCCTATCGATATTCAATTTCAAAGATTCCCCCTGGCTGATCATCCTGATGGCAGGCTCATTTGGCTTGATCGTCAGCGCCATCGTTGTTAAACTGATTGCGGTCACTGCTGAAAAAAAAGACTGGCCGGTTGTCAGAGCGATTCACCAAAACCAGACGAATGTCCTGTATTTTTTCATTCCGCTGCTGCTGATCACGCTTACAACAAAAGCCTACGTTCTTTCTCATCCCAGATATGAGTTTACCCACGCGGTCAGTAAAATTGCGCTGATCGCCGTAAGTACCTGGCTGATGACCCGGGTCGTGGTCATTATTGAAAAAATACTGATCGACAAACTGGATTTTGATCAGCCTGATAACAATGAAGCAAGGAAACTTTTTACAAAGATCAAATTTGTAAAAAGGATCTTCATCATTCTGATCATCGTCATCGGCGTTTCCATTTTACTTCTGAGCTTTGACAGTGTCCGGCAATATGGAGTCGGCATTCTTACCTCAGCAGGTATTTTCAGTGTTATCATTGGTTTTGCCGCTCAGAAGTCACTGGGGAATTTACTGGCAGGAATTCAAATCGCTTTTACGCAGCCTATCAAGATCGACGACGTGGTTATCGTTGAAGGCGAATGGGGACGAATTGAAGAAATCAACCTTACTTATGTCGTGGTGAACATCTGGGATCTTCGGAGACTGGTACTGCCGATCACTTATTTTATTGACAAACCTTTTCAAAACTGGACACGCAATGACAGCAGTCTGATCGGAACCGCTTTTTTTAACCTGAGCTACCAGACGCCGGTTGAAAAACTCAGGGAAAAACTGCACGAAATTTTGCTAAACACGCCCTTGTGGGATGGAAAGTCATGGGCGCTGCAAGTTACTGATACGCAGGCACAGTTCGTTGTAGTCCGGGCTCTGATGTCTGCCAGAAATTCTTCACAAACCTTTGACCTCCGCTGCATTGTGCGGGAGAAGATGATTGAATTTATCCGCGAAGAATATCCTGAATCGTTGCCAGGCTTACTGATTGAGAAAAGCCATGCGATCGTTCAATCCGAAAGTCTTAATTTAACAAATCAATAAAAAAAATGGCTCCCGAAAATCGAAAGCCATTTTTTGTCTTACTACTCACCTCTCAATTTAACCTATTACAGTTAAGCATTGATTCCTCCGGGATGCCAGCGGATGATCTGACAACACCTGATAGTTTTCAAATCCTATCAATTCCATCTTCCCGCCTGCCTGTTCATAATGGCTTTTAAAACGGGTAATATTTTGCATTACCGTGTGGTCGACATAAGGTGCTTCCGAAAAATCCAACCTGATGCTTTTCCCTTGCGGTATTCTTTCGAGCTTTTTTTTAAGGGTAAGGTAATTTGTGAAAATAGCTGCCTGTAAAATATTCAAACAAAAAACTTCACCTTCTGAATAAACCTGAATATCAGATGAAAATATATGTGACAACTTCACCCCTTGACAAAGCTCGATAAACAGTTTTGTCAGTGAACCAACCAGGATGCCAACCAAGATATTAGTACTCAGCGTGGCAATGATGGTAATCAAAAATATGATCAGTTGGTCTTTACCGATGTGATACATGTTTCTAAATTCCGACGGAGAAGCCAGACGAAACCCGACGAATATTAGCATTGTCGCCAAAGCCGCAACAGGAACCATCCTGATCACAGGAGCAAGCGCGGCTACGAAAGCCAGCAAAAAAAGACTGTGAAATAAATTAGCCCACCGCGTTTTCGCACCATTATCCACATTAGCAGTGCTGCGAACCACTTCCGATACCATCGGTAACCCTCCCAGAATACCTGACATCATATTTCCGGCACCAACAGCTACCACATCCCGGCTTAGATCCGATGTTCTTTTGTATGGATCCAGCAGATCAACTGCTTTCACAGTAAGCAAAGATTCAAGACTGCCGAACACTACAAACAGCGCGACATATTTTATAAAAACCAGCGAAAGTTTACCTGTTATACCGGAAAAACCAGCATTGTAAGACAATGAAAATTCACCTGGATTAATCAATGGTTTGAAATCCCGGAAAGCAGGTTCAAACAAGTGGAAGAACTGCCCCAGGCCAACCGAAACAATCAGGACTACCAGTGCCGGCGGCATTTTTTTAAAGATAGAAAATGAAAGGTATTGCCAGCCAAACATGATCATCAGACCAACCAGGCCTATGATAGCAATATGGTATTCCATGTTCATGATGCTATGCGGCACCATTCCGATAAGTTCCAACGGCCCCTTTCCTCTCAGCTCATTCGGGGCAATGCCGACAGCCAGATGGATTTGCTTGGACATGATAATGATCCCGATCGCTGCCAGCATCCCATGAATAGCAGACCATGGAAAAAAATCGGCAAATTGCGGCCATTTCAACGCGCCTATAACCATCTGAAATATACCGGCAATGACTATGGCCCCCAACGCCAGATGCCAGCCAGCTACCGCATCACCCCTGCCAAGCTCGTCTACCGCGCCTGCGGCAACGACAATCAGTCCTGCGGCCGGACCCTTAATTGTCAACTCTGAATTTGTAAAAAACGATACGAACAAACCACCCACAATAGAAGTAATTACACCCATAACCGGCGGAAAATTACTGGCTCCGGCTATCCCCAGACTGAGTGGCAAAGCGATCAGCGATACAAGGAAACCTGACAGAAGATCGCTCTTCCAGTTTTCCAAGAACCCTTTGAAACCCGCGGCAGGTTTCCAAAATACTGATCTCATATCCCGTACATTGAAAGATAAAACCATCGGCTGTGACAGTCCAATGCGAGAGATGAAACTTAACTACACCCAACGCTTATCAGCACACAAAATGCCTTTGAGCAATTTTATGATACAAATAACTTTTGGGTTTGTTAAAGGCAGATTAAGGGAAAATTAAAAACGAATTAAAAAGAAACCAGCTCACTAGAATGGTGGAAATTTGAGGATAAATGTGCTTCCCTGCCCAACCTTGGATTCGACCTCTATGCTGGCTCCCTGCATGGTGATGATGCGTTTGGTAAGTGCCAGTCCAATGCCATAACCAGCCTTATTCATGGTTTTCGCACTTCGGTAAAACGTGTCAAATACATAAGGCAGCTCAGATGCGGCGATCCCTGTCCCTACGTCTTTGAATGATATTTTGATCAGGTCCTTATCGATTTCCAGAAATACATTTACAGTATTGTTGTCGGAATATTTACATGCATTATCCATGAGATTCATGAAGGCGGTTTTCAACAAACTCTCATCTCCGTACCTGAGAAGTTCCTCTTCATTTTCGGGGATCTGGTCATAATTGATATGCACGTGGTATGCAGGATTTTTTTGCTGAATGGAAGCCTGTGCATGCCATAAAACTTCATCGATCCTGATTTTGGAAAACGTGACACGGAAAGCATGTTCTTCCGTACGCGCAAGCTCCAGCAACCGGCTGACGAGCTCATTCATTTCCTTGGCTTCTTCAAGCACACCCCGCAGCGCTTCCTCGTAGTATTCGGTTGTTCTGGCCTTCATGAGCGTAACCTCCACTTCGCTCATAATAAGCGCCAGTGGTGTTCGCAGCTCGTGAGACGCATGAGATACGAAGTTTTTCTGGGCAACAAATGCTATCTCAAGACGGTTGAGCATCAGGTTGAAAGTTTGTGCGAGCAATGCCAGCTCATCCTTTTCCCTCCCTACGGTCACTTTATCATGCAGATTTCCCGCAGAAATGTTATTAACCTGAGCTATAATATCAGAAACCGGCTTGATTGCGTCAGTGGCAAACTGCCAGCCTGCAACACCGACCAGAACCAGGGAAAGCAGCCAGCCAATAACCAGGATCTCTCTTAACCTTTTGAGCTGATTGGTACCCAGATGATCGTTGGCGATCGCGACCACGACCCAGGGTCTGCGGTGATCCTGCAGGATATGCCGGATTACGATCACCTCTTTTTTGGCATGTTTGGTATGGATTTCCTTACCGCTCCTTGCGTCCCCAAGCATCTGCCGTGTCAGGACAAATTCATTTGATCCGCTGTTAAAAATAACGGAGTCGGCTCCGTCATAGATGGTTATTTCTTCATCTAAGAGTATTGCATTGTTCTCTTTTTCAATTTTCGCAATATCCGCCTTACTAATCTGATTACTGGCTTCAACCAACTGCGCTATGGTCTGTCCCCTTTCGTTAAGGAAAGAGTAAAACTGTTTTTCGCGGTACTGGTCGTAGAAATAATAAATAGACAAACAGAACAGTGCCATGATGGAGCCAACCAACATGGTAAAAAGTAAAGTCAGACGGCTTTTGATATTCATTCTTCCTTGAAGATATAACCCATTCCTACCACCGTATGGATCAGTTTTGTGCTATAATCCTTATCAACTTTTTTACGTAAAAAATTGATATACACGTCGATAACATTAGTACCTGTATCAAAACGGATATCCCATACCTGCTCCGCGATGTCAACACGGGACACGACCCGTCCACGGTTTCGCATCAGATATTCAAGCAAAGCAAATTCTTTTGCTGTCAGGTCAATACGATTTCCGCCCCTTCTGGCAACTTTTTCATCCAGATTTAGTTCCAGATCTGCAAGTTTGAGGATCTGACTCGATTGCTCCCGATTATTGCTTCGCTGAGACAACACCTTGATCCGTGCAATCAGCTCTCTGAACTCAAATGGCTTAACCAGATAATCATCACCGCCTGCTTCAAATCCATCCAGCTTGTCGTCAATAGTACCGAGTGCAGTTAAAAATAAAATTGGTGTGGTAAGCCCGTCATTCCGCAATTGTTTTGCCAGATCATACCCGTTCAGAATCGGAAGGTTCACGTCCAGAATAATAACATCAAACCGATAGTTGGAAGCCATCTTTTTCCCGACCTGCCCGTCATAGGCCAGTTCAACTTCCCAGGATTGTTCTTCAAGACCACGTTTTACAAAACCAGCCAGTTTAGGCTCATCTTCAACAATTAAAATTTTCATATCTTAAAGTTATTCTGAATATTTCACCAAATGTGGCACAGATTTTAGACTTTTCATAAAAAAAGCCACTCGATGAACCGAGTGGCCTTTTGACATATATCCACACCATTAAAGAGATTGTACCCCAAAGGATACTTCCTTTAATTATTATGCAAAATATAACTTTTTCTTAATAATTAATACTCATTTCATGAAAATGCAAAATTTCATGGAAGTCGAATTAATAATAGTCAGTATCGTTACCAAAGTTTGACCGGTCATCAAACGCACCGAAATCATCTTCTTCTTCCAGCTGCATTCCTTTCAACGCCTTCTTGATCAGGCCGATCTGCCCGGCATGGTATACGTCATGCTGTATTACACCGTGGATCATGGTGTAATATGAGTAATCCCGGCCTGGCACAAATTCTTCCAGAAAGCTATCATCTTCTATTTTTTCAAGCTCTGATACCAGCTCTTCCTGTGACAGGCTCAGCTCCATCTGAATGGCTTCCCACTCAAATTCATCAACGATCGGAAACTTCTTCCAATCCTTATCCAGCGTTTTAATGTCAAACTCCTCGTCTCCCTGTATTTTACGTACTGCAAAAATGCGCCAGGTCGTCATGTGATAAACGATTTCGGCGATCGAATGGGTATTGGTACTAAGACGCAGTTCAGCCATTTTAGGCGTCACATCGCGCAAAGCTTCCACAACAGAAGGGCCATACCAGGCTTCTTCGCTTTCATAAGTGTCGTTGAGTACATCTATGATCCTTAATATTTCTTCTTTTGATTCCATATATATTTTGTTCTAAGCACGATTATCCTTTGGTATTCAATGTATTTTAATATTACTAAAATAAAGCAACGAACAGGACATTATCAAATAAAGTTCAGCGCCTGTAAATTCTCTACCTTAAAAAATCTTCTTCCCTAATTTAACGAAAATCCGGCATTTAAAATATTTGTAAATTTTACAACCAAATGACTTTTATGATGGTCACTTATAGAGTATAGGCACGGTATTGTAAAAAATACCCTTGCTGATCGGGAAAAATAAAATGATTCAATTTCAAAATTCGTTAATCAGGTAACTAAAATTTAAGAAACGCTATGTTAAGAAAAGCATCATATTTAATTCTTTCTGTCTCCCTATGGCTGACCTCATGCAGCAAGGATCCCGTAAATGATCTATCAGACCTTGACTCGCAGGTTTTTATAACCAACCATGATAAAAGTGCAAACTTTAAAACTTTCAAAACTTTCAGTATATCCGATTCTGTGACCGTCGTCCAGGACAATAGATCAGGCACAGCGCTGACCAGCCTGGACAAAGATGTTCTTACCCGGATTATTACCAATATGCAAAATTTGGGGTATACCTATGTTGCTGTGGATAAAAAACCTGATGTCGGCCTTACTGCCGCCCGAATTACCAATACGTATCAAGATGTATCTTACAATCCCTATTCTTCTTATTGGGGTGGATTTTATGGCGGTTTTTATGGATACCCAAGTTACTATGTTTATGAGACCACTGAAAGCTATTGGGCAATTTCCATGCTTGACGTAAAAAATGCCGATTCGACTACCCAAAGTACTGATGGTAAAAGATTTAGAGTAATCTGGGATGCTCAGATTCGTGGTGGCGGGCTGGCCAACCAAAACTATGTTGACGAAATGGTTGATGCTGCATTCAGGCAATCCACCTATCTGAGCATAAAATAACTCATCAGTCGGACTTATCATTAGATCACAAAACTCACGGTTTTTTTTTAATACTATTGAAATGAAAAAACTAATCATTGCTGCATTCTTACTTGCGGGCCTACTTCCTGCCTTTGCGCAGGAACAGGCACCGAAATTATATACATTACCTTCTCCCTATGATCGTTATACACATTATCAGGTGACGGCCAGGTATACGGGTGCCATTCCGGCAGGCTCTTTTTCGAGCAATTATATTGATAAAGCTTCTTTTGAAAATTATTCCATCGCTCTGGAATGGGTTTTCCAGAATTCATTTTCTGTGGGTGGTGAAATCGGCTATTCTTTTTTCAAAAAAAGGCTTCCAAGAGCCACATATCAGCAAACCGATGGAAGTGAGATTTCTGCCATCCAGACCAGAACGCTGACGCAATATCCTATTCAGGCTTTCGTGAATTATCAGTTTGCCCCAAAAAACGCATCTATTCAGCCCTATGTCCAGCTGAGTGCTGGTGCCAGTGTTTTGGATTATACTGTGTACTACGGCATTCTTGCTGATCAGCAGCAAAAAGTACGCCCTACATATGGAATTGGCGTAGGTTCTAAATTTCTCTTCAAAAAAGATGGTAACTTCGGTGCTGATATCCGGGTCAAATATCAGGGGACTTCCTATGATTACGATTATATAGACAAAGGTATTTCGTCCATAAATGGCTCGGTAGGTCTGTTTTATCGTTGGTGGTAAACCCGCGCCAATCCTTACACACTTTGTTTAATTTCAGTTTTGAGTAAAAAAAAGATTTTGTCGAAAACAACAATTATTTGGATCAGCACAGTTCTTGTCGCATTTGCAGGAACAGGAATCTGGGCATGGAACCGGTTCGGGCCGTCGCAGGGAAAAACATACCATGAAATTTCAAGCTTGCCGGTCGCAGTCACCATCGACTCAGCTTCCAATGCCTGCGATCTGACCGTAAGGCGATATAAACAGATCGGTCGTGAAATGCAGTTTGAGCTTGCGGCAAATGCCGGGGGACTCGCTCCTTATCGTGTTGAAATTTCACAGAATGGCAAAACTCAGTTATTCGAAAAAGTGCCGCACCGGGTTTCCATGTGGCTTACCTTGTCAGATCTTAGCCTCAATCAGGGTAAGACAAAAATAAAGGTAAGCAGTCTGGGACAGCCGGGCTGCGAGACTGTGGCCGAGTTTGACTATAATAAAAAGCAGGATAACGAGATCCTGGCAGCTGAAAAATGGATCAGACAAGGCAGTAAAGACAACTGGCTCGATATCCGCCCGGTGGTGAAGGACAACAAAATCTATCTTAAAGATTTTGCCAATTACCAGGACGGACGCACGCGGGTGATCATGATTGACAACATCATTGTTGCCGGGCTGGAAAACGGTTTGGAAGTTAAACCAGGGTATCTTTATACGGTCACAGCGAAATGGATTGACGCCCCGTACAACGATTGGTGGAACGCTTTGAAAAACAGAGCACTGCGTCAGCAAAATATATGGATCGCGCCGCAGGGGCCGAAGAATGAAAATTCTGCACTTACAAAAATAGATATACCGGGGTGGTTTTCTCCCTCACGGGAAGTGAACGTTCATTTTGATACGCAGTTTCCGGAATTTCAGCCTATCCCCGGAAAACTGGTCATGCATTACCGTTTGAATAACTGGGTATCGCCGCAGAATTATTTCAAACGGGGCATTACCCACCTGTCTGCATTTGAAAAAGACATTCCTTTTGAAAAACTTCACTGGACAGTGCCGCCAAGTTTTTTCCAGGATAAAGACCAGGCATGGTTTGGAAAACGATCACGTGAGGAAGTTGAAAATGCCGCTAACACGGTTCCGGGTTATGGTGTTTATGCCTTCGACTTTGAGTTCTGGAATCAGCATTATCCGCCGGAAGTAAAACAGCGGCTGATCTGGTTTGCTGAACGTATCAAGAAAAACCATCCGCAGATGAATCTGTTCGATTATTGGGGAGGAAGCGCTTATACCAACCAGCATTTTAACCGAATGGACAATAAAAAACCGGCGGAATTTCTTAAAGATTATAAGGATCCACATCCGAGCCATTCTAACTTTTCCCCGTTACCGAATGGTGACAGTTTTCAGAAAACATATAACATCACGCCTACGGACGTTTACCCGCGGCCTACTTCTGTGGCCGACGAGCAGGGAAATACCCAGAATAATTTCACCTTGCTATCGGGGATACATGCGTTGCGGATCAACAAACTGATTCCCTTTCAAAAAAATAATAAGTCCATATTCTACGCCTGGAACCGGCATATGCCAACATCCAGCGACCCGATTGTTCCGTGGTTTTTCCATACCACCAATCCTGAAGGCGATCTTATTATGAATCAGCTGGAAATGATGCCCGCCAGTCAGGCACTGAGTTTGTCGCTGTTTTCACTAGTTCTTTTTGACGGCTATTATTTATGGCACGACAGCCAGCCCTCAGGCCGGGGAGCAAATGCGCACCGCTTTGATCCAAATGATAACGGCTGGGGAAAAGAATGGTATCCGGCAGATAACAAAACGGATATTTCTGCCTTTTATAAGGAACAGCCCAACGGAGACTCGCCACGTTACTGGGATTTCCCGACTGAGTTTTACGCCCTGGGAAACTGGATGGCCAAACAGGTTGAAGATGTATTGGTCGGAGGGAAAAACCAGGATCTGGCTTATGAAATTGATGGTAACTGGAAAGAACCTGAATTAGGCCAGGCAGCGTTGTCTGCGGACAGGAAAGAGCCGTTTGTGTCAGCCATTATCAAGGGAAATAAGATCGTCGTTATTGGAGTTGATTCCTTTCAATCGCCAGTTGCAACGCGTAAACTTAGCATTCGTCTGCCCGATGGGACTAAAACGACGATAACACTGTATGGAAACTGGCCTTCCTTGTATCGAGGGGTTCTGAAATAGCGAAAGGGGCATCGCATGAACGCGATGCCCGTTCTTTCTAAAAGATTACGAAACCCGAACATAACTACCCAGCCATTTGATATGGCTGCTTCCGTATTTCTGCATTATTTCCTGAACCGGCGCATCATTGATGTGGCCGATGAATTCGACCAAAAACCAGAAACGGAACGCAGACTCGCCACGAAGCGGCCGGCTTTCAATCTTGGTAAGGTTGATTCCTCTGTCATTAAATTCTTTCAAGAACTCATAAAGCACACCCGGCCGGTTGGTATTGGGGAGGTTTACAATCAATGTTGTTTTATCATCATCACTTTTCTGGTTGACAATATTTTTCGAGAGAATAAGGAAACGGGTCCTGTTCTGATCGTTGTCTTCAATGTTGTCAAACAAAATCGGCACACCGAAAAGGCGTGCAGAAATGGAAGAACAGATCGCAGCAGCGTCCGGCTCCTGAGCCGCCAATTTTGCAGCTTTTGACGTAGAGTCTACGGAAATCAGCTCGATTCCGAGTTCTTCAAGATATTCACCAATGAACTTGCCGCACTGACGAAACGCAATATCCTTTGAATATATTCTCTTAATATCACGCAATGAATCTGACTGTGAAGCGAAAGTAAAATGTATAGGAAGCAATACTTCCGCCACGATCGTCAATTCCTTTTCCCGTAAAAAATCCGCTGTTTCTACAACAATACCTTCCTGATTATTTTCAATCGGAACAACACCAAATCTTGCACGGCCCGTTTCGACACTTTCAAAAACAGAATGGATCGTCGGCAAAACGAGATACTCGCTCATGCCTCCGAAACGGCTTTCCGCAGCCTGATGTGTAAAACTTCCCTCCGGACCCAGATATGAAATTCTTTCGGGAAGTTCCAGATTACGGGAAACGGCAAAGATTTCAAAAAAGATAGCATCAATGGCCGGACGTGTCAGCAGGCCGGTATTCCTTTTTTCCAGTCGGTCCAGGATCTGCTTTTCGCGTTCAGGACGATAAATAATTGAATTTGAAGAACGCTTCAAATCTCCAACACTTTTAACCAGTTCCATCCTTTCATTCAGGATATTCAGCAGCTGATCGTCAAGTGCGTCGATGCGTTCTCTTAATTGTTGTAAATCCACAAATAATCTAATTTTTTATTATCGGTACTGTGATCATTTTAAGCATTTAACCGGCCATTAAATAGCAATGGCAAGCTCCTCAATATTGGTTTCTATTTTCAAATTATCAATAATAAACCGCTGACGTTCCGGCGTGTTCTTACCCATATAATAGGTGAGCAATTTCTGAATTGATGTTTCCTTTTGAAGGATAATTGGTTCCAGATGCATATCCTCGCCAATGAACTTGCCGAACTCCTCGGGAGATATTTCACCCAACCCTTTAAACCGGGTAATTTCCGGCTTGCTTCCGAGTTTTGCAATAGCTGCCTGTTTTTCTTCATCGTTGTAACAATAAAAAGTTTCCTTTTTGTTACGAACCCGGAAAAGCGGAGTTTCCAAAACGTAAAGGTGCCCATTTCGAACCAGATCAGGAAAGAACTGAAGGAAAAAAGTCATCAGTAATAAACGGATATGCATTCCGTCTACATCGGCATCAGTCGCGATAACGATCCTGTTGAAACGCAGATTTTCTACACCGTTTTCAATATCCAGTGCGTGCTGAAGAAGGTTAAACTCTTCGTTCTCATATACTATTTTTTTATTTAAACCGAAGCAGTTCAGCGGCTTACCCCGCAAACTAAATACCGCCTGGGTCTGGATATTCCGTGATTTCGTGATGGAACCACTGGCAGAATCACCCTCTGTGATGAACAACGTGCTTTCATGACGCAGTTCATTTTTCAGGTCTGTAAAATGCAGCCTGCAGTCGCGAAGTTTCTTATTATGCAGATTGGCCTTTTTCGCCCGGTCGTTGGCCAGCTTTTTGATTCCAGCCAGTTCCTTGCGTTCTCTTTCCGATTGCTCGATCCGCTTTTTCATCGCGTCCCGTGCCTCTGGGTTCATGTGCAGGTAATTATCGAGCCGCTCTTTGACAAAGTCATTTACGAAAGTCCTTATTGTGGTACTGTTCGGATCTGGCGTAATCGTATTAGAACCCAGTTTGGTTTTTGTTTGTGACTCAAATACAGGCTCTTGCACACGAATGGCCACCGCGGCGATAATGGATGACCTGATATCCTCCGGTGCATAATCCTTTCCAAAATGTTCACGAACTGCTTTCACAACCGCTTCACGGAAAGCCGACAAATGAGTCCCGCCCTGCGTGGTATACTGACCATTTACAAATGAATAATATTCTTCGCCATACTGGTTTCCGTGCGTCATCGCGAATTCAATGTCCTCGCCTTTCAGATGAATGATCGGATAACGGATCGATTCAGCATCTGATTTACTGACAAGCAAATCCATCAGCCCGTTCTGTGAAATATATTTCTGGCCATTGAAGTTAATCGTCAGACCGGCGTTCAGATAACAGTAATTCCAGATCATGTTGTCAAGATACTGGGGAATGTATCTGAAGTTTTTAAAGATCAGACCATCCGGTTCGAATGCGATATGCGTTCCGTTTCTTTGGGACGTTGTGATTTCTGCCGACTCATTGACAAGGTTACCTTGCTGAAATTCAGCATTTTTAGACTTCCCTTCCCGAAAAGATTGCACCTTAAAATAATTGGAAAGTGCATTCACCGCCTTTGTTCCCACCCCGTTCAGACCTACTGATTTCTGGAAAGCGCCGGAATCGTATTTTCCGCCTGTATTTATTTTTGAAACGCAGTCAACCACTTTACCAAGCGGAATTCCGCGCCCATAATCACGCACTTCGACACGATGTTCCGAAATTTTAATTTCTATATTTTTTCCATTTCCCATCATGTGCTCGTCAATTGAATTATCAACGATCTCTTTTACGAGCACATAGATACCATCATCAATGGAGGAACCGTCACCCAACTTCCCAATGTACATTCCCGGTCTTAATCGAATGTGTTCTTTCCAATCCAGTGACTTAATGCTATCCTCGTCGTATTGTATGCTGGCACTATTTTCCATAATCTATGAATACTCTAGTTTGGATAATTATGATTTTAATGTTCAATTTTAATAATTTGGGTCATATATCGTTAGCCTATTGTACCTTTGCGTTTGCAATACTTTAAGGCCGATTAATAGAAATTCTTTAAAAATAAGAAAAATCTAATTTACTTTGCCTTAAACTAGGGAAACTAAAATTCCATTTGGGCTTGGATTTAGTGCAAAAATAAAAGCTCATTTACATTTTTTTAATGAAACGGTCGCATTTCATTGTACAATAAAATTCATATGAACACATTCAAGTTGGCTAAAAATTGCAAATTTATCTTACCTTATTTATTAAGTTTGATTATTTCTTTACCAGGCCTTTCGCAGGTTGTTGCTCCACAATCTGCTCCCACTAGCGCACCTACATCAACCGGAACAACTCAAAGCGGAACACAGTCAGGTACTCCCCGTTCACAATCAGGCGCTCAGGGAAGCCAGGGCGCACAGGGCACCCAGCAAGGAACACAACAAGGAAACCAGCCTGCGAATTCAAATCAGCAGTCTAACCAGCAGAAAGCAAGTGATGCCCAAGCTGCTGAAAAAGCAAAAGCCGCAGCCAACAACGATCCAAATGCACCCAAGGAAGGAGCTGACCAGAGCAAGATCAATACTTCCACTACCGGAACATTGAGTGCCGAAGATCAGGAAAAAATGGCACTGCGCCAGAAAATCTATGGTTATTCCATTTTTGCAGACAAACAGTTTAACCCGATCCCCGACCTTCAGATCGCAACACCGACCAATTATGTAGTGGGACCTGGCGACGAGCTGAACATCTATCTGTATAACTACGCTGAAGCTACCTATAAAACAAAAGTAAGCCGCGATGGTTTCATTACCATTGAGCGTCTTGGAAATATATATGTGAGCGGTAGAACAATTGAAGAAGTAAGAAAAATATTGATCGATAAATTCTCAAAATTTACACCGGGACTGATCGGAACGAACGGAGAAACTGCCAGAACAAAACTGATGGTGACCCTTGGGGAGATCAGAAATGTTAAAGTTTTTGTAACAGGAGAAGTAATCAATCCGGGCACTTACGAGATCACCTCACTTGCATCTGCATTTAATGCCCTTTATCAGGCTGGCGGCCCAAATGAAATTGGTTCTTTCCGTGATGTTCGTGTTGTCCGTGCAGGCAAGGTGGTATCACACATGGATATTTACGATTACCTTGTCAACGGAAAGATTGACGGAGATATCCGCGTTCAGGACAATGACAATATCGTCGTTGGGTATTACAAGAAACGTGTGGAAATCACCGGTATGGTGAAAAGAACGGGGATTTATGAATTGAAAGAAAATGAGAAACTTGCTGACGTACTGAAATACGCCGGAGGTTTTAACGACAATGCTTATAAAGCACGTGTTAAAATTGAAAGAATTACGGCAAGAGAGAGAAAGATCGTAGATGTGCCTGAGCAGGATTATGCAACGGCCGAGGTTTCAACAGGTGACTTGATCAATGTTGAAACGATTCTTGACCGTATTGAAAATATTGTGACTATTGAAGGCGCTGTGATGCGTCAGGGAAGTTACTCGCTTGACAACAGCGGTACCTTGAAAAAACTGATCGAGAATGCCCAAGGGCTTCGTGAAGATGCTTTTACAGGACGCATCTCAGTGTTGAGAACCAGAACAGATCTAACCATCGAAAGTATCCAGCTGAATCTGGGAGATGTTTTAAACAATAACGTCCCTGACCTTGTATTGACACGTCTTGACCAGGTTGTTATTCCATCTAAGTTTGACATGGCGCAATCTGCCATTGTTACTGTTGAAGGTGAAGTCAACAATCCGAAGTTTGGAGAAAATGACGGTAAATATCCATACGTTGCTAACATGACTCTTGAAGACGTTCTGGTTAAAGCAGGCGGGTTTAAAGAATCGGCGTTTACAACAGAGGTGGAAGTAATCAGAAGAAAAAGAAATAGCATCCCGGGTGCTGCCAATGCGCAGATCGCTGAAACATTTAAATTCAACGTAAACCGTGACCTTTCGATCGGAAATAAAGAAAGCAACTTCGTGTTATTGCCTTTTGACCAGATTATCGTCAGAAAGTCGCCGAATTACGTAGAGCAGCAGTCAGTATTCCTGGAAGGTGAGATTCTTGTTCCGGGTTCTTATACCATTATCAATAAGAGCGATAAAATCAGTGATATCATTAAAAGATCTGGTGGACTGACTGAACTAGCCTATCCGGAAGGTGCTACTTTGTTAAGAAGAACCTTTGTTAAAAACATCACTGCGCCAACAGATTTTATAGAAGAGGAAGCAACGCAGGAAAGCATCAAAGAAGGAAAGATCACCGGCGACCAGCCAAACGTCAGAGAAGAATCGATCGGTATCAAGCTGACCAGCATTATGAAAAATCCTGGCTCTTTTGAAGATCTTGTTGTTCAGGAAGGTGATATTATCCGCATTCCAAAAAGACTGGAAACAGTTCAGGTTACTGGTGAAGTCTTGTATCCAACCACTGTGAAATACGGAAGAGGATTATCTTTTATTGACTACATCTCACATTCCGGTGGGTTTACAACGAGATCTCTTCGCAAGAGCGCTTACATCAAATACCCGAACGGATCTGTTGACCGTACGAGAAAATTCATGTTCTTCAATGTTTATCCAAAAGTGCAGCCAGGATCAGAGATCTTTGTACCGGTAAGAGGTGCTCCTTCATTGACCCCGCAACAAGCTATTCAGACAACGATTGGTGTGTTGAGCTCAGTAATGACGCTTATTGTTACGATTCTGGCCTTCCGTACTTTAAATTAAAAATAAAATATAATGTCGAATACGACTAATCAAGCAGCCGAAGAACAAGTTACCCCCAGAGAAGTAATTTTAAAGGTAATAGAGGCTAAAAATGCGATTGTAAAAAGCTGGAAAGTCATTCTGCTGTTTATCGTTCTTGGTGTAGGAATCGGGTATGCGATGGACCTTTACCTGATTAAACCAAACTCTTATGAAGCTACGATTGTCTTCAATATGGGTGGCGGAACCACAGGAAATGATATGGGGAACCTTGCGGGGCTTTTCGGAATGGGCGGCGGAGCCACGGACGCCAACATATTTACAGGTGACAACTTTTTCTACTTTGTTGAATCACGTCCGGTTCTTGAAAGGACATTAATGAAAACAGTGGACGTTCATGGAAAAAAGGTCATTCTTGCCAACTTTGTAATTGATTCCAGTGGAATCAAAGAAGATGAATGGGACGGACGGGAAGATGTACAAGGATTTCAGTTTACACAGCAAAACCCCGATTCTCTGAGAGGACAAGGACGGACAGTTTTGAATGAGCTTGTACTTAAAATGAAAGGGACTACCGAAATAGGCGTTTTGGAACGCAAGTCATCTTTTATTGCTCTTACCGCTACCATTCAAAACGAAACGCTGGCTGCACTTTGGGCAAGAACTTTGCTTAAAACTGTTGAAGAAGTTTATACCGAAAAACAAACAAAAAAATCATTGACGACGTTGAGATTATTGGAACGCCGCGCTGATTCCCTTGCTTTTATTCTGGGTAAAAGTGAACACAGATTGGCAAGAGAAATGGATTACAGTACGCAGTTGATCGTTCCGGAAGCAAAGATCTCCGTTAATAAACTGGAAAGAAATAATAGCTTCCTGCAACAATTATACTATGAAGCGGTTGGAAATGCTGAGAAAATGCGGGTATCTCTTGTAAAGGAAGCTCCCCTTTTCACTTTGATTGAAGATGTTAAAGTACCTCTTGATCTTAAATCGGAAAGCAAGAAGAGAGCAAAGATCGGAGCATTGGTTGGTTTAATGCTTGCACTGATCTACGTATATGTGAAAAGTATATACAGAGCTATCCTCGATGACACTACTCAACAGCCTACAAAAGCGTAACTAATGCAGCACACAACTACAATTAAGGCCGGAGGATCGGAAAAAGATTACTGGAAGGATTTATGGAAAAATAAACAGCTTCTATTGATTCTATCTAAAAGAGATATATCAGTTCGCTATAAACAAACACTTTTAGGAGTAGCCTGGAGTGTCCTGCGTCCGATTATGACAATGACTGTGATGGTCTTTGTTTTTAGTTACGTAGCCAAATTAAAAGGAGATGAAGGGATCCCGTATCCGTTAATGGTTTTGTGCGGAATTACGATCTGGACATTCTTTGCCAACACATTTTCGCAGATCAGCAGCAGTATCCTGATCAATTCGAACCTTGTATCAAAAGTGTATTTTCCAAGACTGCTCATGCCGCTTAGTTCGGTAGCTGTGGGTTTTGTAGATTTTTTAATAACACTCGGTATTTTTCTGATTTTAACTGCATTTTTTCATCATCCGTTAAGCTGGAATATCGTTTACCTGCCCGCATTTTTATTGCTGGCATTTATTACATCGATGGGTTTTGGCCTTTTCTTCGCAGTATTGAATGTCCGTTTCAGGGATATCGGACAGCTTATTCCTTTTATTGTTCAGGTTGGATTTTACATTTGTCCTATCGCATACAGCAGCAGACTTGCGCAAGGTATGTGGTATGAGAAATACTACAATCTAAATCCGATGGTCGGAATTATTGATGGCTTCAAATGGTGCCTGTTGGGTGATAAAGCATACTTTAACCCGAACAGCGTATACTCGACCGCTATCATTTCGGTTGTTATTCTGATATTATCCTTAATTTACTTTCGTAAAAAGGAAAATACCTTCGTAGATCATATTTAGGAACTGTAACTTTTGGCCATGTCAGTAATCACAGCTGAAAATATCAGCAAAAAATATATAATTGACCACAAGCATAAAACTGGTGGTCCTTCTACTTTTCGTGATGTCGTCAGTGATTTATTTTCACGTAAATCATCACACGACTACACTGAAAAAGAAGAGTTCTGGGCACTTAAAGACGTAAACTTTACAATTGACCGCGGCGACCGTATCGGGATCGTAGGCCATAACGGAGCAGGAAAATCAACGCTTTTAAAGATTTTAAGCCGCATTACCGAACCCAGCACAGGACAAATAAAAATTGATGGCCGTGTTGCAAGTTTGCTTGAAGTAGGGACAGGTTTCCACCCGGAGCTAACCGGACGCGAAAATATTTATTTAAACGGTGCCATTCTTGGGATGGCGAAGTGGGAAATAAAAGAATCTTTTGATGCGATCGTTGATTTTGCCGGTGTTGAAAAATTTCTTGACACTCCGGTAAAACGTTATTCTTCTGGAATGTACGTGCGTCTTGGTTTTGCCATTGCAGCACACTTAAATCCGGAGATCCTCATTGTGGATGAAGTATTAGCCGTCGGCGATACTGAATTTCAGAAAAAATCGCTTGGTAAAATGCGTGATGTTTCAGAAAGCGGAAAAACGCTGCTTTTTGTCAGCCATAACCTTACGGCAATACAAGCGCTTTGTAACAAGTCATTTTATTTTGAAAAAGGTCAGCTGATCGATCAGGGTGAAACAACCCATATTGTTACCAATTATCTGAGCAAGGTATCGCATAAGAAAATGGAACGCCACTGGGATGATATCAACCAGGCGCCGGGCAATGATCAGGTGAGAATCAAAAGTTTCAGGCTTCTTGCAGAATATATTGATAATCTTGTCCACATCGATGTGAGAACGCCGATGAACTTCCAATTTGAATTTTGGAATATGGAAGAAGGTGCTAATCTGAATTTAAGTATGCACCTTTACACCTTTACGGGCGAATGTATTTTCAACGTAGGAACGGAATCCCAGCAATTTGGGAAAGGACTGGTAACAGGCGTTTGTCAAATTCCCGGCCATTTCCTGAATGACGGATCGTACGTTGTTTCCATGATGATTGTAAAAGATACCAGTACTGTCGTTTACAACATGGAGGAGGCGCTTATTTTTGATATCGAAGATTACCGTGAAAACGTGACCTGGTATGGAAAATGGCCTGGCTATATACGCCCAAAACTTAATTTTTCTATCCGTCAAACTGAACACCTGGTGAATGATTAACGTCACTAAAGCATATTTACCCGACCAGGAACAATACATCAAATACGTTCGTGAGATTTGGGATCGAGGGTACCTGACAAATAATGGTCCTCTGGTACAGGAGTTGGAAGCCAAATTGAAGGAATATCTCAACGTAGATTATCTTTATTTTTGTGGTAACGGCACCATCGTGCTTCAGATCGCTATGAAAGCGCTGGAGATCAAAGGAGATGTCATTACGACGCCGTTTTCATACTGTGCTACTTCAAATGTAATACTCTGGGAAAACTGTACGCCGGTTTTTGTTGACATTGATCCTGAAACCTGCAATATCAATGCGGACCTGATCGAATCTGCGATTACACCTGAAACGACTGCAATTCTTGCAACCCACGTTTATGGCAATCCATGCGATGTTGAAAAAATCGAAGAAGTTGCAAAAAAACATAATCTGAAAGTAATCTACGACGGAGCTCATGCTTTTGGGGTAACTTATAAAGGCAGATCACTGTTTTCTTACGGAGATTTGAGCACCTGCAGTTTCCACGCAACGAAAGTATTTCATACCATTGAAGGCGGTGCGCTGATTTCCAATCATCCGGAACTTGATAAAGAACTTCACCTGTTACGGGCCTTCGGTCATAAAGGGGATGAGGAATATTATTTTGCCGGAATCAATGGTAAAAACTCAGAATTCCATGCTGCCATGGGACTTTGTAATTTGCCGAACGTCCCGGATATCATTGCCGCACGAAAAGAAATATTTGACTGGTATGACAGTTTCCTAAACTGGGATATCCTTTCAAAACCTAAAATAAGTACCGACATCGAGTACAATTATGCTTATTATCCTGTTGTCTTCCCATCGGAAAAAGTACTGAAAAATGTACAGCAGGCGCTCGCAGCGGAAAACATAATACCCCGCAGATATTTTTATCCATCGCTCAACACACTGGCATACATGCCCAAAAACATATCTTGCCCGGTTTCGGAGGATATGTCCGAAAGAGTGCTAAGTTTGCCGCTTTATGTTGGCCTGCCTCTTCCGGACGTAGAGCGAATCAGTAAAATTATCAACGGACATTTATCACCATAGTCTCATGGCTATTCTTTATTTACTTTCCTTCTTTCTGTTTTTATATAGTGTTGGTTATACTGCAAAAAAAATAACATACCCATCACTTACCGAATGGCTCATCACATCATTTGTTCTTTTCACTGGAAGCATAATCCCGACAGGGTTTGTGCTTTCAGCATTAGATCTCACCGCTAGTACGCCTGCCTGGATCCTTGGCAACTTCATCGTAATCGCACTGCATTTCACGCTCTGGACAAGACTTTTTCCGCAGCAGCAGGCTTTTTCCGTACGAGCGACTCTTGCAAACAGGTTCAGTACCTTCAAGTTGTGGATGAGAGAACTGTCTCCTTATCTGAAGCTGATCTTCCTGGCGATGTTTGGAACCCTTGCGATCATCGGAATTACCAATCTGATTCTGGTTCTTTTTACTGTCCCTAATGAGTGGGATAGCATGACCGGGCACCTGAACAGGGCGGTGCGTTATATCCAGCGCGGCACTATGGAACATTTTGGCGGAACAAACTGGAATATGGATACGTATCCAAAAAGCGTTACCACCATTCAGATCTATTCCTATCTGGTTACCGGAAAGGTCGAGAACGCGTTTAAATTGATACACCATGCCTCCTACTGGATCACATTGATTTCGGTTTTTGGTATCGCTCAACGAATTGGCAGAAATCTTTCGGCAAGCTTTTTCTGTGCGCTGGCCTACGGGATGTTCCTTGACTTCCTGATGCAGGCGGTAACCACCGAGACCGACATTGTATTGACCGCGTACCTGAGCTGTTTGTTGTATTTCATTTTTACCTTCTACAATACCCGTGAAAACCGTTATCTGTATCTGAGCGGAATGGTGATCGGGATCGTTTTTGGTCATAAAATTACGTTTGCATTTTTGCTGCCTTCTGTGTTTGTGATCATGATCTACGCCGTTTTCCTTGCGCCGAATTTTAAAATATTCTTTGACCGGGTCATCAGGCTGGCAGCTGCTATTTTTCTATCGGTATTGATCTATACACTTCCAACAGGATATTTGAAAAACATCCAGGTGTTTGGTCATCCTATTGGCCCGCCTACTGCGTTAAAACATCAATCGGTTGAAAGATTCGGAACGCCTGGAAATCTTCTTAAACAAGGCACAAGGAATGTGATCCGTTACGGTTATGATTTTTTTAATCTGGATGGTATCAGAAATGCACAATGGGGTTATGACCTGAATACCCAAATCCGCAAACCCATCATTCTTTTAGAAGACAAGCTGCATATGCGTTTAGACGAGGAAACCGTTTATGCCATCGTTCCTTTTACCTTCCAGAGAAGATTTGACTTTTATAACGCCAATCCTTACTGGGGCGTATTTGGTTTTGCGCTTATTCTTCCATTAATTTTACTTGTTTTTTTCAGAGTATTCTGGTCCCGCGTTCACTGGTTTCTGGCACTGGCCTTTGTACTGGACTACATGGCCATTTCATATACGGCTGTTTACGATCCGTTTAAGGGAAGATATTTTATCGAACCAGGCTTATTCGGCGTATTGTTTCTGCTGCTCTTATTTTCAAACCACCGCCTGTCGATCATCAAACCGAGGAGAAAAATATGGAAAGGTTATGTACTGATGATCGTATTGCTCGGCTGCACTTCGGCACTGATGTCCGTATTCCTGAATATTCGATGCCTTCCGTTTGATGTCTACGGCCATGAATCAGCATTGACAATGAAGCGCATTCCTTTCCAGACTTTTGCACGGCCCGACATCACAAAACCTTATGAGACTTACGATTCCATTGTACCCCAAGATGCAACGGTTGCGCTGGCTACAATTAACGATGATTTTGAATATCCGCTGTATGGGGCAAAACTGACCAGGAAGTTAATTTCAATCAATCCGTTTGAAAAAGGTTTACAACCTATTCCAAAGGAGGCAGATTATTTATTTTATGCCAGAAGTGTCATTAATGATACTACAAAAATCAAAGCATTACCAACCGATATCAGGCTGGGAACCGATACGACCATGAAACATCTGATCGTAAAAGGTGAGGACTATTACCTCAGAAAGCTGAAATAATAAACACGGGATAACCGCTATCAAATTCATCGCACTAAAAATTATCTTATGACCATTGCCATTATGCAACCTTATATTTTCCCGTATATCGGGTATTTTCAGCTGATCAATGCTGTGGATAAGTTTGTAATTTATGACGATGTAAATTTTATAAACAAGGGCTGGATTAATCGGAATCAGATCCTGGTTTCAGGTCAGCCGCATCTTTTTACAGTGCCTTTAAAAGACGCAAGCCAGAATAAACTGATTCATGAAGTGGAGCTGGCAATCAATGATCCGTGGAAAAAGAAGTTCTTAAAAACGATCCAGCAATCTTATCAGAAGGCACCTAATTACCAAAAGGTTTCTCTTCTAATTGAAGAAATCGTAAATTTCCAGTCTGAAACCATCGCTGAGCTCACGCTGTATGCCCTGAAACAAGTATGCATTTATATGCATATTGATACACAGATCATTAATTCGTCAAAGGTATATAATAACACAGCGTTAAAAGCCCAGGATCGTATCCTGGACATTTGCAGACAGGAAAATGCTTCCCATTACATCAATCCGATCGGTGGCATGGAGTTGTATGATAAAATTAAATTTGAAAAGGAGAATATCAGGCTGAACTTTATCAAAAGTGTTGCCAGCCCATATCCTCAATTTAAAAATGCTTTCGTACCTTGGCTGTCGGTTATTGATATATTAATGTTTAACGATGCAGAAAACATCGCTGGACTTCTTAAAGAATTCGAACTTATATAGAGAATGGCAAAGGTTATTATTTTTGGAGTTTTGGATACCGCAGAACTGGCCCATTACTATCTTGAAAACGATTCAGAACACGAAGTAGTAGCCTTTTCGGTTAACCGGGAATATATCACAGAGGAGTCTTTTCGTGGGCTTCCGCTGGTAGCTTTCGAAGATGTAGAAACAATATTTCCTCCCTCCGATTATTCATTTTTCGCACCGATGACAGGAAGAAACATGAACAGGAACCGGGAAGCAATCTACAATCAGGTGAAAGCAAAAGGTTATCAGTTTATATCCTATATCAGCTCACACGCAACGATTCTTGACAGAAAAGTTATTGGTGAAAATTGCTTCATCCTGGAAGATAACACGATTCAACCTTTCACCACCGTTGGAAATAACGTGGTGATGTGGAGCGGTAACCATATCGGTCATCATGGGCAAATAAAGGACCATGTGTTTTTCACCTCACATGTGGTGATGTCAGGGCACTGTGTGATCGAATCTTATTCATTCTTTGGCGTGAACAGTACGATCAGGGACTATATGAACATCGCACAGGGCACGCTTGTTGGCATGGCATCAGCGATAACTAAAGATACTGAAGAATGGGGAATCTATGTCGGGAATCCCGCTAAAAAGGTACCGGGGAAGCTCAGTTACGACGCTTATTAAGACTTCTGAATTATCTTGAATTCTTTGAATGTGACACCAACGAACCTATCCGAATGACCCAGCAAAAAGTACTATTTATAAGCCATGACGCAAACCGGGCAGGAAGCCAGCTTCTTTTGCTTCAGCTGCTTCGGTTGCTGAAAGAAAAAGGAGTACCTATGCATCTGCTGCTTTGTAACGGTGGTGTATTGGAGGAGGAATTTGCGGACGTGGTGAGCATTACAAAGTTGAATAGTACTAAAAATACCGTTTCAAATCTTTCAGGCAAGTTTTTACAAAAAGTGAGACTGCACAAATTGTATGAGAAACATACCATTGAGAAGGAAAACGAACGAGCCATTGCTGAATTAAAGAGTCAGAATATCGGATTGGTTTTTGTTAACTCAATTGCCAATGCGGAGATATATTATGACTTTCTGAAATTTTTGCACGATTTACCAGTCGTCCTGTTCGTACACGAACTCGGTATGTCGGTAAAAATTTATACCTATAAGGAACATCTTTCTTTTTTGCTTCAAAAGACCAGTCACCTGATTGCCGTTTCCAATGCTGTAGCTAATCATTACATCAAAGATTATAATTTCCCGTCTGATCGCGTAAGCACCTTTACCCTGATCGATCATGACCATATTGATGATAAACTAAAATCGGCTCAGCCCGGACTGCTCGAAAAAACATATGGCATCCCAAAAGGTGCTGTTGTGATCGGGGGCTGCGGCAATGCCGAATGGCGAAAAGGAAATGATATTTTCAACTGGATTGCAAGGAGAGTTCTCCAGAAAACCAGTCCGCTGGATGTCTATTTTGTCTGGGTTGGCGCAGGGCCGCAGCACGAAATTTTCGAACTGATCAAAAGTGATATTCATCTGATGGGGCTGGAAAACAGAATTATACTGATCCCTCCTACCCCGCAGGCACTGGATTATATCAGTCGTTTCGATGTACTTTTGTTGAGTTCGAGGGAAGACCCTTATCCGCTTGTCGTGCTGGAAGCTGCGCTGAATGAAACACCGGTCGTGTGTTTTGACGGTGCCGGCGGCGCGCCGGAACTCATCGAATCGGATGCGGGATTTGTTGTTCCTTATATGGATATTTCTGCGGCATCAGAAGCACTAATTAATCTTATCGTTGATCCGTCCCTGCGGGAAACCATGGGTCAAAAAGGACGTACAAAAGTTTTGGAACGTCACAATACTGTGAAGAGTGTTGCAAAAATTGAAGCGATAATTCAAAAGTATCTACCTTTGCAGGTTTCCGAAAAACACAATCAATGACCATTGCCTTTACCATTTGTTCTATCAATTACCTGGCTCAGGCACGCACCCTGGGCGATTCCCTGGCAATAACCAATCCTGAGATCCTTTTTGTCATTGGCCTGGTGGATAACCAGGAGGGTGTAAGTTTTGAACAGGCCTACCAGCCAAAGTACCCCATGATTGAAATTGATAAGATCGGGATCGAAGGCTTTGAGGATATGTGCAGCCGCTATAACATCACAGAATTAAATACTGCGGTAAAGCCTTTTTATTTTACCTATTTCTTTAAAAATTATCCCGGGGCCAAAAACGTAATTTATTTTGACCCGGATATCATAATATATCAGCCACTGACGGGCCTGCTTGATTCGTTAAAAAGGCATGAAGCCGTTTTGACACCGCATGTGAACACCCCGATAGAAGACAGACTGACGCCCAACGAACTGCACCACCTGAATACAGGAATTTATAACCTTGGATTCGTGGCTTTCAGGAGAAGCGGTGCCAATACGGAATTCATCCGTTGGTGGGAGGAAAAATTGCGTTATGAATGTCTGATCGATTTGTGCAATGGTCTTTTTGTTGATCAGAACTGGATGAATTTTTTACCGGTTTTTGTACCGGATACACACATTGAAAGGAATCCCGGCTATAATGCTGCCTATTGGAACTTGCATGAACGCGTTTTCTCAAAAAATGAAAATACCTTTTATGTTAATGAAAATAACCCGCTGATTTTTTTCCATTACAGTGGATATGACCCAGAAAAACCTGACGTCCTGTCTAAATACCAGGACAGGTTCCAGCTTTCAGACCGCAAGGATGCTACCGAACTTTTTGATATCTATCGCAATAGCCTGATCAGTAACGGCAATGCCTATTATCGTAAATTCCCTTGCTCTTACATCAAACCGGCAAAAGTAAAAAGGTATGTCCGGGTAAGAAAGTACCTGAACAAGCCTGTTAAATACCTCATTGACCAGATCGACACGTTGTAATGAAAGAGCTGGTATCTATTCTGATCCCGATATTAAACGCGGATCTGACCATACACGAAGAAAAAGTTTTGAGGCACAGCCTCAAAGCGCTATCGCGATATCCAGTCATTCTCTTTACCTATGAGGGAGCTGATCTTTCTGCTTTTGAATCGGTTGAGGAACGCGTGGAGGTATTGACATTCAAATCAAAATATTTTGAATCCAGACAGGCTTTATCCAACCTGCTGTTGATGGAAGATTTTTACGCACGGTTCACATGGAGTGACTTTGTTCTGATACATGAGCTGAACAGCTGGATTGTAAAGGATGAGATACATTATTGGTGCAAGCAAGGATATGATTACCTGCATGCCAATCCCGTAAAAAATCCAGGTTCGGAAAATAGTATTGTCAACGATTTTTCGAGAATCTGGGGACTCGATGACGTTGAAAAGCAGGCAATGGCAAAGACTTTTGACCATGACGGCCTGAAATTATGTAATGTTGAGCGGATGATCAAAACGTTGTCTGCCAGAAAAAAAGAAGCGCATTACTACCGGCAAAATGATAAGTTCGAAAATAAAGATTCTTTGTTTTGGGAAGTAGAAGCGAATCGTTTCTGGCCGCAATTGAGAAAACCAACACCAATTGTCCAAAGCCGGTTTTCTCAACATGCAAGCGAGGTGCTTGGATATGCTGACCACCGGGATGCCTGGCCAACCGGAATTTGCGGAATTGATATGAATAACCTGGACAATCTTCCGTTTTATAAATAGGAAAGAGAAACACACAGCATGAATATAATCTTTACCGTCTGTAACCGACTCCAACTACCCAATGCATTGGCACTGGGCGCATCGGTGTTGCAGTTCCAGCCTGATTCTGTGTTTTACATTGGCTGGGCTGATACCGTGCCGCTGCCAAAAGTACAGAGTGCCTTTAAAATCATTTCCGTTGAACAGATTGATGTGCCCGAGTGGGGACAGATGTGCTCTTCTTATTATGATTTTGAGCTGGCCGCAGCCGCACGTCCCTGGTTTGCAAAAGGTATTTTGAAAAAACATAAGGATTGTAGTCAGCTCACATTTCTGGCACCTACTACTTTGCTTTTCGGGTCCGCTAAGGAGATCACCAACCATGCGGCTGAATTGTTTTTAACGCCTCATATTACAAAACCCCTTGCCAGTTCGGGCATTCTGGACGACAAGCGAATTCTTAATATCGGAATGTTCCACGCTGGGAGCTGGATAATCAGGCCAGGCGAGGCTGCATCAAAATTGCTTGACTGGTGGTCGCATCGGACCATTGACAGGGCACGTTTCGATCTCTGCAATGGTATGTGCATGGATCAGCTCTGGCTTAATTATGCGCCGGTCTGGGTCAAAAACAACATGCAGATCCGGCATTCCGGCTGGCACTATGGCTTGCATAGTATTTTAAATAAAAATTTAAAGGAAGAGCAGGGAAGTTTTTTTGTTGATGACGAAAAACTGATATCTGTTGATTTTGCCGGTGTTGAAAACTTTCATCCCGTCTGGTCGGAACATCGCGGCCTTATTTACCAAAACAGTACGTTCAAAAAGCTCTCTGACCAGTATCAGCTCACGCTGAAAAAATACGACAAGCTGAAGATCAATGGTGAGCCGGGATTTGGCAAACCTTCAAATATAAGCAGCCAGCGCGCTTTGCGAAAAAACATCGCCGGCAAGCTCAGGGCAATAACAAAATTCGTTGACCAGTTTTAAGGTCAATACACAAGCATTAAATAAGTATGAAACCTCTTCAGGAAAGCACATCCGAACTTCGTGATTTTGTATCAAAATTGACGATTAAAAATCAGGCGAATGATGCGGCCAGCCGATATCCAAAACTGACAATCATCACGCCGTCCTACAACCAGGCCGATTTTCTGGAACGCACTATATTAAGTGTTTTGAACCAGAACTATCCGAATCTGGAATACATTATCGTCGATGGAGGCTCGACTGACAGAAGTGTTGAGGTAATCAAAAAATATGAAAAATACCTGTCCTACTGGGTTTCTGAGAAAGATAAGGGACAAGTTCATGCCATCAACAAAGGACTGGAAAGAGCAACCGGAGACTGGATCAGTTTTCAAAACTCGGATGATGTATATTTTCCCGGAACCTTTCAGCGTTTTGGTGAAGCGGCCTTGCACAATCCGGCTGATATTTTATACGGCGACTTGTTTATGATCACGACGGATGATGAAGTGACCGAGATATTAAAAACAACGTCATACAGCCTCACCTGTCAGATTCTGGAAGGTATGCAGATTCATAACCAATCTTTGTTCTTTAAAAAATCGCTTGTAGAAAAATATGGCAAGTTTGACGAATCCTTCCGGTTTGCATTTGACTATGAATTTATAACACGTTATACACTTCACGACAGCACAAGGATCCGGAAAGTGGAAGGGCTCGGCGGCGCGTTAAGGGTTCATGCTGATGCCAAATCATCCACAATCGCTTCCGTAGGTTCAGAGGAACATCTTAGAATACAAAAATTGTACAATTCTGCGATATCATTCCCTGCTCTTAACAAAATACGGTATCTTTGGTGCAGGATCCGAAAGGTGTCCTATTTTTTATTGCGATTTGATTTCAAATACATACGTTTCAGATTATCAAGATGAATTTGAATCTAACAACTTTAATAAGAAACTTTAATTTTTTGAGGTATTCCGTGGGCATCGCGATGATGTTCAATGGCTTTCCTCTAATATTCTTTTTTCGTGATACCTTAGGGATCGGTCCGGCAAGCAGTACTTTTACGGCAGGTTTCTTTCTTTTGGCGCTTCTTCTGATGACGCCGACCCATCTGTTTTTAAGATTTTATAAGCCAAATCCTATCCTCTTCAATTTAGGTGTGGGTTTTTTGGCTATTTCAATGTATTACTTTGTGTTTTTTAATCCTGTCGGCACAGGCGTAACTGACATTGGTAACTATGTTTTTATTTTTGCATTTCTCATCTTACTGATGAGCATCCCCAGTGATGTTCAGGAAACGGTTGTCCCCGTACTCTTTATATTTTCGTTGTTCTCAAACATTACCCTTGTTTACTCGCTGATGACCGATCCAAGCTGGACGGTTGGTATGCGAGCTGCGGTAAGTTTTTCCAATGAAGGTGCCCAGGCAGGTGGAAATCCGCACATTACAGCCAGAAACGGGGTTATTTGCCTGCTTACCGCGTTGGTTCTCATTCCACGTTACCGGAGCGTATTCGGACGGTTATTCTTATATTTCTCTGTACTTTTCAGCCTGGGTGTGATTGTAATCTCCCTGGCGAAATCCAGCTATCTGGGTGTCGGCATTATGGTTGCTTTATATGTTTTTTACAACTTTAAAGTGACCCGCATATTTTCTGCGATCGGCAGTATTTTTACTTTTAAAAATCTGTTGATATTGATCGTAGTTTACTTTGCAATAGACTATTTCCTGAGTGTTTACAGCAATGTTTATTACAGTCTTGGAAATTACTGGAGTGTTTTTGAGGACAGGATCATGGATGTGATCTTCACCTCGCTGGGTGTAAAACTTACAGAAACAGCAGATATCGATGCCTCGGCCATGGGGCGTGTCAGCGGCTTCTCAGACTTTCTTGAAACGATCTACTCCTGGGATGTTTTTCTGGGTAAGGGCTACAAATTTGGCTTTCTTGATATTCCTATTCTGGAAGCCTGGGTTAACCATGGTATACTTGGTTTCCTGTTTTTTAATGGATTTAATTTCTTTCTTTTCATTTACTCTTTGCAGGAGATTAAAAGAAATACAAGTCCATTGTCGACATTTCTGGCCTATTTCTTCCTGTCACTGATCGTGCTGCTGATTTCCGGAGGACGCCCTTATGACATTGCCTACTGGTTTCCGTATGCGGTCATGATCCGATTCCTGGGAATAAAGTACTTTGATAAGTTTAATGCGAAACCGGCACCAAAGCAACTGGCTCCTGCGAATCCCTGATTACCAAACAGCACTATATTGAGAAAGCAACTTCGGATTGTTACAGATTTGAGGTTCATTACACCTGCACATGAGACAAAGAGTTGAACAACTGGATGGACTGAGAGGGATTTTTTCTATTCTTGTTATTGCCCACCACCACAACGCATTTCGGGATTCGGTTTTTTACAACAATTTCTTTGTCATCAATTCCAGTCTGTTTGTTGATTTTTTCTTCGTACTAAGTGGTTTTGTCATTGCCATGAATTACCTTGAAAAGATCCGAACAGGAGAAGATTTCGGCACATTCCTGAAAAAACGCTTTATCAGGCTTTATCCCCTGCTGTTTTACACAGAAGTGCTGTTCATCATCGCAAACCTGATCGGCGACCAAAGCGCCCTGAAAAATGTGAATGATATGCAGCTCTCCTATTATTTGCAGGCGGGACTTGATACGCTGACCTTCATGGGCTCAACGCCTGTCCTTGGCGATTGGATGGGCATCAATTACCCGGCCTGGTCCATCTCCTCCGAAATGATTTCTTATGTCGTTTTTGGCCTGGTCTTACTGCTTGTTCCTTCTAAAAAATACCTTGCCTTCCTAATTCTCTCGCTGATTTCTGTTGCCTTTATTATTTACAAGGGCGAGTATATGCTCGTGTACGATTACGGTTTTGTCCGCGGGCTGCTTTGCTTTTGTATGGGCATTTTCACCTTCGGCTTTCTACGCGACCGGAATCTTCAGCTAACTATTTTTGAAATCCCATTTTTAGCCCTGCTGATTTCGGCCATGTACATGACGCATCACTTTGAATGGAATCTGATCAGGCTCATTTTTCCGATCTTATTCTCTGTTGGAATTATAATTTTTTCTTCATCAACCGGGATCGTCACACAACTGCTTTCAAGCAAAACATTTCAATATCTGGGGCGTATTTCTTATTCCCTGTATCTGAACCATGCCATCGTTTTAATTTTTGTTAATATCTGTCTTTTCAGGATCTTGAAATGGGCTCCGACAGAAACTCATATCTTTTGTTCATTGATTATTTCGATTTCGCTGACCATCGTATATTCACATTTTACCTATGAATACATCGAGAAGCGTTTTGGAAATTTCCTGAAAACGAAGTTGGGTTAGACACTGCTCGTACGATTTTTGATGACGTAAATCATATTCGCTTTGGTAAACCATTCCGTCTTTGGATTGGTTATTAAGTTGTACTAATCCATTAGAAGATATGTCAGCATTTTCAGATTTGATAAACAGCAACAAGCCCGTTTTGGTAGACTTTTCTGCTGAATGGTGTGGCCCTTGTAAAATGATGAAGCCTATTCTTGAAGAACTGAAAGCCGGTTTGGGAGATAAAGCGACGATTGTAAAAGTTGACGTGGATAAAAATCCGTCTGCAGCTCAGGCATACAAAATCCAGGGAGTTCCGACGCTTATTGTATTTAAACATGGAAAAGTGATGTGGAGACAATCCGGTGTTGTACAGGCAAATCAGTTGCAAAGTATCATCAGTAAATATTTATAAAATTTAAGTCAGCATTGATGTATAATAAAAGAAACGTTGAATCAATCAGTCAGATTGATTTTACAGATCAGTATCTACCCCAGGAACAATTCGAACAGGCTGAATTTACCGGTTGCACGTTTGCTGACATTTCAGGAACTGATTTTACTGACTGTTCTTTTATTAACTGTAATTTCAGCAATGCTGTTGTTGCAAACTGTAAAATGTTCGACGTAGAATTTATTGACTGCAAAATGATTGGTGTTAATTTTTCTGACACAAAAGACTTTGGGTTTTCGGTACGTTTTGAGAAGTGTATGCTTGACTATACTATTTTCGACAACAAAAAATTAAACAAAAGTCAGTTTATCAATTGTAAAATCAACGGTGCAGATTTTACCCAGGCGGACCTGTCGAAGTCTAAACTTACGAACTGTGATTTGTTTGGGGCAGTATTTTCTGCAACTAATCTGAGCGGGGTTGATTTTACCACCTGTCAGAATTTTTCTATTGATCCTGCGACAAACAACGTTAAAAAGGCCCGATTTTTATCCTCGGATCTGGCTGGTCTGCTGACAAAGTTTGACATAATCATCAAATAAACAGTACATTCCTAAATCTTCATTAAAGTAACTTCACGCATGTCCAATCAGATATTTGCAGAAAAAGTATATACCGGCTACGAAGTATTACATAATCAGATCATTACTTTCGAAAATCAGGAGATCACCAGCCTCGAACCATCCGAATATGATCTTGGTCTAAGGCATTTTCAAAACATCAGTGCGGGGCTTTTTGATATACATATAAACGGTGGTGAACAATTCCATTTCACTGAAAAGGCAGATGAGGAAACGATTGATGATATCTATCAGTCGAGTCTGAAGCAGGGAACAGCATATGTTTTCCCTACACTGATTACGTCGTCTCTCGAAAATATTCTAAAGGGAATAACTGCCATCCGTACTTATCAGCGAAAAAATCCGGGTTCCGGAGTTTTAGGCATGCACCTGGAAGGGCCGTTTCTGAACCCGGTTAAACGTGGCGCACACCTTACTGAATATGTCAGAAAACCGACCGATACAGAATTGGAAGCGATTATCAGCCATGGCCGTGATGTGATTAAATTAATAACCATTGCACCCGAAATGTTCTCCCGCGAGCAGATTGATACACTCATCGCTTCGGGGATCACGGTGTCAGCCGGCCATTCCAATGCAACTTACGAGGAATCCGTTCGGGCTTTCGGACAGGGTATTCATCTGGTTACGCATCTGTACAATGCCATGTCACCATTCGGACATCGTCAGCCCGGCCTGGTAGGCGCCACCTTTGATACGGATCAAGTTTATGCGCCCATTATTAGTGATGGTGTTCACTGCGATTATGCTGCTGCCCGAATTGCATATCAGGCCAAAAAAGATAAGCTTTTCCTGATTTCAGATGCGCTGTTTGTAGGAGAAAAGGTGACAGAATTCAAATGGGGGGCTTTTGATGCTTTTTTAGAAAATGGACAATATAATAACTCAGAGGGCAATCTGGCAGGAGCAACGATTTCACTGGGTGACGCGGTAAGAAATGCTGTAAGGGGAGTGGGAATTTCAGTTCAGGAAGCGGTTGAGATGGCAACTGTTCGTCCCGCAAAAGCAGTTGGTCTGGCTGATAAGGTTGGAACTTTAGCCGTTGGTTTTCCCGCTGTTTTTACTGTTTTTGATGACGATCTGTTAAACTTTGAGGTTATACGGTAGTTTTTCTTTCACCGCGATGAACGCAATGGGTTTCGCAATGATGCGATAACGCATTACGTTCTAGACGATCAATAAACCACCACTTTTTAATTCCTCCCACATTTTTGAATTCATAAATAGATCAAAATCACCCAAACCGAGCATTTCATAGTCATTCCGGAGTTTTTCCAGAGCGTATGGCTCGTGTTGTCCAATGAGCAGATATGGCATTTTCTGTTCCAGCCATTCACCCACGACAGGCGAGGTTTCCAGCGCCCATTCCTGTTTTTTATTGTAGAAAACAAGCTCAGCAATATCAACAACCCTTTTCCCTTGTTTTTCCTGGAAAACAGAAAGTGCTGGCAAGCTACCCATCCAGATTACCATCGCGTTGGTACGCGGAATGGCATCGGGAAAATGGCTTGTGCTTTTTTCAATGTATCGAGGCGGAATTGACGTGGGCGGGATTTTGAAATCAAACCATTCTGACAAGGGAAAATCAAAACAGACGCCGTGCATATAATTGAACAATGATTTCCTTAACCCCTCAGCAAACAGATCGTGGTTTGCGCCAAGCGGGTCATTATGTTCCAGATCATTGTTAGCAAATTCGCCAAGCGCCGGACCGATCCGCATCACGTCAAACATTTCGGGGTGCATACCAACAGGGCTGTGGGCAGTCATTGCAAACCGGTGCCAAAAACCCGATTGAACGATTCCCTGCTGAAATAACTGCCGGACCATTTCCAGCGCATCGACTGTTTCCTGCATTGTTTGTGTAGGAAACCCATACATAAGGTAAGCATGGACCATGATTCCGGCCTGGGTGAATGCATCAGCAACACGCGCTACCTGCGCAACAGTAACTCCCTTTTTCATCCGCTCAAGGAGGCGATCAGAAGCAACTTCGAGCCCGCCTGATATGGCAATACAGCCGGAAGCTTTTAAGAGCAGACAAAGATCGTGCGTGAAATTTTTCTCAAAACGAATGTTTGTCCACCAGACAACCGTTAATTTCCTGCGAATTATTTCCAGAGCAAGGTCCCGAAGCAAAGCGGGAGGTGCTGCTTCATCCACGAAATGGAATCCATTCTGCTGTGTTTGTTCTATAATTTCTTCGATCCGATCGCATAATAAAGCAGCGGTCATCGGCTCATAACGTTTGATGTAATCCAGTGAAATGTCACAGAACGAACACTTGCCCCAATAGCAGCCATGTGCCAGCGTCAGCTTGTTCCATCGCCCGTCACTCCAAAGCCTGTGCATCGGGTTTACAATCTCGATGACCGACAGATAATCATGTAACGGAAGGTCGCTGTAATCCGGTGTTCCGGTGTCACGTTGCGGCACATCCTTTTCCTTAGCTCCGTTATAATAAATGACCTTTCCTTCGGTACGCGCATAGACCCGTTTCAACCGTTCTATTTCACGGTCTCCATCAAGATATTCAAGCAATGACAGCAAAGGAGCTTCGCCATCGTCCAGGCAGACGAAATCAATATAATCAAATACTCTTGGTTCTTTAAGCGAGCGTAACTCCGTATTTGCAAAACCTCCCCCCATTACAACGCTCATTTCGGGATGAAATTTTTTGACGTACTGCCCGCATTTCATACCGCCATACAAATTTCCCGGAAATGGCACGGTGATACAAAGAATATCAGGCTGGTATGTTTTGATTTTCTCTTCCAGAATCTCAACCAGCATGGTGGTCAGCAAAGTATTTGGGGTTTCCAATGCTTCGCACATTTCATCAAAATGCGTAGCCGATCTCCCCAGACGCTCCGCATAACGGCTAAATCCGAAATGAGGATCTACCGCCTCCTGGATAAGATCTCCAAGATCTTCGAGATACAAGGTCGCCAGATGCCTCGCTTTATCATGAATTCCCATGGTTCCGAAAGCCCAGTCCATATCTTCCAGCTGCTGGAAACGTCCGGCTTCCGGCAGATAACTTCTGTCGCAAATGCTATGGGCGAGCGTTGGATTTCTATTCTTCAAAAAGCGGATCACAGGATCAATGGTTGTGATATATTCCTCCCGCAGCGAATAGATCCTGAAACTATTATCGGTCAGTTCGGCGTCCGAATTATCCAGATCTTCAAACAATTTCTTTAAGCCTTTCGAAGAGAAAAGCGCCAGTATTACTTCAATACCTAAATCAACCTGATGCGACGCCCTTCCGAGCGTATTCAGAAAACCTTTCAGGTAAGCTGTTGCCGGATACGGCGTGTTCAGTTGCGTAAAAGGCGGAGTAATAAATAACGTTTTCTTTTTCAAAGCACTGCGGATCTCTGTTTGCACGCCACAAAGGTACGGGAAGTTTTGGATCGGATTACCATCAAACGCAGGGTAATGAGTAGCATGAAATCAATATTACTGGTAACTTGACGACTAATCCGGACTAATTATTTATCTGTTGGCCGTCGTGTTTATTTTAAAAAACTGGTATTGATGTACGAAACTCTCTTATATAAAAACTGCAGGTTTTTGCTTGTTACAATTTTTGCCTTTTTATTCCAGGTAACTTTTGCTCAGGAAAATAAAAATTACCCGCCATCGAAATTTCCTGATCGTATCATAATGGGTTTAAAAGGTGACCCGGCGACTTCCCGCGCGGTCAACTGGAGAACGGACGAAACGGTTAATAATGCTATTGCTGAATTTCAGGAAGCTGATCCATCGCCTGATTTTGAGAAAAATACAAAACTGGTTACCGCAAAAAGCCAGTCTGTTATCCTTGATAACAAGGAGGTACGCTATCATGAAGTAAATTTTACAGATTTAAAACCTGCAACGCAATATATGTACCGCGTCGGTGGCGGAAAAAGATGGAGTGAATGGTTCCACTTCACGACGGCTTCAGATAAGCCTGCACCTTTGTCATTTCTATATTTTGGCGATGCACAAGCGGATGTACGGTCCTTATGGTCGAGGGCTATCCGAGGTGCTTATTCGAAATTCCCCAAAGCTGACTTTATCATTCACGCCGGTGACCTGATCAACAGAGCAAATGAAGACTATCAATGGGGAGAATGGTTTGAAGCGGGCGGATGGCTGAATGGCATGGTACCTGCTATGTCAACACCCGGAAACCATGAGTATTTTCGTGGCGAGAATAAAAAAGCGCAGCTCTCAAGGCACTGGCGGCCGCAGTTTGCATTACCGGAAAACGGACCGGAAGGTCTTTCAGAAACTGCTTATTATTTTGATTATCAGGGAACACGGTTTATCGCAATGGATTCTGAAGCTGCATTTTCCGATTCATTGTTGATGCAGGACCAGACCGACTGGTTTGAAAAAACTGTAAAAAATCACAGTATGCGCTGGACAGTTGTCATTCATCATCATCCGATTTATTCGACAAAACTAAGCCGGGATAATCAGCTATGGCGGGAGAAAATGGAGCCTTTGTACAAGAAATATAAAGTTGATGTTGTGCTGCAAGGGCATGATCATTCTTACGCCCGGGGTGTAAATATGCCACTAGGAGAAAACCGCAAAAAGCCTGACGGTCCTGTTTATGTGGTATCTGTAAGCGGACCGAAAATGTATGATATCGGTTTGCAGAGCTGGATGGACCGCGCCGCGTCAAACACACAGCTCTATCAGATTGTTGATATTACCGATTCCACGCTGGCATTTAAGGCTTACACCGTAAATGGCGATCTGTATGATTCGTTTGAGTTGCAAAAAGATGAAAAAGGACAGAATACGCTTGTCGAACAATCGAATATTTTACAGATACAGGAACGACTTGAGCTTCCTGAACGACTGCAAAAAAGATTCAACAAAAAGGAAATGAAAGAATACAATCAGCGTTTTCTGGATTACAAGGCCAGGAAAAACAATCAATGATCTTTATTGATGACTTTATCTTTCAATTTTTCCGCCCGGCATAAAGCTGTTCATCAACGCCACGCTTTTTCAAATCAGCAACAATATTGCCTGATGTTACAACGGTTTGGGACAGCTCAAAATTAATCATCGCTTCATCCAACGCTGCATTGAGCAAAACGACTATTTTTGGACGATTGACATCAAGCGAAAGCTTTTTCAGAAACTCCTGGTAAATCAGTTTTGAATCTACGGTATAAAAGCGAACAATAGACCCGTTTGGATTCTTCGTGTTTGCCTCAACGGTCCAGTATCCCTTTGGTATCGGTACCGTAGATTGGGCAAAAACCGGCGATACATTATCGGTGGCAGCAATAAGCGAAATTAGCAAAACCTGGCATCTAATGACTCTAAAATTTTTCATGGCAGCTGATTTGATATGTACGATGCAGAGCAGCGCAAAAAACCACTGGTCAGCAGTTTTGTAGCGTCTTGCTTAACACTGAGTCGAAATAACAGCCCCACTTGGAAACAGTCCGCCTAGGTTTTGACAAAATGCAGGATGGAAATATTAGTGAGGACTATAACCTGGGTAAATCTTATCTGCTCCACAAGTTTTTGACTTGATCCCCCATTTAGGGCTGATCCATCATTTATCAACAAAAAAAGACGCTCTAAATTTTCATTTAGAGCGTCTTAAAAATTTTCACACATGGCCGAAACGGCCAATCGTGTGACCCATAGGGGAATCGAACCCCTGTTTCAACCGTGAAAGGGTCGTGTCCTAACCGCTAGACGAATGGGCCGACTGGTCTCCTACTTCGCTTAAATTAAAGCACTTTTCTTTCTTTTTCCGACTCCGTTTCCGTTATCGTGGTGCAAATATGCACGGTTGATTTTTCAATTCCAAACGCCTGATAAAAATAATTTTAAAATAATTTCTAGTTCCTTTACTATCAGTACTTTAAAATGAAAACTTTTTTTTACTACGATTAGATGGGTTTAAATTCCCATTACTTTTTAAATTTGAAAAGGCAACTTTCAATTTTCCACCCAGCTTATTATGATCAGATTTATTTGCGGCCTATTATTCTCCTTTGTCATTCTCGGTGCGAATGCGCAGAACAAAACACCCGAACAGTTTTTAGGATATCCGCTGGGTAGTAAATTTACTTTTCACCATCGTGTGCTGGATTATTACAAGGAAATAGCAAACCAACACCCGAGCCAGGTACGATTAATCCAATACGGGAGTACCTACGAAGGGAGGCCGTTGATCGTTGCCATTGTAGCTTCCCCGGAAAATTTTGCCCGCCTGGAAGATATTCGTATGGATCATTTAAAGAGTATCAGGCTGATCACAGGGACTAAGGAGGTAAGCACTTCTCTTAAAAAAACACCCGCGTTAGCCTGGCTTGGCTATAATATTCACGGCAACGAAGCGGTTTCCTCAGAAACGGCCATGAAGGTCCTTTATGAACTACTGAATAAAGCTAATGATTCAACTCAGGATATCCTCAGGAATACTGTGATCATCCTCGACCCTTGCAGTAACCCTGATGGCCGTGAGCGCTACGTTTCGTGGTATAATCGTGTCGGGAACGCCGAACCCGATGTTACTCCTTTTGCATTGGAACATGATGAGCCTTGGCCGGGAGGCCGTTTTAACCATTATTTATTCGACCTAAACAGAGACTGGGCCTGGCAAACGCAAAAAGAAACGCAGGAACGTGTAGCTTTTTACAACCAATGGATGCCCCATCTTCATGCTGATTTCCATGAAATGGGGGCTGCCAGAAGTTATTATTTTCCGCCTGCTGCGAAGCCTTATCACCAGGATATCACCAAATGGCAGCGGGAGTTTAATGAAATCCTGGGGGCAAATTGCAGGAAATACTTCGATCAAAGAAACTGGACCTACTTTTCTAAAAAGGATTATGATCTTTTTTACCCCAGTTACGGCGATACCTGGCCAACTTACAACGGCGCGATCGGAATCACCTATGAGCAGGGAGGAGGAGGCCGCGGCGGGCTCGCATTGGCAAGGCCTGAACAAAATGACACGCTGACTTTAAAGAGCCGGATCGAACATCATTACATAACGAGCCTTGCCACGCTTGAGACCATAGCTCAGCAAAATGAAAAAATCGTTAGCGAATTCATAAACTTTTATGACAATGCAACTCAGAAGCCGATCGGAAATTTTAAAACTTATCTGATTAAATCGCATGGCAATGAAGAGCGTGTAAAAGCTTTTGCCAACTGGTTGACGAAACAGGGTTTTGAATACGGAAATACGGGAAAGAATCTATCACTGAAAGGTACTGAGCTGACGAGCCTTGCAGAACAAAACATTAAAACAGAACCAAACGATCTGCTGATCAGTGCATACCAGCCTAAATCTAATTTAATCAAAATACTTTTTGAAGCTCAGCCTGTGCTGGAAGATTCAGTGACCTACGATATTACCAGCTGGGGCCTCCCCTATCTTTACGGTCTGAAAGCATATGGTTTGAAAGAAAAACTAATGCCTGCGGCATATAAGGCTGAAAAAATTGAAAATGCTGTTCCATCCGTTAAACCCTATGCTTATCTGACAAAATGGAATAGTGTGAACCATGCCATCTTCCTGTCGGAATTATTAAAAAGAAAAATCCTGGTCCGCACGTCTAATATTCCTTTTGAATCAAATAAAACATCTTTCGAAGCAGGCAGTTTGATCATAACAAAAAAAGGCAATAATCTCGCCGGCTTTGACAGTCTGGTCACTTCGCTCGCAACCAGATATCAGATACAATTATTTCCAACGTCAACTGGCTCAGTTGCGGCCGGTGTAGATTATGGTGCCGATGAAGTGGTTACGATGACACCTCCGAAAGTTGTAACCTTGTATGGAGACGGCATTTCTACAACGTCGCTGGGGGCAGTATGGCATTATTTTGAACAACAGATAAAATATCCGCTTACTTTAATTTCTTCGGGGAAGTTACCTCAGCTTCCACTTGATCAGGTTGATGTTTTGATTTTACCTGACGGAAACTATTCCGGTATTCTGAATGACAAAATACTGGTCACATTGCAGGACTGGATCAAAAGAGGTGGCAAGCTGATCGTGATGGAAGACGCAACTGAAGCGTTTTTGAATAAATCAGGTTTTGATATTTCAAGAAAAATTTCCAGCTCTAAAAAGAACACAGATCCACTGAAAAAATTTGCAAACAAGGAACGTGACGAAAGCAGTTATGCTTCTCCCGGAAGTATGTATGAGGTAACACTGGATACCACCCACCCTTTGGCATTTGGCTGCGGAAAAGAATATTTCAGTATCGTCAGGAACGCATTCGGCATCGACTATCTGACCGACGGCTGGAATGTAGGTTATCTTTCAGAAACAGGATACAAAGCCGGATTTGTAGGTAACAAAGCAGCCGATAAGCTAAAAAACACACTGATCATGGGCGTACAGGAAATAGGTCAGGGACAAGTTGTGTACCTGTTGGATGACCCGCTTTTCCGAGGAATGCTCTACAATGGAAAAATACTTTTTAGCAACGCGATCTTCCGCTAAGATCAGAGAAAATAGCGTAATGCCAGTTCATAACCCTTTAAACCTAAACCACAAATCATTCCTTTGCAGCGATCGGTGAGAAAACTATGGTGACGGAATTTTTCACGTGCATGAATATTTGAAATGTGGACTTCAACGGCTGGTGTCGTAACAGCAGACAAAGCATCGGCCAATGCGACAGAAGTGTGGGAATAACCGCCGGCGTTCACGATAATACCGTCAAAAGAAAAACCAACTTCATGGATTTTATCAATCAGATCTCCTTCGTGATTGGACTGGTAATAATGTAATTGTGTCTTGGGAAACTCTTTTTTTAAGGCCTGAAAATAGTCTTCAAATGTCTGTCTGCCATAAACCGTTGGTTCGCGAGTGCCTAGAAGATTAAGATTTGGACCATTAAGAATTAATATTTTTTTCATACAGCAAGACGTACCTTACATTTACAGATTAAACAAATTGTGAATCAATAATTCACTCAACAGAGAACTGGTAGCTATTATTATGTGGCAAAGCTACATCAAACATTTTAAAAATTACCTGCGACTGGAAAGGTCATTTTCTGACAATTCCGTTCAGGCCTATATTCGTGATACTGAAAAACTTGCTGAATATCTTGAAATAGCGGCAATAAACCTATCGCCTGCCGATATCAAAGAGGAACATTTGCTGGCGTTTTTAAAATACTTGTCCGAATTAGGGTTGTCTGCACATACCCAGGCCAGAATGCTTTCCGGGATTAAGGCATTTTATAAATACCTTATATTGGAAAATGAAATATCCGAAGATCCGACCGAACTGATTGAAGCACCGCGCCTTCCCCGGAAGTTGCCGGATGTGTTGTCCTATCCTGAAATCGAGCAGATATTGCAGGCCATTGACCATTCGACACCTGAGGGCACGCGCAACAGGGCTATCATCGAAGTTTTGTACAGCTCAGGCTTACGCGTTTCCGAACTGGTAGGGCTGCAGCTTACTTTTTGCTATTTTGATATTGGCTTTATCCGCATCCTGGGGAAAGGCGATAAGGTAAGGCTTGTGCCAATCGGAAAAGAAGCCATCAAGTATACACAGCTATACCTGGATCACGTCCGCAGCGAAATTCCTGCAAAAAAAGAAAGTGAAGATATCGTATTCCTAAACCGGCGGGGCGGGCAGCTTTCACGTGTCATGGTCTTTCTGATCATCAAAGATGCAGCAGAAAAGGCCGGCATTTCTAAGAACGTTAGTCCCCATACTTTCCGGCATTCCTTTGCCACACACCTGATAGAAGGAGGCGCGAGCCTTCGTGCTGTCCAGGAAATGCTAGGGCATGAATCGATTACCACCACAGAAATTTACACGCACCTCGACCGTGATTATTTACGGCAGATAATCACTGAATTTCATCCCAGAAAATGAACTTCGTAATGTTATTTCACTTCTCTTAACAGGGAATCCAAACCAAGTGTGTCGGTCTCAGGCGCATTGATCGGCAACGCACGTTCCAATTGTTTGGGCTTATTCCACGGTGCTGTCGTCCTGCTCGCCATATCGTAACTGATGTAAACGAAGAGCGAAACAAAAAGAATGAATACGATGATAAAGATCCGGCGGTTCCGGTTAGGTTTTTGTTCCATCACTTGTTTAAATCCCGCAATTCCTTGGGTGTTTGGTATAAAATAAACTGACCGGTCTTGGCAGATACTTCTGCCCATTCCAGATCTTGAAATTCAATAATGACCAGGCTGCACTTTGACATTGAATCCATATCCTTCCCGGAAAGATACTCCCCGAAATAAGTAATGTCCGGATTATGACCAAAAAGTGCGACCACATGGCTCGTTTCGGGCAAGGCATTCACAGCACTTAGGTAACCCCTCGGCCCGCCATCATACAGAACGTCGGCCTTCATAATTTCCGACGCCTGAAAATGTAATTGATCACCCATAATAACTGCGGTCTGATAAGCACGTGCGGCTGGGCTTGAAAGAAAATAATCAGGACTGATACCTTTGCCTGCCATCCATCGCCCCATAGCTGATGCATCCGTTTTGCCTTTCCCAACGAGTTCTCTTTCAAAATCCCGAACCATTAATTTCTGGTCTTCGGCGGCGGCATGGCGCACGAGTATCAATGTTTTTTTCATTATAATTTTTTAAACAAAATTAAAGAATCTGATAAAGGGAATCCGGGGATCGGCAGTAAATAAATAGAAAAAAAATCTGACATAGAAATTTTGCCATTCATTTAACTAAAATTGCCTTCGAACATTATTTCATACCATATCTGGGCTAATAAATACTTAATTTTGTTGAATCAATATCTGTGAATCTAAAATCTTTGCTATACATCGGTTATGTTACAATTCTTTAAATACGTCTTCGCTACGCTCGTCGGGATTTTTGTCTTTTTCCTGGTATCCATTTTTATTCTCATCGGGATCGGTTCAATGCTTTCGTCGGAAGATAAAGTAGTTGTTGAAGAAAAATCGGTATTAAAACTGGACCTGAACAAACCAATACAGGAAATCGGAGTTGAAAATCCGCTGGCTGATATTGGTGGCCCGTTTGCAGGGAATGAAAATGTGACTGGCCTGAAAGACATTGTGGATGCATTGAAAAGTGCCCAAAACGATAATAAAATAAAGGGTATCTATCTTAAAGCAGAAAACCCGGTAGCAGGATGGGCAACGCTCGAAGAAATCAGAAACCAGCTTCTTGAATTTAAAAAATCGAAAAAATTTGTGGTCGCTTACGGAGAATCTTTTTCTGAAAAAGGATACTATCTGGCCTCGGTTGGAAACAAAATATATCTGAATCCGGCAGGTGGAATGGAATGGAACGGAATGTCGGCTGAATATAGTTTTTTCAAAGGAACATTTGATAAACTTGAAATCAAACCGGAAGTTTTCCGGGTCGGTTCTTTTAAGAGTGCAATCGAGATGTTCTCCCGGGAAAACATGAGCGATTCCAGCAAAAAGCAGTCAGCTGAATTGATCGGTGCTATTTATGGCAACTTTTTAAAGAACGTTTCAACTTCCCGTAATGTACCTGTCGACAGACTGAAGAACTTTGCTGATTCATTGACGATTGATAATCCGGAAGCTGCATTAAAAAATAAGCTGGTTACAGATCTTGGATACTGGGATGAATTTGAATCCTACATCAAGAAAGACCTGAGCATCGAAGCGGATAAAAATATATCTTATATCGGTGTTGACAAATATAACAAGTCCGATGCTGTACCGGCGGAAGGCGACTTTAACAACCGCATAGGTGTCCTGGTAGCAGAGGGTGAAATCAATTCAGGAAAGGGAAGCAGCGAATCTATAGGATCTGATGATTTTATAAAGGAATTGAAAAAGATCCGCGACAATGATAAGATCAAAGCCATCGTTATCCGGATCAATTCTCCCGGCGGAAGTGCGCTTGCATCTGATGTTATGTGGAGAGAGATCCAGCTTACTGCAAAGAAAAAGCCGGTTATCGCATCGATGTCTGATGTTGCAGCGTCGGGCGGTTATTATATGGCGATGGGTTGCGACAAAATCATTGCACAGCCTAATACGATAACTGGTTCTATCGGAATTTTTGGACTGATATTTAATGTCAAAGATTTCATGAACAACAAACTTGGTGTGACCTTTGACGCAGTGAAAACCAGCGAGCACGCCGACTGGCCGACTGCTACGCGTGATATGACTGAGTTTGAGAAATCAATGATTCAGAAGAGCGTAAACGAAGGTTACGAAAAATTCACTTCCAAAGCAGCAGCGGGCAGAAAAATGCCGGTTGAAAAACTGAGAAGCCTTGCGCAAGGCCGCGTCTGGTCTGGTGTGGAAGCAAAAGCAAACGGATTGGTGGACGAACTTGGAGGTGTTGACGACGCAATCAAAATCGCGGCAAAAGCTGCGAAGCTAAAAGACGGCGACTACCGCGTCCGTTACTATCCTGAAAAGAAAAAACCAATTGAGGAACTGCTTTCCAAAATGATGGACGATTCGGAAGAAAAGGTAATAGATAAAAATCTTGGTGATCTTTCTTCTTATGTCAAAATGTATAAAAAACTGATGAATATGGGCGGAACACAGACCAGAATGCCTTTTGAGTTGGTAATCAGATAGCAAATCTTATATGTAAAAATTCCCTGGCTGATGATTCGGCCAGGGAATTTTTTATTTAAAGCAAGGAAAGTTTAAACTGCCTTTCCGGTTTTTTCGTCCAATTCTCTCCTCACAACTAATACTGCATGTTCGTTTGGAGAAATGCCCACGCCATCCAGTTTTGCGTAGACCTTCGTAAACTCGGCACCAAAGTAGAGAATAATCGAAGAGTAATATACCCACGTCAGCAAAATGACGATCGAAGCAGAAGTACCATACGTAGCACCAAGATCCGCTTTTCCAATATAAAATGTGATTACAAACTTACCAATCAGAAACAAGGTGGCCGTAAAACACGCTCCTATCAGACACTCTTTCCAACGCAGATAACCATCTGGAAGTACCTTAAAAATCACGGTAAAAAGCGCTGTGATGATCGTCAATACGATTGCAAGATTGACGATATAAAACAGGATCACCGAAGCTTCCGAAAAATACCTGGCAAGCTGGGCACTCAACAGATCGACCATGGCATTAACGCCCAGTGAAACGAGCAGTAAAAATCCGAGTGTCAGAATGATGGAGAAGGAAAGCAATCTGTTTTTCAAATACTGCAGCCAGCCCTTTTTCGGTTTCGCTTTGATAGACCAGATAAAATTAATAGAGTCCTGAATTTCAGCAAACACCCCCGTCGCACCAATGACCAGTGTGCCTATACCAATGGCTGCAGCAACTCCTGATTTATTCGACACTTCCGCATTTTTCAATATTTCCTGCAGCTGTGCAGCAGCATTATCACCTACCAATCCACGAATCTGACCGAACAATTCGCCCTGAATTGCGTCTCTTCCAAAGAAAAGACTAAAAATCGATATGATCACAAGAAGCATGGGTGCCAGTGAAAAGACGGTATAATACGACAAAGCGGCACTCAATTTGAGCCCGTTGTCATTCATAAATTCACTGAAACTCTCTGATAATAATGTGAAGGCAAATTTGATTTTTTTCATCATATGTGTGTTAAAGGAGAATTTGATTTATTGCAAACCAAAAAGATTCATGCCAGCCAGCGAATAAAACAAAAGAAGTCAACTTACAAAAAGCTGACTTCTTTTAATAAACTATAATTTCAATAATACTTAAAGCAGCAACCCGGCCAGTGTTGCCGACATATAACTTGCTAAAGTTCCGCAGATTAAAGCTTTAAAACCCAGACGGGCCAGATCGGCCCGGCGTGACGGAGCCAGCTCCCCTATTCCACCTACCTGAATAGCAATTGAGCTGAAATTGGCAAAACCACAAAGTGCAAAACTTGTGATAACGATCGTTTTATGATCGAGTGTATCTTTCATTTTTACCAGATCAAGATAGGCTACGAATTCGTTGATCACCATTTTGGTTCCCATTAACGAGCCAGCAGCTTCAATGTCCTTTCCCGGAACACCCATAGCCCAGGCAAAAACAGAGAATAATTTTCCCAAAACAAAATTAAAACTCAACTGAGGAAATGAGAAAATGCCTCCGATAAGCCCTAACAGGTAATCCAGAAGTGCAACCAGCGCAATAAAACCGATCAACATGGCAATCACGTTGAAACCTACTTTAAGGCCTTCCCCCGCTCCTGCCGCGATGGCATCAAGCAAATTGGCATGTGTTTTCTGTATTTCAAGTTTAACTGCACCTTTGGTATTGGAAGTTTCTGTTTCCGGAAACACGATTTTTGAGATTACCAAAGCACCCGGCGCGGCCATTAAACTTGCTGCTATCAGATAAGGCGCAGGCACACCCAGAGAAATATAAACGGCCATAACTCCTCCTGCAATACAGGCAAAACTTCCTGTCATGGACGCCAGAAGTTCTGAATTGGTCATGTTTTTAAGATATGGCTTAATCATGATCTGCGCTTCAACCTGCCCGACAAACGTACTGGCCACATTGGATACGGCCTCTGCACCGCTAACGCCCATCAGCCAGTATACACCTCTGGCCATCGTCGACACTATACGCTGCATGATGCCCAGATGGTAAAGCATATTCACCAAAACTGCAACAAAAATTATCGTAGGGATAACTTTAAAGAAGAAGACAAAATCGTTTCCCGGACCAAAAGCCTTGGCCATTAATTCGGGGCGGACTAATGTGCCGAACACAAAATCAGCTCCCTTGTCAGAAAATGAAAGTAATTTTTGGACCTTAGCGCCCAGCCACTGAAATACAGCTTGTCCTGTGTCGGTCCGAAGAATAAAGACTGCCAGTCCAAACTGAATTGCCAGCCCCACACCAACCGTACGATAATTAATTGCTTTACGATTGTTTGACATCGCATATGCAATGCCTAAAATCAAAACAATTCCAAACAGACCTGTAAATCTTTCCATGAAAATAATTCGTTACCATCAAACCAGGATGCAAAATAACAAACAAATCTATTGGAAGTTACAGGTATGACAAAATAAGATATTGAAGTAAACTGGTATCCTTGTATAACAATAAAACTTTCGCCTAATATCTAATCATTATTAAACGGTTTTAGCCTGCCATTGACGGATATTAAAGAAGTGCAGGTTATTTTTCCGAACTAAGGCCAGTACACTGACGTGCAGTAAGTTTCCAGCTGTTTCCGTCTTTCAGCCACATATCCGTAAAGCGACTTTCAGAAGACTTTATTTTATTTGTTGTGTTTTCAGGCTTTTCAGATCCCATCACCACGGCTACATTTTCCGTGATGGTCACTTTTTCGATTATTCTTTCACGTGAAATCTGTTTGACATTATCTTTCCTGAAAGCATCTTTTAAATCGGCAAAAGTCAGAATATTATTTTCCGCAGTATTAACAACCAGATCGGGCGACCATAAAGTATACAACGCAGCTGTATCAGAGTTAGACAAAGCTTCACTTTCCTTGTTTTCTAAATTGCGGACTTCTTCTTCAAGATTTCTGACAGGCATCCTGTTTTCAACAGGTGTGTCGGACACTTGCTCAATGATGACCCGGGAATCAGCATTTAAAATACCTGACGGGGTTTTAGATCTTAATTTAACCGAGGTTGCAATTAGAATTAGAAAAATAAAAATAATGATATTCCTTTTCATGACTGTGTGCTCTTAAAGGTGCTGGTTCTTTATTTTTTGCAAAAAATTTATGCCAGTATCCTGACATCCTCATCCGGTTACAAATATTCAAATTGTCCGGAATGAATAATAGCGTATAATTACCTGATTTATAATACGTACGAATATTTTCAAAGTAACGATCACAAAATAAAAAAGGAGAACCGGTTTCCCGATTCTCCCCACTATTTGTGAACCTTATAAATTTAATACCCAAGAACAGGTGCAAGCCATTTCTCAATTTCTTCCAATGGCATATCTTTTCTTCTTGCATAATCTTCAACCTGATCTTTAAAGATTTTCCCAACCGGGAAGTAACGACTTTCAGGATGCGAGAAGTACCAGCCACTGACACTGCTTGCAGGATACATTGCATAACTTTCAGTCAGCGTAATACCCAACTGCTCGGCATTTAACAGATCAAACAATTTACGTTTTTCGGTGTGGTCAGGGCAGGCCGGGTATCCAGGTGCCGGGCGAATTCCACTGTATGATTCTTTGATCAATTCTTCATTCGTAAAACTTTCGTCTGGTGTTTGCCCCCAAATTTCCTTACGAACACGCTCGTGCATCAATTCAGCCAGTGCTTCAACCAGGCGGTCACCCAAAGCTTTTACCATGATACTGTTGTAGTCGTCATGATCGGCTTCAAATTTTTCGATTAACGGCTCAATACCGATGCCGGCCGTCACCGCAAAACCTCCGATATAATCCATATGTCCGGATGCTAAAGGCGCCACAAAATCCGATAGGCAGTAATTCGCCAGACCTTTTGCTTTTTCTGTTTGCTGACGCAAATGGTGCAAAACAGTCATGGTATCATTTACAAGCTCTCCTCCATTGATCTGCTCTGTCGAATGCTGACTAATTTTATATTCGATATGGTCATTAGAACCATGATGTTCGGCCGAACCTTCCACTTCCTCAAAGTGGTGTAAAATGATATCATCTTCAATCGAATTGGCAGGCCAGAAACCAATAACCGCTTTTGCTTTTAAACTTTTATCTCGGATAATCTGCCCCAAAAGCACAGCCGCATCTTCATACAAACGCATAGCTTCTTCTCCGACCACTTTGTCTTCAAATATCTTTGGATATTTTCCGTGAAGTTGCCAGGTTTGAAAGAAAGGCGTCCAGTCGATGTATTTTGCAATATCAGCAAGGTCATAATCATCATAGACGCGTGTTCCCAGAAACTCAGGTTTTTTCGCCTTGAAGCTTGTCCAGTCAATCTTTGCTTTATTTTCGCGTGCTTTATTAATCTCAACGTGGGCTTTCTCACCACTTCTTTTTGCGTGATCTTCACGCAGTTTTGCATATTCACCTTTGATATCCAGTAAAACCTGCGCCTGGCTCACATCACTCTGGATCAGTTTCCCTGCAACAGGAACAGACCTCGATGCATCCAATACGTGGATTACGGCGCCTGAATAATTCGGATCAATTTTCACTGCTGTATGAATCCGGGACGTTGTAGCTCCACCGATAAGCAGCGGCATTTTGAAATGTCTGCGTTCCATTTCCTTTGCGACACCAACCATTTCGTCAAGCGATGGTGTGATCAATCCAGACAAACCGATGATATCAACATTGTGTTCAATCGCTGCGGCCAGAATTTTATCAGTCGGCACCATAACACCAAGATCGATAATCTCGTAATTATTGCAGCCGAGTACCACACCGACTATATTTTTGCCGATATCATGAACATCACCCTTTACCGTCGCAAGCAGGATTTTGCCGGCAAACGAAGAACCTTCCTGTTTTTCAGCTTCAATATAGGGTTGTAAAAATGCCACCGCTTTTTTCATCACACGGGCAGATTTCACTACCTGAGGAAGGAACATTTTCCCCTCACCAAACAGATCTCCCACGATACTCATTCCATCCATCAACGGGCCTTCAATGATTTCCAGCGGTCTGCTGAACATCGGCAAACATTCTTCTACGTCCTCTTCAATAAAGTCTGCGTTTCCTTTTACCAGGGCATGACTTATTCTTTCACGAACAGGCAGAGTACGCCAGGTGAGGTCAGGGCCGGTGGCTACTTTTCCTTTGTCCTTTACGGTTTCTGCAAAGGCGACAAGCTTTTCGGTTGCTTCCTCGTTACGGTTTAAAAGAACATCTTCCACCATGATCAGCAGGTCTTTTGGAATTTCGTCATAAATACCGATCTGACCGGCGTTTACAATACCCATGTCCATACCTGCTTTGATAGCATGATATAAAAATGCGGTGTGTATCGCTTCACGTACCAGTTCGTTTCCACGGAAACTAAACGACACATTCGATACCCCCCCGGAAACCTTAGCCAAGGGCAGATTCGCTTTGATCCATTTTATTGATTCAATGAAATCGACAGCGTAATTATTATGTTCCTCCATTCCCGTCGCAACGGTCAGGATGTTTGGGTCAAAAATGATATCCTGGGGCGGGAAACCAACCTCCTCCACCAGAATCCGATAGGCACGGGCACAAATTTCTTTTCTTCTTTCCAGATTATCTGCCTGTCCGGTTTCATCAAAAGCCATGACAACGGCAGCTGCACCATAGCGCAAAACGGCTCTTGCCGATTCTTTGAATTTTTCTTCCCCCTCCTTTAAGGAGATTGAATTAACGATGGCTTTTCCCTGAACACATTTTAAGCCGGCTTCAATGACTTCCCATTTCGAGGAGTCGATCATGAGCGGTACACGGGAAATATCAGGTTCTGCGGCGATCAGGTTAACGAACGTTTTCATCGCTTCTGCGCCGTCGATCATCCCTTCGTCCATGTTGATATCGATCACCTGAGCACCGTTTTCTACCTGGTCACGGGCCACCGACAATGCTTCATCGAATTTTCCTGTACGGATCAGACGCGCAAACATTTTTGAACCCGACACATTACAGCGCTCGCCAATGTTAACAAAGTTGGTGAGCTTCGTAATATCCATCGGCTCCAGACCTGATAGTTTCAATATTTTTTCAGATTCCGGAATCACGCGCGGTTTGTATTTTGAGGCAAGATCAGCGATGACACGGATATGTCCGGGCGTTGTTCCGCAGCAGCCACCGATGATGTTGATCAGACTATCCCTCAAAAACCCGTCAATAACTTCGCCCATCTGTTCAGGAGATTCGTCATATTCTCCCATCTCGTTAGGTAACCCTGCATTCGGGTGTGCCGAAGTATAAAATGGCGAATTATTTGCAAGAATCTGTACATAAGGACGCATCAGATCCGCGCCCAAAGCACAGTTTAAACCCACAGACAATAAGGGCAAATGTGAAATCGATGTCAGAAATGCCTCGGTAGTCTGCCCCGAAAGCGTCCGGCCAGATGCATCGGTGATGGTACCGGAAACCATGATGGGCAAGTAGCCATCTGGTCCGGTTCTCCAGCCTGGCAACACTTCCACGAGACCGTTTTTCGCATCTGTAAAAAACTTATCTATCGCAAAAAGCGCCGCCTTTGCGTTCAGGGTATCAAAAACTGTTTCGACCAAAAGAAGATCACAACCGCCGTCGGTCAAACCTTTTATTTGCTCATAGTATGCCTCAACAAGCTGATCAAAAGTGATCGCACGGTATCCAGGATTGTTTACATCGGGCGACAATGATGCCGTCCGGTTTGTAGGTCCGATCGAACCGGCTACAAAACGGGGCTTATCAGGCTCGCGTTCTGAAAATTCGTCGGCAACTTCACGCGCAAGCCTTGCTGATTCAAAATTCAGCTCATATACCAGCTCCTCCATACCATAATCGGCCATGGCGATCGTAGTTCCGGAGAACGTATTTGTCTCTGCTATATCGGCACCTGCTTCGAAATAAGCAGCGTGAATTTCCTTAATAACATCAGGACGGGTGAGCGAAAGTAAATCGTTGTTACCCTTCACATCATGAGGCCAATCTTTAAATCTTTCTCCGCTGTAATCGTAATCTTCCAGTTTATAGCGCTGTATCATCGTACCCATCGCTCCGTCAAGAACCAGGATACGCTCTTTTAATATTTCCCGAATGTCAAACTTCTGTGCTGTTATCATTATGTGTTTTTTCTTTTACGAAAAATAATCCCGCCATTTTATACCTTCAATAATCAGATGCTGATCCGACCTGCAGCTTTATTGAGCATACAAATTTACATTACCAGATGTTTTATTCAATAAATTCAAAAAAAATAGACTAAGCGTCTGCTTAACGAGCAAACAGTAAATTATTTATCTACTTTTGAACATTATAAGTTAATTGTAAAGATAATCTATCTATGTATAATCTGGATGACACGGACTGCAAAATACTGCATTACCTGCAACAGGATGCTACCTTAAAAACCCGGGAATTGTCGGAAAAACTAAATCTTTCATACACGCCTGTGTATGAACGTATACGCCGGCTGGAAAAAGAAGGGATAATTAAAAAATACGTGGCGCTGGTCGACAGGGAGAAAGTTGGAAAGAAACTGATGGTTTTCTGTAACATCGCATTGAAAGAACATTCTCTGACGATGGGCGAAAAATTTGTGAAGGCTGTTCTTGCCATGCCTGAGGTTATGGAATGTTTTAATATTTCCGGAGACTATGATTTTCTTTTAAAAATCGTCGTAAATGACATGTCGCAATACCAGCATTTCCTGATGCAAAAGCTTGGTGCGCTGGAAAATATTGGTAGCTCCCACAGTCTGTTTGTAATGGGTGAAATCAAGAATACTTCTGAAATCGAAATGTTGGATTCGAAAACCAAGTAATTCGGACAGGTATTGCACTGTCAGGCGGATCTGGGTCATTAACTGATGAGAAAATAAAAATAAATACGGAGCCGGAAAATCCAGCCCCGTATTCCAACTCACCCCTAACAAAATTTTTCAATTCCTTTTTGGACCTTTTCCTTTCGCCGGTTTTTCCAATTCTTTATTGAAAGAGCCGTCTGCATTGAATAAAAGTACCCTGATCTTATTGTCCTGTACGATGCCCACAAAATATTGTCCTTCAGCATTTGTTCCGGCTTTTTTGATTTCAGAACCAGCGTAACTGGCCGTGATGTAACCAGTAATGCTAGCAGCAAGATTCGCAACTGCCACTTCAGTCAATTTTGCCTTTTTAGCATGACCTTTCAATTCTTCACTGAAACTTCCGTCTGCGTTGAATATCAATCCCTTTGGCGTTCCATCAGCAAGCAAGACCGAGACGACGATTTTGCCGGCTTCATCTTTCGCCGCAAATTTTACCGTGGAAGAAGGATAAGTAGTTGTAATGTAAGCAGTGATCACGGCTGACAAATCAGTTAATGCAACCTCGGTCAGCTTACCTTTGCAATGATGCGTCGTAACCGAATCGGCTTCCAGTGAAAATCTGGCCGCGGTTGTCGCAACAGTCTCCAGACTTACGTCATCAGTAGTCGTAGCAGGACTTAAATCCGAGCTATCGTTCTGGCACGAAACCAACCAAAAACCTACTGAGGCAACCAGCAAAAAAATAATCCGTTTCATAAGCTAATTCTTTTAAGTGTGTACTGGGGAAAAGCACCGTTGCTTTACACGCCATTACGTACCCTAAAAGAATGTTGTTGCAAACCACAGGATTTTATTTTCAAGATGAGGATGAAACATGATTTCAAAAGTAACATTTACAAAAACCTATAAACTTTTCTGATTCCCCTTTTCTAAACAAATTTACAATAACAGGTGCTTCTGGCACTGACAATCAGTGAGATAAATTCTAAAAATACAGATTTCAATTAGGTATTATATATCCTAAAAGGTTTAACTTAGCAGAAAGATTATATTCCCCTAAATCTTTTGCAACAGATTATCAAACTTAGGCGTAAGGCCTATTATAAGATTCATATCCTAACAATTTGATACCCTAACTTTGCTATTTGGTAAGAAATCTTCCTTCAACGAAAACGATTTCGGAACAGTCGTTTCTGCATGCATAGCTGGCAACAACCAGGCTCAGCGGTATCTTTATAAGTCATTTTTCGGATATTCGAAGAGCATTTGCCTGCGCTACACCTCAACCACGGAAGAGGCTGAGGAAGTATTGAATGAAGGTTTCCTGAAAGTGTTTAAGAATATGGACAAATACGATTCAACGCATCCATTTAAAGCGTGGCTTCGCACGATCATGGTGAATACGGCAATCAGTTATTACCGTAAACATAAAAAACACCATGAGGATATGATATCACTTGAAGATGCACCTTGTCCGGGTTTCGACGAAGATATAGTGAGCCAGATAACAGCGGATGAAATTTTACAGCTAGTACAGGGTATTAAACCAATCTACAAAAATGTATTTCTTTTATATGTTGTAGATGGATATAATCACCGGGAAATAGCCGATCTATTGCAAATAAATGAGGCAACGGTACGATCCCACTATGTGCGGGCAAGAGCCAGGCTGCAGCATTTAATAAAACAGCATTACCCACATCTCTTTCCCAGTGATTGGGGCATAAAGTCATTCAAAAGCAATGAAAACTGATAAATTTGAAAAAACTATACGCCGGAAGCTAGAAAGCATTACGCCCGAATTTCATGAAGATGACTGGACGAAAATGCAGGACTACATGCATGCCCATACGCCTCCGACGTTCTGGCAGCAATATAGTTCATGGCTGGGATATGCCGCGGCGGCAACTGTGACTACGGTCATGGCTTTTTTATACATTAACCAGCTCTCTCAGAACAATGTTTTGCTGACCGACGTCAAAACATTGAAAAATCAGATCGAGGTTATTAAAAACACGCCTGCGGTTATTCAAAAAACGGATACCGTTTACATCGTGCAACGGCCACAATCGGGTAAAAACCAAGATGATCAGCAATACATTGTCGATCAAAGGTACGCCCCGCAGCAGAGAAACAATGAAGGATCTCTGGCAACGACTGAAGCTCCTGAAGCGGAATCGGAGATAATTATTAAACCATCGAACCTGAAATCGGATCAAAATCCGGAAATCACTGCGAATCATGCAACTCCGGAGTTCAATCGAAAAGGTTTAAGTCTGGCAAATAATGAAAGATCAGCTGCTGGAGCCGAACAAGAAAGCATTTCCGGATCGGATTTCAAATCTCCCAAAAACATAGAAAACGGATATAAACCTGATCATTTGGGCGAAAGCAGCGCTGACGTGATGAATAACATCAACCGGACCAGATCAGAAAATGGTATCGGTAACTCCGGAAAAGGAAATTGGGCCGCCGGATCAAACGATGGTTTGACAAATAAAGGTACGACAGGCCGTGTGGTGTTTACCAAAACGCTGGGTGCCGGGTTTGATGATCTTAAAATAAAGTCGCCTGTTCAGGAGAATAATATCCAGGCTCTTTCCCGGCGAATGAATTATGGACTGGCCAAACGAATTGCCCCTGCCCGGGTTAAAAGTGCCCTGCTCGCTTCTAATACCAGTGGAGCCAAACTGCCTGCATCGGAAAAGAACGTGGCTGCTGCAAAAAAAACAGCAACGACTATTCCGAGACTTAACCTCAAAGTGCCTTACCGTTTCGGTTTCGCACAGCAGTGGGAAGGAAAAAATCAGGTTAAAACCGTAGTCGCAGAAGTGATCGTTGCCAGGCGCTTCTCCATTTCGACAGGTCTTAGCTGGCTAAAAATAAAACAGAAAGACTTTTATTCAGAAAAGTCTTATCGTGAAAAAACAAAGAAAAATTTCAGAGAAGATTACAAACCCCATCTGATGCCATTTGAAGGAATTGAAAATATTAACATAAAACCATCAGTAATACAGATTCCGCTTACTGTCGCCTATCGTAATGACCTGAAAAATGACTTTGCCTTTTTCGTCGGTGCAGGTACAAATTTCACTGTTAAACAGAAACAGGACGTAGGCTTTGATTGTTACAGAGACTTTTACAACCCGATGAAACCTACAATTATCCGCGCGGTCCGACGTGAAGAGGTTACGGAGAAAATGAACTTAAATCTGGTAAATTCCGTCAATTTTTCAGCAGGAATCGAGAAAAGCTGGCACCCTGTAGTGTTACAGGCAGAAGGATATTTATATACCTATTTTTCACCACTTGCACCACAATCATCAAAAAGCGGACCGGGCTTCAAAATCAAGCTTTTATACCAGATAGGAAAGAAATTGTGAAAGGCGGCTGGTACAATTGTGAACATAATAATTGAAAGATGTTCATGAAAAGCCCTATTTTTGGTTTTTATTAACCCATTTGATACTTCGCTTTTGAAATTTGCTGCTATAGATATTGGATCCAACGGTGCCCGTATGCAAATCTCTTCGGTTTTGCAGGATGAAGGTATAACTCGTCTAAAAAAAGTTGAGTATGTACGTTTTCCACTCCGCCTTGGACATGACGTGTTTACGGAGGGAAGAATTTCTCCGATGAGTGAAGACCGGATGATCAAACTCATGCTTTCATATCAGCTTTTGATGGAGCTGCATGAAGTAGAAGATTATATGGCTTGTGCCACCTCGGCCATGCGTGAAGCTGAAAACGGTTATGACGTCCGTGCTCACATCGAACAAAGAACCGGAATTCACATACAGATCATTGATGGCCAGCGAGAAGCTGAGCTGGTGAATAATGTTGTTGTCAAATCACTAAGCGACGGTCAATACCTCCATATTGATGTAGGTGGCGGCAGTACCGAACTGAACCTGTACCAGGACCGTAAAAAGATCGTTGCCAAATCATTTAAACTTGGGTCGGTAAGATTATTGGAAGGTAAGGAGTCAAAAACGGCTTTCCAGAAAATGCAGGAATGGATTACCACTCATGTTGATCATTCCCTGCCCATAGAAGCTGTAGGGACGGGTGGTAACATCAACAAATTGTTTGATCTATCATCAAAATTATCGGAAAGCTCGACGAGTCTGGATGAGATATTGCGTATGAGAAATTACATCGCGCAGTTCAGTCTGGCAGAAAGAATAAATAAACTTCAATTAAATCCTGACAGGGCCGATGTGATCGTTCCGGCAGGAGATATTTACACTTCTGCCATGAAATGGGCCGGAGCAACCGTTATTCACGTTCCGGACGTTGGGCTGAAAGATGGTATGCTGCAGTTGCTTTATGACCGGGCATGCAGAAAAAAGAGAGCTTAAAAAATCAAGCTCTCTTTTGACAATAACATTTTGGTAATACTACCAGACCTGTTCCAGATCTTTGGAAGTGTATTTATGATTTCGGTCAATAAATACACTTTTTTTGCTTTCACGCTTCAATGCCAATGGGTTTTTCTTTCCCAGCTTCGACATAATCGCTACCGGAACCAGTACGATAAAGAATACTACCGACAATAAGATCTTACCGTTGATTGCCCCCATGATCTCAGCCAGTTTGTACCAGCCTTTGACGATCAGATCGCCTGCAACCGGAATGGCAATACTGATTACACCGACCGCTGCTGCGGCGATCAGAAAGTAGGGATAACGCGATTTAAAAACAAAGTATAATACAACCAGACCGGTTACGATAACCAGCTGTGCCTTGGCCTTTTCTGACTCACTCATTTGCATTGGATATAGGATATAAGAAACCCAGACTTCCTTATCTTAAGAGACGAAGCCTGATTGGTAATGAAAGAAAAACGGCCGGCAGTTGACCTGCCAACCGTTTCCTTACTAGAATAAAGTATAAATGAACGGAGCAACTGCTGAACCACCGCCAATTACGATCAATACACCAATTAATAACAATACGATGATGACAGGAGCAAGCCACCATTTCTTGCGTTCCTTCATAAAGGCAAATAAGTCTGTAAGAAAATCCATTTGTTGATATGTTTTAAATTCAAAGGTATCAATTTTTTTTCATCGCCTCAAAGAGCCGGTCTGCGATAAGTCCGTTAAGCACAGCACTACCGTGTCCATCATTCTTTCCTACAACGCGGTCTTTTTCAGGAATTTTACCAATGCCGTCGTTAATAGTTACTACTGTTACACCATGTGCACGCAGGTAATCTTCAACGGGTTTGGTATAACCGGCACTCTTATCCAGCTGGAATAAAAACGGAATGAATACGGCATACATCTTTGCACCCGTGCTATCTTTGTATGCAACCATTTTAGAAAGATCACGAAGATGCGCATTCAGAATGGTGGTATCGGTGTAAGCGGTTTGAACAAACTTCTCAAAGGTGCTGAATCCGGTATGAGGAAGCTGCCAGTAAATAAAATTCGGGAGATAAAATCTTTTTACCAAAGTTGTCATTGGTCCCTTTAAATCCCCGTAAGGTGCAGCTCCTGACAATGAAAGGCCTTTTTCCCTTCCTACTTTCTCAATATCATTCGGGAAATATTGCAAAACAATCACGTCGGGTTTTACAGGAAATTCTTCGAGACGTTTGGCTTCATCCCTGGTATCTGCGCCTGAAACACCAAGGTTATAGACGGTATACTGAGACTTCCCAAGCTTGTCTTCAAGCTGATCGGAAAAACGTTCTGTCACACTTTTCAGTCCGTGTCCTGCTGCAAAAGAGTCTCCGATCACAAGCACTTGTTTTTTACCGGCCTGCTTCGTCACTTCCTTGTCATGATAGCCGAGCTGATTGACAGGATTCCAATATTTTTCCCACCATATCTGTGACGCTTTTGACAAAACACCTTCGTGACTTTGCGGGATATACATGAAAATGATTTCCAGAAATATCAGCGTGATAATCAGCGGAGTCGCGATTGTGACAATGTTGGCGAAAATTCCCTTTGCCTTGCTTTTTACAACACCGTAATAGAAAATCCTCAGTATTTCGATGACCAGCAAAAGCCAGAAAAACGATTTGGTAACACGGATATGCCAGTTATCGCTTTGCGGAGCGCCTGGATAATCAAATGTGATATGAAAGCGGTCCGGATAAAAAAGGAAGATAAATAACACCCCCAAAAAAAGAATCCGAATTACACTGGTTACAATTTTAGACATCATGTGAATGCAGCGTGCGGTATTTTAAAAGTAAAATAATTGGTCTAATCTAAAACGAATTCTTCCTGCCAGTTATCTTTCTCCATCCATTCCGGCTGTTTCTTCTTGTCGAAAATATAGTTCCCTACCACAAGATAATCCATTTCAGTTCTCATAAAACAACGGTATGCGTCGTTCGGTGTATTTACAATAGGTTCTCCGCGGACGTTGAAACTTGTATTTACAACAACTGCATATCCTGTCAGTTTTTTAAACGAATTGATCAGTTCATAATAACGGGGATTAGTATCCTGATGAACCGTCTGGATTCTTGCTGAGTAATCAATGTGCGTGATCGAAGGCAGATCTGAGCGTTCAAAATATAACTTCTCACGCAGATCCATTGCATTGTAATTGGCTGGAACAGGTTTCCTTCTGCTTTCCGCTACGGGATGTACCAGCAACATATACGGCGAGATACCATCATAATCAAAATAATCCGCACAATCTTCTGCAAGAACGGAAGGTGCAAACGGGCGGAAAGATTCGCGGTATTTTATTTTTAGATTCAGTTTTTTCTGCATTTCAGCATTTCTCGGATCCCCGAGAATACTTCTTCCGCCTAGTGCACGCGGCCCGAATTCCATACGCCCCTGAACCCATCCTACAACATTTCCTTCGGCAAGCAATTTTGCGGCATCGTCGGCCAGTTCCTTAAAGTTTTCGTAATGCGTCGAAACTGCTTTATATTTTTTAGCCGCAAGCTCAACTTCTAGATCAGAGAAAGTAGGGCCAAGGTAAGAACCACGCATCGCATCAGCTTTCCAGGTAACTTTACGCTCCTGGCCGAAGAAAATGTGATAGGCTGCCTGTGCAGCTCCCAATGCTCCACCTGCGTCACCCGCTGCCGGCTGTATAAATATTTCTTTGAAAATATTGGCCTTCTGAAGTTTCCCATTGGAAACGCAGTTTAATGCCACGCCGCCCGCCATACATAAATAATCGGCTCCGGTCAGGCGTTTCGCCTCTTTGGCCATACGGATCACAGCTTCCTCAGTGATATTCTGAATAGCCAGTCCCAAATTACAGTGAACAGATTCCAGCGCATCCTCAGGTTTCCGGGTTTTAAAACCAAAAAGTGCTTCCCATTTATGCTCATTCACCATTTTCAACCCGGTCGCATAGTCAAAGAATTCCTGATCAAGCCATACCGAACCGTCTTCCTTTAATTCAATTAATTCTTCAAGAATAATTTTTTCATATTTCGCAATATCAGGGGAAGTAGGATCACCATAGGGCGCCAGTCCCATCAATTTATATTCACCGGAATTAACCCTGAAACCAAGAAAATAGGTAAAGGCAGAGTATAAAAGTCCTAATGAATGCGGGAATCTCAGTTCTTTGAGGTTGGTAATGTCCTTGCCTTCTCCCAAACAAATGGAAGCAGTAGCCCACTCGCCTACCCCATCAACCGTCAAAATAGCTGATTTCTCAAATGGAGATGGATAATAGGCACTTGCTGCATGAGACAAATGGTGTTCAGGAAAGAGCATCTTTACCGGTTTCTTTTTATCGTAACCCAGCTTTTCAAGCTCTTCATTAATCAGTCTTTTAAGAAACATTTTCTCCTTGATCCAGACCGGCATCGCGGTCAGGAATGACTTAATACCTTTTGGGGCAAAAGCGTAATATGTTTCTAATAATCTTTCGAATTTTAAAAGAGGCTTGTCATAAAACACGATGGCATCCAGATCATTCAATGATACTCCTCCATATTCCATGCAAAATTTTACTGCATTTGAAGGGAAACCCGGATCGTGCTTTTTGCGCGTAAAACGTTCTTCCTGAGCTGCTGCAACTATTTCACCATTATCGATAAGCGCTGCGGCTGAATCATGGTAAAAAGCTGAAATTCCTAAAATTTTCATTTAGAATTAATTAATTAACTAAATTCCTTAGTGTGAACGTAATTGTCAATAAAGTGCCAAATATAGGTAAATCTGCCTTATGGACATAAATTAATTCCTTCGTGTACGAGGACAGCTATTTAACGGTCACAATAAGTTGGCAATATTTTTTTAATCCTAAATCCCGATATATCAAGAACAGGCATATTCAGGCGTGTTTCCTGCATTGAATAGGACAATGAACAATACCTACGCCAAAGGTTTTTCTTTGGATTAAAGGAAAAATTAAATTTTCATCATACACTTTCCTTACTTAAAACTTTGGTCGGTTTGTTGTTTTCATCCAGCGCCACAAATGTGAACATACCGGAAACTGCTTTTTCTCTTCCTTGTTCATACATCTGTTCTACAAAGATATCCACGCGCACTTTCATACTCGTATTTCCAATTTCTGCGACTGTTCCTACCAGCTCGATGATCGTACCAGCGGGGATCGGATGTGTAAAATCAATTCTGTCAGACGAAACGGTCACGCAGCGCAGGCGGGTAAAACGGGTAGCTGCAATGAATGCAACTTCGTCCATCATTGACAATGCCGTACCACCAAACAGTGTATCGTAATGGTTTGTATTATTTGGAAAAACAGTTTTAAAAACTCGAGTTTCCGATAGTTTAATTCTCTCTTCTAAATTCATGATCTTAGAAAAAACAAATCTCCCGGCATCTGTCACAACCGGGAGATTCTATATAATATTGATATAGTTTTATTACTGAGCGATTGCTACCGATTCGCGCAGCAAGTTAGCCGCAGTAATCATATTTCGCAAGGCTGCTTCCGTTTCAGGCCACTTTCTGGTCTTAAGGCCACAGTCCGGATTTACCCAAAGATTGCGTGCCGGAATGACCTGCAGCGCCTTTTCAAGTAAGCCTGTGATTTCCTCAACCGTAGGGACGCGCGGCGAGTGAATGTCATAGACCCCGGGCCCTATTTCGTTAGGATAGTTGAAATCTGCAAAAGCATCCAGCAACTCCATCTGCGAGCGCGAAGTCTCAATCGTGATCACATCCGCATCCATTGCTGCAATCGAATCGATGATATCATTGAATTCGGAATAACACATGTGCGTATGAATCTGTGTTTGGTCCGCTACGCCGGCAGCACTCAGGCGGAACGCATCCACAGCCCATTTCAAATACGTCGTCCAATCTGATTTACGCAGCGGCAAACCTTCCCGGATCGCCGGTTCATCAATCTGTATTACCTTAATTCCTGCTTTTTCAAGATCTATTACTTCATCACGAATCGCCAGACCAATCTGGAAGGTGGTGTCTTTCCTTGGCTGATCGTCACGGACAAATGACCATTGTAAAATCGTTACCGGTCCGGTCAGCATTCCCTTTACCAGTTTTTCAGAATTAGCCTGCGCAAAAGCAGACCAGCGGATCGTCATCGGAGCCGGGCGCTCCACGTCACCAAAGATGATCGGTGGCTTCACGCACCGGCTGCCGTAACTTTGAACCCAGCCATTTTCTGTGAAAACAAATCCGGAAAGCCTTTCTCCGAAATATTCCACCATATCATTACGCTCAAATTCTCCATGCACAAGCACATCGATACCTAATTCTTCCTGCCAGCGGATCGAACTGATCAATTCCGCTTCAATTCTGCTTTCGTATTCTTCAAAAGACAAGGTTCCTTTTTTCAAACGTGCACGCAGCTGGCGGACATCGTCTGTCTGCGGGAAGGAGCCAATCGTTGTAGATGGAAAAAGCGGAAGTTTCAGTTTTTCCAATTGAAGCTTTTGACGCAAAATAAACGGATTAGCGCGTTCAAAATCATGATCTTTGATGGCCTCTACCCGCTCCTTAACTATGCTTTTATGAATCAGAGTGGAAGTCCGGCGACTTTCTGTCGCTTCCTGATTTCTAATAAAATCAATATCAGAGTAGTAATCCGTACCAGCAAGCTTGGCCAGAGCAGAAACTTCATGCAGTTTCTGTTTTGCAAAAGCCATCCAGTTTTTAATTTCCGGGGTTAAAACGGATTCGTTATGCTCCAGTTCCAGATCATTCGGACTATGTAACAATGACGACGAAGGCGCGACCAGAATCCGGTCAGCACCAAGAATATCAATGGCCTGATCAATAAACCTGAGCGATTTCAGGTAATCATTTTTCCAGATATTTCGTCCGTCCACAACACCGATCGAAAGCAATCGAGAAGAACCGACAAATTCCAGGTTTTTGAGAATTTCCGGCAAACTGTCAGCACCACGTGTTGCGTCGATATGTAAAGCAGCAACCGGCAAACTTACGGCAAGTGAAAGATTTTTGCCAAGTGCACCGAAATAAGTTGTCAAAAGAATTTTCAAATTCGGGACAGCCTGCAGAATTGTCTGATAGGAAGATTTCAGAGCTTGCTGTTCTTCATTATCTAAATCCAAAACCAGACAAGGCTCATCCAATTGCACCCATTCAGCACCACGCTGAGCTAGTTCCTGTAAAATTTCAATGTATACAGGAAGCAGATTTTTCAGTAAATCAATACGCTTGAAACCAGCCTCCTTTTCTTTACCTAAAATCAAAAACGTAACCGGACCAACCAACACTGGTTTTGTCAAAATCCCTTTTTGTTTTGCATCTTCAAATTCAAGAATAACTTTATCGGAATAGCGATTAAATTGTTGATTTTTAACAAATTCAGGAACGATATAGTGATAATTGGTATCGAACCACTTTGTCATTTCCATTGCTTTTATATCAAGTCCGTCGCGCTGGACGCCACGTGCCATGGCAAAATACAGATCGAGTTCACGGTTTGACTTTCCGTCGATCAACTGCTGATAACGTTCAGGAATTGCACCTGCCATAAGCGCCGTATCCAAAACCTGATCATACAACGAAAAGTCGTTTGACGGAATTAAATCAATACCTGCATCTTTCTGCAGCGCCCAGTTGCGATGACGAATTTCACGGCCCACTTTCTGCAATTCATCTTTGGTGATCTTGCCAGCCCAGAATTGTTCGCTTGCTTTTTTGAGTTCTCTTTGGCTTCCTACACGAGGGTAACCCAAATTGTGTGACAACATAATACATGTGTTAAAGAGTTAATAAAAACCCTTTGGAATGCCCTACCCGTCCTTTTTTTAGTGAAAGTTGAGCGTTAAAAATCAAATAACATCGTCTCGGCGACACAGTTACTTTCTGAATTCCTATCATTTTGTAAACCTCTTGATTGGAATGATCAACGCTCAACATACCGCTGCGGCGGCTACTAAATCAGTACGTTTTGATGTCGGATTTTAATCAAATTGTTACCTACAATAGTGATTGAACATATCTCCGAAATAAATTGGGGAGATAATAATCGGACAGCAATACATTTGTAAAATCAATGCGTGACAAAACCCCAGACGTGAGGGAGTGGCCATTGAGGGTAAAGGCAAGTCTCCTGGCTTGTACCATTTTTACCGCCCTTCTCATCATAAATATGACAATGGGTCGCAAGGGTAAAAACTTTCCTGATCAGTTCAGGATGGCACTTACAGTAGCACGACTGCCCGTGAATTTCACACGGTTCCTTTTTAATTTCTGCTTTTCTGGCTGAGGGGAACAGAAGCGAAAACCATTACCCCGATTGACGGGCGTTCACAAAGAACGTTAGCAAAGTTATAGAAAAAATAAACCCTAAAAATCCAGGTTTCTGATTTAAGTGAAGAGGTTACTTATTGAAAATAAGTGGTAGATAAAATATCTTTTTGGTAGATTGAAATGGAGTTTGTAAAGTGAATTTTTATTCCAGGTCATGTGGGTTAAGTAATGACAAACCGGAGAAGTTCTTAAAATCCTTAATATTCCTGGTAATTAAAACATGTTGATATACCAGAGCAGTCAAGGCGATTATAGCATCCCCTATCTTAATCTTTGTGTAATTTCGGCGAAATTAATTGTCTCTTCAATGACATGGTCATCCAAAGGCAAAATAGTAGCTAAACTAACAAATTTCTGCATTTTTAACATTTGCTGAGGACGACTTCCATTGAATCCCAAGACCTCAATTTTAACTATTGCGGGAATTATAAAATTACTATCAATGACATTCTGAACATAATGAAAACCACTATGAGAAAGCGTCTGTGCGATAAAGTCAATCAAGACATTACTATCCATCAAAAACCTTTGTCCCATTCTCTTCTGGTGTTTTCAAGGTAATTCTGCATTTCCCTAGCTTCTTCTTTTGATATTATTCCAATAAAATCTGACGGTTTCATTCTCTTTGTGATACCTCCGTCCGATTTACCTTGATAACTGCTGTTTTCTCCCCATGCTCATTTAAGATATACTGTAAATCCATTTCATTTTAATGTTGATGGAATTTTCAAGAAAATTACGAAATCCTATTTACTTCTAAACAAAGTTAAAACATTTATCCACCAGAAAATACTAAAAAATCGGCATCCAACCCTAACTTTACCGTTCAATCTGATTCATTCATTTTACATTATTATTACCGTCATAAAATGGAATACCGCATAGAAAAAGATACCATGGGCGAAGTGCAGGTACCTGCTCATGTATATTGGGGCGCGCAGACACAACGCTCTATCCAAAATTTCCCGATTGCTCAGGATATCAATAAAATGCCGAAGGAAATCATCCGGGCGTTTGCATACCTGAAAAAAGCAGCGGCGATCACAAACTCTGAAGCTGGTGTTCTACCAAAAGAAAAGAGTGATCTGATTGGAAAAGTTTGTGACGAAATTCTGACTGGCGGACTGGAAGATCAATTTCCACTGGTTGTTTGGCAAACGGGTTCAGGAACACAATCCAACATGAACTGCAACGAGGTTATTGCCTATCGCGGCCACGTTTTGCAAGGAGGCGATCTGGCAGATAAGACGAAATTTCTACATCCAAATGACGATGTAAATAAATCACAATCGTCGAACGATACTTTTCCGACTGCAATGCACATTGCCGCTTATAAGATTCTGATCGACGTGACGATTCCTGGTATTACCAAATTGCGCGACACGTTGAAAGCCAAATCTGAGGCTTTCAAACATGTGGTTAAGATTGGCCGTACCCACTTTATGGACGCTACGCCTTTAACGCTTGGACAGGAATTCGGCGGTTATGCCTCTCAGCTGGACCATGGCTTACGTGCCATTTACCACACGTTGGCGCACCTTTCAGAACTTGCCCTGGGCGGAACTGCCGTTGGTACCGGAATCAACACACCGGCTGGTTATTCTGAAAATGTAGCAAAACATATTGCGCTTTTAACAGGACTTCCCTTTATCACGGCTGAAAATAAATTTGAAGCTTTGGCGGCTCACGATGCAATCGTCGAAGCACACGGCGCATTGAAAACCGTTGCCGTTAGTTTAATGAAAATCGGAAATGATATCCGTATGCTGTCTTCCGGCCCACGATCAGGAATTGGTGAAATTCACATCCCTGATAACGAACCGGGAAGTTCTATCATGCCTGGAAAAGTAAATCCAACGCAATGTGAAGCGATGACAATGGTGGCGGCTCAGGTTATGGGAAATGATGTGGCGATCAGCATCGGAGGTTCAAACGGACATTTTGAACTGAATGTTTTCAAACCTTTGATGGCTTACAATTTCCTACATTCGGCCCGTCTGATTGGCGATGTATGCGTTTCTTTTAATGACAACTGTGCCGTAGGAATCGAACCTTTGCATGAAAATATCAAAAAACATGTGAATAATTCATTAATGCTCGTGACTTCCCTGAATACCAAAATAGGTTATTATAAAGCTGCAGAGATTGCTCAGACCGCACATAAAAACGGCACGACGCTGAAAGAAACGGCTGTTGCGCTGGGATACGTCACGCCTGAGGAGTTTGATGCATGGGTAAAACCGGAAGAAATGGTTGGAGAGATTAAATAATCGCCCGAACCGGGAATAATATAATGGCCCTGCGCTTTTGCGTGGGGCTTTTTATTTACTTTGTGCTACAAATTCCTAAAATCCTTATTTATGTTATTTCGCTATTCGAAAGCTTTTCTACTACTCATTTCCTTTTTCTTTATCTCATTTTCCGTTTATTCTCAAAAAGCAGATAAACAAACTAATTTGAAATTGTGGTATGATTCTCCCGCCAAAGATTGGATGACTCAGGCTTTGCCGATTGGAAATGGATATCTTGGTGTTATGTTTTTCGGCTATCCGGCGGAAGAACGTTTACAATTTTCAGAAGGAAGTTTGTGGGCGGGCGGAAAAGGCGCGAACGAGGAATACGATTTTGGATTGAGAAAAGATGCTTACAAAACTCTGCCAAAAGTTAGAGCACTTCTGGCACAGGGAAAATTTGACGAAGCGGATAAACTGGCCAGTGCAGAAATGACCGGCATTATTCATGAGAAAAAACAAAATACACCTTCCAGTGATTTCGGTGCACAGCAGGCGATGGGCGATATTTATGTTAGCATTTCTCATACCGGAGAAGTGAAAAATTACCGTCGCGAGCTGGATATTTCAGACGCTGCTGGAAAAGTTACTTATGACGTCGGTAAAGAAAAATTCGAACGGACCTTCTTCGGAAATTATCAATCCAGGGTCATGGTCTATAATTTCAAATCGACTTCACCGGAAACTTATGCTGTCCGCTTTGTAACGCCGCATAAGAAGGAATACGAAAAATTTGGAAAGAACCAGTACAGTTTTGGTGGTAGTCTGAGAGATAATAAGCAGGAATTCGAAACAGTTTACAGGATTGATACCGATGGAGATATCAGCTATGAGGCAGGTATTGTCACAGTAAAAAATGCCAGAAAAGTCATGCTGGTTCATACTGCGTCAACAGATTACACTTATCAGTTTCCAAATTATAAAGGGAATGATTATAAGAAAATAAACCGGGATGTCATGGCTGCGGTTGCCGGGAAAAATGATTTGGTACTGCAGGCCGAACAGCAGAAAGATTATAAAAATCTGTTTGAACGGGTTTCCTTAAATCTTGGAAACAACCTCAACAGTGCCATCCCTACAGACAAGCGTCAAATTGCTTATTTCAAAGGAGCGAAAGATCCTGGTTTAGAAGTTTTGTATTTTCAATACGGACGGTATCTGATGATTTCTTCAACCCGGCCCGGGACAATGCCTATGAGCCTGCAGGGAAAATGGAACGATAGCACCAATCCGCCCTGGGCAAATGATTATCACACCAATATCAATATCCAGATGTTGTACTGGCCGGCAGAAGTTACCAATCTTTCTGAGTGTTATCTTCCCTTATCCGATTTTACAAAATCAATTGTAGAACCTGGCAAACTGGCTGCAAAAGAATTTTTCGGGACCCGCGGCTGGACCGTCAATACAATGCTGAATGCATATGGTTACACGTCTCCGGGATGGAGTTTTCCATGGGGTTTTTATCCCGGCGGCGCTGGCTGGTTAAGTCAGCATCTTTGGGAACATTATGCATTTACGAATGATGTAGATTACCTTAAAAACACAGCCTATCCGATTATGAAGGAAGCTTCGTTATTCTGGATTGATTACCTGACCAAAGGAAAAAGTGGATTTCTCGTTTCGTCTCCCTCCTATTCTCCTGAACACGGCGGAATTTCTACCGGCGCATCAATGGACCATCAGATTGCCTGGGACGTACTTTCCAACACAATTCTTGCCAGCAAAGTTTTGAAAACGGATGCCGGTTTTGCTGCAGAAGCACTAAAAGTCAGAGATCAGATCCAACCTCCTCAGATTGGCCGTTGGGGACAATTGCAGGAATGGAATGAGGATGTGGATGATTCAACCAACAAACATCGCCATGTTTCCCATTTGTTTGCATTGCATCCGGGCCGCCAGATTTCACCGACAGCCACACCTGAATTTGCAAAAGCCGCCAGAGTAACGCTGGATGCACGTGGCGATGAAGGAACGGGTTGGTCGCTGGCCTGGAAAGTGAATTTCTGGGCCCGATTGCAGGATGGCAATAGGGCTTATTCCTTATTCAAAAGAATTCTTCGCCCGGTTGGCGACAAAACTGAAAACATGGTAAATGGCGGCGGATCCTATGCTAATCTGCTTTGTGCCCATCCTCCTTTCCAATTGGATGGAAATATGGGCTCAACGGCTGGCATTGCGGAAATGCTTCTCCAATCGCAGGCTGGTGTCATTGAATTGCTGCCCGCCCTGCCGGACTCATGGCCAACGGGTTCTGTTAAAGGTTTAAAAGCCCGCGGAAATGTGACCGTCGATGAAGAATGGAAAAACGGTAAGCTGATTTCAGCTACGTTGGTCTCCGGAAGTACAGGAAAAGCAACGTTGAAATTAGGCACTAAACTTTTGAAAGTTGACCTGGTTAAAGGGCAACCAAAAGTTCTTTCACCTAATTTTTTTAAATAGATTTTTATAGCCTGAATTATTATGTCACCCCTTCGGGGTTAAATCTGAGCACCGTCCATTTTTTCTATAATACTGTCATCCCTTTGGGATTAATTTGATAGAATGAATGATCTTAAGTTATTATGTCACCCCTGCGGGGTTAAATCTGAGCACCGTCCATTTTTTCTATAATACTGTCATCCTTTCGGGATTATTTTGATAGAATCAGTGAGCTTAAGTTATTATGTCATTCCTTCGGGGTTAAATCTTAGCACCGTCCATTTTTTTCTATAATACTGTCATCCCTTTGGGATTAATTTGAAAAATGAATGAGCTTGAGTTATTATGTCACCCCTTCGGGGTTAATTCTTAGCACCGTCAAATTTTTTCTATAATACTGTCATCCCTTTGGGATTAATTTGAAAAATGAATGAGCTTGAGTTATTATGTCACCCCTTCGGGGTTAATTCTTAGCACCGTCAAATTTTTTCTATAATACTTTCATCCCTTTGGGATTATTTTGAAAAAATGAATGAGCTTGAGTTATTATG